>Ga0065696_1000004_pt1 | contig 19199 bp, 17 predicted proteins | sample SwiRhiMetagenome_FD_59085 | JGI IMG/M metagenome (GOLD analysis project Ga0065696, IMG submission 59085) | Bulk soil microbial communities from switchgrass field near East Lansing, Michigan, USA - East Lansing bulk soil v2 (version 2) | ecosystem: Environmental > Terrestrial > Soil >...
AGAACCAGGGGTTGTTGATGGGGGAGACGCGGGAGATGCGGTTTGCCAGTCAGTAAGTCTGCAAGGACTCAGGTGGGCAAATCCTAACGAGGTCTGAGAGGGTTTGCCAGAGGTTTGTAACCTGAGTTGGTCCTTGAGTTGTAACAGCGCAGGGCGTTCTTAGGGACAACTCAGCAGGACTTACAGAGGCGCGTGAGCGCACGGTAAGGACCACACGCGCGTCCATGCGATAAGGACCCGAGGCGCGCTGTGAGCTTGCGAGCAGCTAACGAGAGGGCCCACGGGGGGGAACTGGCGGCGTAAGACAGTTGAGGTGGTCATTCAGATTTTTCTGTCAGATTCTCAAAGGCAGGAGCCTTCTCAAGTTCAGCTATATGATCATGGACACTCTTTTCGACGGCGCGGATGAGTTCTTCAATTTGCGGAAGCTTTCTGAGAAGGCCCGCATAGTCGTATCCCCTAAATGTCATTGCAAACGCAGGCGCAGGGGTGAAACGTATTTTTCCAACCCGTGGTCGGTAATATGTCAGGTCGGTATGGGCAAATTAGATTCATGCGAAGATCGTATAGTTCCCTATGGAGCTGACGCATACTCTTCGGGACATGCATACTGCTTCTGAGGATGTGCGAACTCGTATGTTCCCCTTTGTTTCCAGAGAATGGCCGTATGTAGCAAACAGCCACATCACGAAGCAGAACAGACTGGATATCAGGACGTTTGTACCGTCGAAGCATCTTGACTGTGTGAAGCGCCGTGTCGAGGTCAATCGAGTACATACGGAGAAAATAATACAATTCTGAGCTGTTCGCATTCATCCGCATGCCCTCATTTATACTCGTAAAAGTGCGCTGTTAGTATAGCGGCAAGGTCACTCAGCACAGCCACGTAATAAGGCTCAGCCGAGAGAGGTTCCAGAAGGGGGGGCTGGTGTCATAGAACAGTTGAGGTGGTGATTCAGATTTTTCTGTCAGATTCTCAAAGGGGGGCTGTAGGATATGCCTTTGGAAAGGAGACCCGCATGAGATTCGGAGAGAAGGTAGAAGCCAGCTGGTGGACTTGGATCGCATGCGGGGTGTTACTCACGAGTATAGGCGGCGGAGTTGCGCTATTCGTCACCTATTGGGTGTATTTCCCTCATCTAAGTGGTGTGCGCGAAGATTGGAACGTCTTTGGGGCGTTGCTTGGCGGCTTTGGCTCATGCTTCGGCGCTGGAGCAACGCTTGCTACTCTTCTGTTTCTTGCTCATCAAAATCGTAAACAGCAAGGCTTCATTGAGTGGCAAATCAAGGCGCAAACCTTTGACCAACTCCTGTCTCACCAAAGAGTATTCGGCGAACGGCTTGAGGAAATCGCATCCCGCTATGATCATAAGATCCGGTTCCTTGACGCGGAGAGCCTTTACATAAGACTGTTCCCAAAGAACTGCCCATCTAAAGTTGACTTTCACTCAGATCCCGAGCACTCGGAAACTCATGAGAACTTGCTGGGAAGACTTAAGGCTCGATTTGAACGACTGGATACACTTTTAGACAAGGCTGAATGGACAGCAAGCGAAGCCTACGATTTATTTGAAACTCTATGCGATCTCGTTGACGACTTGGGGTTTAAATGGGTAGGTGAATCGTCTGACGGCGATATAGTCAGAGGCGTAGTCCACACAGGCATTAACATCTACTCACTGCATGAATCTTTGTTGCGCATGAAGAGCATCTACAACTCCTTATCTTCGCTTCACTGGCAACACTGAATTTGAAGGACTCAATCGGGGAGTCACGGGTTTTGTACGAGAAGCACTGATGAAGAATAGAAGACTTCGCAGATTCGTTGTCTACAACTCAGTACCAGGGCTAAGTGACTTGCAAGACCTATACTTCGAAATTGAATCCCTTCGAGATGATGCGTCATACTGGTTGCTTCCAGAGACTTTTGAACGGCTACGAGAAACATTTGAAAGCCGCGAGAGCGTTACTGAGCTAAACGACATTCATAACTATACGTATATCTTAGGGAATGGCGTAAGAGAAGTTAAAGATGCTCTTTTGAAATTTGATGAGCATGATGACAGGCATGCGCGCCTAAAGGCTTGCGAAGAAACTCTTCACGCTATTTTCGCAGAAACACGTCAGGCGTAAACGGCACCATCACCCAGCACAGCCACTGAGTAGTAAACAAACGACATCCCCAAAGGTCTCGACCAGTGGACCGCCTTGAACAACTCCAAGACTGACAAGGAGTAGAGCAAGAAATCGGTAGGTGACACGATGGGTAGCCAGAGTGCCGATTACAGCAACACAGGTCTCAAACCATCGTGTGGTCATAGCTTAGGCCCCCTATGAGCTGGTAATAGAGAAGGTGGTAGATGGTGATAACCACCACCAGACAGGAGGTCTCAGAGAAGCTCTCTAAGAGGCTCTTAAGATAAGTAACCTACAGTCCCCTATGGTTATAGCGGGTGTTTTTGGAGCCCTTACGGGCCGTGGCCTGTAGGCATACGTCAGGTAGGCGCCAAACTGAAAAATAAGGGACCCGAAGGCCCCTCAAGATACCGCTGTGTATTACTTCGTAGTGTCGATTCCCCATCGCTCAAACATCTCAACGACTGCCCGCTGGCTCACTGGGTCATTGGGAACCAGCCCACGGAACCCATTGAAGATACCTGTACGGTATTGCTGGGCCATGTCGGGACTGTTGGTGGTCCCTGCAAGTTTCGAAAGGTTGTAACCCACCTGGGCGACACTGCTCCCCATTCCGGCTACTGGGATCTGNTTTAAGACCCCGGTCAGGACCTCACCGGGCTTATCGAGGTCACTCAGTCCATACAGCCAAGCCTTTTCCTTCGGGTCCTTTTTGCGGGCAGCTTCGGGAAGAATCGAAGTTCTCACCATTGCCGCCTGATCAAAACCCAGAGGTGCCGCTGCGATGTTCGCCAGACCGAAAGGTGTCCCGAGGTAGGACCCACGGGTAAGTGCTGCGTAGGCGATCATGTTGGGATCCAGGGCATCTTTCAGATACTGCTTACGATCGTGAGTCGGCATCATCTGAGCCTTCAAGTACGCCGTAGACGCATAGAAGCTACCGCCTGCAAGAGCTGACAGAGCCGCTGTGTAGGTCTGATCCATCACACGAGCGTTCCATTCGGGCTTCATTTATCCCACGCATCAGGCGCTCATTCAGGGACTTCACAAGGAAGCTTTTGAACTGCATGAGCATTTTGACGCTCACACCGTAGGCCTGGGTATCGAGGTTGGAGACCTTGTGTGGACGAATCACAACCTCGTCAGCCATGCGATCAGCAAGACGCCATAGGTGCATTGAGCGTGGGTCTGACTGGAATGCAGCCATATCCCTAACCGAATACTTACCTTCAGCATCACGAACCATAGAGCTGCTGATAAGGTGCTTGATGCCATCCCACTGAGCCGGTGTGATGCTCGCAGAACGAAGCAACGAAGACTCAGAGACCAACATGGTATCGAACGGATTCTTACCGCCTGCCATGGTGTGCCGAACGATGTCCCCAATGATGCCTTTACGGCCAGCATCAATGAGATGGTTGGTGGTCTCAGGAAGCATGTAGCCCGCAGGAGAACGCCGTGACATAGCCCCTGTGGCCCATTTAAGGGAACCCACAGTTTGCGCTACAGCCTCATTAGAACCCTGCTGCCGAAGACGCTCAATGATGTCCAAGCGAGCCGGTACGATTGAGCCGTCCAGCTCACGGACCAAAAAGACCCGCATGAAGATCGTTAAGCCCCTCCCCGTCATGCTGTACTTCCCTGCGATCAACTCCTTGTAGGCCGGGATGTTGTGACCCAGCATGTGGACATAACCACGCGAGACCAGACCAGCCATCTCAGTGAAGTTCTGAAAGGGCATGAAGAAGGACTTGAGTGAGAAAGCCGCATCTGTGAGCGCCCGTCCAACGGTTGCCAGGGCACCTTCTGGTTTAGCGCGGCGAGCTTGTCCTGTGAGGACTTTGAGCGCCTGATCGAAGGCGGCTCGTTCATCAGGGTTGATGCCGTCAGGTAGAGTCTTAATCTGGGCTTCAAGATCCCCGACAGTACGACCAGTTGCGCCCATGATAGCCACGTCACCGTTAACACGCCGGTCGTACGCCTGAAGAATGCGCCCCACAGAAAAGTCCCGAAGGTCATTCACAGAGAAGTCACCATGTGGCGTTGAAACCGGAACGTCAGAGTCGAAGAGATGGCGCCCCTTCAAGAAGTTGTTGTCCGCAACATTGCCCCCGAACTGCCCCTGGGTGATGTCGAAGGCTTGCGTGGTCAAGGAGTTGTCCTGAGTTATCCCGTACGCCTTAGCACTCGCATACTCATGGACACGCTGGGAAATAGCCTGCGGCGTCACTGGGACACCTTCAGCATTCAGCAAGTCAGTAATGTGAGCATCTACACGGGCACGGGTAGCAGGCCGACCGGCGTAACTGCGCAGCATGCTTTCTCTAATGGCGTCTTGCAGTGCATCCGTCCCTCCAAGGCGGTCCGACCACAGCACACGAGCCCCCCGGTCGTAGACGTTCGGGAAGTAATGCCCCTGATGACGTGTGGAATCCAAAAGGGAAACAGCGTTGCTATTACCGTACTTTGCTGGGTTGGTCAGGCTGTCGTGCTTACGCTCTGTGTGAGCGCCAATAGCGTCCATATAGGCCCGCTCTTCGGCGCGCAAAGATCCCCGTGCAGTTCCGGTTGAATCTTCAAGAGCCTCAACAGCTCGGCGGTCAAGTAACTGCTGGGCCTCAGTCCGGGAGCCCGGTAACGCTGAGTACCATTTAGACCCCATTGCAGTATCTGCAAGCTCTGTCAGGGTCTGATAGCTCAGATTATCTTGCCCCCTCTCACGCTCAATAATGTCACTGGCAGTCGCTGCAAAGCGGCCATTGGACCCCGAAACGCTGCCCGTAGGAGGTCGGAACAGTTGACCAGCAATGTCCCGAACCTCAGGGGATTCGCTACGGTTCAACGTGTGCCCAATCTCCGTAAAGCCACCCATACGGGCCCCCGGTGCAGCTCGCTCAAACTGTTCCATACGAGCAACCGTGACAGGGTTAAGGGGATTAGAGCCACTGAGAATAGTGCCGTTAGGAAGACGCACGGCACCGGCACCGAACGGGACTGGCTGAAGCGGCACGCCATTAACGATTGCTGTAGGCGTACCTGCCGTGTGGGGCATCAAGGTGGGGTCAGGAGTCCCCGCTTGGGCCGCTCTCACGCGAGCTTCCGCACGAATCACGGGGCCGGTGAAGGGGTCTTCCATGTGTTCTATTGCGTCATTACCCCGAGTGACCAAGATGTTCTTCCCGAAGACACCTGAAAGAGCGCCTCCAAGAATTGCCCCGCCTGCCGCTGAGGCCGCTAAGTGGGACTCGCCACCAACCACACGAGACCTAAGGTGGTCACCTGCGACTGCTGTAGCCACCCCATAAGCTGCCCCCTTCCCCACACGTGCACCGAGGGAACCTGTAAGGCCAACCACTGGGACATAGCTCGTAGGGTCCCCAGCAGCGCCAACAAGGCCACCTGTTACCTGTGCTGCCCATCCAGCAGAATCGAAGTCCTGTTGATAGTCTTGAGAGTCCAATACGGTGGGGAGGATCTTGGCCCACTCACTACGCTCAGCGGATGCAAACTGGCGGTAATACTCAGGGTGGACCCCAAAACCATCAAGGGTCTCAAAGTCCTCATCTGTCATAGGGGCGTGCTGCATCCGATTAACAGGGCGCATCATTGAGACGACCGTCCCGAGGTCTGCACCTTCTTCAGCGTAGCCACGATAAGCAGTGCCAATTACGGATGTAGCCAAGGCAGCCTCAGAGGCTTTCCCTATGTCGTCCCATGCACCGATCTCAACATCACCGGATAACGGCTTTCCCTGAGCGGCGGCAAGTTCCCCCACGGTTGCGCCCTTCTCGACGGGCTGACCTGTAAGACCCAGCGCGCCCTGGTGAGGCATAGAGGAACCTGTAAGGCTCTTAAAGGCGTCCAAGTGTTTACTCACAGCAACGTCAGCCAGCTTTGCCATGTATCCACGGCCTTCAGCGGAAAGCTTCGAGAAGTCACCCGCACGCATAGCTGAAACCTGTGGAGCCCCAAGTGGGCCTTCACCCTGGTTATACGCAAGGGCCGCTGTCAGCTCATCACCATCGTATTTATCAATGAGGTCCCGCATGTGACGAGCCATCGCGGGGACGGCCTTTAAGGGGTCTAAACGATCCTCTGGGGACATCAAACCGTAAGCCCGACCGGTGGCCTCGGTGAACTGTGCGAGCCCCAGCGGGCCTGTGGGGGACTTTGCGTCTGACTTGAACGAGGATTCGTTGTAAATCTGCTTATGCAGAAGGTCGTAACGGACACCTTCGGACTCAGCGGCGGCGCGAATCAGGTTGTCGTACTGGGTGCCTGTAGCTTTGATGGTTGCGTATTCGTCACTGTTACGTGGGTTGGTCATGTTTGGCCTCCTTTAAAGAAATAGGTCAGGAGGCCCGAAGGCCTCATTTGGGTTTCTGTTGGGTCTGTTTGTAGTCGCGGATTTGCCGCTCTACTAACATCGGGTCTTTCTCCCAGCCCTCTTGCGAGCGCTTGATATCGGCCTGTTCACGGCGCTTGGCGTCTTCACGTTCCTGAACGACTTTGCGAGCGTTCTCATCACGAATGTCCTGCATGTGCAAAGGCTCCACTCGACCGTTGAGTGTCTGAATGTAGAGCTGGCTATTCCGGGAGACCACGAAGGCGCCCCCCGTTGCGACTTCAGGATGGGCTTGTGAGAAGGCATCAAGTTTTGCCTGAACGGCTGTCTGCCCCGCTTTCCACGAAGTGACATCATTAGGGTCCATGAGGATTTCAGTCTTGAAGATCGCCCCCATAGGTTCGCCCGAGGTTTTGAACTGGGCGGTGTTAGTTGCAACGAAGGTCTCTACAGCATCCTTGGCAGCCGAAGCGTTACCTGTCAGCGCTAAATTAGCCTTATAGATAGTCAGTGCCATCTCACTCATTTCGGCAGGCATGTACTGCATTGCTGACCTGGACTTCCGAATAGTGGACGCATAATCCTTGTCCTGAGCGTTCCGTTCCTCACGGGTCAGCTTGCTCTGAGCCTTCTCGGCTTCCACCGCTACAGACATGTCGATCCCGTAACGATCCATTGCGTTGAGCTTCGCCACGAGGTCCGCTTTATCGGGGTAAAGCATGGCAACAGACACCGGGTCAGCCTTTGAGAGTTCTCGCAGACGGTCGAGCTTCGGATAGTTCTGCTGGGTGGCGCCGCTGATTACAGCACCCTCCCACTCAGCACTGGCACCATCTACAAACTCACCCATGATCTTTCTGAAGGGGCCGTCCTTACGGTCAGCTTTGACGTACTGAAGCATCAAGTTCGTCTTCTGGTTTTCAGGAAGATCCCAGGACGCAATCTGATTCATCTTGAGGTTCGCGTAGTTCGCCTCATCCTCAGGTGTGAAATTCCCGGTCAGCTCATTGGTGGGCAGTAGCTTCGGATCAACAGAGACCATCTCCCCATTGAGCTTCCTGCTCCACGCACCATCAAGCACGGACAGGCGGTTCTGTTTCTGCTCGAGCTTCACAGACTCAACTTGATACCTTGCGGTCTCGGCGCGCTGCCGCTGTAGCAACTGCTCACGGCTGCTCATGATGGCCTGCCGCTCAGGTGTCATTACGTCCGTAGGGGTTGCCCCCACAGTCTGAGCGCGGAGCTTATCGAGAGCTGAAAGCGCCCCAAGGGTGTCAGTACCCGCCATGATTCCTGATAGCTGTCCGTGGAATTGCTCGGCTCGGCTGGCCTTTGTGGACTGCTCAAAGTGTGCCGCTTTTGGCCTTGAAGTTCTCCATGGCATCCGCACCAACGACGTCCGTGATGTAGGCCATTTGGCCCCCGATGTTTACCTGTTGGCCTCCGATATTGCCCAAGAGTGAGACCCCACCGTCACGAGCTGTTGCGTCCTGAAGGGCGCCTTTAAGAAGCTCAACAGCGGATGCGGTCGTAGGAATGATCCCGGTTTGCATACCGTTATTGATGTACCCGGCCATGACCGTAGCGGCCTCAGGGGTACGCAAGAAAGTTGGATCAGATAGAAGCGACCCGAGGTCACTACGCGACTGGATGACCGCATTGACCTGAAATTCTTCAGACTTACGGCGTCCGAATTGATCGACTACGGCGGCGTTGCGTTGTGTGATGCTGTCGTTGAAACCACGCTGATAATCACCATCTTCAGGATCAATCCCGCTCATACTCGCAAAGGACTTGGCGCCCTCCTGTAATCGAGTCGCCCGGTATTCATCCAGCTCTTTACGGGTCTTGAGTTCGCCCCGCGTCACCATCCCCTGGACTTCCTGATCCAACTCGATGGCCGCATTTCTGCCGGTCAGTTCATTCAGATGACGCATGGCGTAAGGATCGTCCTGATACAGCAACTCGCCTTGCTCCCGTGCGGCCTTACGATTCTCAGGAGCCATCTTGCGGATAATCTCGTTAGCCCGTTCCTTCCCTTGGTTCTGTTGAGCCGCATCGTATGCACCGTAGGCATCACCACCAGCCTTTACGAAATTCCTCAAGGAATCGGCGAGTGCATAATCAGGGCCGTCAGGTTTCGCTATTCGTGCAGCTTGATAACCCGCCCGGACCCAGCACGGAAGGCTTGGCGACCCGAAGTAGACTGAGATGATTGGTTTAGTGCTTGTGCAATTTGATTCATAGGCATTAGCGGGTCCCTCCATTGTTGACGCTCGCGCTGTTATTAGTAGTAGGAGGCGTTGACTGCGTTGGTGCGGGAGTCTTACTACCTGTCCCGAACTTACCGCCAGACGCTACATAGGCACTGCCACCAGCCGAAACGATATTCAGGGCGTTGGCGATGTTGTTCACTTTGCGATTGTTACCGCCCAGACCACGCACAGCGGCCTTAGCGTTCTCAGAGCTACCCACGCGATTCGCAAAGATCGCCTGATAGTCCCGCTCGTAGTTTTCGAGAACATTCATCTTTTGAGCCGATGCATCGTTGCCAACAGAATTTTTGAGACGGTCCATGGAGTTGCCAGCCATTCCAGATTCGCCAATGGCCGCATTGATGATTCCCTGGTTTCGGATGGCCTGTAGGTTGACCTCTGTGAGCTGTCGGCGGGCCTCGTCGTGCTTATCTACTACGGCGTAGCTTTTGATCGTTCTCCGCGAAGTTGGCTTGCTTCACGATTTCGTTTTGCTGTTTGCGTTCGTTGTCTGTCATCTGGCCCTTAGCCTTGGCTCCTTCAGATGCGCTCATGGCTGAACCTGCCACGGCAACAACGGCCATGCCGATGCTTACTGGTTCACACATGCCGACGCCCTCCTTTTTTTGACTTTTGCTTTCTGAGCGCGCGCCTCCTTAGCTCTCTCGATGTTGCGTAAGCGGCATGCCTCATTGATTTCTTTTGATTTACTCTCGAGCCACAAAAGCCCCTTCGCCGTCACACGGAAACCGTCAGCATTGCCATATTCTGTCGAACAGGGCTTGAAGAGACCCAAAGTGAAACCCTTTGGGTGAGGCCGAATTATCTTGCGGTGCTCGGTGGGATGGTCTTGGGAGATGAAACGTCCGTCGCTGACCAGATATGCCTTCGCTAATTGAGGTTGCGAAACACCTGCCAGCCTACAAGCTTGGCTCCAGGTGATTCCTACACCAGTCAATCGAGTGTCAATGAGGTCCGCCTTGGGCATAACCTTTGCCAGTCGTATATCCGACTCAGCCGCTGCTATGAGAGCCAAACGAGCACTTAAAAATCGCGTCATTGCGAACCGTTACGAATGCGTGGGCGACCATCAAATAGAAATCCGTCGAAACCCACATTGCATAGGCAACGGTGCCCAACTCATCGGCAAATGAACCAACCTTATCCACCTTCCGGAAATTTCCGGAAGCCAGTCAGCTCAGCCGATACAGCGTTGTTCCACTCCGATGGTCTCTTTGACTCCACGAGACCAAGCGTTTTGTGAATCTCATTGAGACTCCATCGCCCATCTATTCCCGCGTTAAATGTGTGACCTTGAATAACAATAGGAAGTAATTCAGTGTTGACACCTGCAATATTCATATGTGATTTCCTTTTGGTTGGACTCCTTGGCCGACCTCCTGACAGCCTCACAGCACCCCACACGGGTCTACTGTCAGGTTCCAAGGAGTCCAACCAAAAGAAGCTGTGGTGAATGAAAAGACACATAAGAGACGGTCAGGCCTATAAGGTGTCAGTAATAGCATGAAGTCGATCAGGATCAGCTTTAGCTTTATTCCAGACATAGAGATGCAGTTTTCTTTAAGCTAAAGAGAATTAATATTAAAAGATCAAAGCAACAATTGACTCTCAGCCCCTTCAAGAACTTAAAGCCCCCCTTCTGCATACCACATATGTAAGGAGCCCACCCCCTGTAGTGACCACATGAAGATACCGTTATAAATGCCCAGCGGTAGCACCTTATTGAGTGCATCAGATTTAGAGTGAGTCATTCAGCTTGGCAACCGTGAACACCTCGTGTGGTCGCCTTGGTAATAGTTGAGATTTTAAATTTTAGTTTAGGCACTATTGCTTTGCGAAAGCGTACAGCGAAAACCACATTACATCAGCGAGATATATTTCTTTCGAGTTGCGTCACAGTCGATACGCGCGGCAACCACCATCAAGAAGTCCTTCGCAATATACAAGGCAGTCTGCTTGCGGTTGCGCAAGTCAAGGTATTGGTATTCTCCACCTACCCAATACGGAGCCGGCTTCGGCTTTCTTATTAAACCACCGCACCAAGCCACCATCGCCGACTTCTTTACCAACGAGCCCAGCGTCTGCAAGCTTCGTGAAAAAGAGTCATGAGATCACGGTGAATGAAGCGGCGTGGTCGGTTTGTGAGTGCGGCCATGTCGAGTGATGTAACAGTATGGAGCGTCGGATGGGTCATTATGGTTCTCCAAAGCAATGTGTGAGAGTGTCGTCCTAATAGTGGGGGTTTTTAAATCCATTCATGCACACCGCATAGGTGCCTTGGTTCATGTGTTTCTGCGGGAACCCTGCCCACGGGCGTTTGGTTGACCCAGATAGCTCTGTCTGCAACTTACGGGCGTCGGTAGCGTTCCACAGGTCCAATAGGGCCACTTCGAGCTTCACCATCACAGCGGCCTTCAGCTTGTCCGCTACGGGAACGCTCAGCTTCTGCATGTCACACAGCTTGATCAGTAGCTTGCGGTCGAAGTGACGCCACACGAACTCGGTGTGAACTTCAGGGCACAGGTAGGTACTTACAGATGCTGGGGCACTCTCAGACACAACAAGAGGGCGAGCCATCATGATTTCAATGAGCGACTTCAGCTCCCCTACTTCGCCTCTGAGGGTCTTCAGTTCGTCCATGACACCCTGTGCGATTGGGTTTGTGGAGTCCTCAGCGTTGTACTTACCGGTCTTGCGGATGGTTGGTAGGACCTCTTCGGAAAGCCACTTTTGAAAAGCCAAAGCCTTGTCTGTGTTTGCTCGCATCAACATTCGATAGACGTTCGCTTCAGTGAACATCCAAGAGTCCGCCCAGCGCCGACCGCCGCCAGCAGCCTTAAGGACTTCTAAAAGAGAGGAATCCTCTACTTTCAAATCCTTCGCCTGAACGTTCCCGTGCGCCATCTTCACAAGCTGGACGCTTGACTTCGGGTCCTTCAAGCCAGCCGCCCGTGCTACCTGATTTGCGACGAACAGCAGGTCGTGGTCAGGGTGTCCGGTCAGTACGTCCAGTTCGATACCCATGAAATTGCGCTTTTCGAATTGCATAGTAGCCATGTGATATATCTCACTTTAAATTCTTTATAAATAGTGGTATTAACAGTCGAGCTATTAAGGAGAAAGAATTATGCGGATTGACGAGAAAATCAGGCACACTGGCGAATTCTGGCTGCCGGAAACCCCAGAAGATAAATACCCAGGCGTGCTAATCATTTCAGACGGAGGGGAAATTGAGCTTGAAATAACAACAAACAAACCCCCACTAATTAAAGAGGATAAAATTGAGGTCGGGAGAGTAGTAGGCTTACTGGAAAAAGCAGGAGTCGTAACTCTTGAAAAAAGCTTTTTTTCAAACAGCGGAATATTGCCTTTGGAGCACCAGCAACTTCAACACTTAGAGTAGGCAAAGCTTTCTTTGGCGTATTATGCGATGACCAAGAGCAAATTTTATTTTCGGAATTCAACTTTCACTTAGACGGACTGGACGAATGGATTTCTTCCACCGGCATAAAAGTCTCCTACAGTGAAGATTACAATAGCGCCACAATAACATATGAGCCAATGGAGCAAATTACTGCCAACCTCGACTCCGGCGAATGCATAGCCATTGGTTTCAGATACACACTGCCATCTATATCAGCAATAACAGAGGCCACAATAACGCACAGTGCGTACCTTGCTATAAAATCAACAGCCCCCCAAGCAATAGAGCACTTCATAAAAATCGCCTACAAAATAACAAACTTACTCTGCTTCGCGACCACCGGAACTCTTTCAATTAGAGACGTAGAGGCCAAACTGTCGGAAGTATCCTGCGACAACGGCAAGCCCTTTTCTGTTAAGTTATATTACCAAAGCCTCCCATTTTCAAAAAACAAGTTCAAAGTAAGCAGATTTGAAACTTTATTTAGCTACAAAGATGTAGCTCATCGTTGGGAAGACCTACTTCGCTCATGGTTTGACCTATACGAAACCATAGCCCCTTCATTAAATTTATATTTCTCCAATCAAAATGGCACACACAAATATCTCGACAGCAAATTTCTGTTTCTTGCTCAAGCGGCGGAAACTTTAAGCCGAAGAACGAACAATGCCGTCCAGATGAACCCCGAAACCTTCAAAGAACTACAACAAAAATTATTATCCGCATGCCCCCCAGACCATATAAAGTGGCTTGAAGGCAGAATAAAACACGGAAATGAGATAAAATCTCTCACAGCGATTAAAAATCACTAATAGAACCATTCAAGAGCAAGCTTGGAAACTCAAGACAGGTGACCTCCCTACTTAGAAAAAATAGTCGACACACGAAACTATCTCACGCATTACGATGAAAAGCAAATNAAGTCCATAATGGACGACCCACTAAAACTTTGGAATTTATGTAAGAAAACTCGAAACTAATAATCGAGCTAAATATCCTCACCCTCTTAGACTTCAATACCCACGACATAGATATATTGTGCAAGCCACCCAGTCCGCTATATAAAAAACTGAACTGACCCTGACAGCCAGGAAAGCGCACCATTCTTTCTGTAGGAACAGTATGGTGCAGTCAGCCGAGCCAAAATCAGAGCCAATTATGCGAACGCGAATTCACTTTCAAGAATCTGCGTGATGTCTAAGGTCCCTTTCTGAGGGATGTAATGCATCTTTTCAAGCTGGGTCTCGTGGAGCTGCTCCATGAACTGTTCCCTGAAGTCATCCAAAACATCGTTCTCGGTGTACGTCTCAACCATCGTTTCGCGCACAGCCTTGAACATTGCCCCGGCCTTCGCTGGGATGGTCCCAAAGCTGTCATGAATCAACGCGAAGAACTCCACGCCGTAGCTCTCAGACGCCTTAACGACTGTCTTGCGCAGGTGCGACCCGTCCTGACTGTGTACGAAGTTCGGAGAGATACCCGATTCCTGTTTGGCCCCGTCGATTTCATTGGAATCCCGAACGTTGATCGTGGAACGCAAGCGAGCTGCGCCCAGGAAGATCAGGTCGACCCGGCGTTGCACAGGCACCATGTACTCTTGCCATACAGGGAACCCGTCAGGAGTCACCCAGTACACAGGCATGCACGGCTTCAGGATTTCAGGCTCAGGATTCTTCTTAGTCCGCTTGGTCGCTGTGACCTCAGAGGCCAGCAGCTTGGCCGCTTTCTGTAGCCAGTTCATTGCCTCAACGGCTGCTACTACTTCCTTACTCACAGCGTCCCAAATGTGGGTTGCCATGTAGCGGGCACACTGCTGTGCATCAGGGAACCACTGAGCCCCGTCACCGTTATCAATCGCTGGCTGGATGATGTCTTCACGTACCTGATCGGTGAACCCAAAGGTCTTGGAGCCATACGCCAAGGTCATTACGGAACGCTTAGTAACGCCTCGGTCAATCCCATAGCCCAGCCATCCAGCGGCCAGGGTCTTGGTCCCCAGTACGCGGCGCTCGGTAATCTCGCCGGTCTTCTTGTTGGTGATGGTCTCTACGCTATCGTCAGTGCCCTCAGTGAGGTCTTTACGAACCTCAACGTTCACACCGTCAGACACCAGTCGATAGATGTCCTGAACGGTCTCGGAAGGCAACAGGTTCACTGCACGCCCGCCCGCTCGTCTTTGAGCATCGCGGAGAAGGTGTTGGATGCCAGAGCAAGCCCATCGAACGCGATAGGTAGCGCCGACTCCCACAGCTCACCGTGTTCAACCACACCGGCCCACTCAAAGCAGAACGCCAGGAAGCAGAAAGGGCTATCCATCTTGGTCCACTCAGGCTGGCCCAGCGGGTCGCGCGCAATCTCAAGGATTAGCTCTTGGTTGTCCTCTACCCACTTCTTGCGCTGTCCGAAGTCGACCTTATCGACCCCTGCGCAGTTGGCCCCGTGAATCTTCAGCCACTCAATACCGTCCTTGCCTACAGGCTCCGCAATGGAAGCCATAAGGAGACCCTTGGTTAGGTCGTTGCCTTGAGGGTTGAACGAAGGGATGGCGTAAACACGGCCCCGCCAGTCGAGGTTGTACGGGAAGTAAATGGCCTCGTATTCGGAGAACTTTGTGGCCTGCTCTACGATGAACTCATAGGACAGACGGCGGCTCACTCGGGCGCGGTCCTTGCGATACACAGTTGACGCGGCTTTCTTCCAGGCCTTGAGGACCTCGGGGTCTTCATCAATGTTTGCAGGCTTGACCGGCAAGGCTTCCTTGTCAGCTGTAGGAAACTTGTCGATTGGAACATGCTTCCACTGCATCACCTCCTTGGCGACTTCGAGAACCTTTGCGTTCACCTTCCAAGCGGACGCCTGGGCGATGTTCACGGCCTTATAGACCTCGGGCATCGACACGTCCTTGTAGCGCTGTAGAGCCTTCTTCGAGCGGACCCGAATCAACGGCACAGGCTTACGGCCCTTCGCCCAGTAACCGCCGCCAATCATTCCGGTCCACTCGCGGGGCGGTACGATCATTGGTTGATAGCGCGGAGTAATCTCAGCCAGCGCGTATGCACGGTTGCATAGCTTTTCAGCCCACTCAGGGGTCAGGTAGATGAACTCACCGTCAAGCTTTGCGTTGCCTGCATGCTCCCGCTTCATCTCGACCAACTGAGTGGACTCTATGAGCAGTTCGAGAAGCTTCACGCCGATGTGAAACGTGACGTAGTTGTCCAGGGCGTCCCAGGAGGTCCACTTAGAGGTCAGTTCATTAGCGGCCATCATGTGGGCCTCTACTTTCTCCATGAACTTAACTTTGTAGGTGTGTCCGTTGCGCTTGTTCAAGGCTGGGCGAATACGCTTATTGAAGTGTTCGGCCTCCTGTTCACGGATACGACCAAAGCGCGCTTCTTCTTCAACGGCCTTGCCGACCGCTACTGAAACTTGCTGAACACTCAAAGGGCCTTTCTTGGCGACCATATTTAGAACAGTCTTGACGGTGATCGCCGCGACGTTCTCCGCTTTAACCAGCTGAAGATAAGGCAGGCCAATATTCTTTCGCTTCACCTTAGTCACTTGATGCTCAACCCAGTCTTCGAACGCCTTAGCCATCAAAGGAATCAAGGAGGCCAGCACAGGCTTAGCTGTGGCGTTGTCAGCGAACTCATTACGATCAATAGAACGCTCAAGGACTTTCTTAAAGTGATCCTCCCCCAGCGTATAGGCTTCATGCTCAAGACTTAACTGAGCAGCTGCAAGGTCTGGCCCGTAGATATTAGAAAGGGTCTCATAAGCCCAGGATGAAACATCAGTGATTGCGCTAAAGTCATGCTTGGTTAGTTGGATGGTTTGGCTTTCTGCGGACACAAGAATCCCTTAGAGGCCACTTGGGCCTCCAACAAAGTTATGGAAGTTGGTTAGTTACTTGGGTGATTTACTGAATTGAGGGCGTAAAGGGTCCTTAGAGGGGACTTAAAGAAGTCTCTAACTTAAAGGCTCATAGAGTGGGAACAGCGGGGCTGCTTTTAGTGAGGGTTTTTAATCAGGTGGTGGTTTTGTAATCCGTCGATATAGCTCGCGGCTGAGCACGTAACCACGAAAGACCAACACGGGCTCAATGATTACTGCGGAGCGGTAGTACCACTCGGTGTAGGCAGGAGTGTGGTGTGGGAAAGCAGTCTACTGTGGTCATTTGAGGTGTCCTTCCGAGCTGGTAGCTTGGTGCTACCCGCATTGATGGCTGTGATAGCATGGGATTATGAAAGCTGTTCCTAATCGCAATATGTACAGAGTACATGTACTATTTACACAAACCAACTGCTTTCTGAAGGGAATTTATGAATATTGCTGAACGCGCTGCACTGCTACTGGGGCGAGCGCAATTGAGCGACCTGGCAGGCGCTGGGGATGTTCCGTATGTACGCTGGCAGAATGTTAAGCGTGGTCGGGCACGAATGGGGTTGGAAGAGATAGAAATTTTGGGGCGCGTGTTTCCGTCGTATCGCTGGTGGCTGCTGACTGGCGAAGGCGGTAAACCGAAAGGGCAGTTTGAAAGCCCAGTAGATATCTAAGGGCGCCCCACGCAATCACGTAGACTGCTGGCGGAGTCCCAAGGTAAAGGCCATCGCGCTAAGTTGTTTCATAGCCGCCCTCAACGGCTTCATTGGCCCACCCGTCATCCGAATCAGCACTGTCAGGTGTGACTAACTTAATCAACATGACGCTGTCGAGTTGTAAGATAAGGGATGCACCAGCGACAACTGACCAGCAGTACGGAAGCATAGAGAACTTCACCTTCAGCTCAGAACCACCGGCTATCGCTGGAACGTCGAAAATGTGCTTCCCCTTGGAGTCCACCACCTTCAAAGGCAGCGGCTTGTTCTCTTGGGTATGTCTGTCGATGTACGAGGCATACCGCTTGATTCTGAAGGTCACGGTGCCGTCTTCGTTGATCAAGAAAGGCATATCACCTTCATAAGGCAACAAAGGTTTCCTACCATGTGGGACCACTGGTGGATTCTTTTTGTGTTCCGCCAGGAGCTTCCTATAGTTGGCTTCATGCTCCTGAACTATTTCTTCGACCAGAGGCCGTGCGTCCTCACCGGGGATAGTAAGGTTTGCTTTCCACAGACCACGAGGATTACCAAACCCCAGCTCAGGGTTGCCATAGTCCGGTTTTTGAATTGCGCAGTCAGGTTCTACTATCCCGCGAGGCGTGAAGTAAAACTTCTTTCGAGAGGCCGTGCTGACTGGCTCTTTGTAGGTGTTAGAACTCCGGGGCTTACCAGCTCGATACGCCACCATCGACACATCGCCATGAACCTCAGACAAGCACCTCAGCGAAATTTCTCCCGCCTGAGTTCTTAGCTGTTGCCATGAAGCCGCTGGTTTCCTGAAGTGGAACTCAGAAAGCCGCTTTAAGATATCCCTGGTGATGCGCGAAGCTAACGCATCATCTGAGGTACGCAGCGAAATACTGAAGCAATCGGGCATGGCACCCCTTGGCCGCAAACGCAGATAGCAAATCCCTTTACGCTTGTAATGGTACGGAATAGCCAGAACAGTTTCTAAAGCATTCAATCAACACCCTCTCGTTTGAAAACCTTCTTCAGTAACCCTGCCAGCGTCTCAACGGGAACCCCTGAGCCGTAAACATCAAAGGTTATCGTACCGGTAGCGTGTCCCATTAGGGCCTGGGCATGTGTTGTAGGAACACCGTGTTCCTGCATGAGTGACGCCAGCGAATGACGTAAGGAATGGAACACCAAACCCCGTTCGTAGGAGTCTCCCAGCGCCTCAGGGATGGCTGTCTGATTAGCCCATTCACCAGCGGGTCTGTAACCAATCTGGCCCAGTGCATCAGTCCCTGCAAGCCTGCATGACTCTACATATCGCAGGAATGCCGCAAGGTCAAAACCGTAGGCCCCGTCTGTCAGTGGTATCAAACGTTCGCTACGCTTGTTCTTGATCGTCTTCCCCTCTCCCACCTCATTGATGTGAATGGCCGTAATACCTGTGCCCAGTGTCTGCACGTCACCTACCGTCAACTGAGAGATTTCATTGAGGCGTCCGCCAGTGATTGCACCCAGACTTAGCAACCAGCGCTTCCAAGAGGTCTCAGGGAACGTGCTCGCGTAAGCAACGATCTTGCCCACCTGATCCTGTGAGAATGCCTTACGGGTCGACTCAAGCCCCTTAGTGAACTTCAGTTTCTTGTCGTATGACTTTTCGAGGTGACCATTCTCAACAGCCCAGTTCAGAACAGCAGAAAGCTTCATGAGCATCTGGTTGACCGTTGAAGGCTTACGAGTCTTCGCGAGAGTGTCCCGAAGACCCACAAGGTCTTCTCGTGTGTGTACCCGTAGATCCAGGGAGCCCAACAGCTCACTGAGAACCCCATGCGTAAACTTGGTGGTACTCAGCGTTGACGCTTTCTGTTCGCCTGAACGGTCCTTCAGGTACAGAGCTGAAAGGGACTTAAAGGTCAGTGCCTGTACAGATTGAGACGGAGACGAGCCGATTATAGGTTTGCGCTGGGAAGCACCACCTACGAGCCTCAGAGCCCCTACAGCGCCATGCCCCCTATCACTCACCCCAGTGTGTAAACCGCCCCAGTACTGCGCCACATCATCGCCTGCAAGGACTTCCTCAGAGACCGACCGAAAGTGTTCTTTCAGCTCGTCCCATGTCGCGCCTGGGGTCTCCCGGTGGAACGCCCTAACGAGTTCCGCGAGAAGGTCTGAAGCGTCCATAGCTTCCCGGCGACTGCTGGTCTTGAGAGACACCGAAGCAAACTCTGTGGTGGCACCTGTCGCCCTGAGACGCATGTAGTAAATACCGTTGCGCCTGAAGTGGTAGGGCTTGGCGAGCCTCGTGGCTGGCCTCAAGGGACCTGTAGGGCTTGGCCCAGGACTTGTAACAGTAAGAGGTTCTGTAAGCTGACTCATAACGGTTTAACCCTTTAATCATTGGGAAAAAACCTGTGTGCCTTGCAGTTTTGGATGTATTGCCGGGAGGATCTGAGGAAGTTGAAGCG
>Ga0065696_1000039_pt1 | contig 19094 bp, 23 predicted proteins | sample SwiRhiMetagenome_FD_59085 | JGI IMG/M metagenome (GOLD analysis project Ga0065696, IMG submission 59085) | Bulk soil microbial communities from switchgrass field near East Lansing, Michigan, USA - East Lansing bulk soil v2 (version 2) | ecosystem: Environmental > Terrestrial > Soil >...
CGCCGAGCGCTCGGCCCAAGAGGCGGCGGACCAGACCCACCGCTTCTTCCAGGCCGGCCGCGAATCGTTCCTCGCCGACCTGCAAGCCACCCGCACCTACACCGCGATGCGCGCGCAACTGGCGGCAGCGAATACCCAGGTTGCCATGAGCCAGATCGATCTGTTCCTGGCCCTGGGCGGCGGCTGGGAAAGCGGACGAACGCAAGCGTCACAGCCCGGCAAACCCTGAGCGAATAGCTATGCTTGGACAGGCGGGTCGCCGTGACGACTCGCCTGACACTGCTCGCGTTTGCTCATGGGGATTCCAATAATGAAAAACCCTTATGCTCCCGCTTTCTGGTGCGTGCTCTTCGCACTGGTGTTGTTATCGGCCGCGTATTTCTACGGCGTCATGCTCGCCCATCAACTCGACAAGGCCATGGTGTTCCTCGACAGCGCCTGCCTGGTGATCGGCTCCCTGTCCATCGGCGTGGTGGCCTGGGCGTCCTACCAGAACCAGCGCGTGAAGAAAAAACTCCTCGAACAAGGCAAGACCCGCGTAGCGATCTGGGACACCAAGGTCGCCCTGCGTCGGGTCGAAACCGTGTTCGACCGCTATTTCTGGGGCAGCTATTGGCAGCCGGGGCGCACCTTCCAGGAAGTCATGGGCGACCTTACCGGCACGCCCCTGGAAAAAAGCCTCGAAGTCCTGAAAAAACAGTGTGTGGCCCTCGATCGGCAGGTCGCCGATGGCCGGCATTGGCTGAATAATGCGCGGGAATTGTCCGACGTCGCCACGCAGATGGCCCGGGAGCGCTACCAGCTGGACTTCTGCGACCCCAAGTCCGACACCCCCGGCAATGCGGTGATACACCGCGAGTTTGAGGTGCTGGTGTACACCTGGACGGCGCGCCTGAAGAGTTTTGACCACCAGCTCGACGAGATCGAGTTGGAGTATTCGTGAACCAACTGCACGCCTGACCCCTCTGAGAAAGCTGGGCCGTTTGCGGCCGCCAGTGCTAATCTTCCCCGTTTTCGGCGGGCTTGAGCCAACCCTTACGGGGTTCAAGGAAGACAGCCCACTTCTCACAGGATTTGATCAGGTCACTTCATGAATAAGCCAGCAGTCGTTCTTTTGGGTTTAGTTGTCGCCGTAGGCGTCGTCAGTGCAGGCGGCGCCTGGTACACCGGTAAACAACTGGAACCGGTGCTGCAAACCGCGATCCAGAACGCCAACAAGGAACTGCAGACCTCCATGGCCGGCGTCGATGGCACCGTGGCCCTGGAGCTGGTGTCCCTGGAGCGTGGCGTGTTCAGCAGCACCGCGCACTACCGCCTGAAGGGCCAAGGCTCGGTGTTCGGCGAAGAAAACCCCAATCCCGAATTGCTCTTCGTCGACCATATCGAGCACGGCCCGCTGCCGTTCTCGCGCCTGGTGACGCTCAAATGGCTGCCGGTCATGGCCACCAGTCACTACGAACTGGAAAAGAACCCCACCACCGAGAAGTGGTTCGCCGCCGCCAAAGACGTGTCGCCGCTCAAGGGCGTGGCCAATATCGGCTACAGCCGCTCGGTCAACGGCAACATCGAATTGCTGCCCCTGACGTTCAAGGACGACACGTCTTCGGTGAACTTCTCCGGCGCCAACATGAATTTCGACAGCACCGCCGAAGGCCAGAAGGTCAAGGCCGACGGCTTCATGAACAGCCTCAAGATCGCAGCGGTAGATGCCAAGGGCGACGCCTTCGAGGCCGAACTGGCTGGCCTGACCATCGCCAGCAACCTGGAAAAATCCACCTTTGGCTTCTACACCGGGCAAAACACCGTTGAGCTGACCGACAGCACATTCACCTTCGGCCCGCAGAAAGCCGTGCTGACGGTCAAAGGCTTCGAGCAGAAAGACTCCAGCGAAACCAAGGACAACAACCTGGCCGGCCGTGTCGACTACAAGATCGACGAGATCGGTTACCAGGGCAAACCCGTGGGTTCGGCGGCCATGGCCCTGAGCATGAAGAACGTCGACATCCCGGCCATGCTGGTGTTGACCAAGCTGTACCAGGACAAGATGCAGCCGGTGCAAGCCGCTGCCGCAGCGGGCCAGCCAGCGCCTGAGCTGCAATTGACCGAAGCCGAGCAGGCCCTGGCCGAAGCGAACGTCAACCAGGTATTGGCCGCCAAGCCGCAGATCGCTGTGGAAAACCTGTCGCTGAAAACCACCCATGGCGAAAGCAAGTTCAACCTGCTGGTGGACCTGGCCAAGCCGGCCTCCATGGAGTTGCCGCCGGTTGAACTGGGCAAGCAGATGATTGCATTGCTGGATGCCAACCTGACCTTGTCCAAGCCGATGATCGGTGACGTGGCTGCCCTGCAGGCGCAACTCGGTGGCGTGACCGACCCGAAAGCCATCGAGCAGCAGTCCCAGATGGCCGCCGACGATGGTCAGCGGCATGGCGGTCGGTACTCAGTTGGCGACCCTGGTCGGCAGCGATGTGGTGTCCAAGTTGCACTACGCCAACAATGAAGTGACCTTCAACGGCCAGAAGATGACCGTCGAGCAGTTCATTGGGTTTGTGATGGCCAAGTTCGGCGCGGTCAGCGGCGCCCAGTAAAGCGTTCGCCATCGCCCGGAAATAAATAATGTGGGAGCGCAAGTGCCCGCGATAAGGGTCAAACAGTCGACGCACGTACTGACTGGCACCCCGTTATCGCAGGCAAGTCCGCTCCCACATTCACATTTCAGGCGGGCCGCGCAATTCTGAACAATTGTTCCGGATTGGTCTTTTTCCTACTTTCCTGAGAGATAGTTCACACAGGAAAGCTAGGCCGGGTCATTGGACGCCGGCACCCTGCGGCAATTCGCTCAGGACCACCTATCGTTACAGCTTTCCGTGTGTAAGGAAGCTCACGATATGTTGCGAAACCCACCACTCAGTGCATCAGGCCGGTTGCGACTGCTCGTCGGGGCCGCCTTATGCAGCCAATTACTGATCCCCGCCTTCGCCATGGCCGATCCGGCCTATGACGCGCTGATCATTCAGGCGCGCAACGGCAACTTCACCCCGGCCCTGACTCAATTGCGCCAACTGTCCGCCGAGCGCCAGACGCCAGGCCAGGTCAGCGATCATGTGGTGATCGCCGGTTGGGCCGGCCAGGACGCCGAAGTGCTGAAGGTGTACGAGGCCCAGGGTAAACATCGCAACCTCAGCACCCAGGCGCTCGCCACTGTCGCGCGGACCTATCGCAACCAGAAGCAATGGGCCCAGGCCGAGGCGGTCTATCGCCAGGCGTTGCTGCGTGAGCCAAATAACGTCGACCTGCAACTGGGCCTGGCCCTGACCCAGGCCGACGGCGGCAAGGCGGACGAAGCGGTACAACGTACCCGCGCATTGGTCGCCGCCAAGCCCGATGACCCCAACCGGCGCATGGCCCTGGGCTATGCACTGACCCGCGCCGGCTTGAACTACGACGCGCTGTTCGAGTTCGACCAGGCGTTTATCCGCGCCGGCGACAAGCCTGACGTCGCCCGCGAATATATCGTCGCCCTGCAAAAGGCCCGCCTGCCGGAAGCCGCGTTGCGCCTGTCGGCCCAGCGTCCTGGCCTGCTGGACCCGGTGACCCAGCGCCGCCTGGAAGGTGACCTCGCTGCCGAGCGTGTGCGCATGGCCGAGTTCGCCACACGCAGCGAAAAAGAACGCTACGTGATTGCCGACCGCGCCCTGGCGGATTACGACAAACTGCTCGCCCGTTGGACCCCGGACGCCAGCGCCCATGACGATGTGGTGCGCTGGCGCATCGACCGCCTAGGTGCACTCAAGGCGCGGGCGCGTACCGCCGAGGTGATCCGCGAATACGAGACGCTTAAGGCCGAAGGCGTGCAACTGCCGACCTACGCCGTGCGTTGGGTGGCTGCGGCCTACCTGGACCAGCGCCAGCCGGAAAAAGCCGAGCCGCTGTATCGCCAGGCCCTGAGCGCCCCCGACGCCGAGCCCGATGATCGGGTTGAAGACACCACTGCGCTGTTCTACGCCTTGCAGGAAAGCGATAAAGCCGAGGACGCCAACGAGGTCGCCAAGAGCCTCGCCAACAGCCAGAACCCGCGGGTCGAGCTCAAGGGCTTGCCCATCGGCAACCCCAACGATGCATGGATGGACGCCCAGCAACTGTCGGCCCAGGCCGGCGTCTACGGCGGCGACCTGCCGGGCAGCGAAGCCGGCCTCGAAGCGCTGGTGGCGAAAGCCCCTGGCAACGTCGGCCTGCGCCTGGCCCAGGCTGACATGTACCGCGCCCGCGAACTGCCACGGCGTGCCGAAGGCATCCTGAAGGAAACCGAAGCCCAGGCCCCTCGGGATATCGGCCTGGAAGTGAGCCAGGCCTACACCGCCATGGACCTGCAGGAGTGGCGCCAGCTCGACGTGCTTACCGACGATGTGCTCGCCCGCAACCCGGACAACCGCCAGGTGCAGCGCCTGAGCCGCCTGCGCGACGTGCATGACATGGCCGAACTGCGCGTCGAGGCGTACACCGGCAAAAGCTTTGGCGGCGGCAATGACAGTGACGCGGGTGCCGTCGCGGGTAGCCGCGATTGGGGCATTGAGAGTCGGATCTACACGCCGCCCATCGACGAAGACTGGCGTCTATTCGCCGGCGCCGGGTACGCCAAGGCCGATTTCAGCGAAGGCACGGGCCAGCATCGCTGGCAGGTCGTGGGCGTGGAGCGGCGTACCCGCGACATGACCATTGAAGCCGAGGTGTCCAACCACTCCTACGGCGATGGCTCCAAACAAGGCGCCGCGGTGTCGATTGCCCGCGACATCAACGACAACTGGCAATACGGCGGCAGCCTGGGCTACCTCCTGAGCACCACGCCGCTGCGGGCGTTGAATGACGGTGTCACGGCCAACGGTGGCAGCGGCTTTATCCGCTGGCGCGCCAACGAAAGCCGCGAATGGAAACTGACCCTCAGCCCCTCCCATTTCAGCGATGGCAACGACCGCTTCGAAGCCTTGCTCAACGGCCGCGAAGGCCTCTACAGCTCGCCGAAAGTACAAGTGGACCTGGGCCTGGAAGTCGGCGCCAGCCGCAACAGCAAGGAAGACACGGTGTACTTCAACCCGAAGTCGGATTTCACCGTGCTGCCCGTCCTCAACATCAACCATGTGCTCTATCACCGCTACGAGACCCAGTGGAGTCAGCAGTTCCAGGTCGGTGCGGGTACCTATAGCCAGCGGGATTATTCCACCGGTGGCATCGGTCTGGTGGGCTACGGCCAACGCTTTCGCTGGAATGACGTGCTGGACGCCGGCGCCAACCTGAGCCTGATCAGCCGACCTTATGACGGGGATCGCGAACGCGATCTGCGTCTGCTCGTCGACCTCACTTACCGTTTCTAAAAGAGCCTGACCATGACCTTCCTCAGCCGTTGCTTGTTGGTTCTGGGCGTATTGCTGGCCAGTGCCTGCGCCCAGCAACCCGCGCCTTTCACTCCACCCGCCGAGCGGCCGACACCGGCCAACGAGATGGCGTGGCCGAAAAACCATTTCCTGGGTATTGCCTACCATGACGTGTCGGACCGTGATCCTGACCAGGCCGTGGTGGCGGTACGCACCGAGCGATTGATCGAACAGTTGGCCTGGCTGCGGGAGAACGGCTACCAGGCGGTCAGCGTCGACCAGATCCTGGCTGCCCGCCGTGGCGGCCCCGCGTTGCCGCCCAAAGCCATCATGCTCAGCTTCGATGACGGCTATTCGAGCTTCTATACCCGCGTGATGCCGATCCTGCGCGCCTATCGCTGGCCGGCCTTGCTGGCGCCGGTGGGCTACTGGATCGACACGCCGATGAACAAACCGGTGGACTTCGCCGGCTCGCCACGGCCGCGCGGCGAGTTCCTCACCTGGCAGCAGATCCGCGAAGTGTCCCAGTCCGGCCTGGTGGAAATCGCCGCGCACACCGATGCCAGCCACACCGGGATCCTCGCCAACCCCCAGGGCAACCTCGAGCCGGCGGCGACCTCGCTGCGTTATGACCCGGCCACGGGCCGTTATGAAAGCCAGGCCCAGTTCCAGGCGCGGATGCGGGCGGATGTCTCGGCGATCACCCACAAGATCCAAACCGTGACCGGCAAGAAACCACGGGTATGGGTGTGGCCGTACGGCGCCGCCAAGGGCACCTCGCTGGCGATCGTCGGCGAGCAGGGCTACCAGATGGCCCTGACCCTGGAAGACGGCCTCGACAGCTCCAGTGACCTGATGAACAGCCCCCGCTTCCTGGTGGCCTCCGACCCGGACGGCGAGCATTTCGCCAACAGCATCGTCGCCGTGCAAACCCCGGCACCGCTGCGGGTGTTGCATGTGGACCTGGACAACGTCTACGACCCGGACCCGGCCCAGCAGGCGCGCAACCTCGACCAACTGGTACAGCGCGTGGTGGACATGGGCGCCGGTACGGTGTTCCTGCAAGCCTTCGCCGACCCCAAGGGTGATGGCCTGGTGCACGAACTGTACTTCCCCAACCGTCACTTGCCGGTGCGCGCCGACCTGTTCAACCGCGTCTCCTGGCAGTTGCACACCCGTGCCCATGCCGCCGTGTATGCGTGGATGCCGGTGTTGAGTTTTGCCCTCGATCCCAAGCTGCCCCGCGTGACGCGCTGGGACCCGGAAACCGGCCAGGTCGCCACCGACCCGGACCAATATAAACGCCTGTCGCCGTTCGACCCGCAGGTGCGCAGGATCATTGGCGAGATCTATGAAGACCTGGCGCGCAACAATGCCATCGACGGCGTGCTGTACCACGACGACGCAGTGCTCTCGGACTTCGAAGACGCCAGCCCTGCCGCGCTCAAGGCCTATGCCGCCAACGGCCTGCCGGGCAGCATCCAGGCCCTGCGTGCCGACCCTGCCGTGATGCAACGCTGGACGCGCTTCAAGAGCCGCTACCTGATCGACTTCACCAAAGAGCTGACCGCCAAGGTCCACGCCATCGGTGGGCCGCAGGTGCAGACCGCGCGCAATATCTTCGCCGAGCCGATGCTCAACCCGGCGAGCGAGGCCTGGTTCGCCCAGAACCTCGATGATTTCCTCCAGACCTACGACTGGACCGCGCCGATGGCCATGCCGCTGATGGAAGGCCAGGAGTACAAGACCTCCAATGCCTGGCTGGAGAAGCTGGTGGCGACGGTCAAGGCGCGTCCCGGCGCGATGGAACGCACCGTATTCGAACTGCAGGCCAAAGACTGGCGCACCAAGGCCGCGCCGGATATCGACGCTGTGCAGATGGCTGAATGGATGGGTGTGCTCAAGCGCCAGGGTGTCACGAGTTTTGGCTACTACCCGGACAACTTCCTGGAAAATTCCCCGGACCTGAAGACTGTGCGTCCGGCCCTTTCCAACCAATGGAATCCTTGACCATGTTCGACAGAATCCTGGCGTTATTCGTGCTGGCACTGGTATTAGGCGTGCCCCTGGGCCTGATCTTCCTGGTCACCGGGCAGTTCCTGATGGACTTCGTGTTTTTCTACCCGCTGTTCATGTCGGCGCTGTGGATCGCCGGCGGTTTGTACTTCTGGCTGCATTGGGAGCGCCACTGGCCCTGGGAGGAAGACACTCCGGCACCGACCCTGGCCGGCAACCCGCTGATCTCGATCATCATCCCTTGCTACAACGAGGGCGATAACGCCGCCGACACCATTCATGCGGCGCTGGGCCAGTTGTACCCGAACATCGAAGTGATCGCGGTCAACGACGGCTCCAAGGACAACACTGCCGCCGTCCTCGATGCCCTGGCGCTGGAACATCCGCGCCTGCGGGTGCTGCACCTGGCGCAGAACCAGGGGCAAGGCCGTGGCCTTGCGCATGGGCGCGGTGGCCTCGCGCAGCGAATACCTGGTGTGCATCGACGGCGATGCGCTGCTGGATAAAAACGCGGCGGCCTACATGGTCGCGCCGATGCTCGACAACCCGCGCCTGGGCGCCGTGACCGGCAACCCACGCATCCGCACACGCTCGACCTTGATCGGCCGCGTGCAGGTGGGCGAGTTCTCCTCGATCATCGGCTTGATCAAGCGCACCCAGCGCGTGTTCGGGCGGATCTTCACGGTGTCGGGTGTGGTGGTGGGCGTTCCGTAAAAAGGCGCTGGACCGCATCGACTACTGGAGCACCGACATGATCACCGAGGACATCGATGTCAGTTGGAAGCTGCAGCTCGATCACTGGAGCATCTTCTACGAGCCGCGCGCGCTGTGCTGGATCCTGATGCCCGAAACCGTCGGCGGCCTGTGGAAACAGCGCCTGCGCTGGGCCCAGGGCGGCGCCGAAGTGCTGTTCAAGAATATCCGTGGCATCTGGCAATGGCGCCATCGCTACCTGTGGCCGCTGCTGTTCGAATACTGCCTGTCCACCGGTTGGGCCTTCACCTTCCTGCTCTCGGTGATTTTCTGGGGCCTGGGCAAATTCATCGTGCTGCCGCCGGCAATCACGGTGGACTCCCTGGTCCCGCCGGCCTTTACCGGCCTGGTGCTGGCGATGGTGTGCCTGGTGCAATTCGCGGTGAGCATCCTGATCGACCGCCGCTACGAGAAAGACCTGTGGAAAACCCTGTTCTGGACCGTGTGGTACCCGATGGTGTTCTGGCTGGTCAGCCTGTTCACCACCCTGGTCAGTTTCCCCAAGGTGCTGTTCAACCAGCACCAGAGCGCGCGCGCTGGGTAAGCCCGGATCGCGGTATCAAACCTGTTGAAGAGGAGGCGTGAGCATGAAACTGGTCAGAACTCGCCAAAGTACCGTGATGTGGATCATCGACGTGATCCTGACCTTGATGGCCTGGGCCGGACTGGTCTGGCTACTGGCGCGCGGGATCACTTCGATGCTTGAAACCCACGGCGGCCCGCGTATCGAGGCGCCGATTTTCGCGGCGCTCAATACCTTGCAGATCTACCTGTGGATCGCACTGTTCAACGCCGTGATCCTGGTCACCTGGGCACGCTACCAGCAACGCAAGGGGCGCAAGTTCGCCCAGCGCCGCGCCGAAGCCAAGGCTCTCACCGACAAGAACCTGAGCGAGAGCTTCAGCCTCGCCGAGGGTGACCTGGAGCAACTGCGCCGCCCGGGCGTACTGGTGATCCACAACGACGAAGACGGCGGTGTGTCGGAAGTCAAAGCCCACGTCTCCCGCGACGTGGAAAAACCAGGCTTGACCCTCGTGCCTGGCGCGCCTCAGAACAAAGACGCCAGCTAGTGGTGTAAACCACAATCCAATGTGGGAGGGGGCTTGCCCCCGATTGCGGTGGATCAGCTAATGAATACTTGGCTGACACCCCCTATCGGGAGCAAGTCGAATCGTCGCACCGCCCCCCACATGGGGCTCTTACCCTTCCGATCCCGATTATTGGGATCCAATTCACAAAACCCCCGCGAACTTATCTGCTTTTTTCGGTACTAACTTATCTCGGAAAGAACTTGATGGCCAAGTAATGGCAATTTATAAGTTCTCCGACGAATCGCTACCAGAACAGCTGCCGCCTGTCGGAATAATATTTCCAGTTTCAGGCCGTGTATCTTTTTGATGATTTTTTTATTGTTATTAATCAATGTGTTGCGTGAATAACTAGCACGGGCATGCAACTGACTCTGTTTCTTGGGTTACTGCTAGTTCGATGTTAGTTTCGCGGCCCCTGATTTTTCGACGGACCGAACATGTCTTTTTTATTGCCACGGACTCGGTACTTGCTATGCACTTTGCTGCTTGCTTATTTGAGCGGCAACAGTGCCTTGNCCGCCCTACGCCGGGGATCAGGACCTTATCCGCGACCGCCAGAACCGGCTTCTCGAAGAGCAGCGTCGGCGCCTGGAAGAGCTCCAGGACCTGCCCGGCAAGAGCAATCAGCCACAGGCCTCGGCACAACCTGCGGACTCACGCTGCTTCCCCATCCAGGACATCGAACTCAAGGGCGCCGACAGTCTCTCCGCTGCAGACCGTAACCGCCTGCTTAAACCCTATATCGGCCAATGCCTGGGCGTTACGCAGCTCAATGAACTGCTCAAGGTCATCACCGATTACTACATTGCCCAGGGCCGCGTCGCCAGCCGTGCCTACCTGCCGCAGCAGGACCTTTCCAGCGGCCACCTGCAAGTGCTGGTGGTCGAAGGCAAACTCGAAGGCCNGAAGGGGCACCCTGATGACTACGCATAAGCTTGAATTTCGTCACAGGCCGAAATTTTCAGAGCCTATTGAAAAGCGGCACCAAAATTTTCTGGAAAAGTTGTCCTGCTTAGGCAAGCCCTGGGACTTGGCCGGTGCTGTAGAAGTTCCCGATATTGAAGGCGAGCTTGTTGTTGTTGTTTCTTTAGATAAGTTTCTTCCAAAGGGAATAAAAGGCCGAATTGCATATGCTCTTAGAAGTGAGAAATATCTAGAAGATGATGCTCAATTTGATGACTCTCTATTCGTTGAGTTTTCGAATGCTAAAGTTGATTGTTGCGATTTGTTGAAAAGGATTTTCCCTGCATACGTACATGCTTTTGGTGCCTATAGAGCTGCGCTGCATGATTGGTCGGTTACTAGACGCGACTGGCCGGAAGTAGTAGCTGCATGCGATGCTACAAAAAAAGATGTTAACGGGAGAGATGGTGTTTTTCGTATAAATGCGGTTAATTATTTTGATGAGGCATTGTGCATTCGCGCATTTGGGAAAAGTCCTCAACAGATTATTAGCTGTCTCAAGGGGCACGTTGAGGAGGCGTCGGAACTGGCCGGAGGTGTGCTGATTGTTGTTAGCTATGCACCGCTGTCCACCAGTGAGATAACTACTGCTGGAGAGCGATTAAAAAAATTTTGGTTGGGTAATGCGAGGGGCTAGGAGCAAAAGAAGTACGTGTTTCAACTCTAGCCTCTGAGCTTGCCGGTGTACTTCATCGCGCACCAATAGCTCCATATCCGCCAATCTCGAGCGGGACAATCCGGTGGGGATTCCTCAGGGTCAGGTCCCTCTTTCCTCTGAGTGTCGGAGGCGGTATAACGAATCGTCGCATGTATGTTCCCATCGAGATAATTGGAAATCGCAACAGGAGTGTTTGGTGATGACTGAATGGGCACTGTTACGCGAGCTTAAAAAGGGTGATGCGCTTGCTGTGCCCGAAGCAGGACTTTTACTCATCGATGAGGGAGTGTACAAGATTTCGGTCACTCAGTACTGCTTGGCAGATGCGATTAAAGAGGATGGGCAGGATAAGCTGAAAGTATTGTCATTTTACTGGGCGGCCAGTGACGCAGCATTTCAGCGAGCCTATTACAGAGACGTCGAAAGTGATGATGGGGCTGTTTGCCCTCCGCCCTTTGAGTTGATGCCAGAGGAGGCAGGGGCGACCTATATTGAAATAAAGCGAGCGTTGGAGGCTGCCGGTAATATTCGAGAGTATGCCTCTTATCGTGTGATGTCTGATGGCGCTTTTGTTCATAAGAGTTTGGAAGGTCCGTCAGCGGTCTATTATTTTCGCTCATTGGGGTTGTTGAATGATGAGGGGCCTTACGCAATTTTGTGGAAGTGTCAGGGAGTTTGATAGAAGTGAGCTTAATTGTTTTCTGTGTTTGAACTAAAAAGGATCGGGTTCTATGAGTTGCTCGGAAAGTCTGTCTGTTTTAGAGGGGCAAATGTGGGTTAAAAGAGCGGCTATTTTTCTTTTGATTCTCGATCAAACTTTAGATAATCTATCGTCAGCTCCCGCTACCTATACTAAATGTAGTGAGGCTATTGAGTTGTGCTGGTCATGGTTAACCGATAGAAGTTTAAGTCCTGAGCAGTTGGCCTACTATTTAGACTCGGATGAAATGCAAAATGGTTCTTTTGGAGAGCATCATTTCATTACGGAAAGCTTAGAGCAAGACAGCTTGATTCTGATACTTCTGGTCATTGGCTTTTTTGCACATCAGGCTTATAAAGTTTCAGGTCGGAAAGAAAGAATGTCCGCCTCAGTCAACGAGGCACGTGAGCAGGCTGTTGAATACATAGTCGAATATATCTATAAGGTCGGAGCGGGTGGCGTGTTAAACGTTTATCTATCTAAAAAGGGTTAATGTTCAGATGCAAGGAGTGGCGATGAAAGGCGCGTCGGAAGTTGGCGTTCTTATAAGAGAAATAGTGTCCAGTGCGTTGTATGAAGGTGATTATGGAAGCTGCATAAGTAACCGTGAATTAGTCTTGAGAGGTGTTGAGGTTCTCGACCGCGTAGGTGTGCCACTCGACTATCTTGAGTTCCTTGAACATTTTGGATTTGGTGAGCTGGATAGCGCACTTTACATCGAGGATGGTCCAAACAAAGTATTCAGTTGTCGCCGGATGTGATGTGGTTGCTTATCGTAATATGTATGTATTTGCCAGCACCGGGAGCGGTGTCCTTTATGCATTTGATGCTGCGAATAATTGGTCAATTGTCGAAATTGATCCTGAATTGAATGATGCGGAAGTCTTATATGAGGATTTTTCCAGCTTCATCCTTAGCCAGTTAACGGTGATTAAAGGTTATGTGGATTGGCGAGCCCAGCAGTAATATGCGCGGCGCCAGCATTTGCATTATTAAGGACGATCATGAAACCCGCAAAATTCTCCCTCCAGGCCTTCCTGATGGCCTGCCTCATACCCGGCTGGGGTTTGGTGTATGTAGGCCGCACGCAGTGGGGTATCCGGGTCGCAGCGTTGTTGCTCGGCGGGGTCGCGCTGATGGGCGCCTTGGGGTTGGTCACTACGCCCCTTGGGCTGTATGCATTCTTCGCTTTCGTCATCACGGTCAAATTGACCTCTGCCATCGTGTCCGCCGTGTTGGCCCGTCGCTACAGCGGTCCGCTCAATGTGCCGCGTAAACGCTTCCACGCTCTTTACGTCGGCGTGGTGGTGGTCCTGGTGCTGACGCTCGACGTCTTTCGGGTGCCGTTGCTGGGCTTCAAAAACTATTACATTCCGTCGGGGTCGATGGTGCCGACGTTGTCGATTGGCGACTACATCATGTCGGACCTGCGGGCTGGCGTGCCCAAAGTGGGGGATATCGTGGTGTATCGCTGGAACGGCACCGAGGCGGTCAAACGGGTGGCGGGAATCGGTGGTGACACTCTGGCCATCGTCCATGGCGAGGTTATCCGCAACGGTGAGAACCTGGGTTTGTTTCACGCACCGGCTGAGCGCGTCAAAAAGGACTACTCCCTTGAGTTGGCGCCACTCCAGGTAGCGCCGGGGCATGTGTACCTGTTGGGCGACAACCGTGATGTCAGCAACGACAGCCGCTTCATGGGGCAGGTCGCGGTTGAGGATGTGGTGGGCAAGGTCACCGGCATCTGGTTCTCGAATGAGCGGGGGCGCATCGGGACGACTTTCCCATGAACCTTTCGAGCATCGCTGGCGCAGGTACTCCCGGCCAGCGGGCAGCACAGCGATACCATTGAAAGGCTGAGAGCCGATTTGCGCCCAGTCAAAACACACCAACGCCATGAATCTGGAGTAATACCGCATGGACGCAAACCACACCGCCAAACACCCTACGATCCTGGCCAGCATCGGCCGGCGCCTGGCCGCGCGACTTATCGACTGCGCCATCGCAGTCCTGATCTTTTTCATCGTCAAATTCTGCGCCGGTGCATTGTCTGCCTACGTGCCGGCCGTGACGCCCAAGGCTGGTTTTCTCTCGGCGTTTTTTGCAGCCTTCGCCTACTTCCTGCTGGCCGATGCGTTGCCCAACGGCCAGAGCCTGGGTAAGCGTNTGTTGNGCACTCGCCGTCGTCGACCGTAAACNCTCGCAAAAGCTGCACGGTTTCCCAGGCGTTAACCCGCAATTCCGGAGCGCTGGTGGTGATCGATTGGGTGTGGATATTCATGGAGTCCAGAACGCGCCTGGGCGATATGTTCGCCAAGACCATCGTGGTTCAGACCGGCAACCTGACGAGCGTTCGCAGCCTTGCGGATATTTATGACAACGGTAGGGGATAAACACGTCATGAACGATTCGGTATCGGCTACGCAAACCTGGGACATCGCCAGCCCGTTCAGACGGTTGCTCGGCTATCTGATCGATATGGCGGTGGTATTTTTCCTGCTGTTTTTGAACAGAAACCTGGACTATGCCTATTTCTATCTGGGCTCGGCAGGAGGCCCGGCATTGTTTGATGGTCTCCACTATGTGCTGTGGTTTTCAGCCTTCGGGTACTACTTGTTTTGCGATGCCTTGCCCAATGGCCAGAGCCTGGGCAAGCGGGTGTGCCGCACGGCCGTGGTGGGTTACCCGTACCCCACGAACTGCACGCTGTTCCAGTCGTTCCTGCGCAATGTTCCGAAGATGGTGTTCAGTGTGCTGGACGGTCTTTTTGTACTGTTCGGCCTGCGTCGTCGCTTGGGCGATATGTTGGCCAGGACGATTGTCATCAATTCCTGAGCAGGGCGGCCTGGACGGGCCGCCCGGTTTAACTCAGGACGGGTTGGCGTTCAGCCTGCGATTGATCACATCCAATAAAACACCGTGAGTTGATGCCAACGGCATGATGCTCAAAGCCCTGTATGCGTGTTAACCGATTTATCCCGTTACTGCAGAAGCAAACTCGCTCCCACCCACCCATTATTTGGACCCAAGGAAGCTGTCAATGAAACTGTATCGTCTGTTTATCTCACTCACTGCACTGGCGACCTGCACCAGCAGCCTTCGCCGCGGCGCCTGCCCTGCAAAGTTTTCTCGCCTGCGACCAGAACTCCCCTGGCGGTGGTAAGCCAGGCAGGGCTCAAGGAGCGTGTTGCCCATAAGCTGGAGAACGGCAAGATCACGCTCAGCGGCGGCACAAAATCCGATATGGGCCAGCGCTGGATGTTCGACACGCCACTGACGCTTGACGGTATGACCTTGACCGGCTTTTTCGCCGAAGACCAGGACCTGATGGGCTCGCGCATCATCAACTGGGGTTTCTACACCGAGCAGGCGCCCGACGCGCTTTACGCACAACTGAGTAAAGTACCGGGTACGGCGTTGGAGAAAGCCAACGGTATCTACGCGCGTGCGCAGATCTGGTCGCAGAAGCAATCAGCCTGGGTACCGGAGGGTGGCGATGACAACGCGGGCAAGCTGGTCACTGATACCGCCGAACGCATCTTGATGGTCGAGCCCGCACCCGGTGACCTGGCCAAGACCAGCAATGGCATGATCACCTGTTCGGTTCAGGGCGCGGTGAGCGCAGCGATGCTCAAGACCACTCGACCTGACCTGATCAAGTGAGCTGAGGCTGGCAGCGATACCGCGGGCATGCTGAATGCCTGCGGTGTTCTCCGGTTTTTCGCGAGCAAGCTCGCTCCTACAGAGGGCGGGGTTACAGCAACTTGCGCTGCACCGCTTCATCCAGCGTACTGCGCGTCAGCGCCTCGACCACTTCCCGCGTGTCTGCCTGGAACGGGATGCCCACGATCAGTACCAGGTGCATCCAGGTGCGCACTGATTCGCTCTTTTTGACGCGGCCCAGCTCCTTGCCATCCTTGTCCTTGAACACTGTCTCCAGGGTGAAGGTGTTTTTCGCTGTGCTCGGGATGATGAAGAACGTCGCGCCGGTGATGATCGCCGAGGCCATGCTGAACTGTTCGTTGTTGTGCAGCGTGGCATCGACGTAGATATCCGAGTCGACCTTGTCAGTGCTCACCCGCGAGAAACGGTTGGACTGGCGAAACGAATCGGCCACGGCCTTTTCCCACAGCGCCACCGGGGCGCCGACTGCCGCGTTGCCAGGGCCGCCGTTGACGTGGTTCTGCGCGGTGGTGTGCACGTACGCCGTGGGCTTTTGCGCCGGCGCGTTGGCGGTCGGTGGCCAGGTCTGTACGGCGGGCAANTCGTGCTGCGANTANGACACGCAGCCAGTCAGCAGGACGGCGGCGAGTNCCAGGCTGTGTTTGATCAATCCTTTCATGCATCACTCCTTGAAATTACGGTTTGGCCAGGTTGGCGGTGGCGGTGTCGAGCAGTTGCCCGACCANTTTGGTCAGCTGTTGGCCGCCCATCGACGGTGCCCAGTATTGGCCGCTGTAAAGCCCGACGTTGTGTTCGAATTTGATCGAATCCTTGGCCTTGGCCAGTTCCTTGCCGTTGCGGTCGACGATCACCAGGTCGCCGGCCACCTCGAAGCTGTCCACGTAGATCGGGCCGTTGACCCAGATCCAGATGGTCAGCGTCAGCAGCGCACCGGGTACGTACGCCGGGTGTGGCGCGCGATGGCCCTTGAGGGCGGTCATGTTGAATTTGAGCGTCACGTCCTGCTCGCCCAGGCGCACCGGATACTCGGTGACCTGCTTGAAGTAACCCCCAGTGCGCACGTACTGAGTGATCTGGGCCGTCAGGGAGCTGCTGATGGCGGCCTTGTTGGCTTCGTTGACGTCGGCGGCGCTCACCGTCACATCGGCGATTTGTGCACTGCGCGGGCTGCTGACAGCGACTGGGTGGAGCGGGGCGGCGATGGGGCCGGTGACGGTGTAGGAAACGCAGCCGGTCATCGACAGCGCAGCGATCAGGGCCGTAGCCCGAAGCAGAGTATTAAGCACGCAATGTCCCTATAAGTGAGCAAGCCAAGTTACTGTTTCGACCCGTATCCCCATAACTTGAGGGAATGTGCGCCACCGCACGGCAACCGACGAAACACCTTGAGAACCGCTCTCAACTCCGTAAAATGCCGCGATTGTTTAAAGCACGATACTTTTCAGGGACGAATCCAGACATGCGCATGTTTGCCGTATTCCTCGTCGCCTGCCTGATGGCGGGCTGCGCCTCCAAGCCGGAGTACTACATCTCGCCGGCACCGGTCACCATTCCCAAGAACGCCACGTACTGGCTCGACACGTTTGATGTTGAGGTGGTGGGCAAGAACGAGCGCTTCCTGCCGGATGACAAGGTTCGCCAGCAACTCGGTGTCGATCTGGTCGACCGCCTGCTCAGCGCCAAGCGTTATGCATCCAGCAAGGAAAAGGCCGATTACCTGTTGGATATCAGCATCGTCTACACGCGCCATATCCCCGACTCAAAAGGCGGTCTCTCGACGTTGATCGTTGATGACAACACCATTCTGGCCGCTGTCGATTTCAGCTATCGGGTCAAGGTCAAGAAGGGCGCTGGCGAGGTCCTGCATTTTGCCAAGACGCGAAACAACCTTGTGCCCGCCGGCGTGATGGGTGAAGCGCAGAAATGGAAAACCATGGGCGGGATCATCACCAACTCCGGTAACTCGAGCGTCGAGCGTTTTTATACCGGCCTGTTGAGCCGCGACATCGTCGATGATCTGCGCGACATCCCGTCTCGCTAACGTTGCCCACTACCGATTTTACCACCCCCAGGAGCACCCTGTGAACACACTGTCCAAAATCCTGCTGTCCGGCCTCACCGCCGCAGCGCTGTTGACCGTGGCCGGTTGCGCCACGGAGAGCAACCGCGCCATGCCGGTGGAACAGGTCGCCAGCGCCAACGTCGCCTATTCCGGCGTGCGTGTGCCCATCGCCGTGGGCAAGTTCGACAACCGCTCCAGCTACATGCGTGGCATTTTCTCCGACGGCGTCGACCGCCTCGGTGGCCAGGCCAAGACCATCCTGATTACCCACCTGCCAGCAGACCAACCGCTTCAGCGTGCTGGACCGCGACAACATGGGCGAAATCTCCCAGGAAGCCGCGATCAAGGGCACCGCGCAGAAGCTCAAGGGCGCTGACTACGTAGTGACCGGCGACGTGACCGAGTTCGGCCGCAAAGAGACCGGCGACCGCCAGCTGTTCGGCATCCTCGGCCGTGGCAAGACCCAAGTGGCCTACGCCAAGGTCGCACTGAACATCGTCAACATCAGCACCTCCGAAGTGGTGTATTCCACCCAGGGCGCCGGTGAGTACGCGCTGTCCAACCGTGAAGTGGTCGGCTTCGGCGGCACCGCCAGCTACGACTCCACCCTCAATGGCAAGGTCCTGGACCTGGCCATGCGCGAAGCCATCAACCGCCTGGTCGACGGCATCAACGCCGGCGCCTGGAACCCGCGCAACTGATCAACAGCACCTCAAGGAGCAGTACACGGATGAGCAAGGCAGTGAAGTTGGCGCTGATGCTGACAGCAATCGCGGCGGTCGCCGGGTGCCACACGGCGCCCCAGCCCCTGTATCAATGGGAAAGCTACCAGCCGCAGGTTTACGAGTACTTCAAGGGCGAGCCCAAGGAAGCGCAGGTCGAGGCGTTGGAGCGTGATCTGCAAAAGATCAACGCCAGCGGCCGCAAGGCGCCGCCGGGCTACCACGCGCACCTGGGCATGCTGTACCTGAGCATGGGCAAGGATGACCAGATGGTGCAGGAGTTCCGCACCGAGAAGGCGCTGTTCCCCGAGTCTGCCTCGTACATGGACTTCCTGTTGAAAAACGCCAAGACCGGAGTGGCCACTAAATGAGCCTGCTAAAACTCACCGGTGCCTTGCTGGCCCTGGCCTTGCTCGGCGGTTGCGCAGCGCCCAAGACCATTGACTACACGGCGTACAAGCAGGCGCGGCCCAAGTCGATCCTGGTACTGCCGCCGATCAACGAGTCGCCGGAAGTGCAGGCCTCGTACAGCCTGGTCTCGCAAGTGACCTACCCGTTGGCCGAAGCCGGCTACTACGTGCTGCCGATTGCCCTGGTGGACGAAACCTTCCGCCAGAACGGCCTGACCACCGCCAACGATATCCAGGGCGTGCCACCGGCCAAGCTGCATGACATCTTCGGCGCGGACGCGGCGCTGTACATCACCGTCAGCGAGTACGGCACCAAGTACATGCTGATCTCCAGCGACACCGCCGTGACGGCCTCGGCCAAACTGGTGGACCTGCGCACCGGCACCACCCTGTGGACCGGTTCGGCTCGGGCCTCCAGCGAAGAAGGCAACAACAACAGCGGCGGCCTGGTGGGCATGCTGATCACCGCGGCGGTCAAGCAGGTGATCAACAGCTCCACCGATGCGGCGCACCCGATTGCCGGCATCACCAGTGCACGCCTGCTGTCGCCGGGCCAACGCGCCGGGATCCTGTACGGCCCGCGCAACCCGAAGTACGGCACGGACTGAGTTCATCGCCTCGGTTCAAATGTGGGAGGGGGCTTGCCCCCCGATAGCGGTAGATCAG
>Ga0065696_1000114_pt1 | contig 19053 bp, 25 predicted proteins | sample SwiRhiMetagenome_FD_59085 | JGI IMG/M metagenome (GOLD analysis project Ga0065696, IMG submission 59085) | Bulk soil microbial communities from switchgrass field near East Lansing, Michigan, USA - East Lansing bulk soil v2 (version 2) | ecosystem: Environmental > Terrestrial > Soil >...
CACCAACTCGCCGACGGTGGTTTCCTGGCCTTGGGGGCGAATGTTCTGGTTGAGCTGCAACGGCTCGCTAAAGCTCACGCGCTCATCGGCGTGGACCACGGCGTTTTCCTGCATTTCCACGCAGTCCGCGCCNTCCGGCACCGGCGCCCCGGTGAAGATGCGCGCACAGGTTCCAGACGCCAGCGGCTGCGGCGCCTGGCCAGCGAAAATACGCTGGCTGACGGGCAGCGGCTCACCGGTCCAATCCGCCAGGCGCACGGCGTAACCGTCCATGGCGCTGTTGGGCCAGGGCGGCAGGTCGAGGGTGGAGACCAGGTCCTGGGCCAATACCCGGCCATCGCACTCGGCCAGCGACAGCACCTGCTGCTCGCGAATCGGCGCGGCTTCGGCCATCGCCAGCAGTTGTTGCAGGGCTTGTTCTACCGGCATCAGGGCGCCGGTCTTGCCGGGCTTACCCACGGGATTCACAGGGTTCGGCCAGCTTCAGGTGCGGTACGAAGTTGCACGGGCGGTGACGGTTATCCAGTTGCTCGGCGAGGATGCCATCCCAACCGGTGCGCACCGCATTGGTGGAGCCCGGCAGGCAGCACACCAGGGTGCCGTTGGCCAGGCCGGCCAAGGCGCGGGATTGCACAGTGGAGGTGCCGATGTCGGCCACGGAGATCTGGCGGAACAGTTCGCCAAAGCCGTCGACCTGTTTGTCGAGCAGGCAGCTGACCGCTTCGGGGGTGCTGTCGCGGCCGGTGAAGCCGGTGCCGCCGGTGATCAACACCACTTGCACCACGTCTTCGGCAATCCAGTGGGCGACCTGGGCGCGGATCTTGTAGAGGTCGTCCTTGAGCAGCACGCGCTCGGCCAGGTGGTGGCCGGCGGCGGTGAGGCGGTCGACGAAGACCTGGCCCGAGGTGTCGGTGTCCAGGGTGCGGGTGTCGCTGACGGTCAATACCGCGATATTCAGGGGTACGAAGGGTGCATCGGCCTTGGCTTTCATGGCACGGTCCGGTTGTCGAAGGAACGGCCCGATGTTATATCACAGGCCCCTGTTCAGCTGCCTGCGCGGAACCCACATGCCACTCGATTCAATCCCCCTGCCCTGTTCGATCCTGCTGTTGGCCGGTGGCCGCGGCCAGCGCATGGGCGGCCAGGATAAAGGCCTGCTGGACTGGCACGGCCTGCCCTTGATCGCACATGTGCAGCGCCTGGTACGGCCACTGACCGATGACCTGATCATCTCGTGCAACCGCAACCAGGCGCAGTACGCCGCCTATGCTGACCAGTTGGTAAGCGACGACAGCCCGGATTTTCCCGGGCCATTGGCCGGTATCCGCGCGGGACTGGCCGCCGCGCGCCATGGGCACCTGCTGATCCTGCCGTGCGATGTGCCCCATATAGACGCTCGACTCCTCGCCGACCTGCGTGAAACCGCACAACGCCATCCCTTGTTGCCAGTGATGGTGCGCCACGGTGAGTTCTGGGAACCCTTGATCTGCATCATCCCCATCGGCCTGCGAACCGAGGTAGAACAGGCCTGGCATACCGGTGAACGCAGCCCGCGAAAGATCCTCCTGCAATTGGGCGGTGTGGGCCTGGAATGCCCAACCGATGACCCGCGCCTGGCCAACCTGAATACACCAGAGCTGTTGCGCCCAAGGTCTGACGTGTCAGAATGACCTTCGCACAAGGAACTTTGGCGACGTCTCACACGTCTCAAGGTCAGCAATCAAAAAGTATTCTCTTGGAGACAACACCCATGACTCAACGGACCATCGCCGCTCTCATGCTTGCACTGGGCCTGGCTACCCTCGCCGGTTGCGCCTCGCCGACAGTGATCACCCTGAATGACGGTCGCGAAATCCAGGCCGTCGACACCCCGAAATACAACGAAGATTCGGGTTTCTACGAATTCGAACAACTTGACGGCAAGCGTACCCGCATCAACAAAGATCAGGTTCGCACCGTTAAAGACCTGTAAGCCTCAGCGCTTGCACACAAGGCCCGCCTCGCGCGGGCCTTGTCGTTTCCGAGGGTTACCAGTCGAGGGTGATCTGGCTGCAGAAATGGCGTTCCTCACCGGTGACGGGGTCGATAAACCGCACGCCCTGGGCCAGCAGCTTGAGGGGATTGGCGTAATCGTCCACGGCATCCTTGATCACGTCCGGGTAGAACGGATACGTTGGCAGATGCTCGCCCCCAGCCGCGGTCATGTGCACGCGCAGCTGGTGCTTCTTGCCGGTCACGGGAAACAGGCCGTAGCGCCATAAGTCGTCCGTTCTTTTCCCGCACCTCCACGGCTGTTTCGGTATTGCCGGCGCCAGGGCCTTCCTGCATGCGGAAGACGGTTCGCCATCCACCAGGCGGCTTTTGTGTACCAACGGGAACGTCAGCCCAGGCAAAAGCCGGGGCGATGGCTTCGTAGAATTTATCGATCTGGCGCGTGGGAAACAGCTGCTGATAGGCCGAGCGGCTGGACGGGTTGGCCGAGAACAACACCAGCCCGGCGGTGTGTCGGTCGATACGGTGCAGGGGCACCAGCGCCGGGTTGTCCAGGCGGCGAATCAGGCGGCGCAGCAGGGTTTGCTCGACGTACTCGCCGGCCGGGGTCACGGGCAGGAAGTGCGGTTTGTCCGCCACCACCAGGTGCTCGTCGGCGTAGAGGATGGTCTCCTGCACCGGGATGACTTTTTCGTTGGGTACTTCACGGAAGTAATAGATGCACAGGCCTTCCTTGTAGGCCAGGTCCAGGGGGATGGGGTTGCCGTTGACATCCAGAACCCGCCCCCGGGCGATGCGGTCCAGCCAGTGTTCGCGGCTGATCGCCGCAAAGTGCTCGCACAGACACTCCAGCACCGTTGCCCAGGGGCCTGGTGGCAGGTACAGGGTGCTGGCCTGGTGCTGGGACGCGGAAAAAGCGGATGTGGACATGCTCGAAGCCTTGAAAAAACAGGCGGGCATTATCCCGCATCAAGCGGGATGAAACCTAGGGCGGATCTCAGGCCTTGGCCAATTCCGCGCGCAGGATCGGCGAAGCACTCGCCGCCTCGGTGAACTCCTTGAGCCAGCGCAGCACGTCTACCGCTTCCCAGCGGCCGGGATCGTAAAGCGCGTACAACAGACCCTGGTAACCCACCACATCGAGCTGCTTGTGATAACCGGCGCGCTGGAACAGCGCCTCGATCTCGGCAAAGCAGGTATTGAAATGCACTTTGTTAAACGGCGTCTTGCCTTCCGTGACCAGGCCGTCGAGGCGCAGCTCGTTCACCGCGTCGCGCACGACATCGGCAGACATGCGATTGACGCTGCTTTTCAGTTGTTCAACATTCACCACGGGCGTTCCCTCTATTCAATCGCTGTACAAACATACAGTAACGTAATATTCGGAAACCCGCCATCGCATAAACGTCAGCGCAGGAAGGCGACAACCTGATCCGCATCGAAGGGCCAATCCAGCTCAGCCCCCGTGTCCACCCGCCGAAGCACCGGAATCCTTAGGCCGTAGGCGTCGGTCAGGTCGTCGGGGTCGGTGATATCAACCAACTCGACCAGCAACCCGCGTTCGACGAGCGGCATGATTTCGGCTTCGGCAATTTCACAAAGATGGCAACCCAGGGTGCCGAACAACTGGCATTCAGGAAGCATGACGAATGGCCCTGATCAGTAAGTAGACGAGCATTCTAAGCCTGACAAAAACCTGTGGCGAGCGGGCTTGTTGTGGCGAGCGGGCTCGCCACAATAAACCCTGACCCAGATCACCATGGCCTATAACTGATTCAGCGATTCTCGCGGCTTTTTGCCCGCTCACCCTGCAACGGAGATGCTTGTGTTCGCCAACCTGCTGATCATTCTGGCCTCATCCCTGGTGGTGATTGCGCTGTTTCGCCGGCTGCAACTGCCACCCGTGCTGGGCTACCTGTGCGTGGGCCTGGCCGTAGGGCCCACGGCCCTCGACTGGGTGAATGACAGCGAAGAGCTGCCCGACCTCGCCGAACTGGGCGTGGTGTTCCTGCTGTTTTCCCTGGGCCTGGAGTTTTCCCTGACCAGGATGCTAGCCCTGCGCCGCGTAGTGTTTGGCCTCGGCAGCTTGCAGGTGCTGGGGTGCAGCGTGCTGCTGGGGGGCCTATTGGTGGCCTTCGGTGTGGCGCCGGGCATCGCCTTATTGCTGGGTGCGGGGTTGGCGCTGTCGTCCACGGCGATCGTCAGCAAGGAACTGACCAGCCTCGGCGAAATCTTCAGCAGCCATGGCCAGAATGCGATCGGCGTGTTGCTGTTCCAGGATGTGGTGGCGGTGTTGCTGCTGACGCTGGTGCCGGTGTTCGCCGGCAGCAGCGAACAGGCCGTGGTACTGGGCGTTGCCGCTGACGCTGGGCAAACCGTGGTGTTGTTCGTGGGCCTGTTGCTCGCCAGCCGCTGGTTACTGCCGCGCTTGTTTCATGAGGTCGCCGCCTCCCATTCGGCGGAGCTGTTTGTGCTGCTGGCGCTGGTGATCGTCTTGCTGACCGCCTGGCTCACGCATCTGCTGGGCCTCTCCCCCTGCCCTCGGCGCCTTCCTGGCCGGCATGCTGCTGGGTGAAAGCCATTACCGCCATCAGATCGAAGCGGATATCCGGCCCTTTCGCGACATCCTGCTGGGGCTGTTTTTCGTCAGCATCGGCATGCTCATCGACCTGCAGTTATTCGTCAGCCACAGCCTGTTGATCCTCGGCATGACCCTCGCGCTGATGCTGATCAAAGGCAGTGTGGTGGCTGCGCTGGTCAAGCTGCGCGGCAGCGACAGTGAAACCGCCTGGCGCAGCGGCCTGGCCCTGGCCCAGGGCGGTGAGTTCTGTTTCGCCCTGATGGCGCAAATGCAGCAGAGCCGGCTGATCCCCGATGAATTCAACGGTCTGCTGCTCGCCGCCACGTTCTGTTCGATGCTGTTGACCCCATTGCTGCTGCGCGCCGCGCCGGCGATTGCCCTGCGCCTGCACCGCAAGCCCAACCAACAGGTGCAACTTGAAGAAATTGCCGCCCTCAACGCCCAATTACACGGGCATGCGGTTATCTGCGGCTATGGCCGGGTCGGGCAATCCATCGGGCGCTTTCTGCGCAATGAGCAACAGGCGTTCATCGCCCTGGATGACGACCCGGAACGGGTCCAGGAAGCCGCCACCGAAGACAGCAGCGTGCATTACGGCGACTGTCGCCGTGGCGCCTTGCTCAGTGCCGTAGGCCTGGAACGGGCGCGCCTGGTGGTGATTGCCGTGGATAACAGTGATGTGGCCCTGGCGGTGCTCAAGGAAGCCCGCCATATCAACCCCGACGTGCCGATCCTGGTGCGCACCCGCGATGACAGCCAGTGGGCTGAATTGAAAGCCGCGGGCGCCAGCGAAGTGGTGCCCGAGCTGCTGGAGTCAAGCCTGATGCTCGCATCCCACGCCTTGATCCTGCTGGGCCTGCCGGACCAACAGGTGCAGGCGCGGGTCGATGAAGTACGGCATAACCGCTATCGCCTGCTGCACGGTTTCTACACGCATCCGAGCACCGACGAAGAGGCGCCGATCAATCCTGACTGACCGCACCGATCTTGTGGATCGACAGGTCTGCGCCGTAATACTCCTCTTCCTGGCTCAGGCGCAGCCCGTGCACGCGCTTGATCACGCCGTACACCAGCAGGCCGCCGCCGAACGCGACGGCCACACCGAGCCCCGTGCCGATCAATTGGCTGATCAGGCTCACGCCGCCCAATCCACCCAGCGCCGTCTGGCCAAAGATGCCGCAGGCAATCCCGCCCCATACACCGCACAGGCCGTGCAGTGGCCATACACCCAGCACGTCGTCGATCTTCCAGCGATCCTGGGCGGCGATAAAGCACCACACAAACAGCCCGCCCGCGACCACACCGGTGACCAGCGCGCCCACCGGATGCATCAGGTCGGAACCCGCGCAAATCGCCACCAGCCCGGCCAACGGACCGTTATGCAGGAAACCAGGGTCATTGCGGCCGATCACCAGGGCGGCAACGGTGCCACCGACCATGGCCATCAGCGAGTTCACCGCCACCAGGCCGCTGACGCCGTCCAGGGTTTGCGCGCTCATCACGTTAAAGCCGAACCAGCCGACAATCAGGATCCACGAGCCCAACGCCAGGAAAGGAATGCTCGACGGCGCAAACGCCACCAGGCGCCCTTCGCGGTAGCGCCCATTGCGCGGGCCCAGCAGCAGCACCGCCGCCAGCGCCACGCCAGCCGCCCATGGCATGCACCACCACAGAGCCGGCAAAGTCGTGGAAGCTGGCGCCGAACGTCTTGAGCAACCAGGCCTGCAAGCCGAAATTGCCGTTCCATACCATCCCTTCGAAAAAACGGGTAGATAAATGCCACGATCAACGCGGTGGCGCACAACTGCGGAGCGAACTTTGCACGCTCCGCAATACCGCCGGAGATGATCGCCGGAATCGCTGCCGCAAACGTCAGCAGGAAGAAGAACTTCACCAGGCCATAACCATGATCGGCGCTGATCACGGCCGCCGGTTGCATGAAGCTCACGCCGTAGGAGATCCAATAGCCTATAAAGAAATAGGCCAGGGTGGAGATGGCGAAGTCGCTGAGGATCTTCGACAGGGCGTTGACCTGGTTTTTCTGACGCACCGTCCCGACTTCCAGAAACGCGAAGCCGGCGTGCATGGCCAGGACCATGACCGCACCGATCAGGATAAACAGGGTATTGGAGCTGTGGACCAGGGTGTCCACCGCACTTTGCAGATTTTCCATGGAGGTTGGCAGGCCTGCGTTAAAGGCAAAAAGCACCAAAGCGGTTCAAGCCAGGGATTGCGCGCACTAAATTGGCACCACCGGCACCGCCCCTCTTCAGAGGGCGTGAACCGCTTTAGCGCAGCGTTCAATACAACAGGCCGTTGCCGACAGGGTTTTTCCGCGAGTTTGAGTTATTTAGGGTAAGGTTTTTCGAGACCTGAGCCCCGACCGCCCGGATTCAGCGCAAGCCACGGGGCGTGCGCACCAAGGCAAAGCAAAAGCTGTACCAGACAATTGCACTGAACCTTCACCGATACCGGTGACTCGAAACCACACGTACCGATCAGCCAATCACGGAGATAACCATGGCCAGAAGAACTGCAAAGACTGCTCAAGAAATACTGATGGCGGATTTTCAAACCCTGGTGACTGACACCGAAAGGTTGCTGGACGACACCAAGGTGCTTGCGGGTGACCAGGCCGATGAGCTGCGTGCCAAGATTCATGACACGCTGCTGCAGGCCCGCGAAACCCTCAAACAGACCGAAGACTCCCTGCGCGAACGTGGCCAGGCGGCGGTCACCGCGACCGAAGACTACGTGCAGGCCAACCCTTGGCAGTCGGTAGGCATTGCCGCCGGCGTGGGCTTTCTGATCGGCCTTCTGGCTACAAGGCGCTAAATCATGTCTATCGGCGAAAGCAGCTCGTCCACGGGCTCAACTTCACGACGCCTGGGCGCGGCCGTTCTTGGTTTGCTGCACAGCCACGTCGAACTGTTTGGCATCGAATTGCAGGAGCAAAAGGCCCGTACCGTCAGCCTGCTGCTGTTTGCCGGCCTGGCGCTGGTGTTTGCCCTGTTGGTTGCTGGTGGGGTTGTCGACACTGGTGATGATCCTGGTATGGGGACACCGGCTACCGCCTGACCGGGATCATCTGCCTCTGCGTGTTCTACAGCCTGGCCGCTGCCTTCTGCGGGGTGCGCTTGAAAGCGGCGGTGTTCGATGAGTCCACGCCGTTCCACGCCACCCTCGAAGAGCTGGCCAATGATCGGGAGCGCCTGCTGCCATGAGCTCGAATGAAATCCAGCAAACCTCCCGCCGGGAAATGCGCAAGGCGTTGATCCGCCTGCGCATGGAGATGCACCGCCAGGAAATTCGCCACGAGTCCCAGCAATTGATGGTGCCGTTGAACAAGGTGCGCAACATGGGCCAAAGCTTTCAGGGCGGCCTGGGCATCAAGCACGCGCCGCTGTGGGGCGTGGCCGCGGTGACGCTGATGGGGTTCTTGNCCGGCAAAGGCGCCAAGGGCGGCGGTATCAGCAGCGTGACGCGCCTGGTGCGCCTCGGTGCCGGCCTGATCCCGCTGATCAAACTGGCCATGCAGGGCAATTCACGCAAAGGTTGAGCCTGCTGGCTGCATTCTTGCTAACAGAATGGCCCGGTCCTCGTTTTCGAGGGCCGGGTCTTTTTTCGCCAGTGTTTTTAAGGAGGCCCCGTGATCGACGGGCAACCGCTCGCCTGCTTCCAACCGTTTATCGATACCGCCACCGGGCGCATTGCCGGCGTCGAGGCCCTGGGGCGTCTACGCCAGGCTGATGGCCGCCTGCAGTCCGTTGGCCCGCTGTTCGCCGACCCACGCACGCCAGGCGCGAGCTTGCGCCGTCTCGACCGGCAGATTCGCGACAACGCGTTAAGCCGCCTGCATGAAGCCCCCGAAGACTGGTTCCTCAGCCTGAATATCTCGCCGCGCTGGATCAACCAACTGCGCCCGGGCCAGGCGCTGCCTAGCCTCAAACAGATCCACAGCCATGGCGTCGACCCGCAGCGCATCGTGTTCGAGATCACCGAACTGGGCGGCGACATCCAGCGCCTGGCCGAGGTGGTGGCACGTTATCGCGAGGCCGGTGCGCGCATCGCCATCGATGATTTCGGCGCCGGCTATTCCCAGCTTGACCGGGTATTGGCGCTGCAGCCGGACATCCTCAAGCTGGACATGCGCCTGTTCCAGCAAGCCGCCAGGGGCGGACCGAGCAGTGACGTCGTGCGGGCGCTGGCGCAGATGGCGGAAAAGACCGGCTGCTGGATCATTGCCGAAGGCGTGGAAACCGAGGCGCAGCTGAGCTTCGCCCTGGAATGCGGTTCGCGCTACGTGCAGGGCTATCTGTTTGCCCAGGCGCAATTGGACTGGTTCGCCACCGACGCCTTCGTGCCGCGCTTTGACCAACTGCGCGCGGCGTATGTGCAGCAGAAGCTGGCCGAACGCGGGCGCATCATGCAACTGCGCCAGCAATTGACCGAACTGATGAAGATCCTGCAATCCTGGGCACAGGCCCAAGCCCCGCTGGATCACTTGCCCCAACTGCCGGCCTTCCCCTGGCTGCTGCGTTTTTACCAATGCGACCGGCATGGCACCCAGTTGACCCCCAACTTCGAATGGCGCCAGGACGCCTGGCAAGCCGACAGCCGCTACCTGGGCCACAACTGGTCATGGCGCCCGTACTTCTATCACCTGCTGGCCGAAGGTTGGGAGGAGCGTCGCCTGACGCTGTCCTCGACCTACCGCGACGCCACCACCAACCAGTACTGCCTCACCGCCGGACAATTCTTCGATAACGGTCAGCGCTTGCTGTTAATCGATATCGACGCGGCCGGGCTGTAGATTTTCGCTTGCCCCGCCAAGGCGGAACCGGGAAGCTGGGCGGGTCATTCACCGTACGGAGAGTACCCGCCTTGGATTGGCCCACCCTGCTTACCCGCGAACGCCTTGGAAAACCCCTGCACAGCCCGGAAGAACTCGGCCGCAGCCCGTTTCACAAAGACCATGACCGCATTATCTTCTCCGGCGCGTTTCGCCGCCTGGGCCGCAAGACCCAAGTGCACCCGGTGTCCAGCAACGACCATATCCATACACGCCTGACCCACTCCCTGGAAGTCAGTTGCGTAGGCCGCTCCCTCGGCATGCGCGTGGGCGAAACCCTGCGCAGCGCCCTGCCCGACTGGTGCGACCCGAGCGACCTGGGCATGGTGGTGCAATCGGCCTGCCTGGCCCATGACATCGGCAACCCGCCGTTCGGGCATTCCGGCGAAGACGCCATCCGCCACTGGTTCCAGCAGGCAGCGGGGCGCGGCTGGCTGGACGACATGAGCAGCGCCGAGCGCAATGACTTCCTCAACTTCGAAGGCAATGCCCAAGGCTTCCGGGTACTGACCCAACTGGAATACCACCAGTTCGACGGCGGCACGCGCCTGACCTACGCGACCTTGGGCACGTACCTCAAGTACCCCTGGACCGCCCGCCACGCCGATTCCCTGGGTTACAAGAAACACAAGTTCGGCTGCTACCAGAGCGAACTGCCGATCCTCGAACAGATCGCCAGCAAGCTCGGCCTGCCGCAACTCGAGGAACAACGCTGGGCTCGCCATCCCCTGGTCTATCTGATGGAGGCGGCAGACGACATCTGCTACGCCTTGATCGACCTGGAGGACGGCCTGGAAATGGACCTGCTGGAGTACACCGAAGTCGAGTCACTGCTGCTCGACCTGGTGGGCGACGACCTGCCGCAGACTTACCGGCAACTGGGCGCCCAGGACTCGCGCCGACGCAAGCTGGCGATCCTGCGCGGCAAGGCCATCGAGCACTTGACCAACGCCGCAGCGCGCGCCTTCGTCGAACAACAGGATGCCTTGCTTGCCGGCACCCTGCCCGGCGACCTGGTGGAACACATGCACGGCCCCGCCAAACGCTGCGTGCTGGATGCCAAGGACATGGCGCGCAAGAAAAATCTTCCAGGACAAGCGCAAGACCCTGCACGAGATCGGCGCCTACACCACCCCTGGAAATCCTGTTGAACGCCTTTTGCGGTGCGGCCCTGGAGCAGCACGGCGGACGCACGCCGTCGTTCAAGAACCGGCGCATTCTCGACCTGCTGGGCAACAACGCGCCGGACCCTGCGTGGCCGCTGCACAGGTCGTTCCTGCGGATGATCGACTTCATCGCCGGCATGACCGACAGCATGCCACCGAGATGGCACGGGAGATGACCGGGCGCTCCAGCCCTCAATAGCCTGACTGATCAGCCCGCCTGTTCACTGAACAGAATCTGCCTACGACGGGAACAGAGCGGCCTGATCGAATTCGCACAAGCACCCGAAGAATAATCGCGCACGCTCCGGGCAGGTCTGGCGAACAGTTCCTACGTGCCCCCTATCGACGCTTGACTCACCGTGTGCCTTCTATGCCCCGTTACCCCCTTCGGATCCTGTTGGTGGAGGACCATCCCTTTCAACTGCTCGCCACCCAATGCCTGCTGAGGAGCTTCGGCTTCGAGCATCTGGTCCCGGCCGAAAACGCCGAAGAGGCAATCCGTTTGATGACCCAGGCCGAAGCGCCCTTCGACATCATCCTCTGTGACCAGTGCCTGCCCGACCTGCCTGGGCTTGAATTGATTGAAATCGCCAGTCGCCAACGCTTTATCAAGACCGCCATCTTGCTCAGCGGACTTCCCGAGGCAGAACTTTCAGCGTTGCAAACCCAAGCCCACAAACGTGGCCTGCCATTGCTCGGTTACTTACCAAAGCCATTGAATAAAGATGAGCTTGCACGTTTGACCCATACATTACTCACGTTATAAATGTAGGACTTTAAACAAATTGATCGGTCAGACAATTCGCGCACAACAACCGTAAAGTCCCTGCCACGCTCCTTCAGCCCGCGCCTCTGCGGAGCATTGGCCTTTCGCGTTACGACTCCTTAGAGACAGGTAGGCTTTTACCTTTTTTAATGTTAGGAACTTTCCTGTTTTATACCTGTTGCCACCCAAGTTCATGCTTCCCCATCGGCTTCTGAGCTAATGTGCCCGCTTTATTTGTACCTTGCNTGGAATATGATCATGAACACAGTTTTTATTATTGATGACCATCCCGTTATAAGACTGGCCATACGAATGTTGTTGGAGCACGAAGAAAACTTCAAAGTAGTCGGCGAAACGGATAACGGATGCGACGCCATACAAATGGTCCGCGAATGCATGCCGGACCTGATCATCCTCGACATCAGCATTCCAAAACTCGATGGCCTGGAAGTGCTGTGCCGATTCAACGCCATGAACGCCTCGATGAAAACCCTGGTTCTGACGGCTCAATCCCCCACCCTGTTTGCCACACGTTGCATGCGTTCGGGGGCCGATGGCTACGTGTGCAAGGAAGGTGACCTGAGCGAGCTGATGAGCGCCATCCGCGCCGTACTGTCCGGTTACAACTACTTCCCCAGCCAGGCCTTGACCCCCTGTGATGAAAGCGGCAAGGAACTTGAACTGTTCAAGGCCGTAAATGATCGCGAGTTGATGGTATTGCAACTTTTCGCACAGGGCCGCACCAATAAGGAAATAGCTAAAGGTATGTTCCTGAGCAACAAAACAGTAAGCACATATAAAAAGAGGCTGATGCAAAAACTTCAAGCCAAGTCCTTGGTAGAACTTATCGAGATGGCAAAACGAAACGCGCTAGTGTGAGAAACCGGATGCCCAGGCGTATAAAGGACTATTTGATTATATTGAGTGCCGGTTTGTGCTTCAGCACCGCCGTGCCTGCCACCCCTCCAGCGAGCCCGGAGCATTTCAACCTATTGAGTCGCGCGAGCTCCGTGCAGCTGGAACCCTACCTGAACAAGGCCCAACGCCAATGGCTCCAGAACAAACGCGAACTGGTACTGGGCGCGGCGTTTCCTGACTACCCGCCCTTTGACCTCACCTCCAGTGGACGTGACTATGAGGGACTCACCGCCGACTATGCCGGCCTGCTGGCAATGGCGCTGGACGTGCCGGTAAAAGTGTTGCGCTACTCCTCCCGAGAGGCAGCCATTCGTGCCCTCGAAGCAGGGGAAATCGATTTACTGGGTTCCTCCAACAGCTTTGAAGCGGCAAATCCCAACCTGACGCTGTCAGAACCGTACGCCGTGGACCGGCCGGTATTGGTGACCCGCGAAGGCGAAACCCGCAGCCTGAATGATGGGCTGGCCGGCATGCGCCTGGCACTGGTCTATCACTATCTGCCACTGCACGAAGTGGAAAGGCTATACCCCAAGGCAATCATCCGTGCCTACCCTTCTTATCAAAACGCCTTGAATGCCGTGGCTTTCGACCAGGCAGACGTCTTTCTCGGCGATACCATTTCCACCCACTACATGATCAACAAGGGTTACCTGAAAAACATCCGCATGGCGAATTTCGGCAAACATGAAGCCTATGGATTCAGCTTTGCAATGCCCCCAGGACCAGCAGACACTGTTGAGCATCGTCGACGCCGTGCTGAGGGCCGTGCCCACTGCCGAACGGGAAACGATTGCCAAACGCTGGAGTGCCGGCAGCGACATCCTCCTGACCGACCAAAAGTTGCAACTGAGCCTTCGCGAAGAACGTTGGCTGAGAGAAAACCCGGTCGTCAAAGTGATCGTGAACCCCACCTTTGCGCCGCTGACCTTCTTCGACGCCGATGGCAATTTTCGCGGCATTACGGCCGACCTGCTGGAACTGATTCGCCTGCGCACCGGGTTGCGCTTCGAGATCCAGCGCGGGCGTGATGTGAACACAATGATCGAGCACGTTGAAACCGGCAAAGCGGACATCGTCGGAGCAATCATCCCCAGCGTCGAGCGAGAAGCCCAACTGAACTTCAGTCGTCCCTACCTGGAAAACTCCTACGTGATGCTGACACGCAAGGACGGCCACGGCCCCCCACGACGGCCTTGAGGAAATGGAGGGCAAGCGCCTGGCGATCACGCAAGGCAGTCCGCTGAAAAAATTCCTGCGTGAGCACTTCCCAAAGATTCAGCTGGTAGATACCGGCGACACGTTCAAGTCAGCCGAACTGCTGGTACAAGGCCATGTAGAGGGCGCGGTGAATACCCCTGGTGGTCGCCAATTACTTCCTGTCCTCGCAGATACTTCAGGACAAGATCCAAATCAGCTTCAGCATTGGCACGATGCCGGCCACCTTCGGGCTGGCGACTTCCCGCAGCGCCACCGAGCTCAGCTCGATTCTCGACAAGGCGTTGCTCAGCATCGCCCCGGACGAACTCGGCGTGATCAACAGTCGTTGGCGCGGTTATACCGCCGCCTCGGACAGTTACTGGCGCGACTATCACCAACTGATTGCGCGCATCGTCATCGGGACCGGCCTGCTGCTGCTGATTTCCCTGAGCTGGAACGCGTACATGCGCCGCCAGATCAAGCACCGGAAAATGGCCGAGCGCGCCCTCAATGATCAGTTCGAGTTCATGCGCGCCCTGGTCAATGAAACCCCGCACCCGATCTACGTACGTGACAACAAGGGGCTGCTGCAGACCTGCAACGACAGTTACCTGCAGGCGTTCGACGTCAAGCGCGAGGACGTGATAGGTAAAAGCGCGGTCCAGATCAGCACAGCCCTCGCCGTCGAGGCGGCTCAATACCATGCCGACTATCAGCGCGTGGTGGCCGAGGGCAACCCGCTGATCCTGGACCGCACCCTGCATATTCGCGGAAAAAAACTGACGATCTACCACTGGATCCTGCCGTACCGCGACTCCGTCGGTGAAGTTCAGGGCATCATCGGTGGCTGGATCGATATCAGTGAACGACGCCAGTTGTTCGACGAACTCCGCACCGCCAAGGAACCGGGCCGACGAGGCCAATCGCGCCAAAAGCACATTCCTCGCCACCATGAGCCACGAAATCCGCACGCCGATGAACGCGGTGATCGGCATGCTCGAGCTGACCCTCAAACGGGCGGACCAGGGCCACCTCGACCGCCCGGCCATCGAGGTTGCCTACAACTCGGCCAAGGATCTGCTGGAGCTTATCGGCGACATCCTGGACATCGCGCGGATTGAATCCGGTCGCCTCAGCCTGGCACCGGAACGCGTCAACCTGAGGGAGGTGATCGAGTCGGTGGTACGTGTCTTCGACGGCCTGGCACGCCAGAAAACCCTTAGCCTGCTGCTGGAGTTCACGCCTGATCTGGAACACACCGAAGTGCTGATCGACCCGCTGCGCTTCAAGCAGGTGCTGTCCAACCTGATCAGCAACGCTATCAAATTCACTGAACGTGGCCAGGTAAAGATCAAGGTGGAAGTATCAGCCACCGAACTGCCGCAGCAGGTCGAGATGAAACTGGTGGTGGAGGACACCGGCATCGGTATCAGCCGGGACGACCAGATGCGCCTGTTCGAACCCTTTGCCCAGGCGGACAACTCAGGACAGCTGGCCAGGAGCGGTGCGGGCCTCGGGCTGGTGATCTGTCGCAGCCTGTGCGCGATGATGGGCGGGCAACTGAACCTGAGCAGCGTGCCCATGGTCGGCACCCAGGTGCATGTAAGCTTGAAAATGAATCGCCTGCAGGCGCTGCAGGTGGCCGAAGAGCTCAAGCCCGCCGCAACCTCGAACGTGCCGGTGCTCAATGTGCTGGTGGTGGACGATCATCCGGCGAATCGCCTGTTGATGTGCCAGCAGCTCGGCTACCTGGGTCATCAATACACCGCCGCCCAGAACGGCGCCTCCGGCTTCCAGGCCTGGCGCCAGGAGCGCTTTGACCTGGTGATCGCCGATTGCAACATGCCGATCATGAATGGCTACGAGCTGAGTCGTTCGATCCGCGAATACGAGGAACGCGAACAGCTGACGCCTTGCGTGGTACTGGGTTTTACTGCCAATGCCCAGCCCGAAGAGAAACAACGCTGTGCGCAGGCAGGCATGGATGACTGCCTGTTCAAACCCATCAACCTTACGGCGCTGGAGCGGCAATTGGCGAAGATCACGTCCTCAACCCAGCGGTATGACCCTGGACATCGGTAACTTCGAGGCCCTTACCGGTGGCGATCCGCACATGAGCCGCCTCTTGCTGGAAGAGTTGCTGAGCAGCAGTCGCCAGGATCGCCAGGAGCTGGTCGCACTGATCGCAGCGCAGGCCTTGCCCGAAGAGATCATCGAACAGGCTCACAAGATCAAGGGGGCCGCGCGCATCGTTCAAGCCTCTGCGTTGGCCTCGCAATGCGAGGCCGTCGAACAGGCCTGTGCCCGGGGCGATGATCGCCCCCTGATCGAAGCCGGGGTAAAGTCCCTGGAGAAGCTGATGCTGGAGTTGGAAAGGATGCTGCAAGTGCGGCTTGACGAACTGGATGGCTGATAAGGGGCGGGGCGCGCCCCCCATTTCGATCAGCAGTCGGTCAGGCGCAGGAAAATCGCTGCCAGCTGTTCGATACCCGCCTGATCCTGAGGGGTAAAGCGAGCCAACGACGGGCTATCGAGATCAAGGACACCTATCAATTTAGCGTCCTTGACCAGTGGCACCACCAATTCGCTGTTGGACGCGCTATCACAGGCGATATGCCCGGGAAATGCGTGCACATCGTCTACTCGCTGGGTTTGCCGCGAGGCTGCGGCCGCGCCGCACACTCCACGGCCGAAGGGAATACGCACACAGGCGATCTGCCCCTGGAACGGGCCAAGCACCAGCTCTTCATTGCGGTTGAGGTAAAAGCCCGCCCAGTTCAGGTCATCCAGCTGGCTGAACAGGAAAGCCGAAAACTGGGCGCTATTGGCGATGAAATCACGCTCATCGGCCAGCAGCGACTCCAGTTGGGCACTCAGCAGGGCATAGCCACCGAGGCCGGCGCCGGCTTGTTGTAAATCGATCATGGTTGACGCTCCAGCAATTTGAGACCCACCCAGTAGCGGGCGAATTGATACGCGCAACGACCGTTGCGGTTGCCGCGCCCGGTGGCCCAGCGCACGGCGAGAATGTCGAGGTCCTCATCACGCTGCCACTGCAAACCCGCCTTGTTCGCCAGCTCGCCGATCCAGTGCTCGACAACATCCAGGAAATGTTCCTGGGTGAACGGGTAGAACGACAGCCACAAGCCAAAGCGGTCGGACAAGGCAATCTTGTCCTCCACCGCCTCGCTCGGGTGCAACTCACCGTCCACGCGCTTCCAGTTATCGTTGTCGCTCTGGTTTTCCGGCACCAGGTGGCGGCGGTTGGACGTGGCATACAGCAGCACGTTTTCAGGGGCCTGTTCCAGGGAACCATCCAGCACGCTCTTGAGTACCCGATAGTCGCCTTCGCCGGCTTCGAATGACAAGTCGTCGCAGAACAGGATGAAACGTTGCGGCAACTTGAGCAGTTGCTCAACCACACGCGGCAGGTCGGCCAAGTGGTCACGCTCGATTTCGATCAGGCGCAAACCGGCCTTGGCGTGTTGGGCGAGCAAAGCGCGCACCATGGACGATTTACCGGTGCCCCGCGACCCCCACAGCAACGCATGATTGGCAGGCAGGCCATCCAGGAACTGCTGGGTGTTGCGCGCCAGGGTTTCACGTTGCTTGTCCACGCCGATCAGGTCGGACAAGCGCATGTCCAGGCTCACGTCCAGCGGCAACAGGAAGCCACTGCGGCCCTCACGCTGCCAGCGGGCCGCCAGGCACTGGTTCCAATCGATGGTTTGGCGCGGCGCGGGCAACAAGGGTTCCAGGCGAGCGAGCACGGCATCGGCTCGCTCCAGAAAGGTACTCAATCGAGAATCCACGATTATTCCTCTGGCAAGTTCTTGCAAAAGATGGCGTATTGGCAACCCTGCGACAGACCGCTTGGGGCTGCGTAAAAACCAATTCATGCCGGGCAGGCCTGGCCGTGTGGATGTTCAGCTATGCTTGCCGGGCGAAGGGAAACGTGAAGTGGTTCAACACTCAATGGATATCAAGTTCGCCCACCGCTTGTCTTATAAACAAGCCAGATTGACGGTGCTGGTCGGTTTCGTCTTGGGAACCTTGCTCAGCCTGATCCAAATCGGCATTGATTATGCCAGCGAAGACGCATCCATCAACCGCGAAATACGTTCGCTGATCGAAATCAGCCATAACCCCGCGTCACGTATCGCCTACAACATCGATGCCGAACTGGCCCAGGAACTGACCCTGGGCCTGCTGCACTCCCCCGCCATCATTCGCGCGCAGTTGATCGACAACAACGGCGTGGTGCTGGCCGATGTCGACCGGCCACGCAAGGAAAGCACCTACCGGCCTATCAGTGACTTCATGTTTGGCGCCAACCGCCAGTTCGAAGACCAACTGTTTCTGGGCCACATGCCCGACGAGTCACTTGGCGTACTGCGCCTGGACGTCGACACCTACGCCTTTGGCAGCCGGTTCCTGCGCCGCGCCGNGATCACCCTGCTCAACGGGTTCGCACGCAGCCTGTTGTTGACCGGGATTTTTGCTGGGCCTGTTCTACGTCATGCTGACCCAACCGCTGGTGCGCATTATTCGTGAGCTGAGCACCCGCAAGCAGGCACGCCTGGACTGCCCGCCGGGGCATGAACACGATGAAATCGGGGTGCTGGTGGACGTCGCCAACCAGCAATTCGAAAACATGGAAACCGAAATCCAGCAGCGCCGCCACGCCGAGGACCGACTGACGGAATACCTGGGGCAACTGGAAGACATCGTGTCCGCGCGCACCCTTGAACTCAAGGCCAGCAACCAGCGGCTGACCCAGTCCAACGATGAGCTGGAAGCCGCCAAGATGCATGCATTGGGCATGGCCCAGGCCCGGGCGGCCTTCCTGGCGAACATGAGCCACGAAATCCGCACCCCGCTCAACGGCCTGCTGGGCATGATCGCACTGTCGCTGGACAGCCCGTTGAACGCCGAACAACGCCAGCAACTGTCTATCGCCCATGACTCCGGCAAAGTGCTGGTGGAACTGCTCAACGATATTCTCGACCTGTCCAAGTTCGACGCCGGCCAGTTGGAGCTGGAGCGCATCCCGTTCGACCTCGGCGCACTGGTGGAAGACACCGCCAACCTGTTATCGCAGAACGCCGCACCGAGCGTGGAGCTGAGCTGCCTGATCGACCCGCAGTTCCCGGCCCAGGTGCTGGGTGACCCGACCCGTGTGCGGCAGATTGTCAGCAACTTGCTGTCCAACGCCTTGAAGTTCACCCGCTTTGGTCGGGTTGATGTGCGCCTGCGCACCCACGAAGGCGGGGTGCGCATTGAAGTCTGCGATACCGGCATCGGTATTGCGCAGGAAGCGCAGGCGAAAATCTTCCAACCGTTCACCCAGGCCGGCGCCGGCATCACTCGCCAGTATGGCGGGACGGGCCTGGGCCTGGCACTGACGCACAACCTGTGCGAAGCGATGAAGGGGCGCTTGAGTATCAGCTCGGAAGTGGGCTTTGGCAGCCAGTTCTGCGCAGACCTGCCACTGCCCGCCCATTTGCCCGCGGTGCAGCCAGCGCCTCTCAACGGTGAGGTCATCGCCATCACCAACGCCGGCAGCGGCCTGACAGAGTTG
>Ga0065696_1000043_pt1 | contig 18362 bp, 10 predicted proteins | sample SwiRhiMetagenome_FD_59085 | JGI IMG/M metagenome (GOLD analysis project Ga0065696, IMG submission 59085) | Bulk soil microbial communities from switchgrass field near East Lansing, Michigan, USA - East Lansing bulk soil v2 (version 2) | ecosystem: Environmental > Terrestrial > Soil >...
GCTGGCGGCCAGGCCGTCGCGCACGCCGGCGATGTCCGCCGCGCTGCGGTTCTGGCTGAGTTTGCGTTTGCCGATCAGGCGCTCGATCGGCAGGCTGAAGCCGACGATGGCCTTGAGCATGCCGTCAATGTAATCAGCCGGGGCGTCGCTGACTTTCCAGGGCTGGGCGCGGTTGCCCTCGTGGCGGTCGGTGAGGGCGCTGACCACGCCGAGCAGGCGCTCGGCATCGGTAAACACCTGGGCCTTGCCATAGGCATGCACCGCGATGTAATTCCAGGTGGGCACCACTTTGCCGTGCTCAGCCTTGGCCGGGTAAAACCCCGGGCTGACATAGGCCTCGGCACCGGCGAAGATCACCAGGGCTTCGCTGCCGTCTTGCAGGTCTTGCCACTGCCGATTGGCCTTGGCCAGGTGCCCGTACAGCGTGCCGTTGGGACCTTCGTCGGGATTGAGCAGCAGCGGCAGGTGGCTGGCCTGCAGGCCTTGCTCGCCAAAGGTGACCAACTGCGCCAGGCGTGTGTGCTGGATCAGTTGCTGTATTTCGGGCAAGTCGTCGAGGGCAAAGGCGCGTGGTGTGTACATGAATATTTTCCTTGGCGAATGCCTGCATCCTAGGCAGGCTAATGGTTCGTTGTAAGAGCCATCTTCGGCCAATTTCATAGGTCCAATATGATGTCGCCCATTTCGCCACCGCTGTCCTTCAACCCTGCCGGTATCGAGCTGTACCGGCGCCAAGGCCTGACGCGCCAGCTTTATGCAGCCCTGCGTCAGCGCGTGCTGGATGGGCGTCTGGCCAGCGGTACGCGCCTGCCCGCCAGCCGTGACCTGGCCGCTGCGCTGTTGATTTCCCGCAACAGCGTCGTGCGCGCCTACGATCAGTTGTACGCCGAGGGGTTTATCGAAGGCCGTGTGGGTGACGGCACCTATGTCGCCCAATTGCCCACGGCAAAAAAACTATCCACAAAAGTATCCACAGGCTTATCAACAAGCTTATCCCCAGCCTTATCCACAAAATGTACGGAATTGCCGCAACACCTCGATGGCGAAGTTATCCACAGGCCGGCCTTGGGGCGGGTGCAAAATAACCATTTGCCACAGCCGCCGGCGGGTCCGCCCAAGGCATTTCGCGTGGGCGTGCCAGCGTTCGATCTGTTCCCGTTCGAGGTCTGGGCCAAGCTCAACGGGGCGTTCTGGCGCAAGCCGGACCTGGCGCAGCTGTGCTATGGCGACCCGGCGGGTGACAGCCGCCTGCGCGGCCTGATCGCCGCTTACCTGCGCAGCTCACGGGGCATGCAATGTACGGCTGAGCAAATAGTGATCACCAGCGGTGCACAACAGGCAATCAGCCTTTGTGCACAGTTGCTGGTGGAGCCAGGTGACGGGGTGGCGGTGGAAAACCCGGGCTATCGGGCCGCCGGGCACGCGTTCGCACTGGCCGGTGCCAACCTGCAGGGCGTGCCGGTGGGCAGCGACGGCATCGATTGCCAGGTCCTGAATACCTTGGGTGATTGCCGCCTGGCCTATGTCACGCCCTCTCACCAATACCCACTGGGCGTGGTAATGAGCCTGGCGCGGCGCCTGGAGTTGCTGGCCTGGGCCGAGCGCACCGGCGGTTGGGTCGTGGAGGACGACTATGACGGCGAATACCGCTACAGCGGCGCACCCCTGGCGCCCCTGGCCGCGCTCGACCGCAGCGGCCGCGTGCTGTACGTCGGCACCTTCGGCAAGGTCGCATTCCCGGCCTTGCGCCTGGGCTATCTGGTGTTGCCGCCAGGCCTGGTCGATGCCTTCTCACGGCGCCGTGCGGTGGATATGCGCCACTCGGAAGTCAGTACCCAGGCGGTGATGGCCGAGTTTATGGCGGCCGGGCACTTCCAGCGGCATATCCGCCGGATGCGGCGCGCGGCATTGAGCCGGCGCAATGCCTTGCTCGCCGGGTGGCCGCGCGGTCTGCCGGGGGTGGGCGAGTTGCCTGTCATTGCCGCAGGGCTGCACATGACCGTGCGCGTGGACAGCCTGGCCCGCGAGCAACAGCTGCTTGAGCAGGCCCGTGCCGTGGGCGTCGAAGTCAATGGTTTAAGCAGTTACTGGCTGGCGCACTCCACCACTCCGGCAGACCAGCGCGCCGGCCTGGTGCTGGGGTTTGCCGCCGTACCCGAGACGGTCGTTACCGAGGCCCTGACAGCGTTGCGCAGAGCCTGGCAGCACGATTGACGGTCAGGTCTGGAAAAACAACGAGCGGGCCAGGATCGGGCTGATTTCACTGCGATAAATCGCGATCTGGTCACGGTCGCTCAAGCCCGTGCGGTGCACAGCACCCCCCAGCTTCTGCTGGTCGCGGGTCTTGAGGTGGCCAGCGGTGTAGTGTTCCTGCGCAGCTTGGGGAGACTCATAGTGAAAGTGCGCATACCAGAGCACCGCATGGGTCTGGTGATCACGCACCTCGTATTCGTCCAGGTAGTTTTTGCCGGGGCCTTTGAGCCGCCGTCGCGTGACCACTTTGGCGATTTTCACCAGGCCCTGGCTATGCAGCCACTCCACCCGTGCCGCCGTGGGCGGTTGTTGTTTGGTCATGCTGATGCGGGTGCTTGTGCCCAGTTCGTATAACCGCTGTGCGGCGTCATTGAGCCGGCGGTTGAGGGCAGCGGCTGGAGGGCGGTCGCTTTCCGTGAGGTTGAGCCGGGTGAGCGCGTCTTCGATCGTGGCCACCGCGCGTTCCAGGCGTGCGGCGTACTGATGGAACATCTCCTCGATTTCTACCGGAATACGTCCGGCTTTCTTTGAATGCCCCAAGGTGCGCAGGCTCGCAGCGGGCTCTTCATCCAGCAGACTCTGCGCGGCGTTGATGCTGCTGCCCAGATCGATGGCCAATGGCTCATGAGGGCCTGAGGGCGTGATCTCCCGCTCGACCCAGACCCCAGGGGTTTTTTCGTGAAAGGTCGCGATGATCTTGCCCGTCACCGGTGCCTTGACGTCCACCAGGCCGCTTTCGGCTTCACGGGGCTCGCCCACCACCACCCCGTTGAAGCGCGTCTTGATGACTTTGCGCTTGGGTGTCGGGGGGGCTTTTGATGGGCCAGGCTTGGGCTCCAGGGCTTTTCGTTGCCTGATCAACAGCGCCAGCTCATGCACCGCCTGCTGGTTGAATTCATCGATGCGTTGGCGCAGATGTTCCAGGGGTTCTCGCTGCACCTGTTCCGGGTGTTCGGCGTGCAGGTCCAGCAGGCGTTGGTCGACAATCGCAAACTGATCGACCAGGCTGTTGAGCACCTCAATACGTTCGTGCAGGTCGCCGATGCTGGTTTCCACCAGGGTCTCGATCCACGTTTGCACATGGAGATCGGCAGCATCCACGATCTCATTGAGTTGTGCACGGGCGTCGGTGAAGGCCTCCCCGCGGCCTTCGCCAATACACAGGTAACGGCTGAGGGTGAGTTGCATGGCCTTGAGGTCGTGAAGCTTGAAGTCGGGCAGGGCCTGCATGCTGGTCTGGATGACTTTGGCACCCTCTATGCCCAGGCTTTCCAACTGACGATAGCGCGATTGCGCATACTCCATGCGGTTGATCATATCCAGGTTCAGCTTCGCCATCGTCTGCGCAATCTCGTTGCGCTGCTTGATGTCCTGGGCGGTGACGGCTTCCATGTCTTCCACCGACACCAGCAACTTGTCGCGAAAAACCGGCAAGCGTTCCGCGATGGCCGAGCGGGTCAGCAGCAGTTGTTTGTTCAGGTAGTCGATCATCGCGCTCTGGTAGTTGGGTACCGAATCGATGACATTCAGCGAGCGCAACTGGCGAATGGGTACGTCATAGTCGGCCAGGCGGCTGTCGACCTTGTCGAGGAACGTCTGGCGCTGGCGATCGGAGGAGGGACCGGGCACCGGGTCTATCGCGGCGTGGGCCTGGGCGACTTCAGCCTGCCCGCGCCGTTCGTCAGCATCGAATTGGTTGAGTTTCTGCCGGAGGTCGGTGATCCGCGAAGGCACTTTGCCGCGAGCCGATTGCCGGCGATTCCTGAAACCGGCACCGCGCAGGCGCAGGCGAGTGTCGACAAACCATTGGCCGGCCAGGTTGCTCACCAGCAGCGGACCGACGTGAGTGGGGCGGCCCGGATCGACGATCATGACATTGTCGTTTTCATCCACCGTCACCTCGAACCAGCGGGCGCCCACCGGCGCGTACCATTTATCGCCAAGCGCATAGAGATGCAGGTGCGGCCCTGTTTCCTTGACGGCTTCCCCCAGCCCGTCGGGCCTGGCCACTTTGAAGCGATCCAGTGTAGCCCCCAGGCTTGTCGGAGAGCGTTGAAGCGCGCCGCTGTTGTACAGCGGGCCTTGATGGCGAGTGGGCAGTTCGGCGTCGGGCAAGTCGGGTCGGCGCATCACGGGGATCCGGCGCTCCGGCGGCAGTCTGGTTTCAGGCGCCTGGGTCGGGGTGGCTTCATGTTTCGGCAGCGTTGCCTTGGGCGTCTTCGCACCGGCGGATGGCGCAGGGCGACGTGCAGCACCAGGGCCATGCCCAGGTTGAGCAGCAGATCTACCTGGGCTGTCCAGGACACCTGCCCGTCAGGCTCCGGCTCTGCCTGGGCGGTCGCCTGCAGGTCGTCCATGATTTGCCAGATCCAGGCCGCGATGCCCACGGTGCGGCCCATGAATGGCAATGCCGCGCTGAAAATCAGCCAGCCGGCTTCTCGATAGCTTGCCCAGCGTTTCTGGGCGTTGGACACCGATTGCCGCGTCGCCAATTCAACCATCGCGTTGGCGTTGTCCCTGAACAGCGTCGCCAGGCTGTCGTTGCCCACCACTTCATCGCTCAAGGCCAGGGGGCCGCTCATTTGCACCACCACTTGCGGTTCCACCAACCCGCGCACCACGGTCCACGGCGAAGGTAATGCGGCAGGGAAGACATACTGCTCGTAGTTGAAGCGCACATCTTCGGCCAGCCAGGCCAGTACCGAGTCGCGCAGGGTGCGGTGATGCTTGATGGCGTACAACAGGTTTTGCCGTGACGGGTACTGGATCAGCACCGGTTCCAGCAGTGGGCGGTACAACAGGCAAGGGCCTTGGGTGTGGTCGCGGGGGCCGATCACAAACATATTCGCCACCCCATCCTGCGCCTGGCTGGTGCGGCAGGGTGGGAATGAACGCCAGGCGCCGGATGACGATCTCCTGCCCCTCGACCTGCCGTTCATGGGCGTGTGCCTGCACCGCGGCAGCGATATAGCGATAACCGCGATCATCGATGCCGTGCAGGCCCTGGATCTTCCACTGCAAGGCCAGCAGTGGCAGTTGCACCCGCAAGTGCGAGGTGTAGAGGGTTTGCCGAAGCCTCGATTGAACGGGGTCGTCGAGCAGGGTGTGTTTGATCAGCGTCGGGTAGCGTTCACCGATGTCGAGGGCTTCGATCACGTCCTTGAGGTAGTTGTACGTCAGCCATTGCGGACCCTCGCCGCCGTTGTAGTGCACGCTGGGCGTACCGGTGGGCAGCCCGGTGAGGTTTTCCAGGGCCAGGTCGATCAGGTTGCGCCGGGTGATGTCACTGGTTCCGGGCAGCACGAAGGTACCCCAGACCACCGGGCTTTCGATGCTGATCTCTATCTTGTCCAGGTTCAGGTTAGCGCCATTTGCACGGGCCTTGATCCGGTTTTGCAGTTGCTGCCTGGCGTAGTCGCGAATCGGCGGGATGCCGTCCTGGAAAGACTGCCCGTGGTTGTGGGTATGCAGTTCGGCCAGTTCGATCACGTAACGGCTGTAGGTCGATACGTCCAGGTCCGAGGCCTTGGCAAGCCAGTCGGGGAGTTGCTCATGGATCTGGCGGATGCTCGACAGTGAGTGATCGCTCAAGTCTTCAATCACCGGCAGGATGCGCGCGACGGCCTGGCCGGTGACGGCAGTCGTGGCGGGGGCTTCAAGTTCGGCGGAGCCAATTGATCCGATGGCCTGCAATTGCAGGGCGATCAGGTTGCACGCCAAGCTGTCGAAAAAATCCCCGGTGGGTTCGTACAATCGCCATTGCACGGTTACCTCCCCGTCAGCATGAGCCAGTGCCGCGGGCAAGGCTTCGCCGAGCTTTTGCAGTGACTCGAATTTCTCGTAACCGTTGATCAGCGAATACGTCAGGACCCGCTGGCGTTGCTCATGTACGCCGATCAACACCGCGATATCCGACAGGCCGACGTGAGTGGAGCGGTTGTTTTTCAGGCTATCTATATCGATCAGGTAAGCGCGTGTCTGGAACGTATCGAAGTTCCGACGCTTGGCTCGCTCCGGAAAGTGGAACAACGTCCTGGCCATGGCGCAATCGTGTTCATCCCAGCCGTCCTGCGCGGTGACGTTCCAGACTTTGCGCAGGGAATGGGAGAGTGTTTGCCAGCGTGGGCCCGCCAGGCCGTTGGAAGCGTTCCAGTAATCAAGTTGCTGCTCCTGGAAGGCGGTAAAGATCAGCGCCGCCAGCTCATTGATCAGCCGCGCAATGGCATCGATCTGCACCGGCAGGTGCACGGCGGGCTTGGCCTCGGGCTCCAGGGTGAGGAAGTGTTCGCCGTCGATATAGATCACCGGCTCGGGCGCCAGAGCCTGGTTGGCCAGCACCGAGGTCAGCGATTGCACGGTGGCGGGTGCGGATTGGATGACATCGCCAACGATGCGCCAGTGCGGCGTGATGACCATGGCCAGGTCAGGGTCGATAGCGAGTGTCGGGTATTGCTCCATGAGGGACGAACGCAACAGGTTGGCGGCAACGTCGCGGATGGACGGGCCGACGCTCAATTGCATCAGCAGCTCATAGCTGCTGGGCGGGCGATTGTTGCTAAGGGGTGAGTCGTTGGGCATCTGCAGCTCCTTGGCCTGGGTCGGCATGAAGAGCTGCAAGGTAATTGGCGCTGCGGCCGGGCGGTCGGTAGATAAGTCATCATGGCCGGGAAGCGCACTTCCCGGCCACGTTTGCTCAGGTCCCGGACTTGATTCTGGACCAGGCGCGGGTCCTGGCGCGTTCGGCGTCACGTCCCAGGGGTTTCAGGGTATAGAGCGTGGCCATCGCGGCTTCGGTGGGGTACAGGTTGGGGTTGTTGCGGATCGCGGGGTCCACCTGCTCGGTCGCGTCCTTGTTCGGGTTGGGGTAGCCGACGAAATCACTGATCGGCGCAATGACGTGCGGGTGCAGCAGGTAGTTGATGAAGGTGTAGGCGTCCTGCGGGTTCTTCGCGCCTTTTGGAATGGCCAGCATGTCGAACCAGATCGGTGCGCCTTCCTTGGGCAGGCGCATGTCGACGATCACGCCGTTCCTGGCATCCTTGGCGCGGTTGGCGGCCTGGGAGAAGCTGCCGGAGTAGCCGACGGCGACGCAGATGTCGCCGTTGGCGATATCGGCCATGTATTTGGAGGAGTGGAAGTAAGTGATGTACGGGCGGATTCTCATCAGCAGCGCTTCGGCTTTTTCATAGTCCTTGGGGTTGCTGCTGTTGGGGTCCAGGCCCAGGTGCTGCAAGGCCAGCGGCAGGATCTCCGAGGGTGAATCCAGCAGCGCCACGCCGCATTGCTTGAGCTTGCTGATGTTCTCTTCCTTGAAGATCAGGTCCCAGCTGTCCACCGGTGCATTGGCGCCGAGTGCGGCCTTGACTTTGTCGGGGTTGAAGCCGATCAGGATGGTGCCGTACATGTAGGGCACGGCGAATTTATTGCCGGGGTCGTTGGCTTCGATCAGCTTCATCAACTTGGGATCGAGGTGGTTCCAGTTCGGCAGCTGGCTGCGATCCAGCGGCTGGAACACGCCGGCCTCGATCTGCTTGGCCAGGAACACATTGGACGGCACCACCACGTCATAGCCGGAATTGCCGGTAAGCAGCTTGGCTTCCAGGGCTTCATTGGTGTCAAAGATGTCGTAGACCAGTTTGATCGATGGGTTCCGGGCCTTGAAGTCTTCCAGAGCCTTGGGAGTGATGTAGTCGAACCAGTTGTAGACCCGCAGGGTTTTTTCTTCAGCGTGCGCGGCGGTGCTTAATACTGCGGCGCAGAGCACAAGCGACTTGAACAGATTCATTCGACTGCCCCTTCAAAACCTTCGAGAACGTTGACGGCATTGATGCCGATTTCTTCTACCGCGTAGCCGCCTTCCATCACGAACAGCGTCGGCCGGCCCAGGCGGGCAATGCGCGCGCCCATCGCCAGATAATCCGGGCTGTCGAGTTTGAACTGCGAGATGGGGTCGTCCTTGAAAGTATCGACGCCCAGGGACACCACAATCACGTCGGCGCCGTAGCCCTCAATGGCCTGGCAAGCCTGTTCCAGTGCTGCGCTCCAGGTGTCCCAGTCCGAACCGGCCGGCAGCGGATAGTTGAAGTTGAAACCCTCTCCGGCCCCGTCGCCGAGCTCATCGGCATAGCCGAGAAAAAACGGAAACTCGGCTTCCGGGTGCCCGTGGATCGAGGTGAACAGCACATCGCTACGTTCATAGAAAATTGATTGGGTGCCATTACCGTGGTGGTAATCCACATCGAGGATCGCGACTTTTTTATAGCCCTGATCGAGAAAGGCCTGGGCGGCGATGGCTGCATTGTTGAGGTAGCAGTAACCGCCCATCAGGTCGCTGGCGGCGTGGTGTCCCGGTGGGCGACACAGGGCAAACGCCGACGGCGCACCGGCCTGGATCGCCTGTTGCGCGGTCAGTGCCACCTGGGCTGCGCTGTAGGCCGCCTGCCAGGTACCGGCGGTGATGGGCGCGCCGCCGTCGAAGCTGTAGTAACCCAGTTGGCCATGCAGGCTGGTGGGCAATACCCGGCGCAAGGTGCGGGCGGGCCAGGTGTAGGGCAGCAGGTCGCCTTCCTGGCCGAAAGACGGTCCAGCGTTCCCAGGCGCCTTTGAAGAAGTCCAGATAGGCCGGGGAGTGAACGCGTGCCAAGGGGGTCAGGCCGAAATCATGAGGTGCGTGCACGGGCCCCAGTTGGCGGTCTTTCACCCGTTGCAACACGTGGTCGGCGCGGGAGGGCATTTCGAAACAGGGCATCAATTGCCCGTCCATCAATTCGCAACGGCCATGGTGCAGATGGTGATCGTCCGAGTAGATCGTCAGCATGTTGTTGTTCTCGAAGGCTCAGGAAGGTGCCTTGCAGTGTTGCCTCGTCGAGGCGGCAAGAGAACGGCAGGAGCGGCCAAAAACGGGATAAATATGGCCAACGACGCTGTCCGTTATTCGCCCGCCGGGGCTTATGGCCGGAACTGACTCGGCGCGACGCCGCTCCAGCGCACGAAGGCATGCCGGAAGCTCGCGGTTTCACTGAAGCCCAGTTGCTCGGCAATGCGGTGGATGGGCATCGCATCGTCGGCCAGCCACTGCTTGGCCTGCTCGAAGCGCAGCTCATCGAGCAGTTCCTGATAGCTGCTGCCCAGATCATGCAGGTGACGGCGCAAGGTGCGGGGCGAGCAGTTCAACTGTTCGGCGAGCCTGTCCAGCCCCGGCGCGGCGTGCAGTTGCGTGGCAAGCAGGTGACGTACGCGGCTCAGCCATGCCTGGCGCCCGGTGAACTCGGTGTTTTGCTTGCGGCAGCGCTCAGCCATGGCGCGATGGGTGATGGCGTCGGCCAAGGGCAACGGTTGGTCGAGCCACTGACGGTCGAAAGCAAAGGCATTGGTAGCCGCCTGGAACTGCAGCGGGCAGGCGAAGCGTTCGCCATAGCGAGCCCTGTAGGCGGGCGCTGGGTAGTCGAAACGAGCCCCCAGCAACGGTAACGGGCGGCCGAGCAAGTCGTCGCAGATCGCCTTCAGCGACGCCAGGCACAGCTCGATATTGAACGCGGCCAGCGCCGGATCCTCCCGATAATCGCAGGCGCTGAACCAGACCTGCTGGCCATCGTCCTCAAGGTTCAGCTCGAAAAGTGTTCCCAGCAGCGCCGGATAGCGCAGTGCCAAGCGCAAAGCGTCACCGAAGGTGGCACTGGTCAACAGCGCATAGCCCAGCATGCCGTAGGCCGACACGTGCATGCGTTGCCCCAGTTCCAGGCCGATGTCTTGGCGCAGGGCTACCGCATTGGCGCAGACCTGCATCTCCTGGCGAGTGGTGATCCGTGTATCGGGCTGGTGCAGGTCCGCCACCGCAATGCCGCTGCCGGCCAGCAGCACCTCATGGCTTATGCCTTCGGTGCTGAAGGTCTCGAGCACCAGCGAAACAGCGTTCAAGGTGGTCAGGTGTGAGTGCAGCATAGGGGGCGGATCCCAGCAGTTATTGCTTGGATGGAGCAATTCCCATGCCGCAGGCACCCGTTGATCAGAGGCCGAAGAATAGCCGGCGTGCCTGTTCCAAGTTGATTTCGCTACGGTAGTAGTCAAGCAGTTCCTGCGAGTCCAAGCCGTACGGGGTATCGGTCGCCAGGCCCAGGTTGCGCTGAGCAGGCGTTTTCAAGCGGGCTTTGATGAACGTCTTGGCCTGCGTCCAGGACGTCGAATAGTGAAATTGGGCATACCAGAGTACGTCATGGGTAACGCGGTCTGTGATGGTGTACTCATCCAGGTAGTTCGGTCTGGCGCTCTCGAGCCGTTGTCGATTCTTGGTTTTCTTCAGGGTGATTTCACGGCGCTGCTGGAGCCATTCCACGCCGGCAATGGTGGGTGGCCGCTCCTTGATCATGCGGCGTACGTGCTGGGTGGCGTCTTGGTAGAGTTCGGCCGCGGCCTCCTTGAGTTTTCGACGGAGGATGGCTGCAGAACGCTGCTGCTGAGTGCTGAGTTGCGGTCGTGACAAGGCTTGTTCAATGGCCTGGCCGGTTTCTTCCAGCAGCAGGGCGTGCTGGTGATACAGGTACTCGGTACCGATGGCGGTCCGCGCCGGCATTTTCGCCTGCTCGTCGGCACGCTCCTTGAACGCCGTCAGGCCGTCGAGAAAGGCCTGGGCCTTATCAAGGACTGATTGGATTTGCGGTGTCGCAGGATGCGATGGCGGTGGCGTGGTAACGCGCTGGACCCACAATCCCTGATCTTTTTTGTGGTAGGTCGCGATGATTTGTTGAGTGATGGGCGACTTGATATCCACCAGGTCGGTTTCAAGCCCGACGGAGGTCACTCGCGGTTCGCCAATCAAGACACCGTTGTAGCGGGTATTGATGAATTTTTTCTGCGCCCTGGGCGGTGTGGGGGGCGGTGTGGGTCGGCTTCTGAGGGCGTCGCGGTCGACATGCAACAGCGTCAGTTGCCGCTGCGCATCCTGAGAGTAGGCGCGCATTTTCTGGCGCAGGGATTCCAACTGTTCGGGAACGACGACGCCGGCGAAGTCTTGTGGCAGGTCCTCCAGACGCTCATTGATGACCGCGAATTGTTCGATCAGGCTGCCCAGCGCTTCGATACGTTCATCCAGACGTGCTTCGCTGCGTTCAAACAAGGTATCGCGCAGGGCCTGGACTGCAATGTCAGCGGTATCGACGATCTTGTCCAATGCTGTCCAGGCCTCAGGCGCGTTATCAACAGAGGTCTCATCCAGGCACAGGTTGCGCGACATGGTCACCTGCAAGGCCTTGAGGTCGTCACTGCTATAGGACGGCATTCGCTTTTTCCGCTCCTGGATCTGATGCAAACCCTCGGAGGACAGTTGCCGCAGTTGTTCGAAGCGTGAGTGCACGTAATCCAGGCGTTCGATCATGTCCTGGTTCAGCTCGGTGAGTTGTCGCGCATCTTCGATATGCCGTTCCTGAGGCGCGCGGGCCTGGCGCTCGATTTGGTCCAGTACTTTGCGAAAGGCTGGAGTGAATGTGCTCTGGACCTCCTTGATACCCACTTCGGATAATTCCAGTTGTGCATTCAAATAGGCGATGGCCCTGGGCTGATAGTCTGGGATGGGATCAAACACGTGCAGTTGCTTGAGTTGTTGCAGGGCCGTTTCATAGTCCGAACGCTGGGTGGCGAGTTTTTGCAGATAGTGCTGGCGTTGGTCGTCGGCCGAGGTATCGGGCGCTTCGGTCATTTCCGTGCGGGTTCGTTGCAGGTCAAGCGATAACGTTTTTTTGGAGTTCTCAAACGCTTGCAGTTTTTCGCGCAACTGCTTGGCGGTTTCCATGGCCTGCAGGCTGGTGCGTCTGATCGCTCGTTTGGGGCCACCGCCACGCAGGCGCAGGCGACTGTCGATAAACCATTGGCCTAGAGCATTGTGGATCAGAGCCGGGCCGATACGTCCGGGTTTAGTTGGATCAATGATGAACACTGGCTCGTCCGGTTGCGCCGATACCTCGAACCAGCGTGGGCCGACGGGTACGTAGTATTTCTGGCCTGAACGGTAGAGGTGTTGGTGAGTACCTGTCTTGGTGATGGGGCCACTCAACGTCGCGGGTTTTTCGGCCTTGAAGCTCTCCAGCAGGGTGCGTAGTTGTTCGGTGCGGCGATTGACCGCGCCACTGATGTTCAGCGGGGAAATAGTGTCGGCAGGCAGGTTGGATGATGCGTTGTCGGCCAACTGCTTGATGACGATCGCCTTAGCGACGGTTTTTTCAGCCGGCGGTTCTGGCTCACGCTGGGCGGCGAGCGCTTTGCCGGTGTGCTGATGCCGTGTGGCGATGTGCAGGGTGATCGCCAGGCCCAGATTGAGCAGGACGTCAGTGATGGCTGCCCATTGCGCGGGTTTGTCCTGTTGCTTCTCGGCATCGACGAACTGTTGCAGTTGATCGAGAACCTGCCAGATCCACAAGGCGGTGCCCAGGGTCGGGCTGAGGAAGGGCAGCACTGCATTGAGCAGGTTCCAGCCAGCCTGCTTGAGGGTTGCCCAGCGGCTTTCGGCGTTGGAGACTGACTGGCGATCGGCCAGGGTCACTAATGCCTGGGCGTTGGCAGTGAACAGCGTGGCGAGCAGGTCATCTTTCAGCACGGCGTTGCCCAACACCATCGGGCCGCTCAGGGTCCACAGTTTGTCAGGCTCCACCAGATAGTCCGCAACAGCCCAGGGAGAAGGCAGGTCCCCAGGGAATACGTAGTTGGCGTAGTCTTCGCGCACAGCGTCGGGCAGCCAGGCCAGTACCGAGTTGCGCAATTCGGGCGACTGCGTCACGGCGTAGATCAGGTTGGCAGGCGAGGCGTATTGAACCAGCGGCGGGTTGAACAATGGGCGGTAGAGCAGGCAGGGACCGGCAGCAGGATCTGACGGGCCGATGACATACATGTTGGCCACCTCGTCGTAGGTCCCTCCACTGCGCCGTTTAGGGGCAAAGGCCAATTGGCGCATGACAATAGCCTGGCCATCCACGTTGTGCTCATGGGTGTCGAGTTCCATCAGCGCGGCGATGTAACGGTATCCCAGTTCATTAATCCCGTCCTGCTGACGAAGCTTGCCCTGTAGCGCCATCAGCGGCAGTTGGATGCGCATGTGTTGGGTGTAGAGCGCTTTGCGGCGGGCGGACTCCTGGCGCAGGTCCAGCAATTTAGTGTTGATCAGCTCGGGGTAGGTCTTGCCGATATTAACCTGCCGGATAACGTTCTCCACGTAGTCGACGGTCATCCATTCGGGCAGTGCCACTCCGTTATCCAGCTCAATCGTTTTGTTGCCCAGGGGTAGCGCAATCAGGTTCTGCAGGGCCAGCTCCACGAGAGTGAAGGTGGTTGTGTTGTAGACGCCAGGAACAATGAAGGAGCCCCAGGTTTCCAGGCTCTTGACGCGCACGAGGATTTTTTCAAAAGACAGGTGCCCGGCCGTTGGGTGGTCCAAGAGAATCTGATCCTTGATTTGGTCAAGGGCATACTTCTCGATGCCGGGGATGTCCTCAAGGTAGGACGCGCCGGCATGCGCACTGNTGAGCGCCGCGAGATCCTTGAGCAGGCGTGCGTAGCGGTTGAGGTCACTGGTGGAGGCGCTGCTCAGCCAGTCGGGCAAGGCGTCGCGATACCATTCAAGTCCGGGCCCTTTTTGTGCGGGCGCAGCATCCGGTCCCGGGGTTGAATTCAAAGCGTTGTTGACCTTGCTCGGACTGTCTTCGCGCAGTTCTGAAAAATCCATGGCGCCGACAGCGTCAACCTGCTGAGCGATGTAGGCGCAGGCCAGATGATCAAAAAAAATTGCCTTCGGGCTCGAACAAGCGCCAGTTGAGTGAAGGGCGATTTGCCTGTGGCCCGAGATGGTCCGGCAGTGATTTGCCCAATTGCTCCAGAGAGTCGAATTTCTCGTAGCCCTTGAGCAGTGAGTAGCTGAGGATGATCGTGCGTTGCTCATGCCGGCCCGACAGTAACGCGATCTGCAGTGCTTTAAATCCCTTGCTCTGCGTGCCGTCCGCCTGTTCGATTTCGATCATGCAGGCTTTGCTCGCATAGGGATCATCGATTTGTCGAGCGGCACGCTCGGGCAGGTGAAACACGTCTCGCGTGCCACTGGCGCAGTCGGTTTCATCCCATGCTTCAACTTCCTGGACGTTCCAGCCATTACGCAGGGTGTTGGACAGTTCCTGCCAGCGCGGGCCTTTGGCGTTGCTTTCGTTCCAGAAGTTGACCAGGTGCTCCTGGAAAGCGCAGAGCATGACCGGGGCTCTGATGTTGAGGATTTTCGCAACTTCGGTTGCGCGCACGGGCAAATGCACAGGCGGATCGGTGAGCGGTTGTCGTGTAAGAAAGTGCTCTCCCTCGATGCACAGCGTCGGTATCGCCAGTACCGCCTGGCGGGCCAGCAGGTCACTGAGTGCGTGATACTCGGGCGGCCCGGCCACGATCTGGTCGTCGAGGAGGTCCCAGGTCGGCACTCCCATCAAGGTGCTGCCCGGGTCGATGTTCAGGGTTGGGTATTGCTCATTCAGTGCCTGGCGCAATAATTCGGTGGCGGCCTCCCTGAAGGACGGCCCCGCGTAGAATTGAGCGATCAGCTCCAGTGTCGGGTCATTGTTCTTGAGTTGTTTCTGGACGGTGGAGGTTGAAGAGGTCATGAGGGGGTTCCTGTCGTGCCGGTTGATGGAAACAACCCGAGGCAGAGGCTCGGGTTTTCCATGCTAGGCACCGACAGGTGGGTGGTGAGAGTGACTATGTATCGAATATCAACTCAGCTCTGCACACAGGTCCAGTTCGACCAGGCGGCGAATCTCGGCATTGGGCAGGCCCGCACCGATCAAGGCATTGAGCTTGCCGAACGCGGCTTCGCGGGTCATGCCACCACCGGACAGCACACCCACGCCGCGCAACCGGCTGCCGGCTTCGTACACATCCAGCTCCACGCCGCCTTCATGGCATTGGGTGATTGCCACGACCACGATGCCGTTTTCTTCGGCGCGCTTGAGGCTGGCGAGAAACGCAGGGTTGTCGCTGGGCCCGGTGCCGCTGCCGAAGCATTCCAGCACCAGCGCCTGGATACCGCTGTCGACCAATGCATCCAGTTGCGCTGCGCCGATGCCCGGTACCAGCGGCAACACGCCGACATTGGCCAGGGCCTTGGACTGGCGGTAATCCAGGGCTGCGGGAAGTGCTTCGGCCTTGGCCGCACCGCCGTTGCGCTGCAATGCGGCAAACGGATGACGACCAAAGCTGCGGATCTTCGCGCAGCGGGTCGGGGCCATCAGCGCGCCGTGGAAGAACAGGTGCACGCCGGGTGCCAGGCCTTCGCCCAACGCCAGCAGGGCACCGCTGACGTTTTCCCAGGCATCGCTGTCGGGTACGCCGGCAGGCAACATCGAGCCTGTGAACACCACCGGTGCCGGCAAGCCCAGCAATTGGAAGCTCATGGCTGCCGCGCTGTAGGCCAGGGTGTCGGTGCCATGCAGGATCAGCACCGCGTCGCAGCCCTCGTCAACGGCCTCGACCACGGCGGTGCGCAGACGCTGCCAGTAGGCGGGTGTCATGTTGGCGCTGTCGATCAGCGGGGACATTTCCCGGAAGCGCCAGGCGGGTACTGAAACGTTGGTGAGCTGTTCGCGCATGCGCGCTTCAAAACCGGATGCGGGGGCCAGGCCGTTGGCGCTGGCTTGCATGCCGATGGTGCCACCGGTGTAGAGCACCATGATGTTGTTAGCTGCTTGCATCAAAGAATCTCCTGAACGAAAAACGCCGCCGGGCCCAGAGCATGCCCAAGGCCGGGCGGCGTGTCATCTGTCTACGCTCAGCGTTGCACTTGAGCGTTCAGTTCTGCCGATGCGGCAACGTCCGGTTTTGCCGGATTGGCCGGCCAGGCCTTGCGGTCCAGGTCCAGGTCAGGGAACTGGCTGGAGTCGAACACCGGGGTCTTGATGCCTGCCGCGCGCTGGTTGTCGTAGTCGTTCAGGATGCGCATGGCAATCTTGAACAGGAACGCCAGGGCGAACAGGTTGACGAAGGCCAGCATGGTCATGGTGATGTCGGCGAAGGCGAACACGGTGCTCAGGTTCTCGATCGAACCCCAGAAAATCAGCACCAGCACCAGCGCGCGATAGCCCATCAGCACCTTGCGGTTGTTGCCCACCAGGAAGCGCAGGTTGCTCTCGCCGAGGTAGTAGTTGTACATAATCGAGGTAAACACGAACAACGCCAGGGCCACCGAGATAAACATGCGGCCCCAGTCGCCCACTACAGCCGCCAGGGAGTTCTGGGTCAGGGCAATGCCGTCGCCTTCGAAGCCTGGGGTGTAGAAGCCGGAGAGCAGGATCAGCAACGCGGTGCAGGTGCAGATCACGAAGGTGTCGAGGAACACGCTGAACGCCTGGACCACGCCCTGGGCGATCGGGTGTTCTACCGAAGCGACTGCCGCTACGTTAGGCGCGCTGCCCAGGCCGGCTTCGTTGGCGAACACGCCGCGTTTCACACCCATGATGATCGCGCTGCCCACCAGGCCGCCGAAGGCTTGGTCGAGGCCGAAGGCGCTTTTGACGATGGTCGCGAGCATGGCCGGTACGTGGTCGAATTGCAGCACGATCACGTACAGGGTCACGGCGATGTAGACCAGGGTCTTGACCGGTACCAGCAGGTCGGCGATCGAGGCGATGCGCTTGATCCCGCCGATGAACACCAGGCCCAGCAATACCGCCAGGGCCAGGCCGGTGTAGGTGGTGTCCAGGCCAAACGCGTTGTTCAGCGAGTGGGTCACAGCGTGGGCTTGCAGGCCGTTGAAGGCAAAGCCGAAGGTCACCAGCAGCAGGAACGCCATGACCATCCCCAGCCAGCGCTTGTGCAGGCCGTGCTGGATGTAATAGGCCGGGCCGCCACGGTAGGTGCCTTCCGCGTCAGTGCGCTTGTACAACTGGCCGAGGGAGCACTCGATAAAGCTCGAAGACATGCCCACCAGCGCGGTGACCCACATCCAGAACACGGCACCCGGGCCGCCCAGGGTCACGGCAATGCCGACACCCGCGATGTTACCGGCACCGACACGCCCGGCCAGGCTGAGCATCAGCGCCTGGAACGAGCTGAGTTGGTCGGAGCTGTTTTTCAGGCTGTCGCGAAACACCGAAAACATGTGGAAAAAGTGACGCAATTGAACGAAACGCGAGCGGATCGTGAAATAACCGCCGAGCCCGACAATGAGCACGATCAGTACTTTCCCTGAGAGGAAGTCGTTGATGACCTCGAGCATGGAGTGTTCCTCGCTGATTTTTCTAATGGCAAACGCAGGACGGTCCTACCCCTCGCATAGCACCAGGCAGTGCGCGACGGTTCGACCCCAATCCTTTTGCGGGTGTTGTTATTCATGCGCTATCGCGTGTATCCGGGCTCGTTACCGACGGCCGCAGACGCGAAGAGGGGCGGCACTATACCTAGGCGAACGTGATCCGTCTGCTCGGGCTGATTAAAGGTTTCAGCCAAGCTGTTACAGGCAAGGAGGGTTTGCAGGGCGATATTGGATTTTTTATGGGCGTCATTTCACAACCTTGAGGCAAAAAAAAGGGCCTGAAGAACGAGCCTTCAGGCCCTCAAAAAGGTGAGAGGTGTCTAGTCCCTCAACCTGGTGAGCGGTGCAACAAACGCTTAGGCCTTCAACGGGACCAGGCGTGGGGCAATCATGTTTTCGGGGCGCAGGATGTCGTCGAGCATGGCGTCGTCGAGCAAGCCTTCTTCGCGCACCAGTTCCAGCACGCCGCGGCCGCTTTCGAGGGCGATACGCGCAATGCGGGTGGCGTTTTCATAGCCGATGTACGGGTTCAGCGCGGTGACCAGGCCGATGGAGTGTTCCACCAGTTCGCGGCANCGGGCTTCGTTGGCGGTGATGCCGACGATGCAGTGCTCGCGCAGCATGTCCATGGCGCGTTGCAGCAGGCGGATCGAGTCGAAGATCTTGAAGGCGATCAGCGGCTCCATCACGTTCAGTTGCAGTTGGCCGCCTTCGGCCGCCATGGTCAGGGCCAGGTCGTTGCCGATGACTTGGAACGCGACTTGGTTGACCGCTTCCGGGATCACCGGGTTGACCTTGCCGGGCATGATCGAGCTGCCTGGCTGGCGCGCCGGCAGGTTGATCT
>Ga0065696_1000130_pt1 | contig 18077 bp, 13 predicted proteins | sample SwiRhiMetagenome_FD_59085 | JGI IMG/M metagenome (GOLD analysis project Ga0065696, IMG submission 59085) | Bulk soil microbial communities from switchgrass field near East Lansing, Michigan, USA - East Lansing bulk soil v2 (version 2) | ecosystem: Environmental > Terrestrial > Soil >...
CCGGGGGATGCCGCGATCCGGCGTGCGGTTGTAGCGGCTGTATTCGTATTGCACCAGCCAGTTCAGGTCCGGTGTGAGCTGCCAGCTCATGGACGGCGCGAACAGTTGGCGATTGCCGCTGACGCCGTCGCGGAAGCTGTTGTTGTCCTGGTTGCCCATGTTCAGACGCAGGCTGATGTTGTCGGGTGGGGTCGGTGCTCAGGTCGGCATACACACTGCGCAAATCGTTGCTGCCGCCCTGGGCCTCGATGCTCGACTTGCGCCCGGCCGTTGGCAGTTTGCTCACGCGGTTGACGATCCCGCCCTGGCCGCCTCGCCCGTAAAGCACGGCTGCCGGGCCTTTGAGCACTTCGATGCGCTCGATGTTGTGCAGGTCGCGTACGTACTGGCTGTCGTCGCGAATGCCGTCGAGGTAGAAGTCATTGCTCGCGTCGAAGCCACGGATACGCAAACTGTCGAAGCGCGTGTCGGCGCCGCTGCTGACGTTGGGGATGCCGCTCAAGGCCTGGCCCAGGTCGTTGGTGCCGTAGGAGCGCAGGCTTTCGGTCTTCACCGAGTCGATGGCCTGGGGCACATACCGTACCGGTGTGGCGGTGCGGGTCGCGGTGCTGGTTTCCTTGACGCGCGGGTCGTCTTCGTCAGCTTCGGCGCTGATCGAAGTTTCGGGCAAGGTGGTGGCCGCACAGGCAAAACCGGCAGACAGCAGAACAGAAAGCCCAAGGGTCATGGGCGTCAGGCGAAGGGCAGGCATGGTGGAATGCATCCAAAGGGTTTGGCAGGAAAAAGCACGCTAATGGTAATGCTTTGCATTTGCGCACGTTATCCATTACCAAACGTATCGGCTTTGAAATATGTTACGAGATGTGTTTCAGGGGTCGTTAAAGACAGAATCTGGTCGTTTTCAGAAAGGCAGTAGGCCTTTGCTTAGAATTATTTCGCCTAAATACAGACGATTCACGAAATTGACACATAGTTCAACGCGCGACTAGGATTGCGCCCAACGCCTGTGGCTAACAGCCATGACTCATCCAATAAGAAAAGGCCCGCGGCATGTTCAGTCGTCCGCGGGCCTTCTTTTTTCGGAAAAGTCGACACCAGAAAAGCGACATGGAGCCTGGTGTCATCGCGCGTACTCAACCCGTAATAAGGAATACAAAAAATGTTGAAGCAACGGATGAGTCTGATCGCTCTGGGGATTTTGAGCGCATCGACAGCAATGGCAAACGACCAGGAGCAATCCAAGGGTTTCGTTGAAGACAGCCACCTGAACATCGCAGCCCGTAACGCCTACATCAGCCGCGACTACAAAAACGGCAAGCAAGACAAAGCCGAATGGGGCCAAGGCTTCATCGGCAAGTTCGAGTCCGGCTTCACCCAAGGCACCGTCGGTGTGGGTGTGGACGTGATCGGCCAATATGCTATCCGTCTGGACGGTGGCCAAGGTCGCGCCGGCGCGGGGGGGATCGACTTCTTCAAGCAGGGTAATGGCACCACCAACCCAGATGGCTCGGCAAACCCTGGCTCGGCACCACACGACCTGGCCAAAGGCGGCGCAGCGGTCAAGTTCCGCGTCTCCAACACGGTGCTCAAGTACGGTGATCAGTTCCCTAACGTTCCGGTCCTGGCCTACGACAACTCCCGTCTGCTGTCCGAAACGTTCACGGGTACGTCGATCGTCTCCAAAGAGATCGCCGGCCTGCAACTCGACGCCGGTCACTTCACCAAGGAAGCGCGCAAGAGCGCCGAAGGCACTGACAGCGGCCGTCTGAAAAGCATCGACTACGTCGGTGGCAGCTACAAATTCACCGAAAAACCTGTCGGCCGCGCTGTACGCCTCCGACATGCAAGACGTGCTGAAGAAGCAATACGTCAACGTCAACTACGTGCTGGCCCTGCCAGAGAAACAGTCGCTGACCTTTGACTTCAATGGCTACAAAACCAAGCTGGACAAGAGCTTCGCCCTGGAAAACCAAGGCAGCGAAGACGCTCGCGACAACAAGATCTGGAGCCTGGGCGCCACATGGGCTGTCGGCCCGCACAGCTTCACCGTNGCTCACCAGCGCAGCACGGGCGACACCGGCTACCTGTACGGCGGCTACCGTAACGCTGGCGGCATCGGCGACGGCGGCAACACCATCCTGCTGGCCAACTCCTACTGGTCCGACTTCAACGGCAAGGACGAGCGCTCCTGGCAAGCCGGCTACGGCCTGGACTTCAGCACCTTCGGCGTGCCTGGCCTGACCTACAACGTGGCCTACGTGCGCGGCACCAACATTGACGACGGTTCCAACCGTGGCAATGGCACCGAGCGCGAGATCTTCAACCAGTTCAAATACGTCGTCCAAAGCGGCCCGGCCAAAGACCTGAGCCTGCGTGCTCGTGCGTCCTGGTTGCGCGTTTCCAGCAATGCCGACAAGTACAACGTAGGCGGTAACGAAATCCGTCTGTTCGCCGACTACCCGATCAACGTTTTCTAAGTGATCACACGTCGCGCCTGATTCCAGGCGATAAAAAACCCCGACTGGTTCGGGGTTTTTTTATGGGTGTGCATCAGTCCTCGCGGCTCTGCAAAAATCTTGCGCGCCAACGCCGCATTCTTGTAGTCGAGCATCAAGGACAACCCCTCATAGGGTTCGATCTTTTTATTGTCGATACACAACTGTGCCATCAGCAGCAGCACCTGGCGTTTCTTCTTGTTGACCCGCACGCCGGGTACGCCGAACGCGGTCTTGCGCGTTACGGGTAACGGCGCCTCGGGCGTCAGTTGAACGGTTACCCAGATGCCCTGGACAAACTGCAACGTGATCTCCTCGATATGTTCGATGGGCAGCGGTTGCGCCAGGTTATTGAACACAAAGTGCTCCGGCGTCAGGCGCAACGCGGTCTGCGGCGCGCGCTTGAATCGACGGATGCCCAGCCACAGCAGGCCCAGCCCGATAAGGCCCAGGCACGCGCCTGCACCGACTGCCGACAGCGGTGTACCTTTCAAACGCTCCGGGGCCAGCCAGGCTCGACCCAGGATAAACAGGGCCGCCAGCACAAAGGGCAGGCCCGACACGGCCATCAGTCCCCCGCGCCACCGGCCGCCTTCATGCAAGCTGCGCTCACCCTCGGCCGAAGCGGCCAAGGTTTCCAGCAGCTGGGTGTGCGCGCTGTTCTCCGACACCGCCACGTCCATCACGTCGAGAGACAGCTGCTCGCGCAATGCCTGGGGGGCGCTGAAATAGGCATCCATCTGCGCATTCGCTACGTCGCTATCCACCTCGCGAGTGGCGCCGCGCAGGGTATCGTCCAGTGGCACGTGCAGCGCCTGCAGGCGTTCGCCATTGGAGGGATGGGAGTCGGTGGGATGGGGTTGATGAATCTCCAGGGCTTCGGCTGATGGTTGCAATTCACACTCACGCAAGCTCGCGAATACGGCGTCGGGCAGATCGGTAGCCGCGCCTGCTTCACACAACGCCAACAAGGCATCCTCAACGTGCGGCTGCAACACCGACACCCGCAACAACGCCGAAGCCGCCGCCGCAGGGCCCGCCAACTGCGCGCCGGCAGCGTCCGCCAGCAATTCGCGCTCACGGCTCCAGTGGTTCACCGCGTCATCAAAGCGCTGCATGAAAAACACACCGAACATGAACGACGGCCGCATCAGCCGTCCCTGGATAAAATCGCTGGCCAGCATCGTGTTCAACAGCGCCTCCAGGCTGCGATTAACCCCATCGTAGATCGGCAAAAAGCGCAGGCTGTATTCCGTGTCCTGCCCCACAAAGTGCGCCAGCTCATGGCCGATCACCGCGCTGATTTCTTCGCGGCTCAGCAGGCCCAGATACAGCAGCGGCACATGCAAGGTGCGCCCCTGCAGCGAAGTGTTCGCCGGTTGCACAGTGGCCGCGCTGGACGTCACGTAAAAGCCCTGGGCCAGGCTCACCACGATGTGGTCCGGTGGCAGCGCGCCGAGCCTACCCGCCAACTCGTCCACATGGCGCCACAACCCTGGAGCCAGCGCGGGCGTCACCACCTGGCCGAACATCTCCAGCGGCTCGGGCTTGAACATCCCCAGCATAGGACGCAGCTGTCTGAGCAACTGCCAGATCGAATACACACAGAACGCCGCGACCACCCCCAGCACCGCCATCAGCTTGACTTCGCCACTGCCCAGCCGGCCGATATGCCACATCGCCAAGCCTTCGAAACTCAACGCCAACGCGACGGCCGCCGCCACCGCCACCACATGGCCGACAAGCACGTAAGGCAACAGGCGGCTGCCCAGGGAGAACACCTGCAATAACCTCTCCCGTGACTGCCGTGCCCGCCGCCCGGCCCAGTACGTACCTGCCAATGCCGCCGCACCAATCAACGCCGCCAACAGACCCAAGCCCATCACCCACGGCGCCAGGACCCGCATCGCACGGTTCACGCGGTGGGCAATGGGCAGTTCGGCTTCGATTTTTTCCAGACGCGAGAGGGCCATCTGCACGCTGATTTTTTCATCGACCAGGGCGACCGTCGCCGTCGGCTCCTTCGCCGCCAGCGCCTGGAGTTGCTGTTTAGCGATAGTCACCGTGACGTGGTAATCGGCCACCGCAGTGGTGGTTTCGTCAGCACGCTGACGCTCCCAGCCACCGAGGGCGACCAGCAACAGCGGGAAAACGATGAGAAGGCAGATCAGTTTCAGGGCGTTCATGGGAGTCCGTTCACGACGCAGGGATGTTCAGGTTTATACCGAAAAAAACGCCCCTGGGTATCTACACCACTCTCAAATGCGGGCACACCACTCTGTGGTGAGCGGGCTTGCCCCGCGCCGGGCTGCGCAGCAGCCCCAATAAAGGCACTGAGATTTTTCTGTTAAAACTAAGCGCCTGGTTTTGGGGCCGCTTCACAGCCCTACTTACAGCCCGGTATTACCAGGCGACTCCAACACCTTCACCACATCATCAATAGCGGACCTACAAAGTCCAAGCATGTGACTAAGGTGGAAAATTTATTGCTTGTCCCTACCGCCCCTCAATCAACGCCCGCTCCTCCAACCAAATCTCCTGAACAAACTGATCCGTAATCGCATAAATCCCATGCCCTCGCCGCATGATGATGTTCTCCGCCACCAGCGCAATCACCACGGGTTGAATCTCTTCAACCCGCACTTCGCGACCTACCGTCTTTGAATATTCCGCAGCTGCATCGGTAGAGAAAATCCCCCGAGCATCGCCTTCCGTAGCCGCGATCTTGTTGAAAATCGCCTGAGCCAGGCTGCCCAGTTGTTCGACTTTTTCAAGCTCAATACTTGCCGCCGCTGAGCGTAAGGTGCTGGCAATCACGGGGAGGAAAAGATCAGGATCACCGCCCTGTTGCAGTAGCTGACGCAATGCCTTGAGCATTTCCTCAGGTCGATTGCCCAGGGTATTGAAGGCTTCGACGGCGGCTTCAAGTGAGGGGAGCTTTTCCTTCTTCACCGTCATTGCCAGTCGGTTGAGCAGGAATTCAACGTAGTCACCCTTTAGCAGTGGATACGCGGCCGATGTCGCGCCGGAAAACGCTTGGTTGCGTTTGGCGGTCAGCTCGCTTACCTGGGCTCTGTGGGAGCCTGTGCCGATAAAGAGGAAGTAGCCCGGCGTATTCGGGCGCGGGTTGATTGCATCACGAGCAGCCTTGAGGGCCAGGAGCAGTTGGTTGCCATCGTCGGAGGAAATGGCATGTTGCACCTCGTCGATGATCAACACGAGATCGGTCTTCGCTTGGTCGACGACCTCTGCGAGTGCTTGCGCTAATGTGGGGCCGTCGGCGTTGCCGATGCTGTCGAGTTTGAAACCGAACTTGAATCCTGCTGCGCCCAGATCGACATTGTTGACTCGCTTGAGCGTTTCCAGGATTGAAGAGCCCGGCGTTTGCAGTTCTTTCAGGGTCTTGTGGATGGCGTTGTGCACGAGCGTTGCCGGGTTGGCCAGCGTATCGCTCCATAGGTCGACGTAAATCACCAGGGCGCCTGCTGCTTCCAGGGCTGGGATAAGGTCGTTGCGCAGGAAGGTCGTTTTACCTGTACGGCGCAGGCCAGACAGAAAAAGACCCGAGCGTAGACCTTCATCTAATACGCCTGGATTGAGAAGCTGGTTTGCCATCGATTCAGCCAGTTCAGGGCGCTGAAATATGCTGCTCATGCAATTATCCCTTTTTATGGATACGCCATAATTATTGCCAATACATAATTTAGCATAAAGGATGAAATCCAGAGCTTTGGCGCGAAAAGAGGTGATTCAACAGGAGGGGAGGTGAGGCGTGGAGGGGATGATCGAGGATGAATATATGGTAAACCTCCTGAATTCGAACGTTGTCGATCATCCCTTCCGTAGAGAATAGGCAGGAATCCGCCAAAAGCTGCCGTGGCAGCAGGCTGCCGAAAGCAGTCCGCTGTCAACGCCCTCTATCGGCCGACGCTGTTGAAATATCGAGTACGAAAGCGGTTTTGTCTGGCAATTGCGCTACGTGCCGATCCGGTCGCCAAGGTGGTGCTTACCAGTTGTAACTCACCGACCCGGTCACATTTCGGCGATACCCGTATTTGCAGCTGTCGCCGGTGTAACCACACTGAGAGACATAGGTTTCGTCGGTCAGGTTGGACGCATTGAGCGCCAGCTTCGCCCCTGCATAGGATGAAGACAGCTTGCCCAGGTCGTAGCTCAGGCTGGCGTCAAACAGCGTGTAGTGGGGAATGCCTTCGCTGTTTTGCGAGTCGATATAGCTCTTGCCGACATAGCGTACTCCTCCCCCTATCGCCAAGCCCGATAGCGCGCCGCCCTGAATGGTGTATTGCGACCAGAGCGAGGCCAGTTGTTCAGGGGTATTGCCAGGTTGATTGCCTTTCTCATCGGCCGTATTGCTGCGGGTAAGTTTCAAGGTGTGAATAGCTGTAGTTGGCCATCAACTCCAGAGCATCGGACACCTGCGCCTTGCTTTCCAGTTCGATACCGCGCGACTGGATTTCTCCGGTCGCCACCGAGAAACGATTGTTGGCAGGATCGGCAGTCAGTACGTTTTGCCGCGTCAGGTCGAACAGCGAGACGGTCACGTAGCTGTCACTGCCCTTGGGCTGGAATTTGATCCCGACTTCGTACTGGCGACCGGTTTCGGGTTCGAACGCACTGCCGTCACGCGCCACCGCCGTGATGTTAGGGAAAAACGACTCCGAATAGCTCGCGTAGGGCGCCAGGCCGTTGTCTGCCAGGTACATCACACCGGTCCGCCACGTGAAGGCGTGATCGCGCTGCTTGAGGTCTGCCGCCGTATCGGTGGCGTAATGGACCGTTTTCGAGCGTGCCCAGTCTTGGCGACCGCCCAGGTTGAAGACCCAATGTTCGTCGAACTTGAGCTGTTCCGAGAGATACACACCCGCCTGGTCTAGCTGACGACGCTGGTTGATGTCGTAAAAGGCGTCCAGGTCGCTGTAATCCTGGTGATAGACCGGCGCATACACATCCAGGGGATCAACCACGTTGCCACCCCCCAACTGGTTGGTACTGGCGTGTTGCAAATCGATGCCGACCAGCGTTGTATGTTCGAAACGGCCGGTGTTCCACTGGGCCTGGAAGTGGTTATCGAGCAGGGCATTCTTCACCTTTTCGTGGCCCAGATAACCGAAGCGGCCCACGGTGCGCTGGTCGTCATCCAGGCCGTATTGGTAAATCGTGCGCTGGTTCCTGGGTAAGAACGGGCTGTAACGGGCGTTCTGGCGGAATGTCCAGATATCATTGAGGTGATGTTCAAACTGATAACCCAGTGACCACTGCTCTACATCATATTTGTCGAAGTCAGGGTCGCCGACAAAACGATCCGTAGCGATCCGTCCGTAACGCGAGCTGTCGAGGGTGCCGACCCGTGGCAACGCGTAGTAGCCCAGCACATTGCGGNNTTTTTGAAAGGACGCCAGCACCGTCAGCGAGGTGTCGTCCGAGGGGCGCCAACTGATTGCCGGGGCGATGAATTGACGGTCATCACGGGCGTAGTCGATTTGTGTACCGCTGTCTCGCCACAGCCCGGTGAGGCGATAAGTCAAGACGCCGTCCTCGCTAAGCGGCCCGCCGAAGTCCGCAGCCAATTGCTTGCGATCAAAACTGCCTGCCTGCGCCACCAGTTCATGCTGCGGCTCATCGGTGGGACGCTTGCTGATCACGTTGACCATGCCGCCCGGCGAGCTTTGCCCGTAGAGCACCGACGATGGCCCGCGCAGCACTTCCACGCGCTCCAGCCCATAGACTTCACCCACGGCACGGCTCTGGTTGGCAAAGCTGTACTGGCGCAGGCCATCGCGATAGATACCACCGCCAGTCGTCGCGTCAAAGCCACGAATACTAATCGTGTCGCGCCGGGTATCGACACCGTTGGCTTCACCATTGACCCCGGCGGTGTAGCGAAGCACCTGCCCGATGCTTTGTGGCTGCTGGGCATCGATCTGCTTACGGGTGACCACGCTGATCGATTGAGGCGTTTCCATGATCGACGTATCGGTCTTGTTGGCACTCATGGTCCGGCTGGCGACCAGGCCATCGTTGCGGCCCAACGAGGTGTCGTACGCGGTGCCACTGATGGCGGTCGGCGCTAGCTCCAGCACGTCGCCGTTGCTCGGTACCAGCAGCAGGCTACCGTCGTCCTGGCGCTCATAGGTCAGACCCGAGCCGAGCAAGAGCTGCGTCAGGCCGGCCTCAGTACTGAAATTGCCTTGCAGCCCCTGGGTTTTCTTGCCAGCCGTCAGCGTTGAGCTGCCCGCCATGGTAATCCCCGCCTGTGCGCCGAAACGTGACAGCGCAGAATCCAGGGGGCCAGCGTCGATGCTGTAATGCTGCGAACTACCCGCGGCAAAGACTGGAAGGCTGCAAAGCGGTTGCACGCTGAGCAACAACAGTCCAAGCGTACGGGCACGCAGGGCGCGGGAAGGTGAAGTCATACGGGGCTCCTAAGGGGTCAAGACCCACCTCTGGCGGGTGGGTGATCCCTATAGGCCAAGCGAGTACGAAAAAACTATCGTGCAGCGGAAAAAATATTTCAGGCGGGCACGATCGAGACCCAATACCGCGTCATGCGCTCGATTCGCACCGGCAGCGTGCGCGCTACCAGGGTCAAGGCTGTGTCGGTGTCATCCAGCGAAAAACTGCCTGTGAGGCGTAACCCTGAGACCTGCTCGTGACAACGTAAAACACCGGGGCGATAACGTGAGAGTTCCGCCACCAAGGCATCCAGGCGCAGGCGATCCGCCGGCAGAATCCCGCGCAGCCAGGCCTGGGCGACCAGCAGGTCGGGGCGGCTCGGTACGCCGATACCCAGGCGATCCACCCGTGCCTGCCATCCGGCCTCAAGTGAAGAGGACGTTGGCTGGCCGCGTGAGTGCACCTGCACCTGGCCGCCCACGACGGTGACCTGCGTGCCCTGCCGGTCATGGCGCACTTGCAACTGCGCGTCGCGGCTCTGCAGGATCGCGTCCGGCGTGATCAACTGCAGCGGGCGCGATTCTGCTCGCACATTCAAGGCCAGCTCGCCCTCTATCATCTGGATGCGCCGCACCTGGTCATTAAAATCCAGGTTCACCGCACTGGCCGTGTTCAGCCATAGCGAGCTGCCATCCACCAAGGTCCACTGGCGACGCTCGCCTGTTCCTGTGCGGTGATTCGCCAGCGCGGCGCGCACTGGCGTGGAACCCGCGCCTTGCCAGGCAACGGTGCCAACCGCACCAAGGACCAACAGGCGCTTGAGTAACTGCCGACGTTTCTGCATGTCCGGCCCAGCCGACGCCAGTGCCCTGCGCGCGGTGGCATCGCGCAAAAGATTCGCTCCGGGCTGCTGCAACAGCGGCAAGCTGGCGACACGTTGCCAGGCCTGCTCATGCTCATCGCTCGCCTCGCGCCAACACTGCAATGCTTCCAGATCAGGCGCACTCATAAGCCCGGACTGCGTCCTGACAAGCCAATCAATGGCAATATCGCGCACCTGCGGATTAATCTCGGCCCTCATTCGAAACGGCTCGCATAGCAAACGCTGAATGCCTTGCCCATGGCCCGTTGCACTTGAGCCACAGTCAAACCCAACTGCGCAGCGATCTGCGGGTACGTCAGGCCGTCGAGCTGAGACATGAAGAAAATCTGCCGTATGCGCTCAGAGAGCCCAATCAACAGCGAGTCGAGTTGCAACAAGGTTTCGATCACCAGATACCGGTCCTCGGGTGACGATTCCCCCCCTTCGGGCCGAGCAGCCAACGCTTCAAGATAAGCCCGCTCGATCTCCTGGCGGCGCCAGCGATTGACCAGCAGTCCATTGGCAATCGCCGCGAGAAACGCCATGGGCTGGCGCAACTCGCGCACCTGCTGAGGGGCGCGCAGCACACGGATGAACGTGTCGTGGGCCAGATCCTCGGCGTCGGCACTATCGCCCCAACCGCCGGTTCAGCCAGCCCTGCAGCCAGCCGTGATGATTCTCGTACAACTGTTCGACGGACGATGTTGGGCTGGCATCCTGCATGTGAGGCTCGCACTGCGTGAATGATAATGCTTCTCATCGTATTGGTCGGGCGGATGGTTGTACAGCGTTTACACCTGTTTGATGGGGTGGAATTCTCCGTCCATATTCCTGAAGGCCTTTGAATGACCCTGGCCGGGTTTATTTTCTTGCAGTTGCCGAAATTCATTCAAACACCAAACAGCACAAAGCCCCGAGTTATGGGGCTTTGTGCTGTGGTAATGAGTCTGGACCACTGACTTGCAATCAGTTGGTCAATTACCTGGGCGCTTCGCGGTCACCTGGCAAGCTATAGGTCGCTCGATACGCATACGTGGTCATAATCAGCTCCCGTCAATCGGGCACTGGAGACGCTTTCCCTGCATGAGGGAAACGCTCCAGCATTAGCATCTGCAATGCCTTCCTGCACGGCATTTGAAATGCCAGGATTCATCGGCCAAGTAGCGGCTCAAAGCGCGCTGCAGGTGGTATTGACGATCTCGATCGGTCGCCTGCGCCAGTTGATGCAGCTCGCTGGCAAGTTCGGGCTTTACTTGGAAAGACAGAACGGGAGAGGCTGCCATAACGTTGCTCCATACATTTTTGTATACGCTGTGTACACGGTATGCAGACGCTATGCTTCGGCTGGTCGTCGGTTAATAGCGGTTTGTCGGTTTGGGGAAGGATTTACAGGCGAGCGACTGGGTTGTATTAACCCAGAAACAACAAAGCCCTCACATTTCTGTGAGGGCTTTGTTTTGTATGGTGCCGGCACCGAGGAGTCGAACCCGGGACCTACTGATTACAAGTCAGTTGCTCTACCAACTGAGCTATACCGGCGTGTTAGGGCGACGATTATAGCGACTGCCAAGGTTCTGTAAACCCCTGAAATCTGACTATTTTTGCGAAAACCCAAGTTTTCGCACATCTCCCCACATTTCTCCGTGCCGCCAGACAAAAAATCAACGCTCGTGCATCGCCTCTGCGCGGGATTTGATGATCGGCTTGAGCAGATAGCTCAGGATGCTTTTCTTGCCCGTGATGATGTCCACGGAGGCAACCATGCCCGGGATGATCAGCAACGGTTTCTCATCGGTGCCAAGGTGGCTGCGGTCGGTGCGCAACTTGATGATGTAGAAGGTGTTTTTCTTTTCTTCGTCCATCACGGTGTCGGCACCGATTGTCTCGAGTTTGCCTTTGAGGCCACCGTAGATGGTGTAGTCGTAGGCGGTGAATTTGATCATGGCTTCCTGGCCGGGGTGCAGGAAGGCGATGTCTTGTGGGCGGATCTTCGCTTCCACCAGCAGGGTGTCGTCCAGTGGCACCACTTCGGCCATGTCGCTGCCGGGCTGGATCACGCCGCCGACGGTGTTGACCAGCATCTGCTTGACGATGCCGCGCACGGGCGAGGTGACCATGGTGCGGCTGACGCGGTCTTCCAGGCCTTTGGAGGTGGCCTGGGCCTTGCTCAGGTTGGTGCGGGCTTCGTTCAGTTGAGCCAGGGCTTCGCTGCGAAACTTGCCGCGGGTCTCGTCGATTTTGCGCTGCACTTCGTTGATGGCGGCCTGGGCGCGGGGGATGGCCAGGGTTGTGCCGTCGAGCATGCCGCGGGTTTCTACCTCGGAGCGTTTGAGGCGCAGCACTTCTACCGGCGAAATCGCGCCTTGCTGTACCAGTGGTTCGGACATGCCGATTTCCTGGCGCAGCAGGTTCAGGCTGTTGCGGTATTGGTCCTGCTTGGAGCTGAACTCACGTAGCTCCTGCTGGCGTTGCAGCAGCTGCTGTTGCAGCCCGCCAATTTCGTCTGCCAGTTGCTGGCGGCGGCTGAGGTACAGCGACTCTTCGTTCGAGGCCTGGTTGGGCACGGCTTTGCGTGCGGCATCGGTGATGTTCAGCGGTCGATTGTCGACCTCGGCGCTGAGGCGTTCCACGCGCAGTTCCATGGCCACGCGGTCGGCTTCGGTTTCGCCGACGTTGGAGGCAAATCGGGTGTCATCCAGGCGGATCAACGGCGCGCCGGCTTCGACGATCTGCCCTTCATGCACGTAGATCTGCGCGACGATGCCGCCTTCCAGGTTCTGGATCTTCTGGATGCGCGACGAGGGGATCGCCTTGCCTTCGCCCTTGGTCACTTCGTCGATGATCGCGAAGTGAGCCCAGAGCAGCAGGAACACGAAGAAGCCGATGATGCCCCAGATGGTCAGGCGCACGATGCGGGGTGCGTCGTCGATCAGGGCCTTTTCGACCTCGGGCAGTGGCTGGTCATCGAGGGAGTCGCGGCCCTTGAAATAGCGGAAGATAACGTCCTTCAAACGGCCTGCGCCGGACTTAAGCAACACTGATCTGCCCCTTTTTCAGCGCTTCCATAACGGCCGCCTTTGGACCGTCTGCGAGGATCTGGCCACGGTCGATCACCAACAGGCGGTCGACCAGGCTCAACAGCGAAGCGCGGTGGGTGACGAGAATCACCGTCTTGTTTTCGATAACCGACTGCAGGCGCTGTTTCAGGCGCTCTTCACCGGTGTTGTCCATGGCGCTGGTGGGTTCGTCCAGCAGCAGAATCGGCGGGTTCAGCAGCAGCGCACGCGCCAGGGCGACGTTCTGGCGCTGGCCGCCGGAGAGGTTTTGCCCGCGTTCGCCCACTTGCAGTTCGTAACCTTGCGGGTGCAGCCTGGCGAATTCATGCACGCCGGCGAGTTCTGCGGCTTGCAGCACCATCTCATCGTCCACGTAGCGCGCACCCGAGACCAGGTTGTCACGCAAGGTGCCGGCCAGCAGTTGGATGTCCTGGGCAACGTAGCCGATGTTGTGGCGCAATTCGCTGACGTCGATCTGGCGGATGTCCACGCCATCCACCAGCAACGAGCCGGAGTCCGGCTGGTACAGGCCGACCAGCAGCTTGGCCAACGAGCTTTTGCCCGAGCCGCTGCGGCCGATGATGCCGATTTTCTCGCCGGGGCGAACATTCAGGTTGATGCCGCGCAGGGCCAGGGTTTGCTGGTTCGGGTAGGTGAAGTCGACCTCGCGGAACGTCATCGCACCTTGCAGCGATTTGCGGCTGAGCGGGCGCTCGTCGAAGTTGCGTTCCTGGGGGAGCTCCATCATCTGGTCCACCGAGACCATCGTCACCTTGGCTTGCTGGTAGCGGGTGAGCAGGCCCGACAGCTGGGCCAACGGGCCAAGCGCGCGGCCGCTGAGCATGTAGCACGCCACCAGGCCGCCCATGCTGAGGGTGCCGTCGATGATCTGGTACACACCGAAGATGATCATCGCCACGCCCGCCACTTGCTGGATCAGCAACGTGATGTTCATCGCCAGGCCGGACAAGACCTTGACCCGCAGTTCCAGGCGGCTGAGGGTGCCAATGGTCTGTTCCCACTGGTATTGACGTTCGCTTTCGGCGTTGTTGACCTTTACCGCATCCAGCCCGGCGAGGGTTTCGATAAGGCTCGACTGCCGTTCGGCACCCAGGGCCATGGTGCGCTCGAGTGTCGCGGTCAGGGGTTTTTGCAGGAAATGGCCGATGCCCAGGGCCAGCGGGAAGGCGACGATGGGAATCCACACCAGGTGGCCGCCCAGCAGCGCGATCACCGCGAGGATGATCAGGGTAAAAGGCAAATCGATCAGGCTGGTGAGGGTCAGGGAGGTGAGGAAGTCGCGCATCCCCTGAAACTCGTGGATGTTGGAGGCGTAGCTGCCGACGCGCGCCGGGCGCATTTTCATCGACATGCCCACGATGCGCTCGAACAGCGTCGCGGAAATGATCAGATCGGTTTTCTTGCCCGCAAGGTCCAGGCACAGGCTGCGCATGCTCTTGAGCAACAAGTCGAACAGGTAGGCGCCGCAAAATACCGATAGCCAGCACCCACAGGGTGGCGGTGGCCTGGTTCGGCACCACGCGGTCGTACACGTTCATCACAAACAGTGGTGCGGCCAGGGCGATCAGGTTGATCACCAGGCTCGCGGCGATGGCGTCGGCGTAGAGCCAGCGCGAACGTTTGAGCGTGTCCTTGAACCACGAGCGTGCCCGCGGGATCAGCGTGCCGCTGGTGATATCAAATTTATGCTGCGGTTGGGCGAAGAACACCCGGCCGCTGTAATCCTGGCTCAACATCTGACGGGTGACCTGGACTTCGCCGCCGTCACTTTCGCTGAGCAACAGGCGGGCGGTATCGCCTTCCCATCCCAACAGCACCGCACTGCGCCCTTCCTTTAATAGCAGCAAGGCCGGCAATGCGATGGACGGGATCTGCTCCAGCTTGCGCTGCAGCAAACGCCCCTGCAAACCTGCTCGTGCGGCTGCACGCGGCAGGAGGTCGGGGCTCAGGCGCTGCCCGGCCAAGGGCAGGCCAGTGGTCAGCATGGCCCGGCTGGCGGGCTTGTAATGCAGTGAGCAGAGAGCCAACAACCCATCCAGCAACGGGTCGTCATGCTGAGTGCGCGGGTCATGGTTGAGTTGCGCCAAACCTATTTCAGAATCCAAGCTGACTCTCTCTTAAACGGTTGTGTGGTCCAACGCCGTCAAGAATCAGTTCATCCCTGGCAGGTTTACCGACGGTTTAATATCGTTTTGCACAACTGATGCCATCGGGGCAACCACACCCTGACTTCTCAGCAGTTGGCCCATGTCGGCCTTGATTCGATACTGGGTGTAGATATAGAGGCTCTTGATCTGCGCCAAACGTTGCTGAGCGGTGAACAGTTCGTTCTCGCTGTCGAGCAAGTCGAGCAGTGTACGCTCACCCAGGCTGAACTGCTGCTGGTAAGAGGTACGCACTTTGGTGCTGCGGTCGACGTACTGTTGCGCGATCGGCACCTGCTGGCTGGCATTGTGGTAGGCGTTCCACGCCAGGCCGAGTTCTTCGTTCAACTGACGCAGGGCGTTGTTGCGGATGTCCAGCGCCTGAGTGGCCTGGGAGGCCTTGGACTGCAGGCTGGCTTTGTCGCTGCCGCCGTTGTAGAGGTTGAACTGCATGTTCAGCATGGCGGAGTAGCCATTGTCATGGCCTTCTTCACCGCCGATGTTGTTGTTGGCCGAGCGTTGCAGCACCGCATCGAAGCGCGGGTAGAAGGTCGACTTGGCGGCTTCGTACTGCTTTTCGGCAGCGGCGATATCCGATTCGGCAGAGCGCAACACCGGGGCCTGTCCGCGATCATCTCACGGCGTGCCTGATCCAGGCTGGCCGGCAGGGCGGTCACAATACCCATCGGCTTTTCCAACTGGTCCGGCTCTTTGCCGACCACGCTCAGGAAATTGGTGTTTGCGTCCGCCAGGTTGGTCTGCTCGGTGATCAGGTTGTTTTGCGCCTGAGCCAGGCGGGCTTCGGCCTGGTCCATGTCCGCCATCCTGCCCACGCCACGGCTGGTACGCAGTTTGATCTGGTCAAAAATGCGTTCGTGGCTTTTCAGGTTGTCTTCTGCCAATTGCACCATCTCGCGACGGGTCAGGACATCCAGATAAACCTGGGCGACCGTCAGTGCGGTGCGCTCGGACGTATTGAGCAGCGCATACCCACGGGAGTTGGCGGTGGCTTGTTGGCGGCCGACTTCATTAATGGTGCCAAAGCCCTGGAACAAATTTTGTTGCAGGCGGATGGTCGATTCGCCGCGGTTCAGGGTTTTNNAATCATGGCTGTTGCTGGCGGCGCGGGTCGAGGTGTTGTCGGAGCTTTCACGGCCATAACCGCCCAACACGTCGACTTTAGGCAGATAACCGCCCTGGGCCTCTCTGACCTGGTAGTCAGCGGCGATGCGCGCATTGATAGCTGCCTGGATCTCCGGGTGATTCTCCACAGCGCTTTGCATTGCTTCGGGCAAGGTCTGCGCCTGGACGAAACTGGCGGCTAGAGCAAAAGGCATAGCTTTAAGAAGGTGCAAACGCATTCTGGTGTTTCCCCGGGGATTGGTTGCCTGAAAAACCGCAACAAAATTGGAATATTGCATTGGAGTGGCAACTCGAAACGCCCGTTTTTCTTGGGTGCCGAAGGGCGTAAACAGAAAGTCGCGAGGCCGCTTAAATATCAATGTGACATTACTGGGCGGATTGTTTAGGATGACGCCCAATAGGTCAATACCTTGACGGAAAAGTAATTTGATGAACCAAACAACAAATTATTGACGCCAAAATAACCACGCAAAATGTAAGTACTCCAGCTATCGATCGGCAAAGAGAAAGAGGCCGGTCTCCATGATGGATACCATTGAACGGTAATACACGGAGAGTCTTTTTTATGAGCAGCGTTGCGGTCGTCAAAAGCATTGTCGGTCAGGTGTTTGCGGTTTCCCCTGAAGGGATTCGTCGTCTGCTTGTAGAAGGGGATCGCTTGTTCGCTGGGGAGCAGATCGACACCGGCCCTGCAGGCGCCGTGTCTCTGGAACTGGCCGACGGCCGTATTCTCGATCTGGGCCGTGACAGTCAGTGGAGCGCGAACGCTCCTGACTCGGTGACCGACCTCAGCGCCGCCACTGCTCAAGCCGCACCGTCTGTTGCTGAACTCCAGCAAGCCATCGCTGCCGGCGCCGACCCGACCCAACGACCTCGAGGCCACTGCCGCCGGCCAAACCGCTGCTGGTTCAGACGGCGGTTCCGTAGGCGGCGGTCACAGCTTTGTTGTGCTGGATGCCACGGCTGGCGTGGTTGACCCCACCATCGGCTACCCGACGACCGGCTTGAATGCCGCTGATGCGGTGAACACTGTTCTTACTGGCGCCGACAATAATGGCGTCGACCCACGCAACGTCACCATCACCCTGACTGCCACGCCAACCATCACCGAAGCCGGCGGTGTTGTGGCCTACACGGTGTTTATCACCCAGGCGCCGACCAGCGACCTCACCGTGACCTTGTCCAACGGCCTCGCTGTCGTGATCGCCGCCGGCCAGACCTCGGGTGTGCTGAACGTCACGTTTGCCGGTAATGACACGCCTTACCTGGACGCTTCGTCGATTTCCGCGACCATCGCCGGTACCTCCGGCGGCGGCAATCTGATCATCACCACCGACCCGACGCCGGCGGTGACGCAGATCAACGACACCATCGACACCACCACCGTCACCCTGACTGCGACTGCATCGGTGGATGAGGGCGGCAAGATCGTCTACACCGCGACGGTGACCAACGCGGCGCAGACCGACGTTGTCATCAAGCTGTCCAACGACCAGACCATTACCATCGAAGCCGGTAAAACCACCGGTACGGTCAGTGTCGACACACCTGCCAACCTGGCGGATGGCAAAGACCTTACCGTCAGCGCCACCATTACCAGTGCCACCGGTGGTAATTACGAGAACCTGGCGATCAATCCTGCGCCGGCCACTTNCNCTGTTGTTGCTGTGGATGATCCCAGCGTCTTGGTTGCCGATACCAACACAATCGTCGAAGATAGCGTCGCTACCGGCAACGTGCTGAGCAATGACAGCGACATTGATAACGTGTTGACTGTCGCGACCTTCAACGTGGCGGGTACCACCTACAACGCGGGCCAGACCGCCATCGTCGCAGGCGTGGGCAGCATCACGATTGGTGCCGATGGCGCGTATGCGTTTACGCCGGTCAAGGATTACAGCGGCGAAGTGCCGCAGATTGGCTACACCACCAATACCGGCTC
>Ga0065696_1000021_pt1 | contig 17918 bp, 20 predicted proteins | sample SwiRhiMetagenome_FD_59085 | JGI IMG/M metagenome (GOLD analysis project Ga0065696, IMG submission 59085) | Bulk soil microbial communities from switchgrass field near East Lansing, Michigan, USA - East Lansing bulk soil v2 (version 2) | ecosystem: Environmental > Terrestrial > Soil >...
CCGCGCTGATCGCCAGTTGCAGGCCGCTGATCTGGAAGAACATGCCCGCCACCACCGCCGCCAGCAACACGAAGAAGCCCGCGGTGATGAAACCACCCAGGAAACTCATGTCCTTGCGGGTGACCAGCACGTAGGCCGACAGGCCACCAAACACCAGGGCGGTCATGGCAAACGCCGAGCTGACCACTTCCGCACCGCCGGCCATGCCGAGGTAACGGTTGAGGATCGGGCCGAGGATAAAGCCCATGAAGCCGGTCAAGGCAAACGCCGACACCAGGCCCCAGGCCGAGTCACGCAGCTTGTTGGTCAGGAAGAACAGGCCATAGAAACCGATCAGTACGACAAAGATATTCGGGTAGCCGACGTGCATCTGCTGGGCCACGAACGCCATTAAGCCGCTGAATGCGAGGGTAAGGGCGAGCAGGCCATAGGTGTTGCGCAACACGCGGCTGACTTCAAGCTGCTCAGCCTGCGCGTTACCATTCACTGCGTAATTCTGTTCGCGCATGGCGACACTCCTTCGGTTTTGAAACGTTCAGTCGCAAAGATCATAACAGACGCTCTGTAACAAGCGATGGCGAGAGTTTGACAGTGTGTTTCATTCGGGTATTATGGCGCCCGCTGAGACAGGATGGGCTATCCTAATCCTGTGATGCACAAGGGAAATTGGCAGAGTGGTTGAATGCACCGGTCTTGAAAACCGGCGAACGTTAATAGCGTTCCCAGGGTTCGAATCCCTGGTTTCCCGCCAAACAGATAAAGAAATCCCGCGAGCCAGAGGCTTTGCGGGATTTTTTTTGCCTGCGGTTTGGATTTTTACCCCCGTCTGTGCCCCCGTTTGTGACGGGATTTGCAGGGCCCGTGAGGGCCGGTATGGCTGCGGGGGTGTGAGCAAAAGTGACAGGCCGGCAGCAGTTCAACGGTATAAACCTGTGCGATAGGGCTGACACTTCGACGGGTCTGTCAGCGCCAAACCTGCGGGCTGTCGACGTGCTTGGTGGCGCCCGAGAGCACCATCCGACGCCGCCTGAGCAGCAATGCACGGTTCAGCGAGGCCGAATCCGAGCGGGTGGTGCGTGACACGTGTGTATGCGGAGGCGGTCGAACTGTTTTGCGGTCATGAGCGAGCGGCGCTGTTGTGGCCGAATACCCCGGCCGACTACCTGCCTGACCAGCCGGCGATCTCGCCGTTGCACCTGTCGGTTTTTGGCGTTGGCTGCATGTACAGTAGTGGCACTGTGGACTGAATACGTGCGGCATTGCTCATTTTTGGCGCTAAATCACTATATGTAGTGCTTTAAAAAATATTACATTCCACATGTTGTGTTTTGTCCGAAAAGGCCTATTCTGCATACACCTAGCGGATCTCTACCACGACGACTTCCAGTAGAAGACTTTGGTTAGGCCCATGATTTTTTGCTGGTAGTGGGGTGGTGTGTGTCAGTACCTCTTGATGCTATGTATGACCAACTACTGCGTGCCGCGCTTGAGGCATGGCAGCACTCCTCGACCAACCGCGTGGTTCTGGCGACGGAAACAGATGGCTGGAGATTTGCTTTTTTTCGGTTCGACGCAAGCACTGCTGATCCGCTAGAAGCCATCACTGGGGATTTTGGAGTCTTATGCAGAGACCTGGTATTGCAATGGGCAAGTGACAAGAAAGTCGTCCCCAAGCTTGAAATACGCGATGGTGGACGGCGTCCCGCATGTATCTGTTAACACTGAGTTGTTCGCGGGCCCAATTGCTCGCTCTCGTGCCCGCTAAGGCAACAAAAGAAAAGCCAATCCAAACATTTCTGAAACAGCGCGATTCTCTGCTCGAAGACATGAAGCGTCCCAACCTGCCGGGTGAAGTCATCAATTGGGTTTACGTAAGGTCAGCCGGGATCTGTGAATTCGAGGGCTGCCCCGCGGAGTTGTTCAGGGACAACCTGGGCAACTATGGGTACTACGGTTACCTCGCCCACATCGTTGCAGCAAAGCCAAAAGGTCCGCGCGGTGATGGTCACTTGTCAGCGGAACTGGCGCAGTCACCTTCGAACATCATGCTGTGTTGCGATATCCATCACCGGCTGATCGACAAAGTTGATCCGGATAGCTTTAGCCGGGAACGACTTGAAGCAATGGTCGCCACCAGGGTCAACTGGCGTACCAACCAAGCTGCGACATTGTCTTACCCGATCGTGCATGCCTTGGCATTCATTGGTGACATCGCCGGTCGCACAACAACATTCTCACAGCACGATGCCCGAAAGGCTTTATTGGCGGCCCACCTCACGCCTGTGAACGAGCGAGTGGCCGAATATCTTCTGCGTGATGCCCAAGGTGGGAACGATGTAAACGATCCAGGATATTGGGCTAACTTCTTACGAGTTTTCCGGGCACCAAATCCTCCACATCCATACCGCGAGTCAGGGGCGATGGTGCGTTCGGCGCTCAAGCTCAGGAGCTCGCAATCTTCCCGCTGGGCAACATGCCAGCAATGCTGCTGGGCGGGTGGCTGGTCGGTGAAGCGAGACGAGTAGAGCTGTTTAGCTTCAGGCGTAACCCCGGAACTTGGGGTGCGTCCTGACGATTCCGAACCGCCTGTGAAATTCGAGTGGACTAAGGCCTCTGATGTGAAAGTTGGCTCGCATGTCTTGATCACGCTGGAGATTACCTCAGAAATAACCGATGTAGCGCTAACGGCGGAAATGCTGAGCATGCCCCGCATTCGGATTTCTCCCAGCACTTACGGTGTTGATGTTGTGGCACCGAAAGAGGCAATGGAGAGATTCAGAAATACTTGCCAAGAGGCATGGGCGTATGCCGTTGATGTGCTCCATGCCTCAGAAATCTCAATTTGTACCATCGCTCCGGCTGCAGCANTTTTTGCTCTCGGAATGAAACTCCAGTCGCGTTTGCACCCGCCAATTCACATGTATCAGATGGCTCCTAAAGCCTTGCCTTTCCACGCCTTCACCTTGGACAGGCACGCGATTAGCGTGCCGCCGCATGCACCCGGCAGCGTGCTGCAGTTGGATGCCTGCTGATTGCGCGCAACATCTGTTCAACATCTCCTTCATGAGGAATCCCCACATGGACATCGAAGAACGCAGCTTGCTTGTCGCGGTAGAGGCTCTGGAGCTTCCGCCTAGTGCTTATGAGAAAGCGGTACAGCGATACAAATCACTAGGCGAGTGGTTCAGTCGGCCTGAGTCCTCGGTCGCCGAGAACGACCCTCATATTTTTGTTCAAGGGTCGTTCGCTCTGGGGACGGCCATTCGCCCGTTGCTTGCGGGAGAGAGTTACGACTTGGATCTCTCGTGCAAATTGAGGGACGGGGTTTACCCGCAGACTCACAGCCAGTCGGATCTAAAGGAGCTGGTGGGGATTGAGTTGGAGGGATACCGCGAGGCCAAGCGAATTCAGGAGGCTCTGGAAGAGAAGAATCGGTGCTGGCGCCTCTACTACCAGGATGGCGTCAGTTTCCACATGGATGTTGTCCCAGGGGTTCCCGTCGAGGAGGGTAGGCGCCAAGAGCTGGCTATAACCATGGAGAGCTATGGTGTAAAGCAGGTACTGGCTCGGGACGTTTCTAATCTTGCCATCTACATTACTGACAGGCGGCGTCCAGATTATGAGGACGTCGACGCTGGCTGGATGGTTAGCAATCCTGACGGCTATTGCAAATGGTTCGAGTCCAGATCAGAGCCAGTGTATGAGAAAGAGCTGGTCACGCTGGAAGCGCAAGTTGATGAAGTTCCATTTTTATCAACGAAAGACGAATCTTCAGCGGGCAATACAGTTGCTCAAACGCCATCGTGATGTGATGTACCGTGACAATCCTGACTCGAAACCAATCTCGATCATTATCACCACGCTGGCGGCGCAAGCCTATCAACCAGGCGGCTCGTTGAAGGATGCCGTGGCGTTATGCCTTGCTGGCTTGAGCGCTTTCGTGGTCAGTAATTCAGACACTGTTCCGAACCCGGTGAACCCTAAGGAAAACTTCGCCGATCGCTGGAAGATGCCTGAGGGAGAGAAAGATCGATTGAAAGAGCACTTTCACCTCTGGGTTGGCCAAGCTCTTCAAGATTTTGGGAAAATCAGGGATCTAGATGGACAGCGTCTGGTGGAGCATATTGAGGACTGCTTTGAAACGCCGACCTCAACCGCTGCTTTGGGCATTGCTTCGGCGCCCGCTCAGGTCGCCGCCCCAGCCATTGTAGTTTCCCAGCCGCCTCGCCCTTGGGGGAGCAACGTTTGATTAAGCATGATTCGATGATCGAATCATTCTTGGTCGATTACCCGCGTATAAGATTTCGGCCGACGGTGGACGGAACGATTTCACTTGTTGGCCGATTTCCATTTTCTGCTTCAGCTGCGGGGCTTCCCGATGTAACTGACGAGTACCGAATACGGATCGACATTGTTGATTCGTTGGACAAGACGCTTCCTGTTATCTACGAGATCGGAGGACGAATTTCATCTTCCAGAGACAATCACGTGAACGGGGATCGCTCACTGTGCCTCGGTTCACCGCTGAGCCAGCGGCTGCAATTAGGTGTCACACCGACGCTTACACGGTTTGTCGAGCTGTGCTTGGTGCCATTTCTGTATGCGCAGTCGCTAAGGGAGAGGGGCGTTGCTCATTTTCCTTTCGGAGAGCTTGCACATGGTTTCCAAGGGCTGATTGACGACTACAGGATGATATTCGGGGTCAAGGATGCGGTTGTCCTCATGAGCTTGCTTGATCTGCTTTCTATGAAGCGCAGAAGAGCTAATAAACTCCCGTGCCCATGTGGGTGTGGTCGTCGATTCGCAGCTTGTAGGCTCTATGAAACTGCCCATCAAGCGATGGCAACTCTGTCTCGCTGGGATATCAAACGAGCCTATAAAGAACTTCAGGTGCAGATTGGGACCTGATTCAGGTCAAGGATGATCGCTCGACTAGGCGCCAAGCGCATCAAACCTGACTACCGGCCATTGAGTGTTCACCGCCTGAGCAACCTCCCGCCTTAGCAACTCACGGCTGCGGATTCGATAGATAAATGCCGGCCACGCACCCAGTCGCTTAAGATCTGCTGGCAGTGTGCTACCTTGGACTCCTCTCACGGAAAGCAGGGGCGATAGCGATGGTCACAGGCAAGTCAATCAACAGCGTTAATCGAATCATCGCGCACTCGCATGGCGCCCGCGAAATGCTGTTCGTGATTGAGCGAGAAAAGGTCGATCAGAACCTTCAGGCGCGGCTGGCGATCGCTCACCTTGAAAAAGACGGTGACTCGATCCTTCCTGCGACGATCGGCAAAGTCAGCGAATTCAATGCGCGCGGCAAGGAGATCAAACGGCGAGATCTCCCGCTCATCAAAAAATCAGTCCCTCAGTACCGGAGCTGGAAAGACTGGCATGGCAACGATCACAGTGGTGTGCAAATCCGAACCATGGATGTGTATCCCATCGACTTTGTTCGTCCGCCTATGGAGCACCTTTCTCTGAGTGTCATTGATGGGAAGGAATACGTCGTGACGCGCAGGGTGAAAATCGATGAGCCGTCCACCGCGCTTATTCACGTGGCGAACCTCATGCTCGAATTTTTCCAAGAGTTTGAGATTTTCGACGTTGACCGCAAACGCATTGCAAAGGTGCAGGCACGCCAGCTGCAGTGGGATTTGCTTCCTCCTGGGAAGTACCCTTGGAAGAGCGCAGAGGCCATCGTGAAACCATATCTGGCCGGTCTGCGACCTTCAGAGCAGGGAGTGATCGAGCACCGTATCAGGGAGATTACTCGATTCGAGCCTGATTTCTTTGCCACGGGCCGAGGTGGCTACCAAGGTTACTTCGTCTTTGGCTTTGTCAAGCGTGGGATTTATCTTCTTGAAAGCTCACATTTGGATAACGCCACCTATTAAGTTTGGTGAGGATTGGGAAGTCCTGTCGACCCTGACCAAGGACGAGATCATCAACGGCGATCACAACCATAAACGTCTGATCCACGATAAAGCCTGGGGACGTAAGATCCGTGAAATGCTCGCGTACGCGTAGTGGTTTAAGACTCTTCCTAGTGCAGACCAGGTACGTGTTCTACGAAGACTCGGCTTCTGGCGCGTCGTGACTGGCTCTTAGCCAGAGGTCGACGTATTCGTCGAATTGGATCGCAATGCTCGCGGCTGGATTGGCTAAGCGTCGGCGATGTTCGCTGTTGGATTCATTGAGCGTCTAGTTGCGATTGAACCTTATATCCTCAAGCACCGCTGACCTCACATGGAAAGGATTCTACTTTGAAGCTTCAGTTCGTTCGCATCTGTGGTTTTCAATCGTTTGGTGTCAGAACCAGAAATTGTTGATCTGTCTGACCTTACATTCCTGATCGGGCCGAATGGCTCAGGGAAGACCGCGACTCTACAGTCGCTTTGCCGCCTCTTTTCGTTTGACCCGAATCAGCGGCGACTCCGTAAATCGGATTTCTTCGTCCCGCACGATGAGACTCAGGTTCCCGATCAGCGAATGCTATGGATCGAGGCTGAGCTCACCTTTCCCGAACTCAGTGACGTGGAGAACGACCATCCGACGATCCCCACTCACTTTGGGCACATGCGCCTAGATACTGCTGATGGTGTGCCCCGAGTAAGGTATCGTCTGAATGCGACCATCGGCATTGACGATGAAATCGAGCAGAGCCTCGTGTACGTCCTGGACGTGGATGAAGATGATGCTCCGGTCGACACCGCCCCGGTGCCCAGAGACGAGCGAAACTTCATCCAGGTTCACTACCTTCCAGCTCGCCGGGATCCGGCTGACCATATCGCCTATGGTGCGAACGCCTTGCTAGGGCGTCTGCTGCGAGCCGTGAACTGGACGGAGCAGCGCGAGACGATCCAGCAGCTCACCTCGGATATTTCCCAAAGCCTGACCCAGAATGAATCCGTGCTTAGCCTCAGCGCCGGCCTGACCAAGACTTGGAAAGAACTTCACAAGGGCCAGTTTTTCACGCAGCCGAGCGTGACGTTCATGGCCAATGAAATCGAGTCGCTGCTGCGCCATCTTTCGGTGTCCTTCTCTCCAGGTCATGGGGAACAACTAGTCGATTTCTCACGGCTGAGTGATGGCCAAAAATCGATGCTCTACCTCTCGCTGGTTTTGTCTTCTCAGGCTGTCGGGCGAGCGGTGCTTCATGGTAATGACGATTCCTTCGACGCTGGAAAGCTACGACCTGCGGTGTTCACCATCGTCGCTTTGGAAGAGCCAGAGAACAGCCTGTCGCCGCATTACTTGGGGCGAATCGTGTCGTCCCTCAAAGGACTGGTCGGCGACTCCCAATTTGCCGACTCTCAGGCTCTGATTGCGACTCATGCGCCTTCTATGCTTCGACGCGTAGATCCATCGGCCATCAGGTACCTGAGGTTGGACGAGTCGCGATGCACCGTGGTGACGAAGATTCAAATGCCATCCAATGAGAAGGGTGAGGCCTACAAGTTCGTGAGGGAGGCCGTTCAGGCATATCCGGAGGTCTATTTTTCGCGCATGGTCATCCTAGGGGAGGGCGACAGTGAGGAGATAGTCCTGCCTCGGCTGCTCGCAGCGAAGAATCTGCAAGTCGATGAAGCAGCCATCACCATCGCCCCGCTAGGTGGTCGCCATATCAATCACTTCTGGAGGCTGCTCAGTGGCCTCAAGATCCCTTACGTCACGCTGCTGGATCTGGATGTGGCGCGTTTCGGTGGTGGATGGGGTCGTATCAAATACGTCGCGACGGAGATGAAACAGCATCGCCAGGGCGATCTGTACCTGACAGACGATGAACTCAAGAGTCTACCTGCATGGAATGATCTGACCCATAAAATTCTGCAGGTTGAGAAGGATCCGAAATACAAATCCTGCATAGCGAATTTGGAGCCGTTTGGAGTATTTTTTTCCGCGCCGATGGATCTGGACTTTTCGATGATCAGGGCTTATCCACTTGCGTACGGTTTGGCCCCGGAAGACCTGGTTGTTCCGAAACAGGGGCAAACAAAGTCCGTGCTGGGCGGATAGTCATCACGATCGTTTCCAATACTCGTTGATCGAGCGAAAGCACTTTGTCGCCTACCACAAACGCTTCAAGCTCGACAGCAAGCCAAAGTCGCATATCGAAGCGCTTTCCAACCTGACGAATGCTCAGTTGATTGCCAAAATGCCGGCCTCTCTAAACCGTCTGGCAGACTTCGTGATCGCCAAAATTGAAGGTCTTTCGGAATGATTTCGCCCGAGGTCTGGAAGCCATCCGAAGGTATCGTTTTGGAGCCAAACGCGGAGGTAGCCGTCAGGGAGGTTAAACGGTGCGTAGCGTTGACTGCTGGCCCAGGCGCTGGCAAATCTGAACTGCTCGCCCAGCGCGCTGACTTCCTGCTGACCACGGGAGCTTGTCGTTACCCCAAGAGGATTTTGGCCATAGCGTTCAAAGTTGATGCGAGCAATAACCTTAAGGAGCGGGTGTGGCGGCGATGCGGGGCCGACTACGCCAGCCGATTCGACAGCTACACGTTCCATGGTTTTGCGAAGCGAATTATCGAGCGATTTCGCCCTGTGCTCACCGGCGACGATGCGTTAGACGCGGGTTTTCGAGTGGTCCCCAAAGGGAAGGCACACCCTGTCCAGACCGAATTCGGGCTTTTGATCCCGCTGGCCCTAAAGATCCTCGACGCCTATCCGATGGCGGTTAACGCCATCAGGCAAACTTACAGTGACGTGTTTCTCGATGAGTTTCAGGACTGCACGTACGAGCAGTACTCGCTGGTCAGCAAGATTTTTGTTGGTACAGCGCGCCGGGTCACTGCGGTCGGCGACATTAAACAGAAAATCATGGGCTGGGCGGGTGCGCTCGACGGGGTGTTTGGAAAGTTTGAGGCAGATTTTTCGGCCACCCATCTCAACATCTACAGAAATTTTCGCTCACAACCTCAGCTTCTCAGGCTGCAAAACGATCTAATAAAAGTCCTCGATCCCGGCTCCGAGATGCCCATAGAGCTATTGGGCGGCGAGGGCGGCGAGATCTTGCTTCAGTCTTTCAACAACTGTACCGGCGAGGCCTTCAGCCTTGCCGATCAGATCAACACCTGGATCCACATCGAGGGCGTGGCGCCCTCCGAAATTGCGGTGTTGGTCAGAAGTTATCCTGAGGCCTATACCGTCCGTTTGACCTCTGCGCTAGATGGGCTTGGGATAGCCTACCGTAACGAAAGTCAGATGCAGGACATCACCACCGAGCCCATTGCCTTAGTCGTCGTGGACTTTCTTCTGTGCCTCTATGGCTCGCGCGAGCCGAAAGCCTGGACGAGGTTATTGCGGCGGATCATTCCCGCAGATGATGACGAACATGGCGGTTCCGTTCGAAACGATTGGAACAGGTTCATCAAGGAGGCACGCAAGACTGCTGCCGAGGACATTGCCGCAAAAAACTATGCTCAGAGGTGGACGTTGCTCAAAGAGTTTCTGTCCATGGTGGGCGTGAGCCTGCTGACGAGCCTCTCCCATGATTACGAGTCGCGTGACCGTTTGAAGGAGATCATCCGCGATATCAAGAAGCACATCGATGCGGCACTCGGCCAAGAGCCTGACTTGCTCAAGGCACTTGCCCAACTGTCTGATGATCAGTCGATCCGGATTCTGACCGTCCACAAGAGCAAGGGCCTGGAATTTGATTCGGTGGTTTTGCTTCGGTGTGGAGGAGGAGGCCTATTGGGGCAAGGACACCCATGAAGTTCGCTGTACGTTCTTCGTGGGGATCTCGCGTGCCAAGAGGCGCCTGGTGGTCACGACCGCTCAGACTAGGGATAAGCTCGCTGACATCGATAGTTGGCGTACCAGGCGTAGGTCACATGGCGAATTTCTTGGCTACGTTCAGAACTGGCAAACACCTTGAGCATGAATAAATATAAGGATGGCGCGCAGTTCACGATCTGGCAACGTTCTGCCAATTTCTTCGTGGTTTACCTCGTCGAAGTTGCCGCTCTGCTCGAAGCTGCTGACATTCTTGTCTCTAGCTATGGAGTGCCAGATGCTGGCATTTATTAACCTGCCAGCCTAGTTCGAAGGCACGTAACCATAGGTTCGAAGCTGTTTAAAAGTTATGTCAGGATCCACCGACTTCCAGGCCGCACCACGCACGTTGCGCCAACCGAACAGCTTCATCATGGATAGCGTGGCATCGGCAGCCTTGGTAGCAGCGTCAGACTCGCACAGGAGGCCTAGTGAACGAGTGGTCAACACTCCGACGGGCTTGTGAAGCGCTGTCCAGGTTGCACCTTTGCCGGAAAAGTAGCGCTTGATTCGCACATCGGGCTTGCTGCTGTAGCCAACGTAGTAGCAGTCATCCTCCAGCGTCAGCACAAACAGGAAATACTCGGTGTTTTGCTTCGTCGGACTCGATGTTTGAGTCACGGTTTCAAGCACGCTTGGGTTGCTTGGCAGTCTGGGGACGAGGATACATTCCGTGTTTGCGAGGCACTCTGAAGATGTAGCAGCCGAAAGTATTAAACCGTAGCCATGGCTGATGAGCCCTTTTTCAACGTGCTCAACGTTGGTGTTGGAAAAGAATCCTCCGCGCACATTTTGATAGCCATGCTGGTGCATCAACTGCAGTACTAATTTGTTTTCTGCCAACTCCCCCATTCGGTAATCCACGTACTCAAGGCGACTTCGCGTCAGTTCTTTCACTGGCGGATGTAGGCGCGTCCACGCTGAACCGCTCCCATTGAAATGTTTGCGGATGCGCTTGTCCGGATCTTTGGATTGTCCCACATAGAATTTATCGTTCGCGAGTTCAAGCACGTAGAGATATCGCGTGCACTTTTCTAACATCCAGTCCATAGATCCCTTTGGCCTCCAGTTGCCTAAGTCAGCGCGTCAAGATTCGGCGCTTACTTTGCGTCGGATGAGGGGGGGGGATCGTTTTGCTCTGGATCATTCAGTACCTGCTGGTGCATGTACATGAATTGGTGGGCTGTTTTCAAAGCAGGCGGTAAATGTTCTTCCGGGTGATACACCGGATCGCGTAATGCGTTGCCGTAGCGGGTTCGGCAGGTTCTCTGCGATCAACTCTGGCGTTATTAGGTTCGCAACAGAATCGTAGCTGCGCCTTTCAAAGTCAGATCTGACAGGCAGCCCTGATTCTACAAACCACCCCTCACCAACGAAGCACTCCAGAAAAGTGTCGACACCAGTTGGATCCGCTTCGAAGTGAGCACTGAGCGCTTTTCGTACAGAGGTATTTCCAAGATGCTTATTCCAGAGCCAGTACAGACTCGGCATGTCCTTTGGGTCCGAAGCAAAGAGTGGTCGTTCGTTGTCAGCACTGCAAATTTTGTGAGCCAGACGTTGGTTTAAGATCTCTTCAATGGCATCAGAAAAAACGCGCTCGTCTTCGTGGCGTCCTTCATGGTGATGAATCCATCGACAACATTCCATTCCGAATCCCAGCGGATTAGCTGCGTCGATTACTTCTTCTGCCGCACGTTGTCGGGTGTCAGGATCGGGTATTCGCCTCAGTAATTCAGATACCAGCATGCCCCCTTGCATGATGGTGCCGCCTATCACCATTGGCCCGCGCTCTCGGGGCATCAGTGTCGCATTGGCAGAGAGCGTGACCATCAGTGCGTATGCCTGCTCTTCTGGGATTTCTTCAGCGTGGGCACGAAGCTTTTGAATAAATTTTGGAAACGCTCCGCGCGACGAAAAGTCCGTGAGGATTTCAATTCGTTCAGCCTCATTAGCTCGCGTGAGACTTTCCAGCAGCGAATGAATCGCAGCATCCCCCACGTCCCCATGAGGAATACCGTATGTGAAGTAGCGAGCGAAATATTCGCTTGAGCAGACTTTTTGCTTTCGCGCCCATGATTGATCCCATTCGCCGCCATAACCCATGCGGCCTATGCGGGGGAAGAGCGGCTCAAGCAGTCCTTTTCTGACTCTCAGGCGTTCTTGCTGAGTGGCCTCAGGCAAGCTACGGATAAGTAAGGTGTCGAGGGGGCGTTTCTTGAGGTGCTTGCGCGAATACGTTTTGGTTCTGAGCTTGAGCTTAGCTTTAAGAACAAATACAGGATTGCCGCGGATTTCGGCATACAAGTTAGGGTAAAAGATACGTATACCCTCAATTAACATGAGATCAACAATGTCGACTTCACCCTTGAGCAATGGAAGCGCAAAGGTCAACGCGTTGGCATACAATTTCCCAAGGCGCGGTGTAGTGAGGCGCGGTTCGAGGCCATCAACAAAATGCCGTCCAAACGTATCGGCCATTGCTTGGGTGAGTGGAATTTCAGCCTGATCCAAAGCTGCCTGTACCCCTTCAAACGTCAGGTTGCGCAAGCTTTTCTCATCAGCAGGGGGAAGGTGGAGCGGAACTTGAATGATTTTCTCAAGAAATGCACGGCCCGCGCCGCTCGCCGCCTTGGCCATATCGTTCGCCCAATGCCGCGGATACGACGGCATCATCGAAGGCCAGTACGTAAGAGGTATGACGAAAGCTTGCTGACAATTTCACCAGCTTGAATATTGCATGGGTTTCGTTGCGATCTAAACGGTCTATGTCATCAATAAATGTGACCACGCGTTTGCCACATTTCTCAAGAATCGATTCTATCCTCTGCTTTAGCTCTTCTAATTTGACCGCTGATAACGATTCCCCTAGCCCCTTTGCAGCATCTCCGGGGTTGATTTGAAGCACTCCGGCAACTGTTAGTGATCCGAGCGACAGCAAAGAGCCGTATTGCTGCAGTGCATCACCTGCACGCTCTTTAAAATTGGGAAGCGACTGATTTAGAGCCCCCGCGAGTGTTGCGAAAAAGCCACGGAGTAGTTGGTCTTCAGACTGAAAGTGCCAGGGATTAAATTTCACGCAGATAACATCTGGGTAGGCTTTCAGCGCCTCCTCCATCATTTCCAGTACGGATGTTTTGCCGTCTCCCCACGGTCCATAGAGTCCGATGACGATGCTCGCAGGATCTACTCGCGTTGCAATCGTATCGGCCATGCGCGTGGCAAAAGGGGCACGATTGAAACGGTCGTCGGCGCGGGTGGCAATCGGTTGGTCCGAGGCGTATTGATGTCCCGGAGTGGCGGGCTCGGGCGGCGGCACGTCGACAGATACTTTTTCGTTGATGAAAAACGCTTTGATCCTTTTGAACATCTCAATTCCTTTTAAGAGCCCACGGTTTTTCCCGAGTTTGTGCATAGTCATTTTGACAAGGTTGAACCGAAGAGCCCGACGCGCTGCGCTACTCAGCCAGAGCCGCCATAAAGTCTTCATGCTCAGGTACTTCGCCAATATCTTCCGGCAGGCACCTATTGGCCCCGTCGATGCGGCACAGCAGTGGCGTAAATACAAGCGCGGGAATGGTCTTCTCAACTTTAATTGCAGCTATAGGTTACCGCTGAAATCATAGATGCAAAGGTCCCTTGTTTTGTCAGAGTAACGCAGGCAGCAAGCATTCCGCCATGTGTCACGCATAAGGTGCGTGATTCGTTTGCCATCAATTTATTGGGTAGCAATAGGGTCAAAGTAGCCAGCGCTGGTTGCAGGGGTGTCAGAGGGCAGAGCAGGGAACTGCAGCACCAGGCTTTGACGAGTGTTTAGTTATTGCGTGAAGGCTAGGTGCCACCTTCGACAAGGTGACAGGTTCGAATTCGCCTCTGCCAAGAGATAAATACTGCTGTATACCCCAGTTTGTACCCCCGTTTCTGACGCGATTTGTTCGGATGCCATGACTGAATATGAAACCGTGTTCGCAATCGAATATCGGTTTCAGCCCTATCTATTTCAGGCCGTTGAGCCTTCCTGGCGCAGCCTGAGTCAGCATAGGATGTTCAAATGAAAAGCCTTTTGTCGGCCTGGTTTCCCGCCAAGATTCAAACGAAAGCCCCGCGATTGCGGGGCTTTTGTGTTTCTGGGGTTTGGCGATCTTCTGCTTACTGTGCCCTGTCGCAGACTCGCGCAGCCAATACTGATGATTGCCGATGCAGCCCGGGATCTGAATCACGCAACTGAAACCACTTCAACTGGCTCATTAAATTTGTGGTTTTTCCAGTCAGCTTTTGCTCGTCATCTTTTTGTTTTTTTACTACTATCGTTCATCTGCGCACTCAAGGAAGAGAGGCTGAGCGCCTTGAGGCTGGTAGAAAAATTACACTCGATCATTGAATGAGTTTATTACTTTTTACCCAGAACCTAACGACTCAGCCATCCGTAATTACCTCTTGGTGGAACCGATGGATAAAATGTGTGGCATCGTTGTAGTGGTAGGGCTTGCCCTCTCTGGATGCGCTACGAAAACTCCCGAAAAACCTGATGTGACTCCACCTCCTGCCGTCGTCCAGGAAGCACCGCCTGAAGTCGCACCTTCGACACCAGAAAAGTGGACTGTGCGATATGAGGCTGCACCTGCGAACGCCAGTGCTGACGCCCCGAAAGCAGCTTCTCCGGAGGCGGCTCAGTCAGAATCAGAAACAAACTTGAACCAAAATCGCGCTGAGCAATGCCGTAAAGAATTGGATGTTTTAAAGGTCTACAACAAAGCGTCTTACGATAAATACGAGGCGCAATACCAGGCCATTGCTGCCAAGACTGCCAAATACATGGAAATTAAAGACTCATTGGGGCCCGATTTAAACTACATGGTTATGCCCGCTTATCAATTTCAAATTCGTGAGTTCTGCTTCCGAGTTAAGACCCGTCTGTCGGAGCTTGTGCTTCGCCAAGCCCGATAATGATTCCACGTCCGGGAACGTCTTTTGCCAGCTGGTGAAACAAGCGCTGCATTGTCCGAAAGATGACGAGGGTCCCAGGCGTGGTTTCCCGCCAGGACTTAAACGAAAGCCCCGCCTTAGCGGGGCTTTCGTGTTTCCGGCCCCAATGTCGCGAACGTTGTGAACCTGTTGGCATTAACCCGTATGCACAGGGAACGATGTTAATGGGCCATGTTCCAACCTGCCGTGCCAAGCCTGCCCAGTGGGGGCACGGCTCAATCGGCTCCGCGTAAACCGCGGCGCGCGCTACCCCATTACAAGGACGCAAGATTTATGCAGTCATCCCCCTCCCAAGCGCCTTCCGCCACCGGCGAACTGATCGCCAGTTTCCGTCACGGCAAGGGTTTTCTGATTTTCAGTTTGATATTTGGCGTTGTGTTGTTAGGTCTCGCCGGGTTTGTGTTGTATCTGGGTACGATCCTGCCACCGGGCAATGAGGGGCCGGTCAGCCTCCAGACGTCCCGGGGCATGGCCTTCAGCTTCAGCAGCCCCCATACCTTGATTTACGCCACCAGCGCTTTGCTGGCGGTTCTCGGGCTGGGTGTATTTGCCGCTTACGCCTGGCACAGGAAACTGCGTGCGCCGCTTTACGACGTGTATGAACATGGTATCGAGCGCATCATCAACGATCAGCGCGAATACACCGCCTTTGCCGAGATTGATGACCTGTATCTGTTTGGCTCGGGGCAAACCGTGCTGACCGGCATGATCACCAACGTGGCTTACCGTCGTAATGCCTCCGAGCCGTTTCATCGAGTGATCGAGAGCCTCAAGGGTTTTCACGATTTCCAGCAGTTGGTCCGTGAGCTGCACGTACGTGCACGTCTGCCGGGGGTGATGGCGACGCTGGAGTCGGGTGGGGCGGTCAGGTTCAATTGCATCAGCTCCGGGCAGGTCTGGGGCAAGCGCGTCAGCGGCAACTTCCTCAAAATCACCACGACGCCGATTGTGGTGAGCCAGGATTTTCTCGAATACCAGGGCCGCAAGGTGCCGATGTCGTCGCTGCGTACCGTCGACCTCAACGCCTGGACCGAAAAGGTGGTGATCAAGGCGAGAGCGGCAAACCCGTGTTGTCGACCATCGCCACCGGCATTCTGAGCCATGACCTGTTCCTCAACACACTCGATGCCGTGTTTGCGGCTGAAGAGCAAGCACGCGAGCCGGCTTGAGCCAATCGTGTCGTTCATGAGGATTAAACGATGATCTATCGCGGCGCAGGCTGGCTGACGCTGTTCACACCGGTGGCCATGGTGTTGTTGCTGATGGGGGTGTGGCCCGACCCCAGCGTCAAACCCGGCAATACCTCACTGATGCAACTGTTGATGGGGGTGGGGATTGGCTCGGCCATCAACACCGTGCTGGGCTTTGTCCTGAATCGGCAGGTGCATGAAGATGGCGTGCGCCATCACTTCTTTTTCATGCCCATGCAGTGGCCGGCGCTGGCGATCATGATCGTCTGCGCGGTGATTGCCCTGCTCAAGTAAGGCTGCCCGTAGGCGGGCGTCCAACTAACGGTTTGAGGGGAGCGCAAAGGTTCCTGGCTTTTCGCCCATTATTGAACGCTGCAACCCCTGGAGCCTGCTGGATGAACCGTCAAGACCCACCTCACCGCGTCGCCACCCTTCCCGGAGCGCCAAGCACTGGAAGCCCTGTCGCGCACCCACCCACCCTCGGTATTACGGCCCGGACTCTACCGAGCGTTGGCGGCAGTGGTCGGGGGAGTCCTGGGGGTTCTACATTGCGCTACTGATGCTGTTGCCGGGCTACGGGCTGGCGATGTTGCTCCTGGCCGGGCTCGGAGCGCTGCAGGGCGCGCCGCCCAGCGCTGAATCGAGTTTTACGACGTCGACGCTCATCCTGTTCATGCTCGGTACCGCAGTGCTCATCGGTGCGATCTTTGCCTGGATGGCCTCTACGCCTCATGTAGAGGCCTTTACGTTCGATGAAAACCAGCAACTGCTCAGCCTCACGGTTATCCGTCGTGGCCGCGGGCCCTACGAAGTGCGGGTGCCATTCAGCAACATCATTTACGTCTGCCCCTACGTCCTCGCCCGGTTTGATCGCTATGGGCATTTCCACCTCGTGGGTCAGGGACCCAAGGACAAGGTTTTCGAATATCAGTTGGGTGAGGGTATCTCTCTGGACGAAATGGCGTTTCACGCTGAATGGTTGCGGGGAATGATAGGGGCGCGGATGCACGAACTGGTGAATCTGGATAAATGAAACATTCGCGTTAATACCAGACTCGTAGTGTCGGGCCGTCCGCGCTTGAAACCCGTGCGAACGCTACTGCGGCAGCAATGGCATTTAAGTTGATGGGCCCAAATACAGGGCGAAAACTGCCCCAGCCACACTCGCAGCTGATCTTAAAGGCAGTGACCCATGGCTCAGCAGAAAAGCTGAGCCACCGAAAGCAGGCAAATCACCTGGACAAAAATCTGAGCTCGAATGGGATGTTTCATCTGTGCGACCCTCCTGTACAGCTGCGGGGGGAAGTGTCGTACGCGATGTAGATCCTCCCTGGATCGCCAACAACACTCGCAACTGTTCCATTGAGTATAGGCCCTGAAACGAATCTTTCACGATTGGGCCGATTCAGTCCCCCGGCAGGCTCTGCTTACAACTATCTGCCCAGCCCATCGCACTTTTTTTCATTTATCCAATCTATCCTTGTCCCAGCCCTGCCGATTTCCCGCGTGGGCAAAAGAACCAGATCGGGTGCCGATGGATCGCACGTTACTTTTATTCAAGACTCGACGAGTGCCTCGGCCCCTGTGGCTGGCCGTGGTGTTGATACTCTGTGCCAGTGGCTGTACCCAGCAGCAGGGGCGGGACATCGCCAAGCAGTTCAGTGATGGCAAACCCGATGAATTCTTCCAGACCAGTGTCGATCGCATGGCGACCCTGGGCATGCGCGACAACTTGCAAAGCCTGTATTTGCTCATGAACAAGCTCTACCTGCGCAACCCCAACCAGTGGCGCCAGTCGGGTTATCCGGATGCGGTGAGCGCTGCGCGGGAGATCCGCCTGGCCATTGAGCAGCGCCGCTCATTGCCTGCCCTCGGGGAGCGTCGCGACCTGGCGGCGCTGAGCTACTCCTTGAGCCCTGAGTTTCAGGGCGATCGGGTCGGGGCGTTTATCTATGCCATCGGCAG
>Ga0065696_1000017_pt1 | contig 17052 bp, 21 predicted proteins | sample SwiRhiMetagenome_FD_59085 | JGI IMG/M metagenome (GOLD analysis project Ga0065696, IMG submission 59085) | Bulk soil microbial communities from switchgrass field near East Lansing, Michigan, USA - East Lansing bulk soil v2 (version 2) | ecosystem: Environmental > Terrestrial > Soil >...
CATGAAATCGTCGGTGAAGTCACAGCCGTAGGTGCCGACGTTGCGCCCAACTGGATAGGCCAGCGGGTGGGTGGTTCCATGGCTTGGCTGGACCTGCGGTCACTGCGCGTTCTGCCGCTCGGGCCGGGAGAACCTTTGCGATCAGGCCCGATTCACCGGCTGTCATCTGGATGGCGGGTACGCCGAGTACACCGTGGCCGACAGGCGTTTCTGTTTTTCCATACCTGAGGCGCTCTCGGACCTTCAAGCAGCCCCACTGCTGTGTGCCGGGCTAATTGGTTTTCGAGCATTGCAAATGGCCAAAGGCGCACGCCACCTGGGCCTCTATGGTTTCGGCGCGGCGGCACACCTGGCCATTCAGGTCGCGCGCGGTCGGNGACAGCAGGTGTATGCCTTCACCCGGCCGGATGACAGCGAAGGCCAGGCCTATGCCCGATCACTGGGCGCCGAATGGACGGGGCCATCGGACCAGCCACCTCCGCACCTGCTCGATGCCAGCCTCATCTTCGCCCCTGTAGGCGCGCTGGTGCCGGCGGCGCTGGCCGTCACCGTAAAGGGCGGCTGTGTTATTTGCGCTGGCATTCACATGAGCGATATCCCCGCTTTTCCGTATCGCCTGCTGTGGGGCGAGCGCAGTGTCCGTTCGGTGGCCAATCTGACCCGCGAAGACGGCACGCAGTTTTTTGAGGAGTTGCAGCACACGCCTGTGCACTGCGACATCACCCGTTTTGCGCTGGACGACGCCAATCAGGCACTGACGCACTTGAGGACCGGTCGGTTCAATGGCGCGATCGTGCTCACTCCCTGACGGCAGGTGAAAAAATGCCGACGCTCTGGCGACGCGCCGGTGGTTTCAAGACGCGCTCGTTCCCCCTCTCCCGCGATGTTCCGGCCAACGGTTCATCGCGGGGCTACCCAAGTTTTCAGGATTGCAGAGTCTTGCCTGGTTTTATCGCCAGTACACTGCACGGCGCCCGATGCAGGAGTTGTTCGGCCGTGGTCCCCAGCAGCTTGTTCAACCCCTTGTGCTGCACCGTTCCCATCACGATGACATCGGTGCGGTGGTCTGCCGAAAATTGACAAATACTCGACACCGGTGCGCCTTCGATGAAGTGCCGACATTCCGGTGGCACACCGTGACGCTCTGCCAAGGCCGCAAATGCCTCGGCCTGAGCCACGCCCAACGTTTCATAAATCCCGACGGCCAGCGGTAGCGCACCAAATCCCATGTCCTGGGCATACACGGCCGTCCAGTCAAAAACATGTAGCAGCTCCAGCCGGGCGTCACACTGTTCAGCGAGCTTGATCGCAGCGTCGATAATCTGATCGTTGAAGACAAGGTCCTGGTCTTCGCCGCGCAACACATCGACGATGGCCAGTACGTTGTGGGGGCGCGGGTTGAGGGCATTGGTCACCAGATGCACCGGCACCGGACAATCGCGCAACAACTGCCAGTCCAGCGGCGTAAAAAACACCCGTTTCAATGCCGATTCTTCCTGGGCATCCTTGATGATCAGCGCCAGCGGCATCTCGTTGACGAAGTGCAGAATCTCCTCATAAGGATGCTGTACCCACACCACCTCGCTAGTGACCTCGACCCCGTGTTTGCTCATCAGCCCGGCTTGCTCCGCGAGCCACTGCCGATGGGTTTGCAAATAGCCGTCCCGGGCCAGGTTGATTTCTTCAGGGGCGAACAGGCCAGCCACCGCCAGGGCCTGCAAATAATCGAACGCCACGATGTGCAACGGCAATTGCATCGCGAGTGCCAACGCGGCGGCGCGGTCGAACGCGGGCGTGCGGGTCATGGCTGGGGGGGCTATTAGCAGTAAACGTTGAGTCTGCGACATGGGGCACCTTGGCACGCGGCCATCTGGATGAAGTGAACAGGTATCCAGATTGAACGTTCCTGCCGGAGGCGACTTGATCTTTATCAGAAACGGCGTCCCGTTCGACGCTGATTACGGCAGCTAAAGTTGATCTTGATCAACGGATTTCCTCCTCCAGTGGCCCTAGCCTGAATCAAGGCTTAACGTGTCAATAGCAATGTCGGAGGGGCAATGATCGAATATGACCAGCAGTTGTTGGTAAGAGCATTGGATGCTGCGACAAACCCGGTAATGATCACTGAGCGGACGGGGTGCATCGTCTGGATCAATAAAGCGTTCTGCCTCTTGAGTGGCTATACAAAACTGGAACTGGTGGGGAAAACCCCGCACCTGCTCTCCTCGGGAAGACAAAGTACTACCTTCTATCGGGACCTATGGTTGACGCTCCTGGCGGGCCTGACCTGGCAGGGAGAAATGGTCGAGCGACGCAAGGATGGGGGTAGTTGTACGGTCAATCAGGTCATCACCCCCGTGCTCGATCATCAAGGTGTGGTGACGCACTTCATCGCCATCTTGCACAATTTCAAGTTGATGGATGACGAACGCGCCAGCATGCGGCAGCTGGCGTTCCATGACCCCCTGACCGGGTTGCCTAACCGCAGGTTGTTTCTGAATCTGCTCGATCAGGCGATGGACCACGCCACGAGACATCAACAGTCGTTGGCGTTGATGTTTATCGATCTGGATCGCTTCAAGTCGGTCAACGACACGCTGGGGCACACCTGTGGAGACAAGCTGCTGGTAGCGGTGGCCGAACGCTTGGGCCAGACCGTGCGCAGATCCGACGTTGTCTCTCGTTTAAGCGGGGACGAGTTCGCGATTCTGATCACGGGCACGGATCAAGTCGACCAGCTTGAGGCATTGGCCAATAAACTTATCGCCGCGATCAATCAGCCCTTCATGATCGAGGCACAGAGTATCGAAATGCGCATGAGCGTCGGTATCAGCCTGTTTCCCTCTAAAGGCGTCAGTGCCGAGGACTTGCTCGGGCAGGCTGACAGCGCGATGTACCAGGCAAAACAAGCCGGTGGCAATACCTGCCGTTTCAGCCTCCTGCCGCCACATGCTGAGTAAGAACTCAATACACGACCTCAGTGCAACAAGGTGCCCACCCACATCGCCAGTGTCAGCAACACCTGGCCGGGGATCACATACGCGGCGAATCGTCGTCCGCCGCTGACCCAGGCCACCAGGCATTTGCTCAGCGAGTTACTACTGACAGCTATCAGCGCGGGGCCGGCAATAGCATNGAAAGGCAACAGCCCGGCCTTGGCCAGGGAGGCAATGGACGCCGTCGAGGAATGCGCGTCGGCAAATCCGCTAAGGGTCGCGGTCAACATCACCCCTGCCTCGCCAAAGTGGCTGAGCATCACTGACGACAGAAAAGTGATGCCGGTCATGGTCAGCGTGACGATCAGGGCCAGCTTGAGATTGAACGCACCACCCACCTTGATCGGCTGGTTCGCGCCGGTCGCAGGTGTGAAAAACATCAAGCCCAGGCCATACAGCGCCGTGGCAGCGGCACCGCATAACAGCGGCCCCCACATATGACGCAACAGGCCGGTATCGACCGCCCCCAGGATCAGGCCAACCTGGGTGACGGTGGCCAGATTGGACAGTATCGCTGCGGCGCTCAGGGTTTTGATGTGCTCTGGTTCTTTGATGACGAGATGCCCCATGGCGGCGATCGTNACGGTACTGGAAGCAAACCCGGAAGCGATGGCGCTGATCGCATAGCCGTAACGACTGCCCAAGGTACGTACCGCGATATGGCCCATCGCACCCACCGCCATCAGCAATACGGTCAGGGTGCAAATGGTGCGCAGGTTGATGGCGGCATACGGGCCGATGAAACGGTCCGGTGCCAGTGGCAGTACCACCAGTGCCGCAATCAGTAGCACCAGCCCGTCGCGCATTTCCGCTTCGGTCAGTTGGCTGCGGGCAAAGTGGTGCAACTTCTGCCGGTACATCAACAGCGCCGCTATCACCACACCCATGATGATGGCCAGCTCAGGCGCGGTGCTACATAACGCGCCCAATACCAACACTGTGAGCAACGCCACTTCGCTGGTCACACCCGGATCGTTACTCAAGCTTCGCCAATACGTCACGCAAACCAGCATCGCCAGGCCGAAAGCCATGATCCCCACCAGCAGACCACCTCCGACCAACATTGCCCCGTAACCCAACAACGCGGTAATCGCAAACGTGCGCAAGCCGGCACAGGCACGGCTGTCCCCTCGCCCCTTGTGCCGTTCGCGTTCAAGACCGATGAGCATGCCGATCCCCAGCGCAGCGGCCACTCCCGCCAAGCCCAGGTTTTCGATCATGGATGCCCCGCTCTCATGTTCGCCATGACGATCCCTCCCGTCTCATTCTTGCGCTTGAGTTCAGCACGCACCCAAGACTGCGCCGCAATGACGGACGGGAGGTTGATAATGGTCAACCATTTCATGATGGGCTCGGCGCGACTAACCGCGCGTCGGACGGCATTTTTCCATCCCCCGCCTGTTTGACAAAAATCAATCCCGCCTCCCCGGTCAGCGGCAGGATGAGCCTAAGACTTCACTGCCCGCCAATGAGCGCAAGCGTTTCCGGATTACCTACAGGAGATTTGTCATGTCTGAGCAATCACGTTTAATGCTGGTCGTCTCCCCCNTGATGGAAAACAGCCCCGCGTTCGACCGGGCCGGGGCGTTGGCCAAGGCTTCGGGTGCGGCACTGCATATCGTGGCATTCGATTACCTCGAAGGGCTGGCGACCGCCGGCATGGTCAACGAACAAGCGTTGGAGCAGATGCGACTCGGGTATGTCGAGCGCCATCGTCAATGGCTGGAAGAGCAGGCCCGTCCCTTACGAAAAATCGGAGTGCACGTCACCACTGAAGTGGTCTGGGTGGAAAGACCCTTGCAGGAAATCCTCATTCACCTCAAAGAACAGCCGATGACCGCACTGATCAAGGCACTCGAATACGAATCGCTGCTGTCGCGCCTGATGTTCACGCCCCTTGATATTCATTTACTGCGCGAATGCCCCGTGCCTTTGCATTTCGTCAGTCACGTGCAGCACGCCCTCCCGCGCAAGATCGTCGCCGCAGTGGATCCGTTCCATCGTGCTGGTCAGTACAAAGATTTCAATGATCGGATTCTGCGCGAGGCCTCGAAACTGGCAAGCACCTGTAATGCGACGCTGGATGTGATCTACGCCCATGACCTTTCATCCATTAGCGCCGACGAATTCGGCTTCGACAACGCCTCTGCATTCTTTTCCTCAGGTACCGCCAAGACGCTGTTCGATGCACAAGGCGATGCCTTTCGCGAGCTGGCCGAGCGCAACGGGATCCCGCCGGAACGCCAGCACATGATCATGGGCAATCCGGCCAAGGTCCTTTCCAGCTATGCGAATGCCTATGACATCGATGTCATCGTCATGGGACGTGTTGGCCATCGTGGCATGGGCCGACTGATCGGCAGTACGGTGGAACAGCTGCTGTACAAAATGCCGTGCAGCGCGTGGGTGGTTTCACCGGAAGAACTGGCTGACTGAAAGAAGCTCACCCACCCACCGGAAAACAGCAGAAGCCACTATTTTTTTGCCCCGAGTGTCGCCATGTAATTTGCGACAGATTCGGCATCTGCATCAGACAGTGAATGATTCACCTGCTTCATCAGGGTGTCACTGCCGTGCTGGTCGGTCTGTTGAAGAACCTTGATCCGGCGACTCATATAGTTTGCATGTTGGCCGGCCAGGCGAGGAAACCGACCATTGCCCTGGCCGTCAACACCGTGACAGGAACTGCACTGTGGACGCCAGATTCGGGCAAACCCTTGAGAAAGATCAATTCACCGCGCGCATCAGGTGTATCGGCATCAACCCTCATGGGGCTCTGGCTTGAAAAATAATCTGCCAGTTCTGCTATCTGGGTCTCTGTCAGATGGGTAAAACCCCACATGTACTGAGTCCCGGCTTTATCGCTGCGAGCATGGTCCTTGAAGTCAGCCAGCTGCAATATCAGGTACTCTTTTTGCTGACCGGCCAGCTTGGGAAATGTTGGTGAAATCGACTCCCCCGTCAGCCCATGGCATTGGGCGCAAACCTGGTCCGCCATGGCGATACCAGACATCGGCGACGTTGTTTGCGATGTCTCTTCACTCGTACTGGTACAACCCATAAGCGCGGCTACGCAGAGGGCAAGAGTGAGATGTGATTGGTTGAAAATATTCTTCGTGCCAAATGCTTCCATGATCTACGCCCCTGCGTTCAGCGGATCAATACGCGTCGCTCATCTACGTTTCAATTCCCTCTGAAAAAACTGCCTGGTGACACCCCTTGGCTGGAGCCTAGCTACACGCGGACCATTTACAAGGTCAGAGGCAAAGGCGCCATTCAGGTCTACATTCGCAATATCCGTGCGGGCTTGATGCCCTGTGAGCAAACCGGAAATCGAAACCTATCCGTTTGGCGGGTGAGGCCGATCAAGAGTTGTCAGTCGGGGTCATGCAGATGCTTTTCGAACCAGTCGCCAGCGAGTCTGGCGACTTCCTCAAGGGCTCCCGGTTCTTCGAAAAGATGGGTTGCGCCCGCCACGATTTCCAGCTGCTGCTCACATTGCAAGGCATGACTGCTTTGATCATTCAATTCGAGCACCACCGGGTCCTGGGCGCCGACGATCAGCAGAGTGGGCGCCCTCACCTGCGACAATGCCATACCCGCCAGGTCGGTGCGCCCTCCCCGGCTGACCACCGCATGCACCGCCTCTGGGCGCACGGCCGCCGCCAACAACGCTGCCGCAGCACCGGTGCTTGCGCCGAACAGACCGATTCGTAGCGGGTTTAATTCCACATCCCTACCGACCCAGTCGATGACCTCCACTAGTCGCCTGGCAAGCAAGGCGATATCGAAACGTAGCTCTCGGGTGAGNTTGTCCAGGCGTTGCTCTGGCTCCGTGAGCAGATCGAACAGCAGCGACGCCAGCCCCCGCTTGGCCAGCGACTCAGCAACATACTGATTACGCGGGCTTGTACGACCGCTGCCGCTGCCATGCACGAAGACCACCAGAGCGCTGGCGCTGGTCGGCAGACGCAAATCGGCTGATAACTCAACATCCCTCAAGTCCAGCTGCCGACTTTTCAACTCAATCATCGACGTTCCCCTGAGTCGAGGCACTGGTGGCAGGCGCTCGCTGCCAGGACCGCATTAACAAATCGATGACTTCTTCGTCTGAAGCCACGGGCAAGGGTGTCCATTCTAGACCGCCAGAACGTTGCAAGGCACTTGGTACAGTATGTGTTCGGTCGTGCTGCCCAGCAGCTTCTCCAGGCCGTGGTACTGAACTCTGCCCATCACGATCACATCTACCTGCTGCTCGTTGGCAAAATCGCTCAACGCCGAAACCGGGTGTCCGAGAACAAAATGCCGACGGTCCGAGGGAACGCCGTACCGTCCAGCCAATTTCATGAACGATTGTTCCTCGGTTGTGCGCAACTCTTTGGTGATGTCTGAAAGCGCCAGACCACCCATGTCCGCCAGATAGACACCCGAAAGATCGCAGGCATATAGCAGGTGCAACTCGGCATCGCACTGCAACGCCAGGTTGGTAGCTTGCTGAATGATCCGCTCATTCAGCTCGCTGTTTGCCGGCTCTGTACCCGAAGCGTCAACCGCCGCCACGACCTTGCGCGGCAAGGCGTGGCCGCCGCCCACCAGATAGACCGGTATCGGGCAGTGGCGCAACAAATGCCAGTCCAGCGGGGTGAAGAACGCGCGTTTGAGAGCCGATTCGTGCTGCACTTCCTTGATCAACAGATCGGGCTGCATTTCCGTGACGTGATCAAGAATGTCTTGCTTCATGTCATTGGCCCACGTCACCTCCGTTGTCACTTTGAGCCCGAGAGCGTGGAGATTGGTTGCCTGGTTCGTCAGCCAGTCTCGATGGTCCTGGAGGTAGCTCTGCCGGGTTTTTTCCTGCACGCCTTCGTCAAGCAGTGACAGTATCTCCAACGGCTTTACGAACGCGGCAATATGCAAACTTGCGCCGCTAGCCTTGGTTAGTGCGGCCGCATGGTTTATCGCAGGGGGAGTGGCGCAGGGCCGGGTTGATGATGAGTAACAAGCGTTGATATTGGCTCATGATCTGACTCCAGGCAGATGGGACTCGACGTCCACCGCTGCCCCATTGCTGTGGCCAGCCGTAACGTCTGCGCCGGATCAGGCACCAGCGTTGATTCAGAGTCCTCCGTTGATGTCGCCCTGGCGTTGATTTATATCAAATCCCTGCGTAACACCGATCAATGGAGCAACGCCGCTCATGGATTGAACTTTCATTTCACCGTACTTGATCAATATCAATAGGGCCGAGCCAAGCGCGATTACGTTGGCAAAATGGAACAGCATTTTTTTGCTGTGCTGAGGACTTTGATGCATGCCGGTTCCTTGATGGTGTGACGCCCCCACCACACCGGACGCTGCCAGCAGCGCAGTCCCTTGCATCATGATTGACCCATCGATTTTCGATAGGAGACGGCTATGCCGACCCAGCTTGCGAATCAGCGGTTACGCTTGTACGACAGCGATGAACTCGATGGCGTGCTGCAGGCGATGGCGCGCCAAGCGGCGATATTGTTGCCGCCCACTCAAGCGGCACTGATTGGCATCCAACGTCGAGGCGAGCCTCTGGCACAGCGTTTACAGCAGCATCTTTCGCGTCAGACCGGCCAGCCAGAACTGCCGCTTTACCCCCTGAAGGTCAAGCGCTATGCCGATGACCTCGAGGTGCTGCATGCATACACGGAATTGACCGAGAACCCACTTCTGGGCGAGCTGGACCTTGCCCATACCACCCTGCTTGTTGTCGACGATGTGCTTTTTGAAGGTCATTCACTCCTGCGCACCTGTGCCTATTTGGCGCAACTGGGGGCTCGTCGGGTCTACACTGCGGTATTGGTTGACCGGCATGTTTGCCAGCAACCGATCCATGCCGACATTATCGGCGTGCATCTGCAAGTTGCCGCCCATGACATCGTCGAATGCAACGTCCCGCCCTACGAAATGGAATTCTGCATTGAAGTTTTGCGTCATGGTGCTGCCCGATGACGGCGCAACTGTTCGATAAGCCTCAAAGGAGCCAATACATGCTCACCGATCGCCCGCTTCTTTTGCCCTGCAAGGCAGTGAGCACTATGCAACCCGCGTCGCGCAGCGGCTTGGCTGCCAACTGGCCCTGCATGAAGAGCGCGACTATGAAGATGGCGAGCATAAATGCCGACCGCTGGCGTCGGTTAACGGTCGCGAGGTCGTGGTGTTCCATTCTTTGTATGGGGATGACCGACAGAGCGCCAACGATAAGTTGTGTCGCCTGTTGTTCTTTTGCGGAGCACTCAAGGATGCCGGCGCTCGCCATGTGCAGGTCGTAACTCCCTACCTCTGTTACGGACGCAAAGATCGTCGCAGCCAACTTCAAGACCCAACGATCACCCGCTACCTGGCGACCATGATTGAAGCCTGCCGCGTAGATCGTCTGGTTGCCCTGGAGGTGCATAATCCGGCAGCGTTCGACAATGCCTTTCGCATTCCAACGTGGAACTTGCAGTGCACAGAATTATTCGCCCAGCATTTCGCCAGGTTCGTCGGCGACGCCGACGTAGTGGCGGTGTCGCCTGATTCCGGTGGAGCCAAGCGCGCCGAACAGTTTCGCCGGGCCCTCGAACGACATCTGGGACGCTCAGTGGGCAGCGCACTGATGGAAAAGCACCGTGCTCACTCGACGCTGANGGGCACCCTCTTGGTTGGCGAAGTATCGGGTAAGACAGCCATCGTTTTCGACGACCTGATCAGCACCGGTGAAACGCTGAAGCATGCGGGCCTTGCCTGTCAAAAAGGCTGGAGCCACCCGATTGTTCGCAGCGGCGACCCATGGCCTGTTCACTGCTGGCAGTCATCAGTTCGACAAGCCGCTTTTCGAACACATTGCGATCTCTGACAGCGTGCCTCCCTTTCGCCTGCCCCCCGAGTGCGTGACGCAGCACTTGCACATACTCGACACCACCGGCCTGATAGCCACGTTGCTGGCTGAAAATGGAGCATGGGGTACCGTCTGAGCAGGTGAAGCTGCTCGTCCTGATCAGCTAATCTGACCTGCATCAGATGGATGTTCTGCGCTTCCACCTCCCAGGAAAAGGCCTGCCGAGCTTGCACGCTATCGAGCCAATTCGGCGCTAACGGCAAGTTGGCCAGGGTTTTCTTGATGACCGCCGGATGCATGGTTGCCCCCTTGAGAGCGCACTGTTTAACGGAGCCAACTGCCCTTCCTGGCCATTCCTTGCGCAGCGCTGACCCGCCGTTGTCGATAGTCGTCATCGGTCCGTCTTTAAACCGCCAGTACGCTGCAAGGCACCTGATACAGAATATGTTCGGTCGTGCTGCCCAGCAGTTTCTCCCTCCCGTGGTACTGAACTCTGCCCATCACGATCACATCCACGTTGTGCGTGTTGACGAACTCGCTCAGCGCCGAGACGGGATGTCCCAGAGTAAAATGCCGACGGTTTGCAGGCACACCGTACCGACCGGCGAATTTCAGGAACGATTTTTCCAGCTCTTTACGCAGCCCCTTGGTCAGCTCAGACAGTTTTAAACCACCACCCAATTCCTCTAGGTAGTCTTGCGGAATGTCATAGGCATACAGCAGGTGCAACTCGGCATCACACTGTATGGCGAGGCTGGAAGCCTGTTGGATTATGCGGTCATTCAATTCGCTGTTCTCAGGCCCATCCGCCGCCGCATCAACCGCCGCCACGATCTTGCGCGCCAGGGCATGGTGAGCTCCACCCACCAGATAAACCGGTATCGGACAGTGGCGCAGCAAGTGCCAGTCCAGCGGGGTGAAAAACGTGCGCTTGAGCGCAGATTCATGCTGGATTTCCTTGATCAACAGGTCAGGCTGCAATTCCTTGACGTGATCCAGGATGTCTTGCTCCATGTCATCAGTCCAAGCCACCTCGGTGGTCACCTCGATCCCTCTTCCACGCAGTCGTTTGGCCTGGTCCTTAAGCCAATCGCGATCGGTCCTGCAGGTAACGCGCCCGAGCCTTTTCCCGGTCGCCTTCTTCGAGCAGCGACAACAGTTTCAACGCAGGAATCAACGTCGCAATATGCAAACGTGCACCGCTGGCCTTGGCGAGCGCTGCGCCATGGTCGATTGCCGGAGAATGGCGCAGGGCCAGGTGGGTGATGAGTAACAACTGTTGATACTGGCTCATGATCTGACTCCACGCAGAGAGGGCTTCAACGTCTGCCGCTGGCCTCGAAGGACTCAGCCGTTGCGTCCACGCCGGACCTGGCACCAGCGTTGATTCAGGTTGCTCCCCTGGACTGTGCCTGACGTTGATAAATATCAAATACCGGCGTGAGGCCCGCCGTAAGATGCGCAGCCTTTCATTGCACCGTACTTGATCAATATCAATTGGAGCGGGGCCTCCTTCTTCACACTGCCAAAAAGCCCGCACACGGCGTGGAGGCAAGAATGAACAACCTGCAAGACGAGGTCATAGCCTTTCTCTCCAGACCGTCCAGCTATGGCACGTCAAACCAGCCAGTGGAGCGTATCGAGACCCATGGTTCGGTGATCTTTCTGCATGCCGACCGTGCCTACAAACTCAAACGCGCCGTGGCGTTTGCCGAGCTGGATTTTCTCAGTCTGCAAAACCGCAAAAACGCCTGTCAGGCCGAGTTACTACTCAATCGACGAACAGCGCCGACGCTGTATTTGAGCCTGTGTTCGATCAATCGCCAGGCGAATGGCCAGCTGGCGCTCAACGGTTGCGGACAGGCGGTTGACTGGCTCGTGGTGATGCGTCGTTTCGCTCAGGATCGGCTATTTGACCGCATGGCCGTTGAAGGACATCTGACCGAACCGATAATCGAACAGTTGGGGGCTGAGATCGCTCGCTTTCATGCGAGCGCACAAATCACTCCGGCTTTCGGCCGCACCAAGAACCTGCATGAAGAAATAGAGAAAAACCATCGGGAAATGTCTCGCTACCCATCTATCCTCGACATCGCGACCGTCACGGCGATTGCACACAGCTCCCGGACCCAGTTGCAATCGTTGAGCGCGGGCCTTGAGGCTCGTCGCCGCGCGGGGCTTGTTCGCCGCTGCCATGGTGATATGCGCCTGGCCAATATCTGCCTGCTCGATGGTCAGCCGACACTCTTCGATGGCATCGAATTCAGTGAGCGGCTTGCCTGCATCGATGTGCTCTACGACCTGGCGTTTGTGCTGATGGACCTGCAACACCATGGCCTGAACTAGGTTAGGTGCGCGTCTGTTGTCCAGTTACATCAACCACTGTGTTTGGGAGGAAGATTGCAAACCCTTGGCGTTTTTCCTTTCTTTGCGGGCTGCCACGCGCTGCTTCTCCCTTGCGAGTGCAGCGCTACGTCATGCCGATCCGGCCAAGCGTTACGAGAAAAAAGAAAAAGCTGTGCAGTTGATGCACCAGGCACTGAATTACCTGCACGGCGAAAATCCGCTGCTCAGTCACCTGGCGTTAATCGAGACGTCTTCGTATACGTGAGCGTTACCCCTTTCACAGCCATCACTCAGGGAACGGTGGCTGGGCAGGTGATTCCTTTTCCGGGATATCAGTCATGGTCGCCTCTGTCAGCAACAAGATACTGGCGACTGAAACAGCATTTTCGAGGGCAACACGCACCACCTTCGTCGGGTCAATGATGCCGGCTTCGTACATGTCGACATAGCAATTGGCGGACGCATCGAAGCCAATGTTCCCAGGTTCCGCAAGCATGCGCGCAACCACGACGCCGGCATCCACTGCCGAATTTTCAGCGATGAGTCTGGCCGGGGCTTCCAGCGCTCGGCGAAGAATCTGCAAGCCGGTCCTGGCATCCCCCTCATAGCGGGCCTCTTCGGCTGCGATAATCGGGACGGCCTTGAGCAGCGCAAGACCACCCCCCGGGACANTGCCCTCGGCGATTGCCGCCCGGGTCGCTGAGATAGCATCATCCAGTGCATCCTTGCGCGCCTTCATTTCGGCTTCGGAAGGCGCCCCGACCCGGATCACCGCGACACCTCCAGACAGCCTGGCCAGTCGNTCCTGAAGCTTTTCACGGTCGTATTCGCTGGTGGTGGTGTCCATTTGTGCGCGGATCTGCTGCAAACGCGCCTCGATGGCCTCGTGTGTACCGGCGCCCCCTATCAGCGCAGTGCTGTCTTTTTGCACCACGACTCGATGAGCACGTCCCAACTGGTTCAGTTCCACCTGTTCGAGGGTGACGCCCAGTTCGTTGGAAACCACCGTTGCACCCGTCAGAACGGCCATGTCCTGAAGCATTTCCTTGCGCCGATCACCAAAGCCTGGCGCCTTGATTGCCACCGCTCGCAAAACACCTCTTATCTGGTTGACGACCAGTGTGGTCAACGCCTCACCTTCGATGTCGTCTGCGATCAACACCAGCGGTTGCCCGCTTTTGGCAACGAGCTCAAGCAATGGGAGTAAGTCTTTGAGTGCACCGATTTTATGGTCGCAGAGCAGCAAGTAGGCATCATCGAGTTCGACCTGCATCTTCTCGGCATCGGTGACGAAATAAGGTGAGACATAACCCCGGTCAAACCGCATGCCTTCCATGACCTCGACCACAGTTTCGGTGGTCTTGGACTCCTCGACACTGACGACGCCTTCAACGCCGACCTTTTCCAGGGCGTCTGCCACCAGCTGACCGATGACGGCATCGTTATGCGCCGACAGCGTGGCGACCTGGGCCTTTTCCTTGGGAGTGCTGACTGGACGCGACTGGGTTGCGAGGGATTCCACGACCAGCAACAGCCCTCGATCCAGGCCGCGCTTGAGGTCGATCGCACTGGCCCCGGCAACGACGTTGCGGATGCCATCGGCCAGGATTGCATGGGCCAGCACCGTTGACGTACTGGTTCCGTCCCCTACCGCATCGCCTGTGCGCTCGGCCGCCTGACGCAGCATTTGCGCACCCAGGTTTTCCTCGGGGTCGAGCAGGTCAATGCGTTTGGCGATCGTGACGCCATCATTGCAGACCGTCGGATTGCCCCACTTGTTCTGGATCAATACCGATTTTGATTTCGGCCCCAACGTCACGCGCACGGCGTCCGCCAACTGTGTGGCGCCACTCAGGATTTTCTCGCGAGCTGCAGCACGAAACACGATTTTAGTGTGAGCCATCAGGGTGCTCTCCGGGCCGGGTTTACAACAAGTGTGTTTTGGCAGCTTCTATGAAATGGCCCGAAGCGACGTTGACTTTTATCAACAAATTGACAACGCCTCCAAGCCCCAAGCCGCCCGGATAACCGACTGTCAGCTCACGCCCCGGAATTGACAAAGATCAATTCGCGCAGCAAGAAACCGAGTCCAAATGAAAATGTAGAAAACAAGGTGTGTTCAGCGGGGTGAACGTCGAAGGGAGCTGCTATTCGGTCACAGCCGAGCATGCCCTGGAGCGTCAACTGGACACGTGACGAATAGAACCGGGCGCGGTTGTCTCAATATGGAAAGTTGAGGGGGATCAGGACACCCAGCTCACCTTTTTGTGCTTCCAGAAGGAGTACGACCATGGCCATCAATGAATCATGCCATGCAGCCAACCTTGAATCGATCAGCCGCAGCAAGGCGTTGTTTTTTGAAGCCGACCGTCTGAACGATCAAGCCTACGCACTGTTGAGCGAGCCCGTTTCGACTCAGATCATCCATAAGTTTTCTGACGCAAAAAAACGGGCGGATGAAAAATACCGAGAAGCCTGGCAGGAGTGGTTGCATACCAGGGCGAAAACAACCGATGACAGAACGTGAATGAGGGGCGCTTTGGTAAAACGGTCTGTTTGCGGATTTCAGTGGTGTTCTGTTGCACTTTGCTCAGGACATCAAGCGTTATCGAAGCCTGGTGGTTGGATGCCGAGTCCGCCTTCAGCGCCCCGCTGTTTCCTCAAATACTGACAAAGCTCAACGTTTTACTAACACATAGGGATTTAATGATTCCATCCTGATGCCCCGATCAAGGGGTCTGTGAATTGGTGGACATGCTGCTGGAAAAAGACGCCAGGCTGGTTCCCGTCGAGCGCACCGGGATCCAGTTGGGCCAGACCACCAATGCACGCTTGGTATGGCTTGCTCCAGAATCGGTGATGCTGGTCGTTGGAAATTCGGGTTCTGGCAAATCCAGCTACATCACTTGGCTGACCGAACGTATGGTCGAGGCTCACCAGGGATTTTGCATCATTGATCCCGAGGGTGACTATCTGACCCTGGACAATGCGGTAACGGTTGGTGGCCTGACCGTCCCTCCGACGACAGAAGAGTCGGTCCACCACCTTTTACAGGCGCAGCTCAATGTAGTGGTCAGCGCCCTTGCTCTGGATCCGGCAGCACGAGTGCAACTGTTCGGCGAACTACTGCCCTTTATCCAGCATCTTCGCAGCGCTTCAGGTCGGCCGTACTGGCTGATAGTGGACGAAGCTCATTACATGCCTTCCCCACTGTGCCGATTGGCCGCCCGGTTTTCTCGGAAACATCGGTGCAATCATCGTTGCCCTCGACTTCGATCAGGTATGCCCAGCCCTCCTTGAGGGGGTAGACGTGCTGGTGACACTAGGCAGCACCGCCAGGGAGTTGGCCGAACAGTTCGCCAAACGCATGCGGCGCCGGAGTCCCGAGTTTCCGGAACGCTCTCCAGGCCTCGAACATGCCTGTCTCTGGAACCTTCATGAAGGCGATGAGGTGACTCTGCTCAATCAGGTTCAGCCCAATCAAAAGCACCATCGCCACAGCGGCAAGTACGTCGCTGGGGATGTCGGCGCATGGCATTCATTCCACTTTCCTACTCTTGGCCAAAGTGCCTCGAACCTGACTGAGTTTTTGTCCTCGTCATCGCAGCTTGCGGACCTCCCCCTTCGCGAACATATGGATGCGGGGGATTTTTCCAATTGGTTCCGCAAGGTGATTCGGGACGATGTGCTTGCCAATAAGACACACCTTATTGAAACAGACAGAACACTGGCGCCCAAGAATGCATTGGAACAGATCACGCGCCTTGTGCAATCGCGCTATCACCTCTAGGAAATCACGGCTGAACTACCTGGGCCAGCCCACCGTCAGGCGCTCACAGGGCATTGATACAGTCCGAACCGTCCTCCTCCGTCACAGGTTCAAGGGCTAGAGGATCAAGCCTGTGCCTATCGACCAACGCCAGGCGCACCATACCGTTTTTGTCGAGGAGCTTGTGTGCCAGGCATTCACACAAAGATCGAGGCAAGGTATTTGTAAGGGACTCTATGCCGGCATTCTCAAGCTCTATCTCGAATCTCGCGGTGCACGTACTTATCAAATCCTGCATGGCGCGAGAGGCGAATTGAAACGTTGCAAGATAAGCCATCGCCAGCGCCAGCAGGATCGACAGCAGGATGATTGCCTTGCGTTTCCAGGGCCTGGTGCCCGACCGATGCAGGTGCCCGAGTGCCAAGCCTTTGCCCGAGCACCAGTCGTGTACCGCGTGAATCCTGCTGACAAGCTTGTTGGTTGTCATGACCGGACCTCTCGCCCATGTTTACCAAAATCATGGCGCCGATAGACAGATGCCGTTTGACCTGGATCAACTTGCGTGCGAGCGGTTCCCCTTCATCGTGCCCTGTGCAGCGTGAAAGGGGTGGTAGCCGGATGTTTGGATGTTTGAAGGGATCCGAGTACACGTCTGGGCGGCAGCTGGCGAGATAAACAAAGAAAACCTCTCTGAACGACCGCGACGAATGCGCCACCTTTCAAGGCTGCCAGAGAAAAACGGTCTAATCCCTCCGGGAGCTTGAGGAATACACTTGATGAGGGGCTCCTGGCCAAATGTGTTTAGGGAGCCCACCAAGCATCTACTTTCCAGGAGCTTCCCCATCCACGTCTGACAAAAGTCATTTGGCTGACTCCCGTCAAGGTATGTCGCCATGTTATCGACTCTGGAACTACGCCACCTCGTAGAGCAAAGCTTCCTCCCGACACGCTGCGATTGTACGGTCGATCCACCTGCATCGCTGACCGTGCGTTTTTATCACGGCACCTCCAATCAAGAAATCCTCACGGTCACCGAGATCCCGATTGCCCCGCTCAACAACGGTTTTGCCATCGAGACCCTTATCGCGGAT
>Ga0065696_1000013_pt1 | contig 16171 bp, 15 predicted proteins | sample SwiRhiMetagenome_FD_59085 | JGI IMG/M metagenome (GOLD analysis project Ga0065696, IMG submission 59085) | Bulk soil microbial communities from switchgrass field near East Lansing, Michigan, USA - East Lansing bulk soil v2 (version 2) | ecosystem: Environmental > Terrestrial > Soil >...
GCGCGGTCTGCCGCCACGGTGGCCTGGGCCTGGGCGATCACCGAGGTTTGGCGCTCCAGGGTCGCGGTGGCGTTTTTCAGCTGGGCCTGGGCGACCAGGGTGTCGGCGTCGGCAGCCTGGGCGGCGGCGCGAAAATCGCGGTCATCGATCAGCGCCAGCAGTTGCCCGGCCTTGACGCGCTGGTTGTCTTCCACCAGCACTTCCTTGATAAAGCCCGCCACACGTGGCGCCACCAGGGTGAAATCGGCGGCGACGAAGGCGTCGTTGGTCGCCTGGCGCTTGTTGCCCAACAGGCCGGGCGCGACCAGGTACACCAGCACGCCGACGGCAAACACGGCGATAACGGAGACGGCGATTTTGTCTTTGCGTTTCATGGGTAGTCCTTGTGGCTAGGTCGGTGCGCGAGGCGGAAAAATCCGCGTGGGCATCCAGAAAATCAGCAGGATCAACGCCACCGCGACAGCGGCCATGACGTAATAAAGATCCGAAGAAGTCAGCACTACGGCCTGCTCGTGCAGGCGGTGGGCCAGGCCCGGCGCATCGCCGTCGGCCAGGGCGAGTTACCCAGGCGGTCCACCAGCATGGTCGAATGAAAGTGCTGGCGCTGGGTGGTCAGCGCATCCAGTACGCCGGTGGCAATCACGGCGGCCAGGCCTTTGACGGTGTTGAACCAGGCCGAGGCGAACGGCCCATCCGCCGGTTGAATGCTGCCGGTGGAGAGCATCAGCAGCGGCAACACCGCCATGGGCTGCCCGAAGATTTGCAGCAGGTACAGGCCGTAGAAATCGTCGCGAATCCACGCCGAGGTCAGGTGCGCACTGCCCACGCAGCACAGCACCAACATCCCCAGCCCGATCCCCCAGGACCCAGCGGCAATCGACCCAGCGCAGGTTGCACAACGCCGCCACCAGTGGCAGCGCGATCAATTGCGGCAGCGCCATCAGCAGCATCACCGGCGCGGTTTGCAATGGGCGATAACCCTGGACCTGGGCGAGGAAACTCGAGGGGATGATGATCACCGAGGTCAGCACCATCAGCACGCCTGCCAGCACGATCAGGGCAAACGCCAGGTTGCGCAGGCCGAGCATCTGCAATTTGAAAAACGGCATCGGGTGCGACCATTCATTGAACATGAACAGCACCAGCAGCACACTGCCGCCGCACAGCAGGAAGGTGATCAGGCCCGACTCGAACCAGTCCAGGCGATTGCCCTGCAGAATGCCGATCACCAGCATGCAGAGCGCCGGAAAGCCGAGCAACAGGCCGCGCCAATTGAATTGCTTGAAGCGCTCCAGGCGCAGCGGGTCTTGCGGCAAACCGTAGGCCACGGCGGCCATGGCCAGCAGGCACGGCCCGACGATCTGCCAGAATGCCCACTGCCAACCGACGTATTCGGTCCACAGTGCCGCCAACGGCGTGCCAAGGCTCGGCCCGAACGTGGCGGTAAGTGCGTAGCCAGCCAGGCCATACAGCTTGACGTTGGCCGGCAGGAAGCGCAGCGCCACGGTCATCAGCATCGGCGGNAAGGCACCGCCGGCCAGGCCTTGGACGGTACGCAGCAGCAGCAGGCTTTCGTAGTTCGGCGCAAACGGGCACAGGATCCCCAGTGCGGTGAACAGGCCAATGGCGCACAGGGTGAAGCGCCGCAGGGAAAACGTCACCGAACACCAGGGCGCAAAGGCCATGGCCGACACGGAAGTGGCCGTGTACGCAGCGACCAGCCAGGTGCCCTCGTCAAAGCCGATGTACAGCGCACCGCGAATATCCGCGAGGGCCACCTTGGTGACCATCTCGTTGAGGCCGGACACCAGCACCGCGAGCAACACGCCGACCAGGCCGATGATGATGCGCGGGCCAAATACAGGCGGGGTGATGGCGGTGGGTCTGGCTGCGGCCGCAAGGGTGGGGGCAGCGAGGGAAGTCATGAACAGGCAGCTCGGGATTAGAAATACCCGAGCAGTTTAATCAGGCACATGCATGACAAAAAGTTACTTATTGGCAGCTTATAACTGCACGAAACACAATCCTGAATCCGTCAAAAATCCCATGTGGGAGGGACTTGCTCTCTCCCACATTTTTGACCGTGCATGGCTTGTAGATCAGGTGGGTTGGGCTTCCAGCCAGGTGGCGTGGCAACTTTCGCGCATGGTTTCGCGCAGCCACTTATGAGCCGGATCTTTGTCGAAGCGCGGGTGCCAGGATTGAGCCAATACCAACGTCGGCAGCGAGATCGGCAACGCAAACGCGCGCAGTGGCAGCTTCAAGCGGTTGGCGCTCAACAGGGCTTCCTTGGGCACCGGCAGAATCAGGTCGGAATCGGGCAACATGAACATCGCACCGTGAAAACCCGGCGCAATCATCGCCACCCGCCGCTCCAGGCCCTGGGCATTCAACGCGGTATCGATCGGCCCACGGGCGATGCCACGCCGCGAGATACTGATATGGGAATAGCTGGCGAAGCGCGCGGCGGTGATCTCGTCGTCAAACAACGGGTGGTCCTCCCGCGCAAGGCCCACGAAGGTGGTGGAAAACAGGTTCTGCACCTTCACTTCCGGGGTGACCGGCATGGTGTTGCTCACGCGCAGGTCCAGCCGCCCTTCACGCAGGGCTTCATCATCGGTGTCGCCTTCAGGCACGAAACACAGCTCGCACAGCGGCGCCATACGCTCCATGGTGTCGAATAATCGACCGCCATACACGCCGATGAAAAAGTCATTGGCGCGCACGCTGAAGCGACGGCGCAGGGTGCTCAGGTCAACCTGATCCGCCGAGCGAAACAACAGCGCGGCCTGCTCCACCACGTTGCGCACCTGGCCTTGCAACTGCAGGGCCTTGGGCGTCGGCACGAGGCCACGACCGGCGCGCACCAGGATCGGATCGCCCACCGCTTCGCGAATACGTGTGAGGGTACGGCTCATGGCCGCCGGGCTGAGGTTCATCCGCCGCGCGGCGCCCACTACGCTGCCCTCATCGAGCAGGGCGTCGAGGGCGACCAACAGGTTCATGTCGGGTAGTTGCATGCCAAGCACTCGTGGTCAGTCGGGAGTGAGCTGGCCGCAATCGTAGCAGGCTGGGTGCATCAGCGCTGCATGCCCCAACGCTTCACGGTTAGCCGCTCGAAGGTATCAAACACCAGGTTTTCCACCAGCAGGCCGATCAGGATCACCACCGCCAACCCGGCGAATACCTTGTCGGTGTACAGCTCGTTGCGATTCTGGAAGATGTACCAGCCCAGGCCGCCCTTGCCGCTGGTCGCACCGAATACCAGCTCGGCGGCGATCAGGGTGCGCCAGGCGAAGGCCCAGCCGATTTTCAGCCCGGCGAGGATCGACGGCAGTGCCGCCGGGATCAGGATGAACAACACGAAACGCATGCCCTTGAGGCCATAGTTGCGGCCGGCCATGCGCAGGGTTTCGGACACACCGAGAAACCCGGAATAGGTGTTGAGCGCCAGCGCCCACAACACCGAATGCACCAGCACGAAAATCAGGCTGTTCTGGCCCAGGCCGAACCACAGCAGCGCCAGCGGCAATAAGGCGATGGCCGGCAGTGGGTTGAACATCGAGGTCAGGGTGCTCAGCAGGTCACGGCCCAATTGCGTCGACACCGCCAGGGTGGTCAGGGCAAACGCCAGCACGATACCGATCAGGTAGCCCTTGATCAGTACCACCAGCGAGATGCTCACCTTGCCCAGCAGTTCGCCACTGAGCAGGCCGTCATAGAGCGCGTGAAAGGTCTGCAGGAAGCTCGGCAGCAGCAGGTCGTTGTTCTGGTAGCGCGCGACGGCTTCCCAAAGGATCGCGAGCACGATCAGGATCAGGCCCTTGCGCAGCCAGCCTTGCTGCCACAGGCGTTGGCGCAGGGGCAGTTCGCGTTCCACGGGGACGCTGCGCAGCGGCTCAAGGTTGATTTCGTATTCCTGGCGCATTGGGTTGTCCCCTTAGTAAGCGATGCGGATGTCGGCGAAACCCAACTCACGTTCGGCCTCGGGCGCTTCATCGAACAACAGCCGATGAATCCGCCGCGCCGACGCCTGGAACTCCACGCCACCGAGACTGTGCAGGTCGTATTGATGGCTGTGGATTTCCGCGCGCACACGCCCCGGATGCGGCGACAGCAGCAGGATGCGATTGCCCACCACCAGCGCCTCTTCGATGGAGTGGGTGACGAACAGCAGGGTGAAGCGCACCTCTTCCCAGAGCAGCAGCAATTCTTCCTGCATCTTGCGCCGGGTCAGGGCGTCGAGGGCGGCGAAGGGTTCGTCCATCAGCAGGATCTTCGGCTGCATGGCCAGGGCGCGGGCGATGGCCACGCGGGCTTTCATGCCGCCGGAAAGGGTGTGCGGGTAAGCGTCGGCAAAGGCGCTGAGGCCGACCTTGTCGAGGTAGTGCAGCGCCCGTTCTTCGGCTTCGCGACGCGGTAAGGTCTTCGACGCCAGCAGCGGAAACATCACGTTCTGCTTGACGGTTTTCCACGGCGGCAGCTGGTCGAACTCCTGGAACACCACAATGCGGTCCGGGCCCGGCTGTTCTACCTTTTGCCCCAGCAGGCGGATCTCGCCTTCGCAGGGCTTGATGAACCCGGCAATGGACTTGAGCAGCGTGGATTTGCCGCAACCCGATGGGCCGAGCAACACGTAGCGATCCGCCGGGTCGATCTCGAAGCTGACTTGGTGCGTGGCGCGCACCACGCGCTCGGGGGTTCGGTATTCCAGGCTGACGTTATCCACCGCCAGCAATGGTGCGGCGGTGTGCAGGTTGCTGGCCGTGTGGCCTTGCAAGGGCGCGTTCATCTCAACTTCCTTGCAGGGGCTTGGCATCCTGGAAGAAGTAGTCCTTCCACGATTCAGGCTTGTTTTTGATGGCGCCGACGCGGTAGAGGAATTCCGCCAGCGGGTAGGTGTTTTTTGGCGTGACGCTGAATTCGAACTGCGGGTTGTCGATGATTTTCAGCAATTCGGCGCGGTCGATCTTGGCTTTGGTGACGCGAATGTAAGTGTCGGCCGCAGCGCCTTTATCGTTCTGGGCGAATTGCGCGGCTTCGGTCAACGCGTCGACAAATGCCTTGTAGGTCTTCGGGTTGTCGTTACGGAATTTCTCGGTGGCGAACAGCACCGTTGGCGAGTTCGGCCCCAGTAGGTCGTAGGTGTTCAGCACCACATGCACGTTAGGGTTGGCCAGGGGCCTGGTCCTGGAACGGCGGGTTGGAGAAGTGACCGGTCAGTTCGGTGCCGCCGGCGATCAGGGCAGCGGTGGCATCCGGGTGCGGGACAGCGACGGTGTACTTGTCGAGGCGATTGAATTCCTTGTCGCCCCATTGCTTGGCGGCGGCGTATTGCAGGAAGCGCGACTGTACCGACACGCCCACCGCCGGCACGGCGATACGGTCTTTGTCGGTGAAGTCGGCAATGGTCTTGACCTTGGGATTGTTACTTACCAGGTAGTAGGGGAAGTTGCCCAGGGAGGCCACGGCCTTGACGTTCTGCTTGCCATGGGTGCGGTCCCAGATGGTCAGCAGCGGGCCGACGCCGGCACCGGCGATATCGATCGAGCCGGAGAGCAGTGCGTCGTTGACCGCTGCGCCACCGGACAGCTGGGTCCAATCGACCTTGATGTCGAGACCTTCCTGCTTGCCGTATTTTTCAATCAGGTTCTGGTCGCGCACTACGTTAAGCAGCAGGTAGACGATACCGAACTGTTCGGCGATGCGGATCTCGCCTTCGGCCTGCGCAGCCGTCGGCGCCACCAGGCTGCCGGCCAACAGGCTGATACCGAGGCCGACGGTCGTGGCCAGCCGTGCAAATGGGGTTTTCCTGGACATGCTCATGCTCCGAATCAGAAAGGCGCGTCGCCCTGGATGGTGGTGCGAAACAGTTTGCGGCGCAGATGGCTCGGGCAACCGGCGGCCAGGTGGATCAGCGAGCGGTTATCCCAGAACACCAGGTCGTGGGGCTGCCATTGGTGGCGGTAGATGTTGTGCGGCAGCACACTGTGGGCGTAGAGCTGGGCCAGCAGGTCGCGGCTTTCGTCTTCCGGCAGGCCGACGATGCGGGTGGTGAAGCCTTCACTGACGAACAGTGCCTTGCGGCCGTTTTCCGGGTGGGTGCGCACGATGGGGTGAACCACTTCCGCGACTTGGGCAAGCTGCTCGGGCGTCAACGTCGGGCGCCAGTTGCCTTCGAATTTGGTTTCGCTGTAGCGCGCGGTATAAGAGTGCGCAGCACTGCGGCCTTCAACAGCTTTGCGCAGGTGCTCGGGCAGTTGGTCCCAGGCTTTGTGCATGTCGGCAAACAGGGTATCGCCGCCTTCGGACGGCAGCTCCTGGGCGTGAAGCATCGAGCCCAGGCTCGGCAGCTCTTTATAGGACAGGTCCGAGTGCCAGAATTTGCCTGCGTCACCCAGGCCGATGGATTGGCCGTTTTCGATGATGTTGGAGACGATCAGGATCTCCGGGTGGTTGGCCAGCAGGAACTGCTTGAGCACGTGGATCTGCAGGACGCCAAAGCGGCGGCTGAAAGCGATCTGTTGTTCGGGGGTGATGCGTTGGTCGCGGAACACCACGACGTGGTGATCCAGGTGCGCGCGATGAATGCGGGCGAAATCCTGGTCGTTGACTGGCCGGGACAAATCCAGGCCGACAATCTCGGCACCGACGCTGCCGGGCAGTGGTCGAATCTCGAACGTTTGGGCAGTAAGGGTCGCTGTTGGAACAGTAGAGGTGGCAGACATGAGTTCACTCCCGGTCAGACAGGAGAGTGACTTTATAGGTATAAGAACGGCAATTTAAATACCGTTAATGAATATATATATGCGGTAATGTCGCAATACGTCAGCGGCGTGTCAGACCTGGCAAAACCCGCGCGTGGGCCACCGGAGTCGCGCGTTGAAACGCTTACAAGCCGAAACCGTACTCGTTTGACAAGCCTATGGACAGCCTCTAGTGTGCATTGGATCCAATTAGCCACCACTATTTTAATAAGGAGGATAGCGTAACCGTGACGCAGAAGCCGAACCCGTTGAACAGCATCAAGATCACCGGCCCTATTCCCGCCCATCTTGCTCGCTCCGTGATTGAAGAAACCTTGCGCAATGCCATCCTTGATGGCCGCTTGCCCTGCGGTACCGCCATGCGTCAGCAGGAGCTGGCCAGCCTGTTCGGGGTCAGCCGCATGCCCGTGCGTGAAGCCTTGCGCCAGTTGGAGGCCCAGTCACTGCTGCATGTGGTCACCCACAAGGGCGCCGTGGTTGCACCGTTGATCGAAGACAATTCGGCTGAGACCTATGAGCTGCGAATGTTGCTGGAGTCTGAAGCCCTGCGTTTGTCGATTCCCTTGCTGACCGAAGCCGATATCACCGAGGCAGACACGCTCATCTGTGCCCTGGAACAGGAAAAAGACTACACCGAGATTGGCCGTCTCAATCGCCTGTTCCACATGACCCTGTATGGCAAGGCCCCCAACCAGCGGCTGCTTAAGCTGGTGGAGCACGGGCTGAATGAGGAGGAGCGCTTCCTGCGTTTCAACCTCGAGGCGATGGGGCTGGGCGAGACTTCCCAGGAAGACCACCGTGAACTGCTGAACCTTGTGGCACAAAAGAAAGTGCAGGAAAGTATCCTGACACTGCGTAATCACTTGATGCGCGGGATGGAAGTGATCACAACCTATCTCAATAACCTGGATGCCAGCGGAGCGAAGACTCTCTAACAAGGTGTCAGGTCTCTTATCTTGCCCGCCGAGCGCCGCGGGGTTCCCTACCTGACCGGTGGCGCCCCGCGCAGAAGAAACTTCCCACTTTTATAAAGTAAGTTGCCGACAGCTATATTATTTAGAAAAACATCTAATGCATTCATATACTCGCCAATTTGTTTAGCCCGCTTATTATCTTTCCTTACTAGACCAGACACTCAAATCGACCGTGCAGCCCCACTTGCGTGAGCGCTCGTGCGCGCAAAGCCTGGTTTACATCTTTTTATCTTCTTGCCGCATACAAAAGTCCAATGCTGTTTTAGCGGCAGACGCAATAACTTATAGGCATCAACCATGTACCAACCTTTGCTGGAACAAAGAAAACGGCTGTTGTGCAGCCATCCGTTATTTCTGGAAATAAGTTCGCTGGAAAAGTTACAACTATTCATGGAACACCATGTGTTCGCTGTCTGGGACTTCATGACACTCACCAAACGCCTGCAGCAGGACCTGACCTGCACACGGCTGCCCTGGCTGCCACCGGCCGACCCGCAAGCTGCACGCCTGATCAATGAGATAGTGCTGGGCGAAGAATCAGACTCACACCCCAGGCAAGGCCATTGCAGCCACTTCGAGTGGTACCTGGAAGCCATGGTCGAAGTCGGCGCCAGCACCTCGGCGATACACCGTTTCATTGCACTGCAGCACCAAGGCGTGGAAGCAAGCACTGCCCTGCGCATGGCCGAGGTTCCTGCTGGCGCAGCGCGCTTCGTCAGTGACACGCTGCGCATGGCGCTGGAAGCCCCTACCCATTGCGTAGCAGCCGCATTCCTTCATGGGCGTGAGCGCGTCATCCCAAGTATGTTCGAACACCTCCTGCAGCCCGACACGCTCATCCATCGCCAGGCATCCGCCTTGTGTGGTTACTTCGAGCGCCACATTGAGGTGGACACTGAGCATCATGGGCGAGCAGCAGAGCAGTTGCTCGAACGCCTGGTGGGTGCCGACCCGACTTATCCGCAGCAGGCCCACGACGCAGCCCTTGCCGCCGTAGAAAGCCGTATCACGTTCTGGGACGAGGTGCAGGCCGCACTGCAAGAGGTGCACCCATGAATACGGCTGGCTACACCACCATCGCCGACGACTGGGAACGCCGCGCAACCATCCGAACCCGCCCTCGCCGCGTGCTGGAAGACGATGACAAGCTGATCTACCCACTGTGCCGTCAGCCGTTGGTACTCAGCGAGACCTTCATGGAACATTGCCCGCAGTGGCGCGACTTCGTGCTGGTGCAGAGCTTCTACAAATTCATCCACGACGTGGTTATTTTCGAAACCGAAATCGTCGACAAGACCGCGCGCAGCATTGCCAAGAATCGCTTCTCGCTGCCCTTCCCCCTCGCCTGTCGCGTTGATGCGATGACGGTTGTGGTGGACGAGGACTACCACGCCTTGGTGGCCCTGGATTTCATGCAACAGACTGTCGCAATGACGGGCATACAACCGCTCGACCTGCCCGGGCATATCGAACTGAGTCGTGCGTTGCCGGCGGCGCAGGCGCAGGCTCCTGCACACCTGAGCGATGCAGTAGAGCTGATTGGCGTAGCCATCGCCGAAAACACCGTGACCCACGATGTAGCAGCGTTTTCCAAGGACCGCAGTGTCAAGGCCTCCATACGAGGTTTGATGGACGACCACCTGTTTGACGAAGGTCGCCACGCGCAGTTCTGGACGCGGCTGGTGCGTATCTACTGGCAAGCCGCGAGTTCGGACGACCGTGACAGCATCGCCCACGTACTGCCAACATTCCTGGCGCACTATCTGACCAACGACCTGCAGAAAAACTTCGACCTGCACCTGATCGAACACCTCGACATCAACGAGCGCCTACGCGGTGTGCTGCGCGATGAAATATCAGCGCTGGCGTTCCCCATCCACCCGCCAGCACCCGCTGATGGCCAATATCATGGGCTTTCTGCAACACAGCGGCTTGCTGCAAACGCCGAGTGTGGGACAAGTGCTGAACGACTACCTGTCGGTGTCGCCATGAGGTGCCTGACCATCGGCTGGTGCGGCACAAGCAAGGTACTGGGCGAAATCAGGCCAATGCTGGAACAGTACGGCCATGTTTTCAGGGGATGAGGCCACCGACCTGTGGATTGAAGACGGCAGCCTGCCGTTGCCGGATGACGTGGGCGAAACCACCTGTATAAGTCTGCGCCTGGGGATTAGCCCGTTGAGCGACGGTGGGTTGCCTGCGCTGCAAGTGCGCGCCTATGACCATGACCGACGCTTGTTCGCCGTGCTGGACATCGCCGAGGAGCCCAGTGGCAACGGCCAGCGATTGCGTCGGCAGGCAACAACCGCGCTGGTGGATTGGGTCGCACTGCTAGTCAGTGGCTTCTCACGTGACCCCGAGTCTCTGTCTACGAGCGCGATTGCCACTGACTGGCCTGAGCACGGCCTGCACGGGCTTGAGCCGTTGGCATTTATGCATCGATTCAATCGTACGGCAAACCCTGCCCTGATCCAGGAAGCCCAGGTACCGGTGATCGAACGGGTGCAGGCCAGCCTTGGCCTGTTCGCCGATCGGCCGGCGCTGAACATTGCGGGGCACACCGTGACCTACCGCCAACTGCACCTGCAGGCCATGGCGATTCAGCTGCGATTGCGCCCGCTGCTGGAGGCGCTTGAGGCGCCACCGGTGATCGCTGTATGCCTGGAAAAATCCGTGGAATTGTATGCCAGCATTCTTGCCGTACTGGGCAGTGGCGCGGTGTACCTGCCACTGGGGCCTGATCAACCCACACAACGCCATCGGGCCATGCTCGAAAACGCCGGGGCCCGCGTATTGCTGGACGCCGGCCAACATCCATTGCGGGAGCGTTTCATTTCACTGGATGTCAGCACAGTCGAGCCGCACAACGCCAACTCCCCATCCTCGCTGATGCACGATCGCCCCTGCTCGGATATGCCGTGCATGGTGCTCTATACATCGGGCAGTACGGGCCAGCCCAAAGGTGTGCTGCTCAGCCAAGGTAACCTGGCGCATTTCACGGCCTGGTTCAGGTCCTGCATGACGCAGGATGAACGGAGCCGCGTCCTGCAGTTTTCGCCCCTGGGTTTCGACTCGTCATTGATCGAAATCTTCCCCGCCCTGCTTGCCGGCGCCGAGTTGATCGTTGCCGGTGAGGAACAGCGACGCGACCCTGGGCAACTGGTGGAATTGCTCCGCCGACAGCGTGTCACTCATGCCTTTCTGCCGCCTGCGCTGCTCAATATCCTGCCGCCGGATCCTCCCCTGGGCGTGACGCATCTGCTCACCGGTGGCGATGCCTGCGAACCCCATGTAATCGAGCGGCTGGCAGGACAGTGCCAGTTGCACAACCTCTATGGTCCCACCGAAACCACAGTATTGATTACGCACCGGACGTTCGCCCCCGACGACAATAATCGCAATGTCGGCCACCCCATCGCCAATAGCCAGGTGCTGATCCTCGATGACGATCTGCAACCGGTGGATGAGCAGGTGATGGGCGAGCTATACATCGTCGGGCCCGGAGTAAGCCTGGGATATGTGAATGCGTCGCCGCAGGCTGACAGCCCGTTCGTCGAACTGCTGGTGCCGGGCGGCCAAACGCTGCGGGCCTACCGCAGCGGTGACTTGGCGCAGTGGACCGCCGAAGGGATTGTGCTGGGTGGGCGTCGCGACGACCAGGTAAAGATCCGCGGTTTTCGGGTCGACCCCTGGGAGATTGAACAATGCCTGCGCAGCAGCAGGCTGTATCGCGAGCTGGCCGTGGTGATCGACCATGAAAGCAGGATCTGCGCCTTTGTCGCCCAGCCTGAACCCAACGCTACCCTGGTGGCCTTGCAGCAGCATGCACGTCAGTGGCTACCGGACTACATGCAACCTGGTTTCTGGGTGGAACTGCCAGCCATGCCGCACAGCGACAACGGCAAGGTCGACCGCAAGGGGCTGCTGTCGCGACCCTTCCTCCCCCTTTTGCAGGCCACTCCCCGCGCCACGCACACGCCGCTTCAAGCGCGATTGAGCGACCTTTGGGGTGAGCTGCTGGGCTTGCCCACCAGCCAGTTGCCCATCGATGAAAGCTTCTTTGCACTGGGCGGTCATTCGATTTTGCTGTCGACGCTGTTGTTGCGCGTTCGCGAGCAATTTGGCCGTAGTTTCGCGTTGAGCCATTTCATTGAAGTACCGACTATTCGTACGCTCGCAACGCTGATGGAGGAAGGTGAACTGCCAGACGCATCCTCTGCCCGAGCAGCCGTGGACGCTCAACGGGAGTGGGAAATCAATCCGTTGCAAGGGGACCGCGCAGGCAATCCGCACAAGGTGATCGTGACAGGGGCCAACAGCTTCGTCGGCGTCCATATTGTCGAGGCGTTGTTGAACGCCGGGGCCACCGAGGTGGCGTGCCTGGTGCGTGACTTGCCGGGGAGTCCTGCGATGGCTCGTTTTTACCCAGGCGTTGCGTGACTACCAACTGGAACATCTGGACTTGAGCAGGGNGCGAGTATTCGCCGCCGATGTCAGCCTGCCGCAATTGGGTTTGGCCTGTGACGCGTATGACGCACTCGCCGCAGACTTTGGCGCGCTGGTGCACAACGCAGCACGGGTCAACCACGTGCTGGACTACGCCTCACTGGCCAGGGACAACGTCGACCCCATATTCGAATGCCTGCGCCTGTGCGAAACCCGCTGCAAGAAAGTCTTCAACTTTGTCTCGACGTTGTCGGCCGCCAGCAGCATCGGCACGACGGGGCATGTGCTCGAAGCTCCGGCGGCAGCCACCCTGCCGCTGTACATCCGAAATGGCTATAACCTGTCCAAGTGGGTCGCCGAGCGAGTCCTGGGGCGTGCAATCGAGCAAGGGGCCTGGGTGAACATCCATCGCCCTGGAAATATCAGCTTCAACAGCCGTAACGGTGTCTGCCAGCCACAGAAAAATCGCCTGATGCTGATGCTCAAGGGCTCGCTGCAGTTGGGCATGCTGCCGAGGTTGGACTTGAATTTCGACCTGATGCCCGTGGACTTTCTGGCTCGCTTCATTGCGTTCCACTGCAATCGCTTTCAAGCCGATAGAAGCGTATTCAACCTGCATAACCCACAACCACTGAGCTGGGAGCACTACCTGGATGCATTCAAGCGGGCGGGCCACCGGTTCGAGCGGGTCAGTACTGCGCATTGGCAGCAGGCACTGCGAACGGTAAGCCAGGACAATGCGATGTTTGGTGTACTCGGGTTTTACCTTGATCGACTGGATGAAGACATCGGTGACACCTCGATGATCCTCCATCACAACGCGCAACGCGGCGTTCAGCAGATGGGTGAGCAATACCCCGAAAAAGACCCGGCACTGCTGAGTAAAGGCTGCAACTACCTCAAGGCCATCGGCTTTCTTTGAACCGCTTCAGGACAACTTCATGAAACCGCTGCAACCCGATACGTTAATTCATAACCCGAACGGCCAGCCGATAGTGTCCTCTGTCGTGATCGACTGCCATGCCAATCGTCTATGGAACATGGTNGGGCAGTTTGCAGGCTTCGATGCGTTCATCCCTTCCTTGACGCATATCGAAATGATCGGCACCGGAGTGGGCGNTTTACGCACGAAATTTTTTTCCGCGATGGCAACCGCGTCGTAGAACAACTCAATAGCCGGGATGAGCAAGCGATGCACATGACCTGGACCACGATCTACAACACCCTGGGCGTGGCCAGGTTGTGGGCCGCAATCAAAGTGGAAGCGCTTGGAGCACACTGCTCCAAGGTAACCTGGACCATCATTGCCGACCCCCTGGAGACGGCACAGGAAGGATTTTGAACAGTTTGTACAAGGCTTCGCAGACAGCGCGCTGGACAATGTTCGCCGCTTTGCTGGGTAAGCAGTAGGAGCGAAACGGCTCGCTCCTACTCGTACACTCAGTGGCTCAGATCTTGAAGCTGTCGACCAGCTGCTTCAACCGATTGGCCTGTTGCGACAACGCATCGCAGTCTTTCAGGGTTTCGTTGAGGTTGGTCACGCCCTGCTGGTTCAGCAAGTTGATCTGGTTGATGTCAACGTTGAGGGTTTCCACCACAGCAGTTTGTTCCTCGGTGGCCGCAGCGACGGACTGGTTCATGCCGTCGATCTCGACAATTCGCTGCGTTACGCTGACCAGGCGCTCACCGGCCTGGTTGGCCACCTGGACACTTTCCTCGCTGGAGGTCTGGCTGGCATTCATGGTGGTCACTGCTTCACGCGAACCCACTTGCAGCGAAGTGATCATTTTATGAATCTCCTCAGCCGACTCCTGGGTACGGTGAGCCAGGTTACGCACCTCGTCGGCGACCACGGCAAACCCGCGTCCGGCTTCCCCGGCACGTGCTGCTTCAATTGCAGCGTTCAGTGCCAGCAAGTTGGTTTGCTGGGAGATGCCTTTGATCACATCAAGGATGTGGCCGATATTGTCGGTACTGGCGTTCAGGGTTTCGATCTGAGTGCAGGACAGGCTGATTTTCTGCGACAGCTCCGACATTGCCAGGATGGTTTGCTCGACCACTTTACGCCCATCATCGGCCTGCTCGCTGGCACCGCTGGCGTGCTGTGAAGCATCGGCGGCGTTACGCGCGATTTCCTGAGTGGCAGCCCCCAGTTCGTTGATTGCGGCGGCCACGCTGTTGGTGCGTGCGCTTTGCTCATCAGAGCCGATGATCGAGGCGTTGGATGACGCCATCACACGCTGAGACAGGTCATGCACCTGACGTGTTGCAGAAGACACTTCGGAAATCGAGGCGTGGATACGCTCCACGAACCGGTTGAACGCGCTGCCCACTTCACCGAACTCGTCTTTACTGGTGACCGTCAAGCGGCGGGTCAGGTCGCCCTCACCTTGGGCAATGTCCTGCATGGCAATGCCCATGGTGGTCAGGGGCCGCAGTAACACTTGAATCAACAGGCTCAAGAGCACGGCAATCGCGACTACGGCGATCAGCATGGCGATCAATGCAGACGTACGGAATTTGCCCAACGGTGCGTAAGCTTTGTCTTTATCAATCGACAGGCCGATATACCAATCTGCACCGGGCAAGCCACTGATAGGTGTGAACGACAGGATGCGATCCTGGCCCTTGAGAACTACGTCCTGATTAACTTTCTCAATACGGACGTTAGTGCCTGGGTAGATGTCCTTGAGGTTTTTCATCACCTGGTCTTCGTCAGGACTTACGATGACTTGGCCGTCGCCGCTGACCAGAAACGCATGGCCGATGCCGCCGAAGTCCACCGAATTGATGATTTTCACCAGGGTTTGCAGGCTCAGGTCTCCGCCGACCACGCCNAGCAACTCACCGTTCTTTTTCACTGGCATAGCGATAGTTACGATCTGCCCACCCACGGCGGCCATATAGGGCGGCGTGAGCATGGGTTTATCGGCAGCTACGGCTTGCTTGTACCAAGGACGCTGACGAGGATCGTAGCCGTCAGGCATTTTTGCGTCCGGGCGCTGGGTGAACACACCGTTGGTTTGGCCAACGTAGGTGAACTGGAAGTTCGAGGTGAACGCCGGTTGATCGACCAACCCTGGAAGATCAGCAGCACTACCCTGATGGGCAACGTTTTGCGTCAGACTTTCGAGCACCAGTATTCGACCGCTAAGCCAGTTCTGCACACTACTCGCGGTGAGCTCACCGGACTGCTGGATAGACGACTCCAGATTCTGTTTGATGGTGCTGCGCTGCAGGTAATCGTTGTAAAGCGTGAATAACGCGAAGGCCAGAACCACAACGCCTGACGCGGCCAACAGAATTTTATGACTGAATTTGAGATTCATTTCATCGACTTCTTTTTGCCAAATGGGGGTGAGCGTGCCGAGAGGAACATTCCATGTAACGGTATAGGCGGCGTCTCGGGCCGCTCTATTTCGGTGCACGCATGGCTCATCAGGCTTTCGGCCAAGCTGGAGGAAAGCTTAGGGAATTGTGGGATGAATCGCCCTTTTACGTAGGAAACCGACCAAAGGTTGTCGTACAAGATTTTAGAAGTAAAAAAATTCTTTCCTACTACCTGTGTGGTGCTCTTGAGGCAGGTCAGTGCCATGAGCATGATTTTGGAGTTGGGTAGGCGTAGTTGCTGCTCGCTTACAGAGTTCATAAACCCTCTAAACGACAAAACCCCTGTCTACATGAGCAGACAGGGGTTCTGGAATTTAATCTTGACGATGACCTACTCTCACATGGGGAAACCCCACACTACCATCGGCGATGCATCGTTTCACTGCTGAGTTCGGGATGGGATCAGGTGGTTCCAATGCTCTATGGTCGTCAAGAAATTCTGTGTACCGGAGCGTTGCTTTAGCAACGTGCCGATGAAATTCATGGACTTCTACATAAACGAAACCCCTGTCTGCGTTAGCAAACAGGGGTTTCGGAATTTAATCTTGACGATGACCTACTCTCACATGGGGAAACCCCACACTACCATCGGCG
>Ga0065696_1000009_pt1 | contig 16099 bp, 20 predicted proteins | sample SwiRhiMetagenome_FD_59085 | JGI IMG/M metagenome (GOLD analysis project Ga0065696, IMG submission 59085) | Bulk soil microbial communities from switchgrass field near East Lansing, Michigan, USA - East Lansing bulk soil v2 (version 2) | ecosystem: Environmental > Terrestrial > Soil >...
TTTTCATCGTGGCCGTACTGGGACGGTTGCTAGATGGTCAGGCATGCCGCTTATGCAATTTCTGCGTTATTTCAAAGATGAAATTCTCATCACGCTTGGCACCTGCTCAACCGAGGCCGTGCTTCCGCGAATGATGGTGAAACTTGAAAAGCTGGGCTGCAAGAAGTCAGTGGTGGGCATGGTGCTACCCACTGGATATGCCTTCAATGCGGATGGCACCTGCATTTACCTCACCATGGCGGCGATTTTTATTGCACAGGCAACCAATACGCCCCTGACGTTTATGGATCAGATGATTCTGCTGGGTGTCTTCCTGCTGACCTCAAAAGGCTCCGCTGGCGTGGCGGGTGCCGGGTTCATAACCCTTGCGGCAACGCTCACGACCATCCACTCCATTCCGCTGGTAGGCCTTGTCCTGCTGTTGGGCATCGACCGCTTCCTCAACGAAGCGCGTGCCGTGACCAATCTGATCGGCAACGGTATCGGCACCATCGCCATTGCCAAATGGGACAACTCCTTTGACGTCGAAGCCTGCGAGCATGAAATTGCCGCAATGAAACACCAAAAAGCAGTGCGCAAAGCACTGTTGCCGCAAAAGTAATCAGCACAGCTTACCGGTCATTTGCGCATCAACCATGGCCATGACCGGTCGTGATTTCCAGGTCTCGTTCAACGCGGGACGATCCCAACGAAGACCGCGAATGAAGTGGATGGAGCCGAAAAAATGATCGAGCGATCTCATCATGAATTGCGCAAGACGTTTGGTGACTTACTTCACGGAACCGCCTGTAAATTTGCCGCGTCCGTATTCGATCCTATCTCGGTTCGCATGGCATCCGACCTTGGCTTTGAGGTTGCCATCCAAGGTGGTTCCGTCGCCTCGCTTCAAGTGCTCGGGGCACCTGACATTGCACTGCTCACGCTTGATGAGTACGTCGAACAGGTTTCTAGAGTCGGGCGGGCCAGTCAAATCCCAATCATCGGCGACGCTGATCATGGGTTCGGTAACGCACTTAAATGTCATGCGAACAGTGACCGAGCTTCAGAAAGCCGGTGTTGCCGCCCTGACGCTGGAAGACACCCACCTACCGGCCAAGTACGACGAGCAGTCGAACGTGCTTATCGAAAGGCAAGAAGCCGCAGCCAAGATCTACGCTGCACGATTTGCCCGTTCGGATGATGCGCTCAGCATCATTGCCAGAACGAATGTGGCCGCTACCACGTTGGAAGACTCCATCGCTCGCACTACGGCCTATCCAGAAGGCCGGAGCCAGATGCGATTTGCCTGGTTGGCGTTAAGGATTTCCAGCACCTGGAAGCACTCACGGCACACCTCAGCGTGCCAATCATGCTGATCAACTACGGCAATCCAGCCCTGAGCGATGTCGAGAAACTGAGTGCCGCCAATGTGCGGGTCGTGGTCAATGGGCATGCCCCTTATTTGTCCGCAATCAAAGCGACCTACGAGGCGCTGCGCGAACAAAGCGGCACACACGCAAGCGAGCTTTCCCTTCCTGAGCTGCTTTCAAAATACACGCTCTCGGATAACTATCGTGAGTGGGCCAAGACCTACTTGAAGTCAGGGCACGATTCAAATTGCCCCTGAAACAGGCGGGCGGAGTGACCACAAGGTTGCTGGCAATAGGGCTGCCCTAAAGGCTACACGTTTTTCTTCAGGCTCTCGGGGCTGCCAGCGCACAGACCATCCATCACCAGGTTCATCAATCTGGCGAGACGCGAGCGCCATTCACTCTGGGCATCCATTTGCCATATGCCAGCAATGGCTAGAAAGAAATCGTCGTTGGTAATCCCGCTACGAATAGTTCCGGCCTTTTCATTCGCCCTCAAAAGCAACTCGGCGGCGGCCTGGACTGGAGCGTATCCCGATTTCCCTGGGAACTCGTAAACAGACGCAGCTTGTTGAATTGCAGCAGCGAGTCCCGCCTTTGTCATTGCGTATTCAGCGAGGCTGTCCATCCATTCCCGCAGGGCCTCCTTGGGCGGTTTTGTCGCGAGAAGCTGTTCCGCCAACGATGCCACCTGTTGCATCTCGAATTGATAGACCTCGAATACCAGTTTCTCTCGGGTGGCGAAGTGGCGATAGAACGTGCCCTGCCCCACCCCGGCCTTCTTCGCGATCGTGCTCAACGCAACCGCAGGATCGCTGGTCAGCTCGAGCACAGCGACTTCCAGTATCCGTTCGCGGTTTTTCTTGGCGTCAGAACGCATCACCAATTCGTCNGTCATGGGCAAAGTTTTCCTTCATTGCATTGCTAATCGGACAATTGTCCGGTAATTTTGATCAANCGGACACTTGTCCGTTTANGCGTGGTTNCTGGAGTTTACTATGAACAGCACTGGCAACACGATTCTGGTTACTGGCGGCACCTCAGGCATCGGCCTCGGTCTGGCGCTCAGGCTTCACAAGGCGGGCAACACCGTCATCATTGCAGGACGTCGCAAGGCTCTGCTCGACAAGATCGTGTCGGAGCATCCGGGGATTGAATCCGTCGTGCTGGACGTCTGCGATCCACAATCCATCCAGCGCAGCTGCACAGCGCTTGCGACCAGCCATCCGAATCTGAACGTCCTTATAAACAACGCCGGGATCATGCACTGGGAGGATCTGACTGATCCGCAAAGCCTGAGCACGGCCGAAGATATCGTGACCACGAACTTACTTGGCACGATTCGTATGGTTTACGCGTTCACTCCCCTGTTGATCAAGCAGCCCAGTGCAACGATTGTGAATGTCAGTTCGGCCTTGGCATTTGTCCCGCTGCCTGCAACACCTACCTACAGCGCAACCAAAGCTGCAGTTCACTCGTTCACTCAAAGTCTTCGAGTGCAGCTAGAGAGCTCGCCGGTTGAGGTTATAGAGCTTGCGCCGCCGGGGGTGCGTACCACTTTACTGGGGCAGGAAAACGACGAACACGCCATGCCCCTGGAGGAGTTTTTGGATGAAGTCTTCGAACTGCTCGAAATCTCTCCGACCCCACGGGAACTTGTCGTCGAACGCGCCAAGCCCTTACGGTTTGCTGAAGCGAGCGGATCACATGATGAGGTGTTGAAAATAGCTTGCGGGCTACAAACCACCGGCAGAATAACGTCAACCGTATGAGTAGCCTCTGCTGCTTACCTGGACACTCAATGGGTGCTCGCTCAGCGTGCTCAGTTTTTAAACAGATAAGTTCGCCGTCGCCATGATGGATCTCCAGAGAGGTGCCATGGAAAATCAATTTGAAGCGCTCATTCGCAGCGCTCAAGAATTGATCGGCACCGCTTAATAGCTTGATTATTGTTCGTAGGTGAGGATGCGATTGAAATGAAAATCGGAATTATCGGCGCAGGCAACATTGGCGCAACTCTTGCTCGAAAGCTCGCTGCGTGCGGCCATGAAGTCAAACTGGCAAACTCGAAGAGTCCCCATACCCTTGAGAACCTTGCCAACAAAATCGGTGTACACGCGGTGACCAAAGAAGATGCAGTGTCCGACGTGGAAGCCGTGATCCTCTCGATCCCCTTTGCAAAGTACCCGGATCTGCGGCAAACATTGAGCCGTATTCCCGAGAGGGTCGTCATCATCGACACCTCCAATTACTATCCCGAACGAGACGGGACGATCAAAGAAGTGGACGACGGCAAGCCTGAAAGCGTTTGGGTAAGCGAGCAGATTGGCCACCCGGTTGTTAAGGCATGGAACGCGGTCCTCGCAGCAACGCTTGCCGATCACGGCCAACCCGTCGGGTCCTCCTCACGCATAGCCTTACCTGTCGCTGGCGGTGACATCAATGCTCAGAGGATCGCGCAAGATCTTGTAGAGGATACCGGCTTCACCGCGCTTGCCGCTGGTGGCCTGGAAGACTCGTGGCGTCAGCAACCAGGTACACCTGCCTATTGCACCGAACTCAAGTTGCCAGCGTTGAAATCGGCCTTGTGCGCGGCAGATAAGTTGAGGGCGCCTCAAAACCGGGATGCCCTGATGGCCACGTTCATGACGCCCGGTGGCCATTTCACACACGAGGACATTGTTGCCATGAATCGGGAACTGACCGCCTGACTATCGGATTGGAGGGACTCTTGCCTAAGGTCCCGCCTGAGTGATCAATCAGAGGTCGCAAGCCCGTTATGAAATCTGGCGAGAGCGTTGTTCCTCCAGAATCTTTGGCAGATTGCCTTCGATCCAGTCAACCAGGCCTTCGACATGGCGGGCTACTTCAGTTCCCATAGGGGTGAGGCTGTACTCAACGTGGGGTGGCACGACCGGATAGGATTTGCGCAGGACGAAACCATCGAGTTCCAAAAACTGGAGGGTCTGCGCAAGCATCTTTTCGCTGACGCCTCCAATCTTGCGACGCAGATCGCTGAAGCGATGCGTACCCGCGAGCAAGGCCACCAATACTAATACTCCCCAGCGGCTGCTGACGTGCTGGAGGACGACCCTCGAGGGACAATCCGGGTCGAATAATTCACCGCTGCGCAGTCGGTTGGCCACTGTTGCGGGACGGGTTGCTCCAGAGGGCTCGAAATCCGGCATGCTTACTTACCTTTAGGTATGTACTTACGAAAAGTTAGTTAAGGCCCTACTCTGCCTGCTCTATCACTTTTTGTAAAAGGAACCCCTCATGATCGCCGTCACCGGAGCCAACGGCCAACTTGGCCGCCTCGTTGTCCAGCAACTCAAGCAAAAAGTACCCGCGTCCAACCTGGTCGCGCTGGTGCGCAGCCCTGACAAGGCGGGTGATCTAGGCGTGGAGGCACGTGTTGCCGACTATGACAATCCGCAAACCCTGGTCGCGGCGCTCAGCGGAGTCGACACGCTTCTACTCATTTCCTCAAGCGAAATAGGTAAGCGACTCTCACAGCATCGAAATGTCATCAACGCAGCAAAGCAGGCTGGTGTGGGTCGCGTCGTTTATACCAGTGTACTGCACGCGGATACCTCTTCATTGAACCTCGCCGAGGAGCATCGGCAAACGGAAGCCGAGCTCACAGCATCGGGGTTGGCATTCACGATATTGCGTCATGGTTGGTATACCGAGAACTACACCGGCTTTATCGCTGGTGCGTTATCGGCCGGTGAATTTATCGGCAGCGCAGGTGATGGAAAGATTGCCGCGGCGACACGGGAAGATTTCGCCCAGGCCGCCGCCGTCGTGCTCACCCGCGACGATCAAGAGGGGAAGGTCTACGAGTTGGCGGGTGACAGCGCCTGGACGTCATCGGAACTCGCAGCCGAGGTTTCTCGGCAAACGGGCAGGAACATTCCCTACAAGAACTTGCCTGAAACTGACTACGCCTCTGCGTTAATCAATTTCGGCCTCCCGGAGCCACTCGCCCAGGCCCTGGCGGGCTACGATGTCAACGCATCCCAAGGCGCACTTTTCGATGATAGCCATCAGCTTTCGACGCTGATCGGCAGGGCCACGACTTCACTTTCAGCAGCAGTGGCAATCGCGCTCAAAGGGCAATGATCGCAGGACACCGTGGCGCCGCCTGTTCGCAGAACGATCACCCGAGCAACCACGTCAACAAAGAGCGCAAGGGCTGTAAACCCCTGCGCACCGTTGAGCAATGGCGAATTCGGGTCATTGACGATCGGGTGGCCAGCCAGGCTTAAGCTTATTGCTGATGCATGATTGCTCCAAACCGGCGCCCGTCAAAAATCGACCGTAGCCGATAGTTGCAAGGTACGCGGATACCCCGGGGGAAAACGCACCATAAGAGGCTACGCCGGACCAGTACTCACGGTCGAACACGTTCTGTACCGTGGCGCGGAATGTCGTCGGCCGCCCTTCTATCTTGGTGGCGTAACGCGCACCGGCGTCAATGCGGGTCCAGGCGTCGAGTTCCTGGGTGTTGGCCTGGTTGACGTATTGGCTGTCGGTGTAGATCGCACCACCCGTGAGGGTGAAACCTTCCAGCCAGGGGGTGTCGTATTCCGCCCACAGGTTGGCCTGGATATCGGGCACGCCGACCGGCTTGTTGCCTTGGTTAGCGGCAGTCGCCGATTTGGTCAGCTCGCCATCGAGGAAGGTCACCCCCCCCATCAAACGGGTGCCGGTGGCCACTTCGCCGAACACGCTGAGTTCCAGGCCACGGTTGCGCTGTTCGGCCTGCACCGAATACACGCCATTGGCGCCCAGTTCGCCGGCAGGTTTCTCGATCTGGAACAACGCCAGCGTGGTCATGAAGGTGCCGTGTTCATACTTCNCCCCCAGTTCGTGCTGCTTGGACTCATACGGCGCAAAGGTCTCCCCGGCATTGCTCGCCGTGCCCGGTGCCGCATCGCCTTTGCTCAGCCCTTCGACGTAGTTGTAGTAGAGGGAGACGTCCTCCCAGGGCTTGACCACCACCCCCAGCAACGGCGTGGTGGCGTTGGCGCTGTAACGCGAGCTGACGGAGCCGGCGGCATTGTAGTTACGCGACTCGATAAACTGCCGGCGTACGCCCAGGCTCAGTTGGAGACGGTCATCCAGCATCCCCAAGGTGTCGGTCAACGCCACGCCGGACAGCTCCGACTCGGAGATTCGCAGCACCTTGGGCGTGTTGATGTATTGCTTGGGCGTGTCCACCGGGTGGTAGATATTGGAGAGGATTGTGGTGCCGTTGTTGATGCCCCGCGATAGCTCATCCTGGTAACGGGTCGCCATCAGCGTGGTGGTATGGGTTACCGGGCCGGTGGCGAAGAGCCCGCGCATCCCCACATCGGCGGTAGAACGGTCGACGTTGAATTTGTAATAGCCCGGGACGTTGCTGGTGTCGCCCGCGTCATTGAGGATGCGCGGCACCTGGTCGGACATGCGTTTCACATCCGACCTGCCGCCCCCTGCATGGGCGAACACGGTGAGGTTGTCGCTCAGATCATATTCACCGCCGAGCAATGCGGACTGTTCCTTGGTATCCGACCAACCCCACTTTTGCGGCAGGCTGGTACGGCCATTGGGGGCGGATGGCACGTCAACGCCCGGCGCGATGGTGAACGGGCGTGAGGCACCGTCGAAGCTTTCTTTCTGGCTGATGTAGTCCAGGTTCAGGCGCAGCCGCTCGCCACGATAATCCAGGGCAATCGCACCGATCCCTACGTCGCGATGCTGGTCGTTCACCGCCGTGTCGCCGCCCTGCAGGCTGCCGTTAAAGCGCACGCCGAACTGGTTTTCCTCACCAAAACGCCGACTGATATCCAGGTGCCCGCCCGCCTGGGAGTCTGACGCGTAGCTGCCGGTAAACCGGGTCAGGTCTTCCTCCAGCGGCCGTTTGGGAACGATGTTGATAACCCCACCCACGCCACTGTTGGGCGAGATGCCATACATCAAGGCACCCGGCCCCTTGAGCACTTCGATACGCTCGGCGTACTCGGTAAAGGCCCGGTAATTGGGCGCTACGCCATACACGCCGTCGTAGGCCAGCTCACCCAGGTTGCCTTCGCCGATGGCAAAACCGCGAATGAAAAACGAATCGACGATACCGCCGGTCTGGCCGGTCGAGCGCACCGACGGGTCGCGTTCCAGGGCATCGGCAACGGTGACGGTTTGCAGGTCGGCGAGGGTTTTGGCGGTGTAGCTGGTGACGCTGAACGGCGTGTCCATCACGTCTTTGTTGCCCATCATGCCCAGCCGCGCGCCGCGCGCCACCTGCCCACCGGAGAGAACCTCGGGCAGCGCCGTCGGGCCGTTGTAGCGGCCGTCGATCGTGGTGGTGTCGAGGGTCAGGCTGGGCGTGCTGTCATCCGTGGCGGCAGGCGTTGGTGTCTCAGCCCAGGCATTGGCGCCCGCTGCGACCATGACGAAATTCAACAGGGCGGTTCGAATAGCGAGGGTTAACGCGCGTTCACCGCAAGGCCGACTGGCAACAGGCATGACGAGAGGATCCTTTCAACGAGAGAAAATGGGAATCACTCCTAATGCCAGTCGACGTGCGAAAAAGTATCACCCACCCACCTGATTTTTTTGCACGGCTCACTCGTACAGGCGATCCAGCGGGATCGCGATGACCGGTAACGCCGGATCAAACACATGCCGTGTGGTCTTGTACGGAAAGATCTCGCCGCGAGCGATGGTGTTGAAAATCCGCGCGACCTCGAACGCGTGCCCCGTGTGCCAGTGCCGTACGCACACCCGTGGGTCCGCGTAGTCGAGCTGGATGCACGGCACCCGACACAGACCCAACTGCAACGCTGCATTCAGGCGATGGTTACCGTCCATCACGATGCCTTGCGAGCGCTCGACAATGATCGGTTCCAGCCAATGCCCTGCGCGGATAATCGAGTCGCATAGCCACTGCACATTCGCCGGGTCCACCTGTTCCGATTGCAGCACTTCGCACACCGGTCGCAGCGCAATCTGATAGGTCTGCGCAATGGCCCCTTCCTGTCCTGGCAGCATGTTCAGCAAGCTCCGGTCTTGGCGACCGCTGCGTGTCGGCGGGCCATGTCCAACAGGCGTTGCGCCTGTTCGATCAGCGGCAGGTCGACCATTTCGCCGTCAACTTGCACCGCATGGCTGCCCCCGGCCACGGCACTCATCACCCGACCCGCCCAGGCCAATTGCTGCGCATCGGGTAGAAATGCGCGCTGCACCGTCGCCAACTGCGCGGGATGGATGCACAGCTTGGCCCCGAACCCGAGGGAGCGAGCGTAGAGCGAGTCCTGGGCGACCACCGCCAGGTCGTTGATCGCCGGTGTGACTCCGTCGATCGGCGCCGGCAAACCTGCAGTGCGAGAGGCCAGCACGATGCGGTTGCGTGCGTACACAAACGCCTCAGGCACCTGGCCGCAATTGATATCCAGGGAAAAATCCAGCGAGCCAAAGGCCAGGCGTGCCAGGCCGGGAACCGCAGCAATCGCCTCCACCTGCTGCAAGCCTCTGGCCGTCTCGATGATCGCGACAATGTGCAATTGGGGTTGCCACGCCAGCAACTGCTCGACCACCCGTGCCAACGCTTGCGGCGCCTCGGCCTTGGGCAGGGAATACCCCCGGTGCAAACGCTCGGGGTAACGCATGTCGCCCAGCCACGTCAGGTCCTGGCGGAACAACGCGCTGCCGACGCTGTTGAGCCGGATAAACCGCTGGCACGCCACACTTGGCGCACTCTCCTGCCATGCCCAGATGGCAGCTCGAGCAGCGGCTTTTGCTATCGGGATGAACCGCATCCTCAAGGTCCAGGATGATTGCATCCGCTCCGGCCTCAGCCGCTTTGGCAAAGCGCTCCGGACGGTTCCCCGGAACGAACAGGTAGCTGATGGGAAGCAGGGCAGTCGTGATCGGACGATCAGTGTTCATAGCAGTTCTCCTTGGCGTGCATCAGTCGTGGTTTTTGCAAAATTTTCAGGGGCCTCGGGGCGGCTGAATTGCGCCTCTGTCAGCGCCCTCGCCGATCAACGTTTAACCCCTTATTGATCAATGAATTAACAACGCTTTCAAACTTGGGACGAACGCCCGCAAGAGCGTGCAAATACACGTTCGCGCAACGCTGTTCGGCCGGGATCAATTAGAAATATTTGAAAACCTTACTTGATAATCGTTCTCGGTAGCAATATTGTTCACGCCGCCAAGAGAAACTTTTCATGACCCTAGGCAAGTCTTAACGCTCACCGAAAGTATGGCCTCGCGACATCACTTACCCATCACTCAGCGGTGAGTCAGATTAAGAAAAACGGCAGTTAGTGGCCGATAGCTACACCCGTACAAACCTTATGGAATGGGGTTCTTATGCAATTGTTTTATGAACCGATTATTACCATCAAAGCCACAGTTTCGCCTGCAGGATTCGTGTGGCATCCACCGCCAAACGCATAAGCGTTAAAAACACGACGAACGACAAGACCACATTCATCGATCTCTTCCAGAGATTTAAATATGAATGAAGACGCTATAAGCGCCAGGGGATAGTTATGTCTATTGCAATAACGCGCCTCAATGAAGCGCGTACTGAAGTTCATCTTTCGAAAATGCTTAATCCATTATTGGACGTATGTATCGCACAGCTGTTACATAGCCAACCCGACAAACTGCTTGAACTCGTTGCGCAACACGGCTCCCCCCTGAACTCTTGTATGGCCACACGCCTTTGCACTGAACACTGGCGCATTGCAATCCGTGCTGGAACAGCATGAAGTCCGACATGCGATCTTCTATGGTGCCAAAGCCAACAAGGCACAATGTTTACTCGGCGCAGCCAAGGCGTCCGGTATCGGCGTCGACGTTTCCAGTATTTACGAGATGCAAGCAGCACTGCGCGCCGGTGTGCCGGCCGCTCAGTTGTGTGCCACCGGCCCGGCCAAAACCGAAGATTTTCATCGGGCGCTGGTCCATGCCGGAGCACTGATCTGCGTGGATTCACTGGAAGAGTTCGACCATTTGAAAACACTGGTCGAAGCCAGCAGCGAGGCCATAAAGGCCAGGGTTTTACTGCGTTACAGGCCTAAAGCCTGTGGGGCCAGCCGCTTCGGAATGGGGGCCGCGGACCTGCTGGTGTGCTTGCACTTACTGACCGGACTCAGGGCATTTTTTGACTTCGAGGGTTTCCATTTCCACCTCGGTGGCTATGGGTTCGAATCTCGAGCACAGGCCTTTCGTGAGGTGACCGATTTCGTCGATGTGGCGTCGGACGATGGGGTTGGCTCCGACCATGATCGATATCGGCGGAGGTTTTGCCCATCCGCTATGTCGAGCCACACGCCTACGAGCAATTTCTACAAAACGACAATACGCCCGGTCACTATTACAACCAGTCAGTACCCAAGTCTTATTACCCTTACGGCAGCAACTTGACGGCGAGCCAATGGTTAACGTTGTTTCTGGAAAGTGCCTTCTCGCCGCGACAAAACATTGCCCAGTACTTGAAAGCCAACAGCATCACCCTGGCATTGGAGCCGGGCCGAAGTCTGGTGGACCAAGCGGCAATTTCGGTATTTCGCATTACACGCAGCAAAAAACTGGCCAATAACAAAACGGTGTTATTTGTTGAAGGCAGCAGCTTCAGTGCCTGCGAAACATGGTTCGCCTCGGAATATCTGGTCGACCCGATTTTAATCAGCGCGGCGCCAACATCCGCCACACCGATGCAAGCCTATATTGCCGGGCATAGTTGCCTGGATGATGACGTCATCACCCACCGCCTGATCAACTTCCCGACTTCCCCCAAGGCCGGCGACTTATTAATTTATGCCAACACCGCCGGCTATCAAATGGACTTATTGGAGAATGAGTTCCATCGTCACCCCCTGCCCCGGCGAATGGTGGCGACCTGTTGCACGTACGGTAACTACGCGTTTTCACCTGACGACTAAAGGAAGTACTTCATATGATACTGACTAAAGTTTCCGAGCTGATCGGCAATACGCCTATGTTGGGTATTTATATCCCGGGCACTGATGCCCGGCTGTTATTAAAGATAGAGAAAAACAATCCCGGCGGCAGTATCAAAGACCGCATGGCGCGCAACATGGTACTCGCCGCGCTCAAGTCCGGACGCTTGAAACCAGGTGGCGTGGTGGTTGAGTCGTCGTCGGGCAATACCGGCATCGGCCTGGCCATGGCCGCCGTCGAATTCGGCCTGCAATTTATCGCCGTGGTCGACCATCACGCGGCGCAGGACAAGATCGCGGTGATGAAGGCACTGGGCGCCGATATTCGGTTTGTCGCGGGAACTTATCGTGAAGATGAAGTCGCGGTGGTAGAGCGCCAGCGCCTGGCGGCCGAACTCGCCGAGCAGATCCCGGGGGCCGTGTTCATGAACCAGTCCGACAACGCGGCCAACGCCGGCGGCTACAGCGACTTTGTGCGGGAAACCATCGTTCAGGCCGAAGGTGTGATCGGCGCGTATGTCGGTTGCGTCGGTACCGGCGGGTCGATGACCGGGATTGCCCGAGGCCTTAAACAGCACAACCCCGACATTGTGACCGTGGCGGTGGAGCCCGCGGGTTCCATCGTTTTCGGGCATCCCGGCTATCCGTACTATCAGTCCGGTACCGGCACGCCTGCCGGGGACACAGTGGGGCTGGTGCTCGATTACAGCTGCATCGACCTGGGCGTGCAGGTCACCGACTCACAAGCCTTCGAGACCTCGCGCTATATCGCCCGCCACCTCGCCCTGCTGGTAGGCGGCTCGACCGGTGGCGCAATTTTCAAGGCCCTGGAGCTGATTCACAAAGGTGTACTGAGCGGCAATGTAGTAGTGCCGATTGCCGATGGCGGCGAAAAATACCTGCACACGGTCTTCGATGATAAGTGGCTGGAGGAACGCGACTTGCTCGACCCCGGCGTCGCGTCGCAGCTGGATGCCTGGCTGGGCAAGAACCACTGGCAGGAGTCCAGCTCCGCCCCGCTGCAACTGAGCGTCGCATGACCCTCTTTCGACCAAGGAGCGCCTCTGAATGAAACCGCTGAAAGTCGCCATTTGCGGCGGTGGCCGAACAGGTCATCTCAACGCCATCCTGTTCAAGCAACTGCCTGACGTCCAGGTTTCGCTGCTGACCAGCAACCTGGAAGTCGTCGACCACCACACGCGGCAGGTGCCGCTCCAGGCCCTGCTGCCGGACGGCTCCACGCTGAACGCCCGGCTGGATCGGGTGACCGCCGAGGCCAGGCCCGCCGTCGAAGACGCCGACATCGTCATCATCACGGTGCCAGCCCATGCCCGCGCCAAAACCCTGCAGGCCATCGCGCCGCATTTGAGCACGAGCAAACCGGTGTACATCGGTGCGATTCCGGGCTTCTGCGGGTTCGACTGGCTGGCCGAGGCCACACTGGCAAACCACCCGAACCTGGTGATCTGGGGCATGAAGGACGTACCTCATACCGCCTTCGATCTCACCCCCGGTAGGTCGATAAAAATGGGCGGCGGCAAAAGCCAGTTATATGTCGCGACCCATGCCCGCGAATCCCAGGCGTCGCGCCAGCACTTGCACGACATCCTCACACGCCTCTACGGCCCTTGCGTCAGGCTGCTCGATCACTACCTGGAGATCACCCTGACGCCCGGTAACCCGATCATGCACAGCTCGGTGATCTACGGGTTGATCGGCCCCTACGGGCAATGGCACCGCAAGATCTTTCCCCAGCGCCTGTGCTGGTGGACGGAGTGCCCCGAACTGGGCGCCTACTTCCTGGAACGCATGGATCAGGAGAGCCAGGAACTGTGCGCGGTCATCAGTGCGCGCATGGGCGTCGACCTGTCGTCCGTCAAATCCTTGAAACAGGAAATCGTCGAGGCGTACGGCGATCAGATTCGCGACCAGAGCAGCATGTTGTCCATTCTGCGCACCAACCAGGCCTACAACGACATCCTCGCGCCCATGGTGCCAGCCGGTGATAACCGCGCCGGGTATGTGATCGAGCGTGAGAGCCGTGCGTTCAACGAAGACGTCGCCTATGGCCTGGTGCTGCTGGTGGAAATGGCCAGGCGTTTTGAACTGAAAGTGCCCTATATCGAAGAAGTCCTGCACTGGAGCGTTGCCTACATGCAAGGCCTGCGCGACTCGGCGCTGGATTACTTCCCGAGCCAATGGCCTCGCACGGCATAACCCTTTTAATGAATGACCCAACGAGCAGAGAGCTGATATGGATGACCTCAACACCTTGATCGCCTACTCCCGCAAGAACGCCCTGCGCCGGCTGATTCGTTGCTTGTTTGCGGAAAATATCCTGGATCGTTCGGCGCTGGCGTTTACCCACGACGGCCAGCAGGCCACCTACCCGCTCAAGCAGAACGGCGCGCAGCTGTTTTTCGTTCCGAGATTGCGCTGGGCCCGGCCGACACGCTGGTCAATGACGGCGACGTGGTGCTGCTGACGGCCGAAGGCGTGCGCCAGGTGATCACCCGCCATCAGGACCTGCTGGATGTACTGCGCGACAGTTTCGACTTCGAGCCCAGCGACGAAGGTGTGGCCGGTCTCAAGTCGGATATGGAAAACAGCCTGCTGAACGACGCCCACGCACGTCAGTTTCGCCAACACTGGAACGCGCGCCTGGCGCAGGCCGCTCAACGCCAGGGCCTCAGCAGCCTCACCGATTACCTGCGTAGGCATGCGAGCATCAAGGACGCCGCGATCTTGTTGGATCAGTGGGGCTCGCTGGAAGGCCACCCCTACTACCCGACCTGGAAAGCCCGCCCCGGGCTGAATGACGCTGAGGTCGAGCAACTGTCTCCGGAGTTCAACGCCCAGGTGCCCCTGCGGATAGCCGCCTTGCGTGCCGACATGGCCAAAAGCGAAAGCATGCCTCACGTGACCAACTACCACGCCTGGTTCGCCAGCAATTTCCCGGCACACTGGGAGCAATGGAAAGCGGCGCTCAACGCCAAAGGCCTGGATGAAACGCAATGGCTGCCCCTGCCGATTCATGCCTGGCACTTGCAGGCCTATGTGCTCAAGACGTTTGCTGCGGAAATCGAAGAAGGCCTGCTGATCACTGAGGGGCCGGATATTCAGACGCTGCCGACCATGTCATACCGCACGATGATGCCGGTCCTGGACCACGCCGCACCGCTGATCAAATTGCCCATCGCGTTGTGGATGACCAGCGAGTTGCGCAGCCTGCAAGCCAAGTCGATCCATATGGGGCCGCGCATCAGCACGGTGATCACGCAAATCCTGGAAGCCGAAAACGGTTTCGACCAGCAACTGGAAATCTTCCCGGAAGAAATCGGCGTGCGCTACCGGCACGCAATCACCCAGGACGACGTACCGGGAAAACACCTGTCCGTGGTGTTTCGTGCCAGCCGGCAAGCGTTCGAACGCAACGATGAGCGTCTGCCGATCACGGTGGCTTCGTTGTTCACCCGTTTACCGGGCAGCGGTCGGCCGCTGTTTACCGACCTGATCGAACGCGACGGGGTGCGTGCCGACGCCGCCAGCGTAGAACAGTGGTTTCGCCACTATGCCAAGGTCGTCACCCACCCCGTGGTGGCAATCTATCTGCTGTACGGTATCGGGCTCGAAGCGCACCAGCAGAACACCATGGTGCTGTTCTCACCCGATGGCGTGCCGCGCAGCCTGCTGATCCGCGATTTTGGCGATGGCAGAACCTACGCCCCGCTGCTGGAAGAACGCGGTTATACGTTACAGCCGCATGTGCAGCCTGGCATTCTGCCTACGGTATTTAGCGGCGATATCGAACCGGTGCGCATGTTTGTACTGGACGCCGCGTTCCTCACCCACTTGCATGAAATGGCCCTGTGGCTGACCAAGGAGTACGGCATGGACAACACACGTTTGTGGGCAATATTGCGCGAGGAAACCGAAAACGCCTTTGCCGCCGTGCGCGAGCGGGTCTCGCCGCAGGTGTGGGAGGTCGAGCGCCAGGCCTTTGTCGAGGATCCATGGCCTACCCGTTCGTTACTGCGCATGCATTTGATGCAGTATTCCAACTACCGTTTGCAGCACACCCTGACCAACCCGCTAGCTGCCGTTTAATCACCGAGGCCGTCTCATGTCCCAAGCAGGTGCCATCCAGGGTTCGCGTGTAAGAATCCTCATTTATCTTCTGTTCGCGATCCAGCTGGTCTCCATGGGCGCGATGGAAATGAGCGGGCCGTTCTGGCCCGTGCACCTGCGCGGGCTGGCGTCCTCGGAGTCGGTATTCAGCTTCGCCAGCATCGCCGTGTACGTCGGGCCAATGCTGGGCATTATTCTGACCAGTGCCATTTCCTGGGGGCCGTATCGGCGATCGCTACGGCCACAAGTTGATGATGATCCGCGCCCTCGCCGGATTGTCGTTGACCCAGCTTGGGCCTGGCCCTCTTCAGCGACATCTGGGTCATTCTGGTCCTGCGTTTTCTGCAAGGCGCCTTCGCCGGGTACATCGCCCCGGCACAGGCTTATGGCGTCAGTATCGAGGCCCCTTCGCGGCGGGCGCGGCTGTTCGCCATCCTGCAAATCTCGACCAACGTCGGTTCGTTGCTCGGCGCGGTCGTCGGCGGGTTGATCCTCGATTACGCGACGTTCTTCTGGATCAACATCATCGCCTCGGCATTGTGTGCGGTGTGCACCGTGATCGCGGCCGTCACCTTGCCGGATGTGCCACCGGTCAAGAAAGCACCGGTCGCGGACAAGGCAGCGCCCGCCAGCCGCTCAGGCAGTGTCTGGCAGGGTTCACCC
>Ga0065696_1000024_pt1 | contig 15875 bp, 14 predicted proteins | sample SwiRhiMetagenome_FD_59085 | JGI IMG/M metagenome (GOLD analysis project Ga0065696, IMG submission 59085) | Bulk soil microbial communities from switchgrass field near East Lansing, Michigan, USA - East Lansing bulk soil v2 (version 2) | ecosystem: Environmental > Terrestrial > Soil >...
CCTCAGTCCCCTTCACCGGCGTGCCCCCATGTCCGAAGCCTTCGAAGTCCCCACGCCCCCACCGAAAACAACCTCGAACACACCACCGAACATGCCCACGCCCGTGGCGACAGTTTCGCCAGCCGCATCGCCGTCATGACCGCGCTGATGGCCACCCTTGGCGCCATGCTCAGCTACCAGGCCGGCTCCACCGAGAGCGAAGCGGCGATGGACAAGAACAACGCGGCCATCATCAAGACCGAAGCCGCCAACCAGTGGAACTACTACCAGGCCAAGTCCAGCCGGCAGAACCTGGCGGAACTCGCGACCCATATTCCCGGTGTGGATGCCGCCCATTACAAGGATGAGATCGAGCGCTACAAAAGCCAGAAGGAAGAGGTACGCAAGCAAGCGGAAAAACTGGAAGCGACCTCAAAGGAATGGGATGAAAAAATCCGAGCAGGCCCTGCACCAGCATCATCGTTGGGCCCAGGCGATGACCGCGATTCAGATCGCGATTTCGCTGGCGGCGATTACGTTGTTGACGAGAAGGGAGTGGTTGAAGCGCATGTCCTATGCGGCGGCGGGTGTGGCGGTGGTGCTAGGTAGCCTGGCGTGGTTGCATATCTGACGGAAGAAGATTGATTTCAATCCCTTGCTGGGGCGATTAAAGTGCAGCCCCCCGAGAATTGAATCTCGGGCTTTAGTCCATGGAGTTTCCCAGTGAAGTACATCAGTAAAGTGGTTGCAGCAGCCGTTCTCGGTTTCACCCTCGCAGGCTGCACCGGCACCGCCATCAAATCCCCGCAATACGACAGCAGCCAATACACCGTGCTGGGCCACAGTGAAGCCAGCGCCACCGGCATCATGCTGTTCGGCGTGATCCCGATCGGCCAGAACAGCCGTTTCGTGCGCGCCCAGGATGCCGCCATCAAGGCAAAAGGCGGCGATGCGCTGATCAACACCCAAGTGCAGGAAAACTGGTTCTGGGCCTGGGTGCTGAGCGGTTACACCACCAAGATTTCCGGCGATGTGATCAAGCTGAAAACCGCGCAGTAAAATCGCTCGGGCTTTCAACTGAGCCTGCGACGTATCATGGGCCGACCTTTCGAGGATGGCCCATGAACCTCAGTATCCTCTACGCACTCGCCGCCGCCGCCCTGTTCGGCGCCAGCACCCCGCTCGCCAAACACCTCGGCCTGGGCCTCTCGCCCGTGCTGCTCGCCGGCCTGCTCTACCTCGGCAGCGGCGTCGGCCTCGCCGGCGTGCGCCTGATTCGTGATCGTGGCTGGAAACCCAGCGGACTGACCCCATCGGAATGGCCCTGGCTGCTCGGCGCCATCGCATTCGGCGGCATCCTCGGGCCGGTCGCGTTGATGTTCGGCCTGACCCGCACCGCTGGCGCCACCGCCTCCCTGATGCTCAACCTGGAATCGGTGCTGACCGCCGTTATCGCCTGGGTCGTATTCAGGGAAAACGCCGACCGTCGCATCGTCCTGGGGATGATCGCCATCGTGCTGGGCGGCGTGCTGTTGTCGGGGGTCGACGGCGGTGGCACCAGCCATGACTGGACGGGGCCGCTGGCGGTTGCCGTGGCGTGCCTGTGCTGGGGGATTGATAACAATCTGACACGCAAGGTGTCTGCGTCGGACGCGCTGTTTATCGCCGGGGCCAAGGGGTTGATCGCGGGGCTGGTGAATGGCGGGTTGGCGCTTTATCTCGGGGCGCAGATCCCGGGCATGGCGCAGCTGGCGCCTATCTTGCTGGTGGGATTTCTGGGCTATGGCATCAGCCTGGTGATGTTCGTGCTGGCATTGCGCGGACTGGGCAGTGCACGCACGGGGGCGTACTTTTCGACTGCGCCGTTCCTGGGTGCTGCGATCGCGCTGCTGTTGTTGGGTGAGTCAGTGACGCTGGCGTTCTGGATTGCATCGGCGTTGATGGCCGTGGGGGTTTGGCTGCACCTGACGGAGCGGCATGCCCATGAACATCAGCATGACGCGACGGAACACGGGCATCGGCATGTACATGATGAACACCATCAGCATGAGCACGGGTTTGAGTGGGATCCGGCGGAACCCCACAGCCATGTGCATGTGCACAGTCCGCTGAGGCACAGCCATGCGCATTTTCCGGATGTGCATCATCGGCATAGGCATTGAAGGGAGATGTATTGCGCAGCAGCAATAGATTTGAGCAACTTCCTACAAAGCTCTCAGAAGCGCCACTCTCCCACTTCAAAACCGCCCAGCCTATAGTCCCTCGGTCGCTGACATGGCGATCGGGTTTGGCGACTCGAGGATAAATCGACAGATGCCTCCCGGCGATTTGCGGGATGCTTCTGCGCGCAATAAGCTGCTCGATGGTAGCTGTGCGTGGGAGACCTTCGGGTCTGCCGGTTTTTCCGATTGTCCCGGTTCGCCAACCTGCGTACAGCTGCCACCCTTTTGTTTGGCGACAAATGTGTGCTTGCTACCCTTCGACAACCGGAGCTCCACATATGAACCAATACATGGCCCTAACCAGCAATGACAGTGCCACACCTGCGCTTTTTGTCGATACAACCGCACCACTGGAAATCCTTCTCGACGCCGCGACCTATCGACTTCGTGCCGTGACACAGGTCCTAGAGAACCTTGCGCTGCGCGGTGAAATAAATAGCGATGCGGTCGTACTCAGCGATTTTTGCCTTACTGTGCTCAATCCCGTTACGCGATGGGTGTGACTTGCTGGACGTAATAGGGCGAAGGATGGATACACCAAGCGAATGATTTGAATTAGGTTAGTGTTTCAAACCCCAGAAATCACAAACCCCCTGGGTTCTCTCGAAACCAGGGGTTTTGTTTACATCGAATTTGGCGGTGAAGGAGAGATTCGAAAGTACCCGCACCCTCGATCGCTCAACCGAGGCCCCGGAATACAAGGGCTCCAGCGGTGCCGGTTGCGCGAAAGCGTTCCCACGCCATTCCCACGGACCTCAGATTGCACCGCGTTACGCGTGCGCATCACACGTGTAGGGGGCTGAGATTCGAAATCTAGAGGGGGGGCAAAAAAAAGAGTAACATAAGTAATATTGACCATTTTTCACGCTCAAGCCATTGAAATTGAAGGGTTTTGCATTCCGACCAAAAGGTAATTTTTAAGTAATATTGAAGTAATCTGATTACTCTTTATAAATGTAATTCTCATGTTTATAAAAACCCTTTAAAAACAAAACGTTGGCAACAAATTACCTTTTCAATTACTTCTCTGTTACTCCTTTTTGTAATACCGAACCCCACGGAATACGCGGCGTCCAGCCCATTACCCATACGTGGTTACTGAAATTACTCTTTTTGAAATACCCCCCTCTACCTGCACAGCAACGCCTCCAGACCTTTCGGACAAGCCACCCTCTCGGTGCAGGGAAAAAGGGGACAAATTTATTTAACACTGGGTTTCGCGGCGCACGATCAAGGCACAGCCCCCACTGACCCATTCCTGATAAACTGCCAACCCTTCGCATTATCCGTCCCAGATCCCAATGCCCTCAGACCTAGCTCCACCGCGATCCCTCTCGCGCAGCTTCTCCGTCGCCCCTATGATGGATTGGACCGCCTGAATCTACAGGCCTGAAAACACGAGCATTACAGCCCCATCGCCAATCATCCGTACCACTTTCGTACCAGTGCCATTCCCACTCACTGAAGCCATGAATCGTTCCAGGCTTGGATCACCTCAATTGTAGGATTTGAAAATCCGACTCAGGCTCCGGGGCCCCTCGAGCCCTCAATTCAGCGAATACTTCCGCAGAGCACTCACCGTAACCCCAATAGCCGAATTTGATAGCAGACATACCATCTTCCTCGCGAACATAAGTCGCATCCGCTCCCGCCCGCAGAAGCAACATCGCGATCTCACTACCCTTTTTCTTTCCTGCACTGCACGCGAGGAGCAAAGGAGTCATCCCGTTGCGATTGACCTGGTCAAGCGGTGCGCCCGCCTCGATCAGGAATTTCACAAAGGCGATACGAAGCCCGTCAACAGCCGCCTCCATAGCTCCGTCTAGACTCGCCCCTGCATCCAATAGCAACTTGACTGCAGGAATTGTCCCGTTGCGCACCGCCGAGCTCATTGCAGTAACGCCATACTTTCCTTTCAGGTCGACCTCTGCTCCGCGCTTGAGCAGCAATTTCGCAAGCTTTAAGTCGCCACGTCCGCAGACCGACGTCAGCGGAGAGAATTCACCATCACCATTGGGATTTCCTCCATGGTCTAGTGCATACAGGAGTATTTCTTCCCTTCTGTAATGGGCGGCTTTGTTGAGCACCCTATGCGGATCCGCTTCAAAGTCATAGTCATGCCCAATGAAATCCAGAAGCTGCTGGAGGTCACAGTCACGCATGAGATTGCTGAGATCGTTTCTAAAACTAAATTCGCCCATTCAGAAAAGTCCATTTTTTAGAGGTGTGATTTCGGGTATGCAAAAGATGGCAAAACAGTAGCAGGCTTCCTGAGATAGCCCAAGATCGCACTCCCGCCGACTAAAAAATTTCGGAGTTTTGCATCAATAGCGTGACCGTTGACCCGCCCCCTCAATCTTCTAGGAAAATCGGGGTCATCCAACGCGACTCTGTCGCTCCAATCCCAGCACTCCTGACAGGCACATACCGGTGAAGACATTCGTGTGCGCGAGAATCCGCGCATGATCCTTATGAATGTGTGGAGAGGCGTGCACATGCGCGGCATGTATAACGATAGAATTTTTTAGGGTTCGGCGTCGGAAAAGAGTAAGAAAGGTTAGCTAGACCGCTGAATCGGCTGCAGCCCTTTGTTTCTGCGGGATTGAGCATGAAGCAAAAGGTAATATCCAAGTAATAATAAGGTTATCTAATTACCTCTTTAATAGGTAATAGTCAAAGAGATTAAAATCTATACAAATCAATAACTTAAAAAACAATTACCTGATTAATTACTAAAAATAACTTATCTAAATAATGCATCTACACCAGTAGGAATGGGGCGTTGAGATGTGTGAAAGCTCACGAATTACTGAATTACCTTTTTCCGACGGTCATCTTGAAATTCAGTAAAAATGCCCTACCTTATCCACGCCTTCGCAATGAGGAAAAAATCCTGTGGGAAAAGTCCAGTGGCGGTCCTACATGCAGTACACCGCTCAATCGACTGCGGTTCGGGCGCTTTTTCTTACAATTGGCCGATTGAAAGACGGTCAGCTGTCAGAGGGCGAATATCCAACAGTAGTTGTCTTCATGGCATTTTTCGATTAGAGGCATACCTAAATACATTGGGCAGTCGTCATATTTCATTTTGGGACGAAATCGAAANGCTACCTTGGCGCAAAAAAGTACATATTTTGCATCAAGTAGCTGGTGCGCAAGCCAAGTGGGATAAGGGATCACTTCAGTTCGCTGCAAAGGTTTTTCAGATTCGGGACCAATTGGCACACGGCAAGCCAGAAAGGGTTAGCAGTGAGTGGCAGCCAGGCACGCCAGATGGGTCGCACAGATCACATTATCCGGAACTCAAACCGAGCCTCCATTCCGTACTCACATCCGATTGGCTTTTAGACTCGGCTGATAAATTTCGTGTCTTGATGACCTATCTTGGCGACCTTTTTGGCCATCACGAATCCGATCATTTAAGCAACGCTGAGGGTGGATTTGAGTGGGATGACGGCATCGACTAATTTAACGGGGAGCGCAGGGTTTCGCAGGGTTTCCACCTCTCCACAATGCCACGCAATCTCCCAGCCTGTGCCGCCAGGAGTGGTCCGCAGGGGCGCAGAAAAAACGACCCATTTAGCCCGCAGGCGAGGTGGGGGGACGACGGCGCGCGCCAGGTAAAGACAGTCCTAGCGGGCTTATGTAGCACGCCAACCCCCCGTTTTGTAGCACGTTGCTTCCCGCGCCATGCTTCAGCTCCCCTGCGGCTCTGCAAATACTGACGCTCCGTATCCTCATAGGTGCACCAAAACGCCGGCAGTTATTAGCCCGCGCAGCCGCTCACTGTTCTCGTGACATGATCGGAATACTATGCAGATCAGGCTTCCTCTCGCATGCTCAATTAGCGAAAACCTTGAGTCTTGGGCATAAAAAAACCGCGGGATAGGCGGTCATTCAAGGTCTACTCTGCTATCGGCAGGCGATACGCCACAACTGGTCCAGCTTCATGGTGTAGCTCAGGCTCATTATCTCGCCGCAGTCGCGGTTCGCCGGCACACTGGCCGCAAGCGGTGGGGAAGACGATCTGAAGGGATTGTCGGGCAGGCGACAGCAGGGCAATATGAGTATCAAAATGCCATAAGTGCTCGTATCCATGGACTCATGGATTAAACAACCAAGAGCTTTTAACCTAGAGCCAAACAATGGAAAGATATAAATTTTTATATGAATTATCACGACAAGCCCTGAATGAGGACTTGGAGAGATTCAAAAAACTAGAGGAAAAGGCCGGAAGATTTTTAAGCATTTTGAGCATTGGCATAGTTGGCTATACCGCATTAAACAATGCCGCATCATCTAAAATTTTCCCAATATGCGGAACACTAAGCTATACATTTATAGCCCTCTCTATATTGACTTATTTAACGCTATTCTCCGCAAGCGCTCGACTGTTCGCCAGTATCAAGCTTTCTAAGAGCCCGCGCATCGCAATAGACGAACACACTAATAAAATTATTGAAAATGAAGACCTGCTAACCTCTTACTACCAAATGGCAATGGTTTGTCAGGAAGCCCAAAAAAATTTCAAGTAGACAGTTAGACAAAAAGACCGATCTACTACTGAGCGCATACAAAGAAATAAACTTTTCTGGCTTCCTGCTATCGGCATCTTTAGTAAATTATTTCCTAATTTTTATCAACCAAAGGAGCGTAAACCATGAGCGACAAAAAAAGAACCGAAGAAAGAAGACCAAAAACCCAAACCAAATCCTGACGCTCAGAGACCAAAAATCGAATTTGTCCTAAACCATGCCACACCTGGAAAAAAAGAGATAGCTAAATTTTTATTCAGGATTTAAACCATCCCGACTTAAATTATAAATGGGAGCAGCATTATGAACACGGAAAGNTTTCGAGCGCACGTCCAGTACGATGACTTCAAGGGAACAGCGGCAGCTGATCGTCATGACAATCGTAACATCTCCCACTATTTAGAAGAAAAAGGACTTCTTAAAGAGGATGAACTCGTAATAGGCATCGAGATGTGGTCTGGAGAAGTTCACGAAAACTTTCAGAATGCCCCCGTTTATGTGAGCGTGTTGGTGTCGTCAGGTGGGAGGTACGACACAATTCATGAGGAAGTGATTTCGGGTCAGCCTGTTCATGTGCGCAAAATCAGACTCGAAATGCCCTTGAATGAGTTTTTCGGACTGTTCAAACGCTTCGCGATAGCTATTTCAGGTTTTGATCTTACCGACCGTGAAATAGCTTTCGACGACTAACAGCGAATCAAAAATATAATTGGCCTTGGACTCATTGAGTTGAGGCCAATTCATACGGTTTAAATCGCATCACATCCTCCCCGAGCCAGTCATTCACCTGCGCCATACGCGCCTGAATCGGCTCCAGTTCATTGGCTGCATAGATCTGCGCTGCCTCTCTGATCGATCCAAACCCACCCGCGTTCTGCGGCACGATGCCCATCAACTGCGGCGGAATGCGTAAGCTGGCCAGCACGTCGTCGCGGGTCTGGTTTTTGATCGAATTGAATTCGTCCTTGGCCGTCACTTCGCTGACCGGGATGATCTGCAGGCCGTCCTTTTTGCCATTTGGTGAGTACACGAACAGGTTGCGGAAGTTGCCAGGCCCCTTGGAGTCCTTGAGCGCCTTGCGCAGGGAGTCGACGTCCGCTTCGTTCTGCGCGGCATCGGTCATGCAAAGCGGCTGGTCACGGTGATTGAGTACGAGATTCAGGCCGGCACCTTCGATTACCGCCGGCATTTTCCCGAGTCCTCCAAAACTGGAGGAGAACAGCTTCGGGCATTACCTGGACCTGTGGCTGACCATCGAAGAGTAACAGCGTGGCGGCGACCTCTTTCCGTGGGTACAAGAACAAGGCCGAGGTCCACGTGCGACCGCGCTGGGGTGGCATTCAGATCGATCAGATTGACCACCTGGACCTGCAAGAGTGGATTCAGGGGCCGCTGTCGAAGCGGCTGAAGAACAAGACCATCCGCGACATCATCGGCAACGTGCGCCAGGTGTTCCGGCTGTACCGTACCCGGAAGAAGGTCGCGCACGACCCTACTGAGGGGTTATTCGTGCGCCTGCCCGATCCAGAGGCGCCTGACCCGTTCACCAGGGCGGAAATCAAGCAGATCCTCGACACGCACACCAACCGTACCCAGGAGCTGCTGATGGTGCAGTTCATGATTTGGGCAGGGCCACGGGTATCGGAGACCATCGCGCTGGCTTGGGAGGATGTGGATCTAAAACAGGGGATGGTGACTTTCCGGCGTTCGAAGGTGCGCGGAGCCTATCGCGTGACGAAAACCCGGCGCTCTACGCGCAAGGTGCGTCTACTGGAGCCGGCGTGGGACGCTCTGCGCAAGCTCGACGCTATCAACCAGCCCAAGACCGTGGACACGGTCGACGTCGTAGAGCGGGACAACAAGACCATCCGCAAGCACAAGCTGCACTTCGTGTTCCTGAACACCAAGAGCGGTCTGCCGCATGTGAGCGACTTTGTCGTGAGGGACAGGTTCTTCAAAGCGCACTTGAAAGCGGCCGGGGTTCGTTATCGCGGGCCAGGCCAGTGCCGCCACACCTACGCCAGTCAGTTGCTGACCACGGGCGTGGCCTCGGTAGACTGGATCGCTGAACAGATGGGGGCACACCAGCGCAAATATGATCCGGCAACACTACGGTATGTGGATCAACGAAGATGGCCCGGATGTCATTGATATGTTGCAAAACGCCCTCGGCATTCATCCATCAGGTGTTGACTAAGTACCTTAGTCTCGGAGTCGAGCACAGGCGATACAGCAACCCGTATTCCATGGACATGGTTTTTTTTTGCCACCCTAAAGAATCGATTTCTCAGAGGCATAGCCGTCTAATGGTTTGCAATGGAGGAAAGATCTTGCCCCCCAAGTTAGCTAGGTGCTTGTAGGATAGACTGAAGAAATCTATGATGGCTACAAGCCACCAAAACCAGACAATAGACAAAGAAAGAATGAATATGTTAGATGACATAACAACCACTATAAAAGCTCAACTATACGAACGTGTATCCAGCCCACTTTTAGGATCCTTTCTTATTTCGTGGTCCCTGATAAACTACAAACTCATACTCATATTATTTTCATCCCTTTCAGCGCCAGAAAAAATAACTTATATTGAATTCAATCTTTTCTCATCAATTGAAGATTACATGCTTAAAGGAGTGTTTCTTCCACTGCTGGCAACTCTCGCAATAATTCTAATTTATCCATACCCAGCAGCAAAAATTTATGAAATATCTCGAACAAACAGAAAAAAGCTAAAAGAGATCCAGCAAAAAATTGACGATGAAACGCCAATCACCAGAGATGAAGCAAGAAAAATCAGAAAAGCTGCAGTCCAATTTCAAATAGACTTTGAAGAACAAACAAAAAGAAAAGATAGCGAAATTGAAGCATTAAAATCAGTCATTAATCAACTGACAGAAGAATCGAAAGCAGTTATACCTAGAGAAAAAGACCTATCGGCTAAAATCCTAGAACTAGAAGCCAAAACAATGATTCAGAATAGTGAAATCTCAAATTTAACAATTGAGAATGAAAACTTCAAAAACTACATTAACTCAACGTTTTTACCTGGCTCACACCACAACATTCCTACACCCATCGACTCAGAAAACAAGAAAAGCACTGAAAACACAAACAACAACGTATCACCCGAAAAGCTAATATCAAAAATTAAAGAATATTTAAAAGACACAGGAATGTTTCAACACCAAAAAACAACAATCAGAGCAATTAACAACTATGTACTATTGGAGTACCCATACAAAGGCAAGATTGCAGCCTACAAGCTAGGCGAAATGGATCCTGCGGATTTTGCAAAATCTCTGACAACGATGATGGATACTGCGAAATCGTGTTGGAATGACCTGCCTCTATAAAAAATTACTATCTCTACCTCTCTAGTGTGGACTATTCAGAATCCACAAGTCTATGTAGATGAAAGGCATGGCTAAATTAGACAACGAAACAAGCCGGCAGCGATAGCTGCACTTCGTACTCTTCAAAGCTAAGAGCGACCAGTCACGTGGAGCAACGTTGTCGCAGAGAACGGTTCTTAAAGACTTACTTGAAAACCATCGCGTTCGCTGCCGGGAGCATTAAAAATGCTGTCGGGCCCACTTACTTAAATTTATAACTATTTCATAGGTAGTCGGACTGACTGGATCAGCTCGCAGGAGGTCCAAATCTGCGGGACCTGGATACGACAACGCGGCGGCAAGCGGATCAACAGAGACAGCCCAGACCATATCCCATTCTGCAACAGAACCTGGACATTCCGCCACTAGGTGCCGACGAAGCCCCATTAACAGGGGTTCGAACGCGGGCAGTCCAGCAGCCCGTATTCCCATGGATGTTCCCATATGGGCCTTTTTTGACCCTCTGAAAACACAAAACCCCTGAAAACTTTAACGTTTTCAGGGGTTTAGTCGTTTCAAATTTGGCGGTGAAGGAGAGATTCGAACTCTCGATACAATTTCTTGTATACACACTTTCCAGGCGTGCTCCTTAAGCCACTCGGACACTTCACCGTATCTCGTCAAACCAGTTCAGTCTGTCGAGGCGCGCTAATGTAGTCGAAAGCCTTTCTGATGGCAAAGGTTTTTTTCAGAATTTTCATGCGGTTAGATGGGTATGCCGGGATGCGCCCGGCAAGGGGTGGTGATTCTGCCATTCTTGGGCATGGGCGGCCTGTGTCTGGGGCCGGTGTGCGCCCTGCCCCAGGCCTTCCGGCGCTCTCCCTGCGCGGAAAAGTCTGACTAGGTAGTCAGTCACGGCGCTTTACCGGGGCGGGCGTGGTGGGTAACGTCTGCGCATGCGCCGCTATAAACAGCCTCTCTATAACAAATCCTACAAGGAACCGCGTCATGAGTGAGTTGATTGCTTACCACCTCGAAGACGGTATCGCGACCCTGACCCTGAGTAACGGCAAGGTGAATGCCATTTCTCCGGATGTGGTCAGTGCGTTTAATACAGCGCTGGACCAGGCCGAGAAAGATCGGGCGGTGGTGATCATCACCGGCACGCCGGGGATCCTGTCGGGTGGGTATGATTTGAAGGTGATGACAGCCGGCCCCAAAGAAGCCATCGGCCTGGTGACGTCGGGCTCGACGTTGGCGCGTCGCCTGTTGTCCCACCCGTTTCCGGTGATTGTGGCGTGCCCTGGGCATGCGGTGGCCAAGGGTGCGTTCCTGTTGTTGTCGGCCGATTATCGGATTGGGGTGGAAGGCCCGTTCAGCATTGGCCTGAATGAGGTGGCGATCGGCATGACCATGCACCACGCCGGTATCGAGCTGGCGCGGGACCGTCTGCGTAAGTCGGCGTTTCATCGCTCGGTGATCAATGCCGAGATGTTTGACCCGCACGGCGCGTTGCAGGCCGGCTTCCTCGACAAGGTGGTGGCACCTGAAGAGCTGCAGACGGCGGCGCTGGAAGCGGCACGTCAGTTGAAGAAGCTGAATATGAATGCCCATAAGCACACCAAGCTGAAGGTGCGTAAGGCGCTGCTGGAGGCGTTGGATGAGGCAATCATCCAGGATCAGGGCCATATCCTGAGTTAAGCCCTGCAACCGAAACATCAAAGCCCGACCTTGCGTCGGGCTTTTTCGTACAAATGAATCAGAAACATCTTTAGCCGCTCTAGCCTGCCTATATCGGCACATGTTGAAACATGTGCTTAAACATCGCCTATCTCCTACCTCTTTACGGGTAATTGCCGAATTCAGTGCACATCCGTACACTGCGCCACCTTTTATCCCGATGGGCCGTGTCGATGCTTTTTCTGTTACGCATGTTATTGATGGGCCTGCACTTTATGGTGGCCGGTGTACTGGGCGTGCTGCTCGGGGCCTGCCGGCCGTTCAACCCGGACAACAGTCGCTTGTGCGCGCGTCTCTATGCGCTGCCAGCCATGTGGATCCTGCGGCTGAAGTTGAAGACCGATGTCGACTCCCTGCGCAACAAGCCTGGTACGTGCGTGATCATCGCCAACCACCAGTCCAACTATGACCTGTTTGTGCTGGGCACCGTGGTGCCCCATCGCACCGTGTGTATCGCCAAAAAGAGCCTGAAATGGGTACCGCTGTTCGGCCAGTTGTTCTGGCTGGCGGGGAATGTGCTGATCGACCGCGGCAATGCGCACAAGGCACGTCGCGCGATGCTCACCACCACTCATACGTTGCAGCATCAGGACACGTCGATCTGGGTGTTTCCGGAAGGCACGCGCAACCTGGGCAAAAGCCTGTTGCCGTTCAAGAAAGGCGCGTTTCATATGGCCATCGCCGCTGGCGTGCCCATCGTGCCGGTGTGTGTCAGCAATTACGTCACCCATATGAAGCTCAATCGCTGGAACAGCGGTGATGTGCTCATACGTTCGTTGCCGCCGATTCCTACTGTGGGCCTGACTTCGGATGACATCCCGCAGTTGATGCAGACCTGTCAGGCGCAGATGGATGAGTGCATTGCAGCGATGGATCGCGAAGTGCAATCTGCCTGAACACCTTCCGGGGAGCCTGGCCCCCCCACGTAAACAAGCTTGCTCGTCACAAAAAGCGAGCACCTGCAAACGCCGCAACGGAACGTCATTCAAGCTAAGCTGCCCAACACCTGTCCTCCTAATAAGAAGTGATCAGCACCATGGGTAGAGTTGTTGCGGCCGCCGTGTACAGCGCCGGAAAGAAAGTCACGGATATCACCCTCGACGAAGGCGCGGCCTGGGCTGCCAAACCCGGGCACTTTGTGTGGATCGGCCTGGAAGAGCCCAACGCCCAGGAGTTGGCCAACCTGCAACGCCAGTTCAACCTGCATGAACTGGCCATCGAAGATGCCCTGGAAAAACACAGCCGCCCCAAGCTGGAAACCTTCGGCGACGCACTGTTTATCGTCACCTATTCACCGGTGCGCGAGAACGGCAAGCTGGAGTTTATCGAGACCCATATCTTCGCTGGCAACGGCTACATCATCACTGCGCGCAATGGCCATTCGGCGTCCTACGGCTTTGTTCGGCAACGCTGTGAGGCGCGGCCGTTATTGCTGGAGCATGGGGAAGATTTCGTACTCTATGCCCTGCTGGATTTTGTCACCGAGAACTACCAGCCGGTCAGCGAGGCGATCCACGCCGAGATCGATGAACTGGAGCACAACGTGCTGTGCAGCTCGCTGAGCGAGCGCGATATCCAGAAGATCCATGGCCTGCGCCGCGACGTGCTGCGACTCAAGCGCTATGTGGCGCCGATGGGTGGAGATCAGCCAGGAACTGCAGAAGCTGAGCTTCCCGTTTATCGACAAGAACATGCGCCCGTATTTCCGGGACGTGCAGATCCACGTCACGCGGCAGATGGAAGACCTCACCACCCTGCGCGATATCGCCAGCCAGACCATCGAGATCGGTGTATTGCTTGAGGCCTCGCGCCAGAGCGTGGTGCAGCGCAAGTTTGCCGCGTGGGCGGCGATCCTGGCGTTCCCCACCGCGGTGGCGGGGATTTATGGGATGAACTTCCAGAACATGCCCGAGCTGCAATGGCACTACGGCTATTTTGCAGTGCTCGGGTTTATTGCGTTCGGTTGCACGGGCTTGTGGGCCAGTTTCAAGCGCTCGGGCTGGCTTTAAACCCGGGCCTCAGGCTTGTGCGCCACGAAGCGCATCATCCATTCCGCCACGGTGACGCCGTGGTGGTCGCGCGCCAGGCTGGCCACGCCGTTTGTGTAGACTTTTTCACCCAGGGTCGTCTGAAGAATCTCCAGCAACTCGCGGGAATAATCATGGATAAATTCCGGGTGCCCCTGGAAGCACAGCACCTGGTCGCCGATGTGATAGGCGGCGAACGGGCAAAACTCGCTGGAGGCGATGACCGTGGCATTGTCCGGCAAGGTGGTGACCTGGTCCTGGTGGCTGATCAATAGCGTCAGCTCTGGCACTTCGGGGCTCATCCACGGCGCCTGGGTATCCAGTTTGTAATCGTGAATACCCATGCCCCAGCCCTGGCCGGCCCGCTCGGCCTTGCCGCCCAGCAGCAGCGCGAGCAATTGATGGCCGAAGCAGATGCCCAGCAACTTGTCGCCGCGCTCATAGCGTTCGAGCAGGTAGGTCTTGAGGGTCTGGATCCAGGGGTCGGTGCCGAAGGAATCGGCCTTGCTGCCGGTCACCAGGTAGGCGTCGAACACTTCGTCGTCCGACGGGTATTCGCCCTGCACCACGTTGTACACAACGAATTCGGCGGCAATCGGCTGCTTGGAAAACAGGCGCTTGAACATCTGCCCGTAGCCTTGGTATTGATCGATCAAGCCTGGACGCAGGATATCGGTTTCCAGGATACAGACGCGTAGCGACATAAAAAATACCTGACACGGTGATGGGAATAATGCACACCCCAGAGCCTGCCTTGAAATACCCTGACAAGGCAAGCCCTGGTACATGCCCAAAACCGTCAGAAGGTCGTGTTCTGCGCAGCTTTGTCGAGCAACAACGCCGGCGGCGAGAACCGCTCCCCGTACTGTTCCGCCAGGTAGCGCGCGCGGGCGATAAAGTCGTTGAGACCGTACTGGTTGATAAACTGCAACGCGCCACCACTCCAGGCGGCAAAACCAATCCCGAAGATCGATCCCACGTTGGCGTCCGCGGTGGACATCAACACGCCCTCCTCTACGCAGCGCACGGTCTCGATGGCCTGGATAAACAGCAAACGGTCGCGCACATCCTGCGCTGAAATGCGCTGGTCGGCTCGCTCAAAGCGCGCTTTCAATTCAGGCCACAAATGCTTCTGCCCGCCCGCCGGGTACTCGTAGAAACCGCCCCCCGCCGCCTTGCCCGCGCGTTTGTACTCGTTCACCAACAGATCAATTACCACCGTCGCCGGATGGCTTGGCACCGTTTTACCTTCAACCTGCAGATCCTTGGCAGCCTGCTGTCGGATATGGCTCATCAGGCTGAGGGACACTTCATCGGACACCGCCAGCGGCCCCACCGGCATACCCGCCTTGCGCGCCTCGGTCTCGATCATTGGCGCAGCCACGCCTTCGCCGAGCATGGCGATGCCTTCATGGGTGAAGGTGCCGAACACCCGCGAGGTGAAGAACCCGCGACTGTCGTTGACCACGATCGGAGTTTTCTTGATTTGCAGGACGAAATCGAACCCCCGGGCCAGGGTTTCGTCCGAGGTGCGGGCGCCCTTGATGATTTCCACCAGGGGCATCTTGTCCACCGGGCTGAAGAAATGCAGGCCGATGAACTTGCCTTGATCCGGCACCGCCGTGGCCAGGCCGCTGATGGGCAAGGTGGACGTGTTGGAGGCGATCACCGCGTCATCGCCGACCACACGGTGTGCGGCAGCCGAGACCTTGGCCTTGAGTTCACGGTCTTCGAACACGGCCTCGATGATCAGGTCACAGCCGGCCAGATCAGCATCCGAAGCCGTAGGATGAATCCGCGCGAGGGTGGTTTCACGCTGCTCAGCGGTCAATTGCCCACGGCTGACCTTCTTGTCCAGCAGCGCCATCGAATGCGCCTTGCCCTTCTCGGCGGCCGCCTGGTTGATGTCCTTGAGCACCACATCGATGCCGGCGCAGGCGCTGACATAGGCGATGCCTGCGCCCATCATCCCGGCACCGAGTACCCCGACCTTACGCGTCACGTAAGGCGCAAAGCCCTGAGGCCGCGAGCTGCCGGTCG
>Ga0065696_1000015_pt1 | contig 15765 bp, 15 predicted proteins | sample SwiRhiMetagenome_FD_59085 | JGI IMG/M metagenome (GOLD analysis project Ga0065696, IMG submission 59085) | Bulk soil microbial communities from switchgrass field near East Lansing, Michigan, USA - East Lansing bulk soil v2 (version 2) | ecosystem: Environmental > Terrestrial > Soil >...
TGGTCTCGGCGCTACGCGAGTGGATGGCCGAACTCGGCGCCCGGGCGCACGTCGCGGTATCGAACCTGGGCAAATGGAAAACCGCCGCGCAGATGGTGGCGCTGGTGATCCTGCTGGCCAACCCGTCGGACTTCACGTTCTGGGTGCTGGTGGGCTACGCTTTGTTGCTGGTCTCCGCCGCCCTGACATTGTGGTCCATGATCCAGTACCTGCGCGCTGCCTGGCCGCATCTGAAGACCGATGCAGAAAAGAAATAAAACTTTTTTGAATCAAAGGCTTGACGGCGCTTCTGAATTCTATAGAATGCGCCACACCAAGACGCGGGAATAGCTCAGTTGGTAGAGCACGACCTTGCCAAGGTCGGGGTCGCGAGTTCGAGTCTCGTTTCCCGCTCCAAATATAGCGCTGCAGGTTCAACTGAATTCTGCAAGCGATTGAAACAAGGACCTTCGGGTCCTTTTTTCGTTCCGGCGGGAACCACTGAAATCCAGCTCCATCCAGTGCTTTTAAGTCCCGATTTAAGTCCCGAATGAGGATCCTGGATTTGGATGCGCACTGAATCGGTTTTTTGCTGGGCAGCTTGGATAGCGAGACGACATCTGTCTTTGACTCTGTTCAGAAGCTCGCTTTGGCACTCTCGGATACGACCGTTCGGCAAGTCCGAATCACCGGCAATGACTACACGATAGGCGACACGGATGGGCTTGCGCTCAACGTGACCGCCNGCGGCGGGAAAATCTGGCGTTTCAGATACTACTGGGCGGGCGTGCAAAAGCGCATGTCTCTGGGTAGTTATCCGCAAATCAGCCTCAAAGAAGCCCGTGCCCGACGTGATGAGGCGCGCGCCTTGGTCGCCCAAGGCATCAATCCCTATGAGCACCGTAAACAGCAGCGTCGTGCTGTTCATGCTGCGAAGGAGCACACCTTCGAGGCGGTGTTCAATCAGTGGGTGGAGTTCCGCAGGCTAAGCCTGAAGGAAGGGCGCCAGAGCACGCTCTCGCAGATCTTGAGAATCTTCAGTAAAGACGTCCTGCCCCTACTGGGTGGCGGTCCATCTACGATATCAATCGTCACGATCTGCTGGATTTACTGAGCAGGATCGAACAGCGCAAGGCCTTAACGACAGCCGAAAAATGCCGGACTTGGTTCAACCAATTGTTCCGCTATGCGCTGGTGAAGATCGAGGGGCTGGAGCACAACCCGGCGTCAGACCTTGACGTAGTTGCACTCCCCAAACCTCCGGTTACGCATAATCCATTTCTTCGCATGGACGAGCTCCCGGCATTGATGGCTGCTCTTCGAAACTACGGTGGCGCCAACCAAACTCGGCTTGGCCTTCGGTTGTTGCTGCTGACCGGCGTCCGCACGGGCGAATTGCGGTTGGCGACACCCGGCCAGTTCGATCTGGAGAAGCGTTTGTGGGTCATACCGGCGGAGGTGGTGAAGCAGCTCCAGTTAGCGATGCGAAAGCCGGGTAAGCAGATCCAAAACGTACCGCCCTACATCGTGCCGCTGTCGGTGCAGGCGCTCGAGATCGTGCGTCACTTGCTGGATCAGGTTGTTCCCGCGCAGCGCTACTTGTTTGCGCATCGAAGCGAGCTGAGCAAGCGCATCAGCGAGAACACGCTGAATGGCGCGTTGCGTCGGATGGGGTACGCCGATCAACTCACCGGTCATGGCATGAGGGCGACGATCTCTACGGCGTTGAACGAGATCGGATACCCAAAGGTGTGGGTGGATGCTCAGCTTTCTCATGCTGATCCGGATAAGGTGAGTGCGGCTTACAACCACGCGGAGTATGTCGAGCAGCGCCGGACGATGATGCAGGACTGGGCGAACCGTTTGGATCTGTGGGGGCAGGGCCAACTGAAAGCGGCAAGCTCTCCGCTGACTATTCGTTTAGAAGGTGCAGCTTCATTACCTTCGTTGGAAAGCGCGAACGCAAACGCTGTTCTGTACAGCAGTGGTTTCCCAGCGACGACGGTTCCAGCCTCCAAAATTTCCGTCAGCAACGAACCGCTCCTTAACGCGGCTCAGTATTCACCTGTCCTACCTGCTCCAACGCAGACTGAACAGCTGCACGAACCCCAAGTATCTGACATACAACGCCAGCGCGCCGAGATGCTAGCCACCTATGAAGCTTCGAGTAATTTGCCGCTGCTTGTCTTCGCCAAATTGGCAGGCAAATCCAGAGATCAGGTCAACCGCGATATCAAGGCTCGGCGCCTGCTGTCTTTGAGCCTCGGGAATCGCGGTCAGCGCATTCCCGACTGGCAGCTTGATCCGCTGCGGCACAAGTTGGTACTTGCAGCACTAGCGCGATTTCCGGATGTCGATGCATGGAGGCTTTATCGGACGGTCTGTGAGCCTCATGAGCGACTGAAGGGGCATTCGCCAATCGATGTACTCACTCTGGAGAATTTCGAAGTGACTGTGCGAATCGTTTGTAGCTCCCTGGTCTCAAGCTGAGGTGCTGTCTCGTGCGGTGATAACGAATGTCGCTGCTTTCTTGGGCCCATCTAGAGCTACTCCTGAATGTGTGGGCTACGCAAGTCGCCTGATGTTTCGGGGCTGGTCGGCTAGAGGATTCTATTGCGCAGGAAGACGCCATTTGGCAATATCCCGCTCCCGCACTCTCTTGTCAGCTCTCCATCCCTCTCATTTGGGGGCTGTGTTTTTGAGGGGCGGGTAATCACCCTGCAATCTGAAAAATGAAGGGCCTTTCAGCCCATCAGCGCCATCAGCTTCTGTGCTCCTAGCACCTGGATAGCTCTTTTCAAGTTGTAGGCCTGTACTGCAAGTGCCATTTCTGCGCGAGCACCCTGTAACTGGCGCAGCAAAAACCGGCCATTGCCGAAAATCCATTGCTTCAGGTTGCCGAAGGGATGTTCGACGATGGAGCGCCGATGCCCCATCATTTCCGGGTGCGCCTTCATTCGCACTTCCATTCGCTCAAATGCTGCTTCATGGGCGTGGCGCATCAGATACCGGCGTTCTGCCTTGGTGCAGCGGTTTTTCAGCGGACAACTTCGGCAGTCGCTGATGGCCGCCTGATAGATTCGGTCGCCCTTGCTCAGTTGCTTGAGTGTCAGCCGGTTGTCTGCGGGGCATTGGTACTGATCGGTGTTCGAGTCGTAGTTGAATTCGGTGCGGTCAAAGTATTGCTCGTCGCCACCGGTGGTGTTGATCGCCCGATTGGGAGGCACAAAAGCCGTGATCGCCGCGTCTTCGCAGGCCTGGAACTGGGCACCGATTGGAATAACCGGCATCCGCCGTGACGCAAAGTTCGGATTGATCCAGCTTCTCTTTGGCTGCTTTGGCCATCGGTTCCAACTGACGGTTGTCGGTGCCTTCCTGAGTCACTTCGTGGTGCAGAATCAGGCAATGCTTGGCATCCACCGCACTTTGAATGTTGTAGGCCACGAGCGGCCCGGACGCTGTTCGCATTTTTTGCGCATCGGATTCACCCACAACGTGCTGAACCAGACCTTGAGCTTGCATCAGCACTTGGCAGGTCTGGTTATTGGCCTTTTTTACCTGCAACTCCGCCAGCGCTGCCTGCACCGCTGAACGATCAATCGACTCGCCTTCTTCGTCACGATCGGCTTCATCGAGTTGCGCCAGATAACGCGCAATTTTCTTGTCGAGCGCCGCTTCCCGTTGCTGGAGCTTTTTCGGTGTCAGATGTTTGCGGCTGGAAGCCACAGCTTGAAATAGGTTGGTGGTAGTTTTTGGGGCATCAAACTACGCGTCGGAGGTTGAAACCTTGAATGTCCGCAGCGCCTTTCAGGCTGAGACTTCACGTAGGAACGTGCTGAAAAGGCGCTTTCACCGCCCGATCCTATGAAAACAGCGACTTTTTCAAAAAAAGAATTCACCCGAAGCGGATATTGCGTTTATTGCGCATCGAGACCAGAAGGCTAAGGACTTGCGTACACGTGAAGCCAAGGATCAGAAAACTGGCTCCGTGGGCTGCTGCAAAAAGTTGCCAGATAGCGAACAGTAGCAACTGCAAGGTCCGTTCAGCCAAAACGTATAGCTGTTCCGGTGTCTTCTGATTGGGATTGGGCGAGGAATTCATGCCCCTGATCGTGCCAGAGCAGGCGATCGGCGGCGATCAATCAATAGGCTGATGGCAGGTGCAAAAAACACTCTGATCGCGCCGCCTGTACCAACCGGTTGCCAAGGCAACCCCAATACCAAGGCCGTGAAATTGCTCGATTTACTCGCCAAACTCAGCAAACCATTGTGTTGCGAGAGATTGGACAACTTGGGTACGGCTGATGGGAGCTGACCCACTCAGCCACATCATCAACACATGCTCAGTGTAAGTGCCAAGCATAAACAAGCGAAGTTTTGCATTCTCAAGATTATGGCTGTTGCGACCCGACCAAGCTGGTAATTGAGAGGATACTTCCCATATTCGCTTAAACCACGCTCTTGAAAGTTCAGGCTCAAGCGCAATTGCTTCATTTTGACGCTAATGCGATAGATCGACTGTTTTCCCAGAAAATAACAAGAGCTGCTACCCAGTCTTCAATGCCGGTTTTCGAAAGAGGGGACTCGCTGTCAAGCTTTAACAAGAGAGACAGCATTTGAGGCATGTAAATTTCTTGCCAACCGGCCATCAAAGCCTCAGGCTTGCTGCGGAAGTGCAGATAGAAAGTAGCGCGGCCGGTACCTGCATAAGAGGTAATGTTGTCGATGGTTGCGCTCTGATAGCCTTTTGAGCTAATTATATCAATTGCCGCTTTGAGTAAGCGCTCGCGAGTTTCTTGCTGTTGCTCTGCTCTTAGCGTTGCGGGCTTTCTTAACTTCTTGTTAATCAAAGCAAAACCTCATCTCAATTCGATTTTTTACGTTCGGCATAAGTTGGCGACATCGCTAGCGAAGGGTCCAGGTTCTTTAACTCTTCACGCACAACTTGTCGCAACCAGCTCACCGAAGGCTCATCTTCCATTCTCTTGTGCCAATGAAGCTTCAGCTCAAACTTTGGAACCTCAACGGGCGGCGGCAATAACCTAATCTGATTGCTGGCGAACCATATGCCTAATGATAACGGCACCGTAGCAATCATGTCTGTACTGGCTATCAATTGGGGGACGCTCATGAAGTGGGGAACCTCCAAATGGATACGGCGATGTAGTTTCAGCTCCCTCAAGTGATATTCAAAAATCTCTTGGCTTCGCCCCTCTTGGTTCACCACAAGATGATCTGCCCCTAAAAACTGTTCCAGGCTCAGTGAGTCCTTAATCGTTGGGTGGTCACTGCGCACGATGCAGGTGAACGAATGGTCGAAAAGATCCTGAGTAATGACAGCGCTACCAGAAAGATCGGGGAAATAACCTATGGCGAGATCAACGCTGCCTTGCTCCAGGGCTGACTCCAACTGCTGATGAGGTAGAGATACGCATCGGAGATCGGTATGAGGCGCATCTTCACCAAGACGCCTCAGGATGGGGGGGACGAAGATAAGTGCTCCGATGTCAGACGTGCTGATGGTGAAAAGCCTGTCGCTATCGGTGGGTTTGAAGATCGGCTTCGAGAGAATGTCGGTTTTTATGGACTGCAAGACACCAGAGACGGCCGATGCGATTGAAAAGGGCGAAAAGGGGTCGGTCGGCATCCCTCGGCCGGTGGACTGAAATAGCGGATCTTCGAAGTAAATCACGCAGGCGACGCAAGCTGGCACTCNCCATCGGCTGGCTCATCCCCAGTCGCCGCGCCGCGGCCGAAAGGTTCTGTTCTCTGTTCAGCTCATCCAGCAAAAGCAGCAAATTCAGGTCAAGCCGTCTGATATCCATCCTGCTTATATCTCTTATTGTTTTTTAAGGGATTCTCAAAGTTTTGGGTATGTCGTACGGTATCGCCACATAGGGAATACATGTATTAGGCAGAAAAAATTTGCAAGACTTATTGGCTCTGGCTGTTTCTTTCATATGGATTCTGCACCTCATGCAATGCTGAGAACGATCACTGAAATCAATCTTACGACCTATCGGAGGGTGATTGGTTGGAGTGTTCAAAACGCCAAATATAGTCGAGACCGTTGGTGAAATCAATCGTGAATAAAAACAATCAATACGTGCTTTCGCTTGCCTGCCTGGACGCTCCTGGGATTGTTTCAGAGGTTGCTGCCTACCTCTTCAAGCATGGAGCGAATATTGTCGAAGCGGAACAGTTTAATGATGAAGAAAGTAAAAGGTTCTTCATGCGAGTGACCGTTGAAATAGACGGGACTGCAGTGAATGACGTTAAAAAAACCTTTTCGGATGTCGTTGAAAAGTACAATGCGGAGTGGTGGTTTCGGGCGAGTACTGATCGTAAAAAAGTGGTAATTCTGGTGTCTAGGTTTGACCATTGCTTGGGCGACTTGCTTTATCGTCATCGTTTGGGTGAGTTAAATATGGATGTTGTGGGTATTATTTCAAATCACCCGCGCGAGTCATTAAGTGTAAGTTTGGTTTGGCGATATTCCTTACCATTACTTGCCTGTCACCGCAGAAAACAAGTCGTCGCAAGAAGCACAAATCAAAAAAATTGTGACTGAGAGCCAGGCTGATTTGGTGGTGCTTGCTCGTTATATGCAAATTCTTTCGGATGATCTATCGGCTTTCCTGTCCGGCCGGTGCATCAACATCCACCACAGCTTTCTGCCTGGATTCAAAGGTGCGAGGCCCTATCACCAAGCTCATGTCCGTGGCGTAAAGCTCATCGGTGCAACTGCCCATTTTGTCACGGCAGATCTGGATGAAGGTCCGATCATCGAGCAAGACGTTGAGCGGGTAAGCCATCGAGATTCTGCTGAAAACCTCGTCCGCAAAGGGCGTGATATCGAGCGACGAGTGCTTTCTCGCGCTGTGTTGCTTTTCCTTGAGGATCGGCTCATTGCAAACGGTCAACGAACCGTCGTCTTTGCCGACTGATCACGCCAATCAAAATAAGTCAGGAGTTAATTCATGAGTATAAATGGCATGCGCAAAACGCCAGAAGGTCACTTCACCAGCCGCTGGGGGCAGCCCGAATACACCGACTGGATTGACGAGAGCATGTCCTGGAAGCAGACCTGTTCGATNGGCGACTGGTCGTTCCTGTGGGAGCGTAAATTCAAAGGGCCAGATGCACTCAGGCTCTTCTCTGACACCTCCGTTAACAGCTTCGAGAAATTCGACATCCTGCAATCGAAGCACGTTACCCATACGACACAAGCCGGCAAGGTGATTGCGGAAGGCATTCTCACCCGTCTTGCCGAAGACGAGTTCCTGCTGTTCGGCCGTGGCACTTTTTGGGTCGACTACGTTCGCCGAAACGGCAATTACAACGTCGTTTCAGAAGCCCAGGACGGATTCAATTTCCAGATTGCTGGTCCGACCGCTCTTCCATTGATTGAGCAGGTCTCGGGTCAATCGTTGCGCGACGTGAAATTCATGCATTCCGCTGAGATTGAAATCGCCGGTTGCCGAATGCTGGCTCTGCGTCAGGGTATGTCGGGTGAGATCGGGTTCGAGTTGCAGGGGCCCAAAGCTGATGCCCCCAAGGTCTATGACGCCATTGTCGCAGCAGGGCAGGAATATGGTCTTCGCCGTCTGGGTGGTCGCGCGGTGTTTATCAACCACCTTGAAGCCTGCTTTCCGACCATCGTTACGGACTACATGCCAGCGATTTTCGATCCAGAGATGGAGGGCTATCTGAAGGAATTCCGTTCGGCTATGCCGAGCTTTGCTTCGACCTTCAATGTCGCCGGTAGCTTCGAATCCGACAACATCAGCGACTGGTACCGCAGCCCCGTCGAACTCGGTTGGGCAAAAACAATCAAGTTTTGACCACGAGTTCATTGGGCGAGCTGCCCTGGAAGAGGAAGTCGCCCAGCCACGTCGTGTCATGCGCACTTTGGTTTGGAATGGTGATGACGTCGCAGCGGTCTACGCGTCACTGTTCCAGAAGGAGCAGACGCCATTCCAGTACATGGAAATGCCCCGAGATCAGCGCGGCTTCATGTACGCAGATCGCGTGTTGCGTAATGGTCGAGATGTAGGTGTCACCACCTCGCGCGGATACAGCTTCTATTTCCGCGAAATGCTCTCGCTTTGCACCATTGATGTGATGCATGCGGACATCGGCAATGAAGTGAGCGTGATCTGGGGCGACCCAGGAAAGCCGCAGAAAGAGATTCGCGCGACAGTAGCAGCTGCTCCCTACAAGCAAGACAACCGGCGCTCAGATTTGAGCAAGGTTTGATAGGGACAATTCATGACGGCGCAATTGATTGATGGGAAGGCTATTGCAGCCCAAGTCAGACGTGAAGTCGAAGAAGGCGTTGCTGCCTTCGTCGCTGCTGGTTGGCCTGCTCCAGGGTTGGCGGTTGTGCTTGTCGGGGAAGATCCGGCAAGCGAGGTTTACGTCGAGAACAAGGTCCGGCAGACCGAAGCCGTTGGGATGCGCTCGCAGCGCTTTGTATTGCCTGCGGGCACCAGTGAAGACGATCTGCTTGCATTAATCGAGCAGCTCAACAACGACGATTCGGTGAGCGGAATTCTTGTGCAGTTCCCGTTGCCGCCGCAGATTGACGTAGCCAATGTCATCAGCGCGATTGATCCCGGAAAGGACGTCGATGGCTTCAACCCGTTGAACGTTGGTCGTTTGGCTGCTGGATTGGATGGAGGGCTGATGCCCTGTACGCCCATGGGAGTTATGCGTCTTATACGTTCGGTCCATGACGATATTGCTGGATTGGGTGTTTTGGTGGTTGGTGCATCGAACGTTGTAGGTCGTCCTCCTGGCGCGCCTGCACTTCAAGCGCAGTGCACGGTATCTATCGCTCACATCCGAACGACTGATCTTAAGAAGCGCTGCCGTGAAGCAGACATTCTGGTTGTTGCTACAGGTGTTCCTGGACTTATTCGTGGGGACTTCATCAAGCCTGGAGCCACGGTGATTGATGTAGGAATCAGCCGGGTGAGGCTCCCTAGCGGTAAAGACAAGCTCATCGGCGATGTAGCTTTTGGCGAGGCCGTGGAGGTGGCAGGTGCAATTACTCCTGTTCCAGGTGGAGTAGGCCCGATGACCATCGCCTATCTGCTCGCCAATACATTGCAAGCCGCCAAAGCCTCTGCCGGCTTGGCCTGAAATGTTACGCGTATGAACACCTAGATCTACTAATAAAAACAATGAGGTCGCTATGAACGTTAAATATGATTTCTCCGGGAAAGTTGCTCTGGTAACTGGTGCGGGCTCAGGTATTGGGCGTGCCACGGCACTCGCTTTTGCTCAGGCAGGTGCTTCGGTTGCGGTAGCGGATATTGCTGCAGAGCATGGTCAAGAGACCGTTCAACTAATCAAGCGAGCAGGTGGCGAGGCCACATTTTTCTATGTCGACGTAGGGTCGGAGGAAAGTGTTGATGCGATGTTGGCCGGCGTCGTGGACCAGTACGGTGGTGTTGATTTCGCTCACAACAACGCAGGCATCGAAGCCAATATTGTTCCGTTGGCCGAGCTGGATTCTGACAACTGGCGCCGCGTTATCGATGTCAATTTGTCCTCGATCTTTTACTGCCTGAAAGGCGAGATTCCGTTGATGCTCGGCAGAGGTGGTGGCGCCATCGTAAATACTGCCTCTGCATCCGGTTTGATTGGTGGTTACCGTCTGTCTGGATATACAGCTACCAAGCATGGGGTCGTTGGGCTGACCAAAGCAGCGGCAATTGACTATGCCAACCAGAACATCCGCATCAACGCCGTGTGCCCTGGTCCGGTCGATTCTCCGTTCCTTAAAGAATTGCCTCAACCGATGCGTGATCGTCTGCTGTTTGGCACTCCGATCGGTCGTTTGGCAACTGTAGAGGAAGTCGCGCGTGCCGTCCTTTGGCTGTGCTCGGACGACTCCAAATACGTGCTTGGCCATTCCCTTTCCGTGGATGGCGGCGTTGCGGTCACCGCAGTTGGCACGCGTATGGACGACTTGTTTTAACCGCTGAGTCGTATGCAGGGAAGTAAACGTCGAATTTGCCGCTGTTATAGCTGCAAATCCCGGCGGACTTCGTTGCGAAGTTCTCGTTATTTCTGTTTTTAGGCGGCACTGCGATTGACGTAATGGCGTTGACGCTCTTCTGCCGCCTTTTTTATGCCGTACGCAAACGGAGACTCAAGAGTTGAGCAATCAAGAGTTAGCGCTGGTATTGGAAACGCCGCTGAAGCTGAATGCTAAGCCGGGCGAGAAGATTTACATCATCACTGACACTTCGATGGAGCAAGAGGTTTGGCAGGCACTTGCCGATGCCGCAATCAACCTATCCATGGAGCCGACCGTGGCGATTATGCAGCCACGAGCTTTCCATGCTCAAGACCCAGTTCCTTCAGTAGTTGCGGGTGCTCTGGATCCTAGCAACGATCTGGTTGTTTATCTCACCAGCACGGCACTTGCGCATGCTCCGATCACAGAACTCCTCATTGAGCACGGGCGTCGCTTCGTGCTGATGGAAGAGCTGACCGCATCCATGCTCGCGAAGGACGGCCCAGCAGGTGCGGACTATTTCGCGATGAACGTTCTTGGCAAAAAAATCGCTGACATCTTCACCCACGGAAACCAGGTCACCCTTACTTGCCCGAACGGTACCAACTTGACCGCAAGCATTGAGGGCCGAGTTGGACGCGCCATCACTGGAATTCCAGTGGTTATGCGCCCTGGTGGTGGAAGCGGCTGTGCCTTTCCCGATGGCGAAACACATGTATGTCCCGTTGAAGGTACAGGCGAGGGGACGGTCGTATTCGACTTGACCGCGCACTCAGTAGGCGCTTTGCGCGAGCACATCACTGTCACCGTGAAGAACGGCATGGCGGTCTCCATTGAGGGCGGCGAACAAGCTGCTGCGTGGCGCGAGATTTTTGCGAAGCACGGTGATCCTGAGAGTTTCAACTGCCCAGCCGAAATCGCCGTCGGCTTGAACCCCAAGGTTCGCCCGACCGGCTCGATGCGCACCGATAAAAAGATGTACGCGACCTCTCACATCGGGCTTGGGGATACCACTGCCTTGGGTGGTACCTGCAAGGCCAAGTTGCGTCTTGAAGGCGTCATTCGCGAACCCTGCATCAGCGTTGACGGTGTCGTGATCACTCGCGGCGGGAAAATTCTGCTCGATTAGTTAGCCAGCGCTACGAGCTACGTATTGCCTACGTCGCGCCTTGTTGGCGGACGACTTTTTTTGAGAGAGCACTATGACTACTCAATGGAACCATTACATCAACGGCGACTTCGTTGCTCCTTCGTCGGGTGAGTTCATTTATGAGTTCGTCCCTACGACCGGGCTTCAGGGTGATCAAATTGCACGTGGGTCTGCTGCTGATGTAGACCGTGCGGTTAGCTCTGCGGCTGCTGCCCAGCCGGCGTGGAATGCTCGTAAACCCATTGAGCGTGGGCGGGTACTTCTCGCAATCGCGCGTTTGATTCGAGCAAACGCTGCTGCGTTTTGCGCCAAGGAAGCCGAAGAAACCGGGAAGCCGGTGAAGATGGCTGCATTTGAAATCGAGGCCTGCGCTCAGTACTTCGAGTACTACGGTGGTTTGGCAACCGCGATCCAGGGCGAGACCATCAATTTGGGCCCCAACTATCACGCTTACACCACCCGCGAAGCATTCGGTGTAGTAGGGGTGATTCTGCCGTGGAACTCCCCGCTGAATCAGGCTGGCCGGGCTATTGCCCCGGCACTCGTTTCCGGTAATACGGTTGTGGTGAAACCTTCAGAATTCACCTCTATCACCATGCTGCAGCTGGCTGAAATGGCTGTGAAAGAAGCGGGTCTGCCTGCTGGAGTCCTGAACGTGATTACCGGTACCGGTAAGGAGATCGGCGAACCGTTGGTTAAGCACCCCCTGATTCGAAAAGTCGCGTTCACAGGTTCGGTTCGCGCGGGTAAAGAGATCGGCAAACTCGCCGCAGATCGCATTATTCCGCTTTCCCTTGAGTTGGGCGGTAAGTCGCCAAACATCGTCTTTGAAGATGCAGACCTGGATCGTGCAGTTGCCGGCAGCGTGTTCGCATTTACGGTGAACACAGGCCAGGTTTGCCTGGCTGGCACTCGCTGCCTGGTGCACCAATCGATCTACCAAAAGTTCGCCAAAAAGCTTGCCAGCGCAGTGGGGGCTCTCGAGTTCAGTGATGGTGAGAACTTCGGGTTGGGGCCTTTGACAACCAAGGCCCAGTACGAACAGGTACACGCCTACAACAAGCTGGCGATCCAAGAAGGCGCAGAACAACTGGTAGGCGGCGATGTTCCGAGCGACAAAGCGGGTTGGTATGTCCGCCCGACCGTTTTCACCAATGTGAACAACTCCATGCGTATCGCGCGGGAGGAGATCTTTGGTCCGGTATTGGTCCTGATGCCGTTCAAAGATGAGCAGGAGGCGGTGGTCATCGCAAACGACTCGGAATACGGCCTGGCTGCAGGGCTATGGACCTCTGATTTGGCTCGCGCGCACCGAGTCGCTGCGCAACTTGAGGCCGGTCAGGTGTATGTCAACGAATACCCTTCCGGTGGTGTTGAAACGCCTTTTGGTGGATTCAAACAGAGTGGTTATGGCCGTGAAAAAGGCCTGGAGGCGCTCCACCACTACACCCAAACCAAGACGACCATCATCCGAATTTAATCGCGAAGAGCAGATTCGATTGCGTCTGGAATGAGGAGCCGCGGGTGTACGACTACATAATCATTGGAGCAGGTTCAGCCGGTTGCGTGTTAGCCAATCGGCTGTCTGCAAACCCAAGCCATTCTGTCCTTCTGCTGGAGGCCGGCGAGAAGCCAAAGGGGTTGTGGGCTTCTATGCCAGCCGGGGTGTCTCGGATCATTTTGCCTGGGCCGCTGAACTGGGCGTACCAATCAGAACCGGACCCCAGCCTGGGGGGGCGGACGATTTATGTTCCTCGCGGGAAGGCGTTGGGCGGTTCCAGCGCGATCAACGGAATGGCATTTCTTCGAGGACATCGGGCTGACTACGACCAATGGGAAGCGCTTGGGAATCCAGGCTGGGGTTGGAATGACGTTCTGCCATTTTTCAAGAAAATTGAGCACCGTGCCGAGGGCGATTCTCGGTTTCGCGGCCGAGATGGTGAGCTGTGGGTTACGGACCCTGTCTTCAAACATCGGTCCTCGGCAGCGTTTATTGAGTCATGTGTGGCAGCCGGTATTGAACGACTCGAAGACCTGAACTCTCCCGTTCCTGAAGGAACTGGTTTCCTTCAGTTCACCATCAAGGATGGTAGACGCCATTCGGCAGCGGCTGCCTTCCTGACACCGGTACTGGATCGGCCCAACCTGCATGTCGTTACTGGCGCGACAGTCGAAAGGCTGATCGTGGGAAACGGTCGCGCCATTGGCGTCGAGTACAGACGTGAAGGCGAAAAGGTGGTCGCTAACGCCTTCGAGACGATTCTCTCGGCAGGTGCAATTGACTCACCGAAACTGTTGATGCTTTCGGGTATCGGTCCATCCGAGGAACTGGAGCGCATCGGTATTCCGTTGATCAGTGACCTGCGTGGCGTCGGCCAGAACCTACACGACCATGTGTATGTGCACTCGGGTATCGAGACCGACCGCCAGGCTTCATTGAACAAAGACCTGCGCGGTATTCGATCCTTGTTACAGGGCGCGAATTATCTGCTCAGAGGCAAAGGCAGTTTAACGATGGGGGCCTCTCAGGCCGTCGCCCTGACCAGGGTTTTGTCAGGTTCTAACCGCCCCGATACGCAGATCAACTATCGGCCATTGAGTTGGCATTTCAACAAGCAAGGGCTCGTCGAAATCGGAAAGGACAATGCAGTCACCATCTCTACGTGCCAGCTAAATCCCCGCTCTCGTGGCCGGCTTACGCTCGCCTCCAGCAACCCCGATGACGCTCCTCGAATTTACCCAAATTATTTCGGTGACGAGCGCGATATGGCTGCAGCTATCGCGGCTGTTCGAAAGGTCCGAGAGATCGTTGCGAAAGGGCCGTTAGCCCAACACGTGAAGAACGTAACGCCGCCAAATTCGCTAAGTGATCAGGAGATCGCAGATTACATCAGGCGAGAAGGCGCGAGCTCGATGATGCACTGGGTTGGCTCTTGCAAGATGGGTTCGGACGCCATGGCTGTGGTGGACGAGCGCTTGCGCGTCCACGGCATAGCAGGGCTGCGAGTGGTTGATGCGTCTGTTATGCCAACCATCACCTCCGGGAACACTAATGCTCCAACAATCATGATCGGTGAAAAAGGTGCCGCAATGATCCTAGAAGATCGAGGGCATGCGGGGGCAGAGATTCAGGTGCGGCCAATGGCAATAGGCAGCTCAACGTAAGCCTGGAAGTACGACGGGCGAACCCCGACGTAGGCCAGTTTTTCCCATAACAAAAAAGCCAGAACTCATTGGCATCGGCGATACACCGGAGAAACAAAATGTCTTCGACAACTCATGTGCCCAGCTCGTCGTTGGACCCTTTTTCGGAAGAGGCAATTGCAGCGGGACCGCAGTTTTTGATCGACTTGTGTGAGTCCGCACCCATCATCTGGCTTGAGAAGTATCAGGCGTATTGCACGGGTCGCCACGATCTCACTCAGAAGATCCTCCGCGATTGGCAAACCTTTACCTCGACCATCAAAGCCTTTGGGCCTCGTGAACATATCCCGAACATTCTGGTTGCGGAGGATCCACCGGATCACGCCGCCCATCGTGATCCTATTATGAAACTGTTCACTCCCGTTGCCTTGGCCAAGTATCAGGACTATTTCGATCAGTGCGCTGATGTTCTGGTTGAGGACTTGGTTCGGAGAGAGTACGTGGACGGTTTCTCTGACATTGCGGCCAGCTACGTGCTGAAGGTGTTTCCCGATGTCCTGGGTCTGAAAACCGTAGAGCGTCGGCGTCTGCTGGATTTCGGTGATCTTGCTTTCAACTCCACCATGCCAATGAATGATCTCTACAAAGAGTGCAAGGCTCGCAGTGGAGATGTGCTGGAGTGGTTCAACCAACAGTGTGTGCGTGCTGCGATCACTACTGATGGTATTGCCTCTGAAATCTATGCACTCGGAGACAAGGGCGAAGTTTCTGCTGATACCGCCTACCTTCTGGTTCGAGGTGTATTCACGGGTGGATTCGATACAACTGTGCTGTCGATTGCTTCTGGCCTCAAGGCATTTGCGGACAACCCGGAGCAATGGGACAAGCTGCGTGTCGACCCAGATCTGATGCGCCCTGCATTTGAGGAAGTCATCCGTCTGGATCCTCCGTCCAGATTTTTAGGTCGTGGTGTAACGACTGACACCGAGCTAGCCGGCGTCGCATTGAAGGCCGGTGATCGTATTGCGTGCTTCCTGGGAGCGGCAGGGCGTGACTCCCGTAAGTGGGAGCGTCACGACGCATTCGACATCGCCCGTAAAGGGGTTATGGGCCACACATCGTTTGGGTTCGGCCTGCATTCATGCTTGGGGCAAGCCGTCGCGCGGATGGAATTCAAGGCAATCATTTCTGCATTGGCGAAGCGAGTTCGACGAATCGAGCTAGTGGGCGAGCCTGTTCGGAATATCAACAACCAGGCCAGTGGTTGGAAGTCTCTGCCATTGAGGCTGGTCGGCTAATCGAGCAGTAATTCGATGAACTCGCGGAAGATTGATCATGAAGTTTGAAGAGGCTTTTTTCGGTAGCAGGTGCCACTGTCATCGTGACCGGTGCGGCCAGTGGGCTAGGACTCGCGTTCACCGAGGCAATGGCGGNGGGNGGNGCGAACGTAGTAATGCTCGAT
>Ga0065696_1000048_pt1 | contig 15739 bp, 17 predicted proteins | sample SwiRhiMetagenome_FD_59085 | JGI IMG/M metagenome (GOLD analysis project Ga0065696, IMG submission 59085) | Bulk soil microbial communities from switchgrass field near East Lansing, Michigan, USA - East Lansing bulk soil v2 (version 2) | ecosystem: Environmental > Terrestrial > Soil >...
AACTGACCGGGATCAGGTCGATGTCCACCGCATTGGCGCCGCTGTTGTCGATCGACCCGCGCTGGCCGGTGGCGCCGTTGTGCCGGCGTTTGCCGTTGACCAGCACCAGGGTATAGGCCGGGCCGAGGCTGCGGTTGCTCAACGGACGCGTCACCGAGTTGTAGCCGGCGATATTGGTGCCGAAGTTGAACGACGGCAGCAGCTTGGCAATCGCCTCGGACAACTCGGCGCGCCCGGTCTTGAGCAGCTGTTCGCTGTTGATCACGTCAATCGGCGCCGGGCTGTCGGCCACGGTGCGTTGCTGGCCACGCAAACCGGTGGAGATCACGGTCACCGTATCGAGCTTGGCCTCGTCGGCGGCGGCTTCGGCGAAGGAGGGCGCGCCGGCCAGCAGCAGGGAACTGGTCAGCAGTGACAGGTGGAATCTTCTGGCGGGGTAGGGGGGCGGGCGATGTCTGGCATGTCGGAAAGGGTCCATGTAAGCCTGCTGAAGGCTCCTGGTGATCGGGGGTACGTCCTCCGCCAGGCATGGGGTCGGTGTGTGGAATGAAGATATCCCTATAAAAAACCATGGGGAAAGTCTTTTTTGGAATAAGCTAATTATTAGATATTGTTATCTTGTAAATTTATAAGATCATCTATTTTTATTATGTGCGGGGCCTTGGCGTGGGTTGAGCGTTCGACATCCAAAACATCGACGTGGGGTGGCATGCCGGAGGCCGGCGTGAGGATTTCCTGCGGCTGAACGTAAATCTTTAGTCTGGCTGGCGCCGGCCGTAAATGAGACTACGATAGTCTCCATCAAGTGCCGGACAATACTATCCATAGGGTGTTGTTTTTTTGGCACCCGTTGGGCATACATTCAATTGACTGGTTCGGTTACCGGCTTCGCCAGGTGCCCAGGCTTTTATGGACCGAACCAGCAAGAACTTTTGAAGTATTTACGGTGGGGTCTTCATCGTAAGCGTGGACGTATGCAGGAGCGGTAATGGCAGTCAAGGAAGTGCTGCAAACCCTTAAAGGCGTATTTGCCTGCCTGTCGGGTGCGGTTGTGGTCCTGGATCGATCTGCACGGGTCGTGTTGGGCAACCCTGCGTTTTCAACGCTGCAGTGTCAGAACGGCGTCCCTCCCGAGACAAACACCGAGTTTCTCTCCTTGCTGCGCCCGCAGGACAGCCAGCTTTTTTATGCGGCGCTGGAAAAGGCCGATGGGCAATCCCGTGTGTGTTTCGAGGCGACCGCGAGGCAGGCCGGCCGGTTGAACCTGTCGATGACACCGTGGCGCGACGACTATTTTATCGTTGAAATCATTCCCTTTCCTGAGCCCCCAGCCGCGCATCCCCACAACGAGCGCTTCTCCGAGACTCCCCCTTGAAGCCATTTTCGATTCCTCCGGCACTGGCTTGGCGCTCGTGTCACTGGACGGTCGTTGGCTGAGGGCCAACAGCGTCATTTGCAGGCTGCTTGGCTACAGCGAGGCACAGCTGCAAAGCACCACGTTCATGGCCTTGACCCACCCCGAAGACCGCGAAGTGGGCAAGCAGCTGATAGAAGAGTTGAAGGGCGGTGCACGGCAGGGCGCCACCTTGCATAAACGCTACATCCATCACGACGGCCAGGTTGTCTGGGTGCGCCTGACCGTGGGGCTGGTGCGGGACGACCAGGGGCAGCCGATCTGTTTTGTCTCCCAACTGGAAGACATCACCGAGAACTGGCAGCTTCGCGAAACCTTGCTGGGCAGCGAGCTGAAATTCCTCACCCTGGCGGAGAATTCACCCAACATCATTGTTCGCTACGATCGCAACCTGTTGCGTACGTACGTCAACCCGACGTTCCTGCTCTTGACCGGTATGTCTTATGACGAGGCCATAGGTGCCAGCCCCAGGGAGCAGCCCGGCGATTACCTCGACCATCTGCGTCATGTGGCATCCACAGGCGAGACCGCTCAATTCCTCAACAGTTGGCCGGCCGGCCCCGGTGGTGAAGCGGTGAGTTGTGTCGTCAGCCTGATGGCTGAACGCAGCCCATCCGGTGAGGTGGCAGGCGTGCTGGCACTGGCCCACGACATCACTGAGTTGCGCAAACAGCAAGTGCTTGAAGACGCACGTCTGCGCATTTTCGAAACCATGGCCACGGGTGCCTCATTGGACGAAACCCTGGGGTTGCTGGTGAGTTATCTTCAACTGGCCTTGCCTCACTGCTCCTGTGGCGTAGTGCTTGCTGAACCGCAAAGCCTCGAATCGTCGGTATCCAAGCCTTCTTCCGCCTGCTGGTACGAGCCCATCCTCGACAATCAGGGGCAGATCCTTGGGGCTTTCGCGTTGTCGCGCTCACCCGGTTCTGCGCTGGACGAGAGCGACCGGCTGCGCGTGCGCCAGACCTGTCACATTGCCGCGATTGCCATCGAACGCTGGCGCTCCGAATCCTTGCTCAGGGAGCGCGAGCGCCGCTACCGGGATATTTTCGACCATACCCTGGACATGTTGTGCCTGCTGGAGGCTGCGCCACGGGGTGAGCTGCGCTGTGTCGAGGTCAATCCGGCCCTGTTGCAGGTGCTTGGGAAACCCCATGGCGAGGTTATTGGCGAGGCGCTGGCGTCGATATTTGGCCGGCTCAACGCGGAAAAAATCCAGGCCCTTCATGACCAATGCAGGGCCGCCGAACGGGTGGTTGAGTCTGAGGAGGGCATGGTGCTGCGCAACGAAGTGCGCAACCTGCACTTTACCTTGGTGCCGGTGGCCGACTCGGGCAGCGTGGGCCCGCGGGTGTTGGTGATCGGTCGCGATGTGACCCATTTGACCCGGGCCCGACAGAAAGAACTGGAACGCCAGCACGACATCAACGCCCTGGTGGAAAACAGCCCGGACGCCGTCGCTCGGCTGAGTGTTCTCGGGGAGGTGCTCTACGTCAATGCGCAGTTGCGAAAATGGGTGGGCGGGGCCTGGCCGGAACTGATGGGCATGCCCATGGATGAAGTGGTGCCGCTGAACGCCCAGTCCCAGCTTTTTCGAGAATTGGTGGCCCAGGTGATTCGCCAGAATAAAGCCACGGAACAGGAGTTCTTATTGTCGGCTTTGAAAACCGCGCCCAAGGTGGTGTTGATCCACTTTGTTCCCGAGGTCGACGGCCAGCGGGTCGTCAGCGTGCTGGCCGTCGGGCGCGATATTTCCAAGCTGCGCGCGGCGGAGCGGCGCCTGGCCAATTCCAACGCGCAATTACGCGACCTGTCGACCCGCCGGGAAACGGCGCGGGAAGAGGAGCGCAAACTGATTGCCCGGGAGATCCATGACGAACTGGGCCAGCACCTGACGGCGCTGCGCATGGGCATCTCGTTGCTGAGGTTTCAGTTCGGCACCGATACGCCTGAACTCACCCCTCAGGTCGAGCGCTTGATGGGGCTGACCGACAAGACCATTCAGGTGGTGCGCAATGTGTCCACGAGCCTGCGCCCCTCCGCGCTGAACCTGGGGCTGGTGTCCGGTCTTGAATGGCTGACAGCCGAATTCGTCACCCTGACCCAGGTTCCCTGTGCGTTGAACCTGCCGCTGATTCCCCTGACCCTTCCGGATACCCACGTGACCGCAGCGTTTCGCATCGTGCAGGAATCGCTGACCAATATCGCGCGTTATGCCGAAGCGACACAGGTCAGCGTCACCCTGAGCCCGCAGGAGACGCACTGGGTGCTCGAGGTCCAGGACAACGGCAAGGGCTTTGACCCGGATGCCGTCGGCCGCCAGACCCTGGGCTTCGGCCGGCATGCGTGAGCGCGGCCTGATGCTGGGCGGCAAAGTGATCATTTTCAGTCACCCTGGGCAGGGCACTACGGTCCAGGCGTTCATTCCGATGCACAAGGATAGGTATTGATGATTCGCATGCTGATCGCCGATGACCACACCATCATGCGCGAAGGGCTCAAGCAACTGTTCTCGCTGGTCGCCGACGTGCAGGTGGTGGCCGAAGCCGAGAGTGGCACGCAACTGATCGAACTGTTGCGCCAGGTCGAGATCGACCTGCTGCTGCTCGACATGAATATGCCGGGTATCAGCGGCGAGATTTTGATTGCGCGCCTGCATACCCAATACCCGAAACTGCCGATTCTGGTGTTGAGCATGCATAACGAAATCCATATCGCGCAACGGGCATTACGCGCCGGTGCGCTCGGCTACCTGACCAAGGATCGCGATCCCGAAACCCTGTTGGTCGCGATGCGTCGAGTGGTCAGTGGCCAACGCTACCTCGACCCCGGGCTGGCGGAACAGATCGCGCTGCAAAGCAGTGGCTTGAAGCAGCAGACCTTTGTCGAGAGTTTGTCCGATCGCGAGTTCCAGATCCTGCGCCTGCTGGCGCACGGCATGAGCGTCAACCAGATCGCCGAGCAGTTGGTCATCAGTAACAAGACGGTCAGCACCCACAAGACCCGGCTGATGGAAAAAATGGGGTTTTCCTCCACCGCAGACATTGTGCGCTTCGCCATGACCCTGGGTATTTCGTGACGCGTGTCCAGGGGTAGGGATTTTCCTAGGCGGTTTTCCAGGATCCCTACCCCAGAATAGGGATGCTCCGATGGTGGCGGTGCCATTATCGGGCCAGTATCTCTTTCAAGCAGTCGAATGGCCGGTCAGGCCATGACGACAGGCCTTGACAGGGAGACAGACCGTGAGCGCACCGACACCACCCCCTTCCGCTGCTTTGACCCTGTTTCCGGTTGCGTTCGCGGGTCTGCTGGGCGGGCTTGCGATTGCCTGGAGCGAGCGCTTCAGCATGGGGTCGCTGGCAGCTGGCGGCGCCTTGTTTACGTTGTGTATCGGCATGGGCCTGTGGGCAAACAGCAGGAGCCGGGCGCAGTGGCGTGGCCTGCAACAGCAGCTCGATCAACCGGCATCCATTGCTCCGACGCTGGCCGTCGATAACGGCCTGGCACAGGTGTGCGTCAGCGTGCTGCCGATCTGGTCGCGGCAGATAGAAGCGGCGCGTTCGATCAGTGAAACCTCGATTCTCAGCCTCAGCGAGCGTTTTGGCACGCTGTCATCCAACATCAGCCACAGCGTCTCCAGCAATGGCGGCCAGGACGCTTCGCAACAATTGGTCGACTTGCTGGAGGTCGGCCAGCGTGACCTCAATTCCATCGTCGTGGCCCTGCGCGCCGCGCTCACCAACAAGGAGAATGAGCTCAAGGAAGTCATGCAGCTCTCGGGCTTCACCGAGCAGCTTCAGCAGATGGCCAAGTTCGTCGGCGACATCGCCAGTCAAACCAACCTGCTTGCCCTCAACGCGGCTATCGAGGCTGCGCGAGCCGGGGAGGCGGGGCGAGGGTTTGCGGTGGTCGCCGATGAAGTGCGCAAGTTGTCGAGCATGTCCGGCGAGACCGGGCGCAAGATCAGCGAAACCGTGATCACCGTCAACGCCGCCATCGCCCGCACGGTGCAGATGTCCCGCCACCACGCCGAACAAGACACCCTGACCCTCGCCGATTCGGAGCGCGTGGTGTCGGAGGTTATCGAACATTTTCGCGCAACCGCCCAGACCATTGTGCGCAACAGCCATGACCTGCAGCAGCAGAGCGCCAACGTCGCCGACGAGATTGCCCAGGTGCTGGTTGCCCTGCAGTTCCAGGACCGCGTCAGCCAGATGTTGACCTTGATTACCCGCGACCTGGACAAGTTGCAGCAGCAGTTGGACGAACGTCATGAGTCGAGCCTCAGCGGACAGTCCCTGGCGCCGATGAGCGGTGACCGTTGGCTGCAGGAGCTGTCAACGGCCTACACCATGCCAGAGCAGCACGCCATTCATGGCGGTAAAGCGCCTGCCCAGGCCGCTGCCAACGAAATCACGTTTTTCTAGAGGAGTTTTTCCGATGAGTAAAACCATTCTGATCGTCGACGACTCGGCCTCCATCCGCCAGGTGGTGAGCATCACGCTCAAAGGCGCCGGTTACGACGTGATCGAAGGCTGTGATGGCAAAGACGCCCTGAGCAAACTGGACGGCCGCAAAATCCACCTGATTGTCAGCGACGTGAACATGCCCAACATGGACGGCCTCAGTTTCGTCAAGGCGGCCAAGCTGTTGCCGGCCTACAAGTTCACGCCGGTCATCATGCTGACCACCGAAGCCAGCGATGCGATGAAGCAGCAAGGCCAGGCCTCCGGCGCCAAGGCCTGGATGGTCAAGCCCTTCCAGCCTGCGCAAATGCTGACTGCCGTGTCCAAGTTGATCCTGCCATAGCGATGACCAGCGACCGCTGGCCAGGAGGTTTACATGAAAAGCGCCGTCCCGATGCTACGTCGAATCCAAGTCATGGAAGGCCCCCTGACGATCTACACGGCTGCCGAGCAAAGGACGTGCTGTTGTCGTTGTTTCCCCTGGCCCATGAAGTCGAGTTGGACCTGTCCAGTGTCGATGAACTCGACAGTGCCGGTTTGCAGCTGTTGATCCTCATCAAGCGCGAGTCTCTCAAGGAAGGCACCCAGTTGTTGCTGAGCAACCCCAGTTCGACGGTGAGCGAAGCCTTTCGCCTCAGCGGCCTTGATGACTACTTCACCAATGCGTGTTTCACCCAGTCGGTCGGAGCGTAAGCGTATGAACATGGATGACGTGCTGCAGACGTTCATTGCCGAAAGTCGCGAGCTTCTGTTGCAAATGGAAGATGCGCTGCTGCAGATCGAGAAGTCGCCCCAGGACCTGGACACCATCAACGGCCTGTTCCGTGTGGCCCACACCATTAAAGGTTCGGCCGGCCTGTTTGGCTTGATGCCGATCGTTGAGTTCACCCATGTCGCCGAAAGCGTGCTGGACCGGGTGCGCAGCCTGGAAGTGCGCGTCGACGAGGCGTTGAGTGCGTTGTTCCTCGACGCCCGTGACCATATCGGCCAATTGATCGACCTGCTGGCCGAGGACGGCAACCTGGATCGCCTGGACGAGCCGGTGCGGGCTCAGGGTCAAGCGCTCATTGAGCGGCTGTCGCTGTATCTGGACGCGGCGGCCTCGACCCCGGCGCCGGCCCTTCAAGCGCCGGCGCCGGCGGATGAGCCAGGCGGCAGTCCCGGCCATTGGCATTTGTCGCTGCGCTTTGGCCCGGATGTGTTGCGCAATGGCATGGACCCCTTGGCGTTCCTGCGTTACCTGAGCACGCTGGGGCGTTTGCTGCACACCGTTACCTTGTTCGATGGGTTGCCGCCCATGACCGCCATGGACCCGGAAACCAACTACCTCGGGTTTGAACTCGCACTGGCCAGCGACGCTTCCCTGGAGGTCATCGACGGCGCCTTTGATTTTGTCCGCGAGGACGCGCTGGTTCGCATCCTTGCACCGAATGCCACGGTGCAGGCGTGTCGGACCCATCTCGACGGGTTGCCGGAAGACAACGCCGCGCTGATCGAGCTGCTGGTGCGTTGCGGCACATTGACCGAGGCCCAGGCCTTGCTCGTGACCGAGGATGCCGAGCAGGCACCGGTCGAAACGCGCAGCGAGCCTGATGTCCAGGAGTCGACAACGCCGCCGGTCAAGGCCGGCAAAAGCGCGGCGAGCAACGAAGGCAATCTGATTCGGGTCGATGCGGCCAAGCTGGACCAACTGATCAACCTGGTCGGCGAGCTGATCATTGCCGGTGCCGGCGCCAACCTGGTGGCGGTACGCAGTGGGATTGGCGAGATGATCGAATCCACCAGCCTGTTATCGCGGCTGGTCGAGGAAGTCCGCGACTCGGCGCTGACCCTGCGCATGGTGCAGATCGGCGCAACCTTCACGCGGTTCCAGCGTGTGGTGCGGGACGTCTCCAAAGAGTTGGGCAAGGACATCGTGCTGCACATCGGCGGCGGTGAGACCGAGCTGGACAAGACCGTCGTCGAACGCATTGGCGACCCGCTGACCCATTTGGTGCGCAATGCCATGGACCACGGCATCGAGCCTGCGTCGACGCGCCTCCAGCGGGGCAAGCCGGCCCAGGGCACGGTACGCCTGAATGCCTATCACGAATCCGGCAGCATCGTGATCGAGGTGTCCGACGACGGCGGTGGCCTGGCCAAGGACAAGATCCTGGCCAAGGCCCGTGAGCGTGGTTTGGTGGGAGAGGGCCAGCAGCCGTCGGACAAAGACATTCTGAATCTGATTTTCGAGCCGGGATTCTCCACCGCCGACCAGGTCACGCAACCTGTCCGGCCGTGGCGTAGGCATGGACGTCGTGAAGCGCAATATCACGGCGTTACGCGGCAGCGTCAGCCTCGAGAGCGAAGTCGGGCAGGGCACCACGGTGCGCATCCGCCTGCCGCTGACACTGGCGATCATTGACGGTTTCCTGATCGGCGTGGGCAAGGCTTCTTATGTGATTCCGCTGAACATGGTGGAGGAGTGCATCGAGCTGGCACCTCAGCGGGGCACCGAAACCGGCTACCTGGACCTGCGGGGCGAGGTGCTGCCGATCCTGCGGCTGCGCGACATGTTTGATGTGCAAGAGCCTGGAGGCAGCCGGGAAAACGTGGTCGTCGTGCAATACGCAGGTTTGCGTGCCGGCCTGGTGGTTGACCGCCTGCAGGGGGAGTTCCAAACCGTGATCAAGCCACTGGGCAAAGTGTTTGGTGATGCCCATGGGCTGGGCGGGTTCACCATCCTCGGAAGTGGAGCCGTTGCGCTGATCCTGGATATCCCGAATTTGCTAGGACAGGTTGCCAAGGAAACCCCTCATCGTTCGATCCCAAGCCCTTTATCGACTCATTGAAGCGTCATCAGGAGTGCCTCGCCATGACAGTTATCAGAAATATCATGTTGCTGGTTTTCACAGCCATGCTGGGTGTCTTCGTGTTGGGTGGCACCAGCCTGTACCTGGCCGGTGAAATCAATACGAGCGCCAGCTATGCCAACGTCAATACGGTGCCCAGCCTGCTGGAGATCGACCGCGCCGCCGCGGCCTTCACCGACCTGCATGCCTTGCAATGGCAGCGCTTGAACGAGACCGACAAAACCAGCGTGGCGGCTTACGCGGCCAGCGTGGCGCAGGATTTCAGTGCCGTTGGCAAAGCCCTGGATCGCTATCAGGCCGAGTTGACCTCCGACGAGCGCGATGCGGCGTTGTTGAAACAACTGCGCGGTTACTTGGCTGAGTTTGCGGCGTTGCAGACCCACTTCGACAAGCTCATCGATGACGGTGACCAGGCCTCGGCCCGTGCATTGATCGAGCGAGCCAGCCCTTGCAGACCGCCGTGCTCGCGGCGATCGGCGAGCTGCGTGAATACAACCTGGAACTGGGGCGCAAGGGCCAGGTGCTTGCCACCACCACCGAGAAGAACGCACGCACCCTCATCCTGCTGGTGAGCGGCCTGACCCTGGTGGCTACCCTGCTGATCGGTGTCTTGCTGGGGCGCAATCTGATGCGCCGGCTCGGGGCGGAACCTACCGTGGTGCAAGCCTATGCGGCACGTCTATCGGCTGGCGAGTTGAATGCCAAGGCAGCGCTCAAGGCGGGAGACACCACCAGCCTGATGGCGAGCATGCAGCAGTTGGGCGCGAACCTGCATGAATTGGAATCGTGGGAGATGGACCGTATGTCCAGTGAACACGACAAGGGCGAGATCGATGCACAGATCGATGCCGGCCGCTTTCATGGCAGTTACCGCTCCATGGCCCAGGGCATCAACGATATGGTCAACGGCCACATCGCGGTGAAGAAAAAAGCCATGGCCTGCATACGCGCCTTCGGTAACGGTGATCTGTCTGCGCCCCTGGAACAATTCCCCGGCAAAAAAGCCTTTATCAACGACAACATCGAGCTGTTGCGCACCAACATCCTGGCGCTGATCAATCAAATGCAGCACATGTCCAGCGAGCATGAAAAAGGTGACATTGACGTGATGATCGATGTCGAGGGCTTCTCGGGCTCGTACCGGGATATCGGCCAGGGCATCAATGACATGGTCAACGGCCATATCAACGTGAAGAAAAAGGCCATGGCCTGTATTCGCGCGTTCGGCGAAGGGGATTTGTCCGCGCCCCTGGAGCGTTTCCCCGGCCAAGAAAGCCTTTATCAATGAAAACGTCGAGCAACTGCGCGCCAATATCCTGGCCCTTGTGGAAGATACCAGCGAGATCAGCGACAGTGCGCTGATCGGCAAGCTGGACACCCGCCCTGACGCCGCCCGGCACCAGGGCGATTTCCGCCGCATCATCCTCGGTATCAANGGTTCTCTGGACGCGATCATCGTACCGATCACCGAGGCCATGGAGGTGCTGTCGGNGATGGCCGCCGGCGACCTGACCCGCAGCATTACCGGCGACTACCAGGGCAAGTTCCTGGAGCTGAAGCACTCGGTCAATGGCACCGTGGAAAAACTCTCGGAAATCATCGGCGAAGTGCGCGGCTCGGCGGACTCGCTGTCGAGCGCTTCGGAAGAGATCTCCGCCACCGCCCAAAGCATGGCCCAGTCGGCTTCCGAGCAGGCGGCATCGGTCGAACAGACCTCGGCGTCGATGGAGCAAATGTCGGCGTCCATTTCCCAGAACACCGAAAATGCCAAGGTCACCGATGGCATGGCGGGCAAAGCCAACAAGGAAGCGTCGGAAGGCGGTCGAGCCGTGAAGGACACCGTGGCGGCGATGAAAACCATCGCCGAAAAAATCGGCATCGTCGATTCCATTGCCTACCAGACCAACTTGCTGGCGCTCAACGCGGCGATCGAAGCGGCACGGGCCGGCGAGCACGGCAAAGGCTTTGCGGTGGTCGCGGCTGAAGTGCGCAAACTGGCGGAGCGCAGCCAGATTGCCGCACAGGAAATCAGTGAGGTGGCCAAGAACAGCGTGGCCCTGGCCGAACGGGCGGGCAACCTGCTGGACGAGATTGTGCCGTCGATTGCCAAGACCTCCGACCTGGTGCAGGAAATTGCGGCTGCCTCGGAAGAGCAATCCATCGGTTCCGAACAAATCAACAGCGCGATGTCGCAGATGAGCCAACTGACCCAGCAAAACGCGTCGGCCTCCGAGGAACTGGCGGCGACGGCCGAGGAAATGAGTGGCCAGGCCGAACAGTTGCAGGAACTCATGGGGTTTTTCACCGTGCAAAGCAAACGTGCCGGGCGCAATGTCTCGATGCCCCAGATCAGCCGAGCCATGTCCACCCAGGACCTGGACAGTCGCTCCTCGGACGGCGGTTTCGTCCGCTTCGGGAGTTGACCCATGGGCACCTCAGCGAGCATGCAGGGCGCTGTCGAAGCTGCGCCGCCAGTGGATGAACCCTTGCAGTACCTGACCTTCCTGGCGGCCGAGGAGATGTACGCGGTCAATACCCTGAGTGTTCGTGAAATCATCGAATACAACCAGGTGACCAGCGTACCGATGATGCCGGAATTCCTGCGGGGGGTTATCAACCTGCGCGGCTCGGTGGTGCCGGTCGTGGACCTCAAGGCGCGTTTCGGCAAGGGCACGACGGTACTGGGCAGTCGCACCTGCATCGTCATCCTTGAGGCGGCGAAGGAGGGCGAATCCCAGGTCCTGGGGGGTGGTGGTGGACTCGGTCAGCGAAGTGATCGAGATACTCGAGATCGATATCAAGCCCGCTCCGGCGTTCGGCAATCACATTCGCACCGACTTCATCGGGGGGATGACCAAGGTGCGAGGCGAGTTCGTCACGCTCCTGCAGATCGAGCATGTGCTGTGTGTCGATGAGATAGCCGGCCTGATCTCTGTCTAGGTATCTCAACGCTGAACCCCCGGCGGATAGAGCTGTTGTGGTGAGCGGGCTTGTCCCGCGCCGGGGTGCGAAGCGCCCCTGATGAAGACGAAAAACGTATTTGACCCGAGGTGAATCATGGCCCCATCCATCGACAGTCCAGGCAATGCCAGCGTCTCGAGCCCGAGCCAGTACCTCACCTTTGTGCTGGGGGAGGAGATGTTCGCCGTGGGCACGCTCAACGTCCGGGAAATCATCGAATACGGGCCGATCACCAGCGTGCCGTTGCTGCCTCCCAGCATACGCGGGGTGATTAACCTGCGCGGCGCGGCGGTGCCCGTGCTCGACCTGGGGGTGCGCTTTCGCGGCGAACGCACGGTGCAGACCCCAAGGACCTGCTTTGTGATCCTTGAGGTACAGGCCAATGCTCAGCGCAAGCCGGTGGGCATCATTGTCGATGCGGTCAGCGAGGTCCTGGAAATCGCCGACCAGGACATCGAGCCGTCGGTGAATTTCGGCACCGATGTCAGGGCCGACTTTTTACTGGGCATCGGCAAAACTGGAGAGCGGTTTTGTGCTGTTGCTGGACATCGGCCGCGTGCTGTCCCTGGAACAGGTCGATGCGCTGGCCAACCTTGAGTCTTCGCTACCTTCGATCGCCTGAACAGGCTGGGGGAATGTCCTGATGAACGTGATCCTCTCTGACGCCGAGTTCGTGCAGTTTCGTGACCTCATTTATCAAATCGCCGGCATCAGCCTGTCCGATGCCAAGAAACAGTTGGTGAGCGCTCGCCTGGCCAAGCGGCTGCAGGTGTTCAAGCTCAATACCTACGGCGCTTACTACAAGGTGCTGATGAAGGACAGCGTGGAGTTGCAGGTAGCGGTGGACATGCTGACCACCAACGAGACCTACTTTTTCCGTGAGCCCAAGCATTTTGATTTCCTGCGCGATNTAGCGTTGCCCGAGCTGCGGGGCAGCGGGCCGTTGCGCATATGGAGTGGCGCCTGCTCGACCGGCGAAGAACCCTATACCTTGGCAATGGTGCTGGCAGACAACCTCGCCGGCCGGCCCTGGGAGATTGTCGCGTCGGACATCAGCAGCCGGGTATTGGAAAAAGCCCGCCTTGGGCGTTATCCCCTCGACGGCATACGCGGCATCCCCGAGGCGCTGTTGAACAAGTATTGCCTCAAGGGCGTGGGCGCCAACCACGGTTGTTTCATGGTCGACCCGGCGCTGGCGGCGAAGATCGATTTCCAGTCGATCAATCTGAATAACCCGCTGCCGAAACTGGGGATGTTCGATGTGATCTTCCTGCGCAATGTGATGATCTATTTTGATAACGACACCAAAGTGCAGGTGGTCAAGCGCCTGGTCAGTCACCTCAAGCCGGGTGGGTACTTTCTGGTCAGCCATTCGGAGAGCCTCAACGGCATCACCGATCAGCTGCGACTGGTCAAGCCTTCCATCTACCGGAGGCCGCATGCCTGACAGTCGACCGCCCAACGAGGTGTTCCTGAATCCCGGCGAGTGGTTTTTCGGCTCGGGTGCGATTCGCCTGCGTACGGTGCTGGGATCGTGTGTTGCATTGGTGTTCTGGCATCCCCGGCGCTTGCTGGGGGGCATGTGTCACTACCTGCTGCCACAGCGCGCCGTGGCCAAACACGGTGTCCTGGATGGTCGCTACGGCAACGAAGCCTTTGAACTGTTGCTCGCTCGAATACAGTCGATCAAGGCCCTGCCGACGGAGTTCAGGATCAGCGTATTCGGCGGTGGGAACATGTTTCCCGGGCTTGTGCGCTCGGACAATGATTACGTCGGCCAGCGCAATGTCGAACAGGCCATGCGCCTGCTCGACCTGCATCAGTTGCGGTGTCAACACTTCCATGTGGAAGGCGTGGGTTATCGGACCATTGTGTTCGATCTGGCCAACGGCGAAATCGAACTCAACTACCTGGCCTTGAAGTGAACCCCCAGCAGCCCTCATGGAGAGCGTGCGACATGAGCCTTATCAAAGTGCTGATCATTGATGATTCCGCCGTGGTGCGTCAGGTGCTGACGGCGACCCTGGGGCAAGACCCCGCTATTGAGGTTATCGGCGCGGCGGCAGACCCGGTGTTCGCCATGGACAAAATGAACAAGCAATGGCCGGATGTGATTGTGTTGGACGTGGAGATGCCACGGATGGATGGCATCACGTTCCTCAAGAAGTTGATGGCCGAACATCCCACGCCCGTGGTCATCTGCTCCACGCTGACCGAAAAGGGTGCGGCCACCACCATGCAGGCGCTGGCGGCCGGCGCGGTCAGCATTGTGACCAAGCCACAACTCAACCTGCGCCAGTTTCTCACCGACAGTGCCGATGAATTGGCGGGGCCGTCAAGGCCGCCGCGCGGGCCAACATGAAGCGCATGGTGCCTTCCAGCGAGCGCGCTCCCGCCAGGCTGACGGCCGACGTCATATTGCCGGCGGGCGCCCAGGCAATGGCGCGCACCACCGAGAACATTGTCGCCATTGGTACGTCCACGGGCGGCACCCAAGCCCTGGAGTTGGTATTGACCGCCTTGCCCAGGGTCTGCCCGGGCATCGTCATCGTGCAGCACATGCCCGAACACTTCACCGCCGCGTTTGCCGAGCGCCTCAATCGGCTGTGCGAGATCGAGGTCAGGGAGGCGAAGAACGGTGACCGGGTTATCCCCGGTTGTGCGCTGATTGCCCCTGGTGGTCGGCACATGGTGCTCAAGCGCAGCGGTGCCCAATACCAGGTGGAAATTGTCGACGGACCTCCGGTCAGCCGGCATCGACCTTCCGTTGATGTACTGTTTCGTTCGGTGGCCCGCAGTGCCGGGAGTAACGCGCTGGGGATCATCATGACGGGGATGGGCGACGACGGCGCCCGGGGCCTGAAGGAAATGCACGACAACGGCGCCCGCACCCTGGGCCAGGATGAAGAGTCCTGCGTGGTGTATGGCATGCCCAAGGAGGCGTTCAAACTGGGGGCCGTGGAGCGTGAGTTGCCCCTTGAGCAGATATCGGCGGCGATCCTGCACTCCATGCATCAGCGCCGCTGACGGTTCAGGTTTCTGTGTTGATTGATGAGGCGCTCCAGCAACCCGCCTCGGGCCAGCCTGGCGTTTCAGTATGGGTCATGCTGGGCTCAGGGCAGGGAATCAATGGCCCGTAAGACCGCACAGGCGATGGTCTTCGTAATCGTTCGCCGCTGAACGTTATCGAGCATCGGGCTTAACCATGTGGGTAGACTGTTCAGCATGGGCAAAATGGCCGTGAGCGCGCCCTCGCGCAACGGCCCGCCCGGTGGATGGCCTGCCTGGCCGATCAGATCCATTATTTCCGACTCATAGGCACGCCGCAGTTGCTGGACGCTTGCCTGCATCGAGTCGCCCAGGCAATTGGCGTCCATGACCGCCAGCTTGAAGTGTCCGGTCATGTGTTCATGCAATTGAAGGTGACAGTCGATCAGTTGGGCCAGGCGTTGATCGGGTGCCAATCGGCGACTCTTGATGCCGTGCACCTGGGACAACAGGGTTTGATACAGCTCCATCAGCAGTTCGTAAAAGCAGCGCCTCTTTGCTTTCCACATGGTGATAGATCGCCCCCGGGCTTTATGCCGACATGGGCGGCGAGTTTCACGCATGCTGACCTGGTTGAAACTGCGCTCCTTGAATAACTCCGAGGCTTTTGCGCTGGAAGTCTGATCGGTTCAGCACACGCTTTGCCTCGGATTGCGCGCACGCCTGGCGCTCCGGCACACCGGCCACGGGTTCATGTCCCGGGCGCCTGCTGCCGGGCAATTTCCTGATTGCGCAGGATAAAGCGCTGCAACTTGCCACTGGGGGTCTTGGGGAGTTGCTCGACGAACTCCACTTCCCGCGGATTAGGCATGGGCGGCCAGGCGCTGCCGTACATGCAGGCGCAGTACTTCAGCCAGCTCGGCGCTGGGCTGGTACTGGCTGTCGAGCACGACAAAGGCTTTGATCAGCTCGGTGCGTTGCGGGTCGGGTTTGCCGATCACCGCCGCTTCGATCACCGCCGGGTGTTCGATCAGGGCGCTCTCGACGTCGAACGGTCC
>Ga0065696_1000049_pt1 | contig 15696 bp, 16 predicted proteins | sample SwiRhiMetagenome_FD_59085 | JGI IMG/M metagenome (GOLD analysis project Ga0065696, IMG submission 59085) | Bulk soil microbial communities from switchgrass field near East Lansing, Michigan, USA - East Lansing bulk soil v2 (version 2) | ecosystem: Environmental > Terrestrial > Soil >...
GGCTGGGAACACGAGGCCGTGCTGGAGGAAATGCAGCGTCGAATGAACCATGCACCTGACATGATGCGTGTTCGAAAAAGGACTGTTGAGCATCCCTTCGGGACGTTCAAACAATGGATGGGCTCGACGCACTTCCTGACTCGTAAGTTGGTCGGAGTCAGCGCGGAGATGAGCCTCAACGTGCTCGCCTACAATATGAAACGAGTCATGAAAATCATCGGTACAGAAGGCTTACTGAAAGCGATGGCGACGTAAAAGCCCCAGCATTTGCTGCTCCAAGAGGCGCTAAAGCGCTTAATAAACGCTTTGCAGCGCTACCGGTGCTAATCATGGCAAATGTTTAGGTAATCGCCTCGCCCAAGAGCGCTGGGCTTAGGCGTCCCTGATACGAAAGTGTTTTTACACACTCTGGGCCAAAAGCAGCCGTTCGATTCATCCCAAAAAAGATGCATTGATGTATCATCAGAGGCTGGTTATCGCACCACCGAATGCAAAACGATAACGCTCAATGCCCATCCGAATGCAAGAATTCCCATTCCAAACGTGATGCCAAGAAGCAGAGGATGTTTCCACAAGGGTCTGTCTCCTATTGCCGTCTTTAGTGATTCTCAGTAGGAACGTCAGAGCAATATCCAAGCCACTAAACAACACAGGGTCTAGGATCAATGCCTAGCGACGAAGTGGCCGCTAGGTAGCGTTGCAGATTTCAATTGTCTGAGGCAGAAAGCCCAAAACCTGGGGAGCCTTCCCAACAACGGGGGTTAAGACCCCAACATCGCGGCACATACTTCCCTTTCGTTACCCACTCCTTTGTCGCCAGGAAAGGCTCGCAACAAGCCGAATCGCTTTCGGGCAGGCAGGACTCGCAAGGCGGAATACACTCAACAATGAAAGTTGGCTAAGGCATCAGCATTCGAAACCGCTGATGATGCGCTGACCTATCTATTGCAGGCACAGGGCGAATGCCGGCTCGTGATTGTCGATCACGGTCTCCCTGGGCAAATTCAAGGCATAGAGTTCATTGAAATGGTCAGAGGAAAATGGCCTTCCATTGCGTCGATTCTCACCTCCGGATACCAAATAGATCCCGCAGCAATGCCACCCTCCACCATTTACCTGCACAAGCCGTGGTCCTGGATGACCTGATCACTGCGATAGCCGCTTTGCTTCAGCCTGACTTTCCGATCCGAAAAACGTAAAGCTCGCGAACACCAACGTCGGCGATGGATCGTTCCCGCCCCTCGTGACAGGCCTAAACGGCCAGTTCCGGTCGTTCGCCAGTCCCGTCGAGCGGTCATTCGAGAGCTAATCTTCTCCAAAACTTGTCCGGTAGAGGCAATGCCGCTTCTTTGACCTTAGCTGGGACGAAGATATTCCGGAAGTAATGCGACCATCCTCACTTGGCTCTCGCCATTACATCTGTCTCCGTTGCGCGCAGCGATCGCAACGGTGGTCAGCGCACTGTCCCCTTGTCGAATCCAACTGTGTCCCAACTCACAGCTTTCAGCCTGTCGGCTCAGTTCCAAAATCTAGTGAAAACGTCGTTGGGACTGAAAAAGCTGGATAATATAGAACCATGATTCTAGAATCCAGATTCCAGGATGTATTGGGTGTCATCACATCACGGCACGCGNTTTGAAAGCGACGTGTGTGCTCTGGTCTTCTTGGGCTGTAACTTCGAGATGGCTGAATTCGAGCTGTCCGATATGAGTCGTTTGGTTCAAACAGGAAAATAATAATCATGTTCCGATACTTCCCNACGAATTACGCGTGGAATTTGTCCGTGGACCTTGCCTTAGAAATGGGAGCCCGAATCGGCGAAATCGTCGAAATGTGTGAACCCCTGCAGGAGGCCGCCAAACAATCGGATGCAGCCGGTACTCAGGCGTTTCGAGAAACCTGGTCGAAAATGGCAGACAAGCTGTGCGAGCTGGCCAGCGAAGATNTTGCTTTGGGGCGACGCCTTTCCGCAGGTGAGAAATACAACCGTGCAGCCATCTATTACCTGACCTGCGAACGCTTGCAAGCGAACAATGCGCCCGGTCGGCTGGGAGCTCTATCAAACGATTCCTAGAGACCTTCGCCCCACGGTATCGAACTGTCAGGTGAGAACTGTGAGCGTGTCGAGATACCTTATAAAGACACCGTTCTTTCCGGGCTACTGGTGCGTGCCGAGGGAGTTACCGGCCGTGCACCGTTGCTGGTGCAGGTCAACGGCTTGGATTCTTTCAAGGAGATGAAGTATCGGGTGGGACTGCCGGGCTGGTTGGCCAAGCGCGGAGTTTCCTCGCTCATTGTGGACCAGCCTGGCACTGGCGAAGCGTTGCGCCTGCATAATCTCAAGGCCCGCTATGACGCAGAGCACTGGGGCAGTCGCGTGTTCGACTGGCTTGAGACTCGCGATGATGTGGATACCACCCGCATTGGCTGTGAAGGCATTTCACTGGGCGGTTATTACTGCCCGAGAATCGTTGCCTTCGAACCACGCTTCGCCTGCGGGGTGGTTTGGGGAGCGAACCACGATTGGCGCGACGTGCAGCAGCGTCGGCTCGAGCGAGAAGGCGACTTCCCGGTCCCACATTACTGGGATCACGTGCGATGGGTGTGGGGCGGCAAAGACATCGATGAGTTCATGAGCATCGCCCAGAACGTTCATCTTGATGGTGTGGTTGAGCGGATCAAGGTGCCGTTTCTGGTGACCCATGGCGAACAAGATTCGCAGATACCGGTCAAGTGGGCATACCGGACCTATGAGCAGTTGGTGAACAGTCCAAAGCGCGAGCTAAAGATTTTCACCGCGCGCGAAGGCGGCGTACAACATTCGAGCTTCGACAACTCCATTAACGCTGGTCAGTTCATAGCTGACTGGGTTGCGCAAACCCTTGGCGGCCACACTGCCTGACACAAGAGAGATAATCATGAATATCATCGGACCCGATTATCTGGTCTTTGGCGTCGACGACGTCGAGCAGTGCGTGCAATACCTGACCGACTACGGCCTGAAGCCTGTTGACGTAGACCAGCACGGCGGCTACCTGGAGGCACTTGACGGTACCGGGGTACTTGTTCGTCACCGCAGTGACGGCCGTTTGCCGGCGCCAATGGAAATCTCAACGATGCTGCGCGAAACCGTCTACGGGGTGGCCGACGAGCAGGCATTGCAAGCCATTGAAGCCGAGTTGAGCAAGGACAGGATTGTGACCCGTGGCGAGGATGGCGTTTTGCGTGTTGTGGATGACATGGGTTTTGCCCTTGGGTTCCAGATAACCCGTCGTCAAACTTTGCAATTAACCGGTGAGGTCAGCAATGCCCCTGGCTCATACACCGGCCGGCCAGTCAATGACCTGGGTGCCAGCGACGCGATTGAAGCCCTGCCGCGAAGTCTCTCGCATGTCGTGTACTTCGTGCCCGACTATGCTAAAGCCGAAGCATTCTATGCCCGCCTCGGCTTCGTCTGCACCGACCGTTTCAGTGGCGTGGGGCCGTTCCTGCGTCCTGCCGGCACGCTCGATCACCACACCTTGTTCCTGATACAGACACCACCGTTCCTGAAGGGCATCGAACACTTTACTTTCCACATGGGCGGGCCGACTGAGGTGCTGCTGGCAGGTAGTCGCTTCGTCAATAAAGGCTATGAGTCATTCTGGGGGCCGGGACGTCACCAACTAGGGTCCAACTGGTTCTGGTACTTCAACAGCCCGCTCGGCTGCCACGTCGAGTATGACGCGGACATGGATTTGCACGATGAAAACTGGGATCCACGGGAGGCGCTTCCGGGTGCAGACAACTCCCAGTACTTCCTATTCAGTCACCAGAAAAAATGGGCGCCTGGCGGACCACCACCCAAGCATTGATTAGTGCTAACAGTGACGGGCCAAGCCTGCATGCCAGACTTGGCCCTTTCAAAGAGTGCGTTGATACCCGTTGTCTATTCGGGTGGCCTGGTCGTTACTGCTCGAAAATCGCCACAGCCCGAACAAATCCCGCCGAGGCATGTTTGATTTTGTAGGGAAAGCACGAAACGAGAAAGCCATTGGCAGGTAACGCGGCGAGGTTGGCCAGCTTTTCCATCTGGCCATAACCGATGTCTCGGCCTGCCTTGTGCCCTTCCCAGATCAGCGAAGCGTCACCGCTTTCAGCAAATCGTTCACGGGTGTACTTGAACGGTGCGTCCCAACTCCAAGCATCAGTGCCCACGACCTTGACGCCTCGTTCCAGCAGGTAAAGGGTAGCTTCCCTCCCCATCCCAACCCCTGCATCTAAGTATCCGGGTTTTCCAAAAAAGCTCACCTGCCCGAGTATTGACGAGCACAATATCCAACGGTTGCAGGTCATGCTTAATTCGCTCTAGCTCTGCGTCGACCTCCGCCGCGGTAACCACGTGCCCATCCGCGAGGTGACGAAAGTCCAGTTTCACGCCAGGTTGCAGACACCAATCCNAGGGCAACTCGTCAATGCCGAAGGCCGGCTTGCCACCATCCGTAGTCGAGGCATAGTGCCAAGGGGCATCCATATGAGTGCCGCTATGCGTAGTGATTGTCAGCCGCTCTGCCGCCCAAGATTCGTTCCCGGGTAGCTGATCAAGCGTCAAACCGGGGAACATTGCCTCCATCTCTGGCCAGCCCTGCTGATGATCCATGTAGTCAATACGTGGCAGCAACGGAGGAGGGTCTGTGTATGGGTTGTTATCCAGCGTCACCGAGAGATCAACGAGGCGGCGTTTGCCTGTAAGCGTCATTTGGCGAGTCCTTGAAAAAGTTGGGTACGGTTGAAAGTGGTCAGTCAGCTGTCGGCCTGTACCACCTGTTGATCAATCACGCCGAACAAGGGCCGACCATCCATTCCGCGCGCTTCCATGCGCACACGGTCACCAAAGTGCATGAAGCGCGTGTGCGGGGCGCCGCGCTCGATCATCTCGATGGCACGGCGCTCGGCAATGCAAGCGGAGCCGACACTGAGATCGGCATTCGACACCGTACCGGAGCCCAGCACTGTGCCCGCACTCAACCGGCGAGTCAGCGCAGCATGAGCGATCAACTCATGAAAGCCGAAGTTCATCGCGCTACCGTTGGGATGGCCAAACCAGTTGCCGTTCCACTCGACGTTCAATGGCAAGTGGACCCGTCCCTCGTACCAAGACTCCCCGAGCTCGTCAGGTGTAACCGCCACTGGCGCGAAGCTTGTGGACGACTTGGCCTGGACGAAACCGAAACCGGTCTTCATCTCCCTAGGCCCAAACGCACGTAAACTCATGTCGTTGAGCTGGACCAGAAGGCGGATATGCCCAAGTGCCTGTTCGGCCGAACAACCCATGGGCACGTCATCAACCACTATGCCAAACTCGCCTTCGAAGTCGATGCCGTGAGCATCACTCGGCAGCGCGAGATCTTCCGTGGCCCCCAGGAAGTCATCCCCCGCTCCTTGATACATCAGCGGAATGGACTGAATGCCATCGATTGGGTCTAGCTCGAAGGCGCGCTGCATCAGGTCGGCATGATTGAGAAAACACGACCCGTCCAGCCACTGCCAAGCTCGCGGCAGGGGCGCCATAGCGTTGTGCGGGTCAAAGGCCAGACTCTCATCCAGCAGGCCCTCATTGAGCGCCTGGTAGCGTGCCTGCAGCGCAGGGCTTACTGCGTTCCAGCTGTCTATGGCCGCTTGAAGCGTAGGGGCTATATCCGCAGCACTGACCATGCTGCTTAGGTCTTTGGAAATCAGGTGCAGACAGCCGTCGCGACTGCCATCTCGTAAGGTTGCCAGTTTCACTGTAAGGAGCTCCCTGTCGTTTGCAAAATGTGTGAATGATCATGAGGAGCCGGCAGAAACTCGATTGAACGGATGTTGTAAAATCCCCGAGCAGGCCACCACGCAGGCGCTCAGCAACCCGGCGAACAACAGCGCCGCCGCCAATGCCGTTGCGCTCGGCGCCAGGACGGAACACAACAACCCCGTCACAGCGGCAAAAAACAGCGTCTGCTCGAACGAGAGCAGCGAGTTGGCCATGCCTTTGCAACCGGCATGGCGTTCGACCGCAATCAGGCAGAGGCACGGGATTGACCAGAGCAAATCCGAAGCTCGCAACCCCAAGCGCGAGCACGGCGAAAGGTACCGCGGGTGTGTCCACGCATATGAAGTACACACTGTTGCAGGCGCTAGCACTGAGCAGCACCGCGTACCCTACCAGCAGGTGCTTGCTACGCGACCATCGCGAGGCCTGCCGCGCACTGACAGCGGAGCCGAGCATTGCTCCTGCTACCAACGGCATGAACACCCAACCGAACTGTGTGACCTGCAGCTTTAGGACTTGCAGAACAAACCAGGAGGCTGCGCCGATGTAGAGTGAAAACACCATGAACGTCAGACTACTGGCCAGCACCATGGCCTGAAAATGCGCGTCCTTGGCAACCTTCAGGTAGCTTGCGCCCATGGAGCGCAGGCTAAGCGTTGCGCGTTGCGCAGGCTTCAGCGTTTCGCCAAGCTGCACCTGCGCCCAGATAAACAGGATGGTGCCGAACCCGGCTTGAGCCAGGAAGATTGCCCGCCATCCCAGCGCATCCAGCAGGTAGCCACCGATCAGCGGCGCGACAGCAGGTGCCAGCACGAACGCCATGATCACCTGGGACATAGCACGCATAGCCGCAGCACCTTGCAACGAGTCCTGGATCAGTGCGCGCCCGACGACGCCTCCGGCGCCTGCCGAAAGACCCTGCAAAATGCGGAACAGCAGCAGTTGCTCAGTATTCGTCGAACACGCCACGGCCAGCGAGCAGAGGCTGAACGCTGCCGTGGACCATAACAACACCGGCCGCCGGCCAAGGCGATCAGAAAGCGCTCCGTACACCAACATCATGGCTGCCAGCCCGACCAGATAGGCGCTGAGCGAAAGCTGGATTACCCAGGACGTAGCGCCTAACTGCTCGCTGATCGTAGGCATCGCAGGTAGGTACATATCGATGCCGAGCGGACCGAGCATGCTCAGCCCGGCCAACAGCAGAATGTGGGTGAACTTCATTCAGACTCCTCAGAACGTCAGATTGAGACCCGTTTGGTAGATCAAGGCATCATCCCGCGCAGGCGCGAAGGTCGGCCCCTCCTGATAAGTCAGCCCGTTTACCCAATACAGACCACGGGTCACCTGCGCCGCATAGGACAGGGACAAAGCGGTGGAGGTGCGATCGGCGTCGCCACCGCCTGCTTCAACCGCATCGTGCGCGTACTTGCTGAAGTAGCTGCGGGTGAAACCGATAGATGCCATGTCGCGCTGGCGACTCTCGAACGGCCCGATGTAGAAGGAGGTGAGCTGGAAGTCCTTGGTGTAAAGGTTGCGGTCTTCCGGTGCATAGTTCACCTTGGCATCAAGGTACAAGCCGCGAGGCCCGGATTTGTTCGGCTGTGTCAGTTGATGAGTAACGGCTGCATACCCGCCATAATTGTCATCGGTCATGCCGCCGTTACGAAAGTCACTGTAGTGACTGGTGTTGTAGATAGCCCCTGCCCTTGCCCAGAATGCACGCTGTCCGTCCCCCGCAGCGATCTTGTAGCCGATCTCGTCCACCACCAGTGCGCGCGAACCTTCAACCTTGATTTCAAAACCGCTCGGGTTCTCATCAAGGTCATACTGAAAACGATTTGGGCTGGCGCTGCGGGCCACAGACGCGCGGTTGTACCAACGCTTGCTAGAGTCCTTGATACCGACGGTGAGTGCCGGGCTGGGGGTAAACAGCGACAAGCCGACCTGCACCGGAATCACACTGGTCGGACCGAGTGCCGCCGCGGAGGAGTTACCGCCCAAAACCATGCCGTAGTATTCACGGATCAGGTTGTAGTAGCCGTATTGAAGTTCCAGTCGGCCGTCGTAGAAACGCTGATTGACGGCAAAACTGGACATAGTGGCAAAGTTGGGGTTACCCGACTTGTAACTGCCGGACTCCCACGTACCTCCCAGCACAAACTGTGCATCACCGCCCCAGCCCATGCGTGTCAGGTCGTAGGTTAACTTGAAGCCAGTGGATTGACGGTAGGTTGGATTCTGCCCGTTGTACAACTGCGGTTTTTTCATTATGGCCGAGGACGTCATAACGGTAATTCGGCTGGAAGTTTATGGCCAGACCCATCCCGTTTTCCGCCAGCGTCTTACGCAGCCCGAACATCTCGGGGGCAATCGTGTCGCAGGGTTGAGTCTGATTCAGCACNGCTTCGGTACGTGGAATGTACTTGGCATAGGCCCGACAGTCATCATTTGCGACAGGCAGGGCGCTTTGCGGTAGGTTACCCGGGCCTTGGCTCTCTGCCGCCATTGGCGTAGCCGCAAAGGCGACAGGCCAGGTTGCAACACACAGCAAAGCAAGCAGCATCTTCGAGGACTGCATCGTTCCATNCTTTTCTTGTTTTGGAATAGATAAAGTTTTCAGGCGCGCACGCGCCTCCGTTGCCTGTTTCCAGGCAGCGGAGTCATTCAGGTTTAAATCAGGTTGTTTGAGTGGACGGCCGGCGCACGTTTCGTGGGATAAGCCAGACCACCAGTACCGCAATCAACGAAATCCCACCCAATGCAACGATTGCCGTCGTCAAACCGCCAAGCAAAGACGCCAGCAAGGTGACGGTGAACGGGCTGACGAACTGGCCGATGAAGAACGCGCCTGTCCAAATGCCGACCCNACGGCCGCGGTACTGAGCACTCAGGCTCCCCAGGCACCAGTTGATCAAGGCCGGGATCAACATGCCGCAACCCACCTGCGCGACAAACGCGGCAGCAACAGCCCAAGGCACACTGCCGGCTTGGCCCAGGCCGATCAAACCTATGGCAAACAGCGTCAACACCATGGTCACATGCACATGGATTTGTTGTTTCGAGAGTTTCGCGAACAGTACCGCGCCTAAGGGCACACCCAGCCCGGCAATAGCGCCTGCCATGCCGATATCTGCCGTGCTGGTCAAACCAAGAAGGTGAAATACTTGGCTGACCTGTAGCACTTCAACGTAATACAGCACTGCACAGAACAGCGTGACCGAGGCGATGATGCCCATTTGACGCACCGGAAAGCGCTCGTTACCGACAACACCTGAAGGCTCGCGCTGGGATACCGGCTCCCAAGTGAAAAACATCAGCAGTGCAAAAATCGGAAACGCCAGCAGGTAGAGCAAGAATGGTCCTTGCCAGCCGTAGCCGCCGAGTAGTCCACCGAGGAACAGCAACGCGGTTCCCGACAACGAACCCACGGCGCTCTGCACTGCTAGCCACTTACGACGGGGCTCTGGCGAATAGAAATCCCCCATGAGTGTGTTAGCGACGGTCATGATGATTGCTTCTGTGATTCCAAGGCAAAAACGGCTGGCGATAATGACTGTCAGGTCTTCCAGGAAAAACGGTAGCGAAACCACAAATCCCATAGCCCAGCACCGCCCCCAACAACAGGCGCCGACGGCCCAGTCGATCGGCGAGAAACCCTGCCATCGGTGAGAGCAATGCGATACAGACACTGGGCGCAGTGATCATCAATGGGATCAGGAACTTTGCATTTGGATGCTGCCCGAACTGCTGGAACAATATCGGGATAATGGGGATGAGAGACAAAAGCCCCATGATCGGCAACTGCGTTGTGAACACCAAGATCAGCGCCTGCAACGCACCGGCTTGACGTGTTTCGAGATTCTCTGGGATAGGCGGGGCCAGAGACTCAGCATTTGACATGATCTACTCCTCGGCGCCGCGTGGGGCGCCCTATTGTTTTTGTAATTGGATGACACGCAAAACCTGACGCTGATGAGTCTTAAGGTGTTCGAACTCCCCCCCTTTTTCGACATCCAACTGCAGGCGGATAGCGATGTCATCTACAGAGTGTCCAATCAGGAGCTCATAGCGACCACAGACCAGAACCTTGCGGTTCAACACGGCGTCCCATCGAGAAAACGCGTCAGCACTCAATTGGAGTCGTACCGCTTGCTGTGCTCCGGCCTTTAGATGCACAGACTCAAACGCTTTCAATGAAAGACGTATTGGCAGACCTTCTTTCTGCGGTTCCAGGAGATAGAGCTGAACAACTTCTTTGCCTGCTCGACTGGATATGTTGCTCAGCGAGATCTCGACCTCAAGATCGTTCACACACTTCCCGTTAATGCCTAAGGGGGCATAGTCAAATCGTGCGTAGCCCTGGCCGTAACCGAAACCGAAAGCAGGATGGATGTCTCGGGTAACGAAGCTGCGATAACCTACCCACCAGCCTTCGTGATACTCCAGATCACCGTTAGCTGCAGGAGTCAGCGACCACACGGGATAGTCTTCCTCGTGACGTGCGAAAGTCACCGGTAAGCGCCCGCCTGGCTCTCGATCGCCTGACAAAACAGAGGCCAGCGCCGGCCCGAACTGTTGGCCGGGGTACCAGGTGAGCAAGACCGACGCTGCTTCCTCCATACAAACGATGTCCACTGGGTGGGCAACGTTGAGCACGACGACCGTATTGCTGTTGGCTGCGCATACTCGCCGAACGAGCTCTTCCTGATCGCGCGATAAATGAGTTGTGGCCCGATCGATACTCTCCAGGCCTGCATCCGCCGTTTCACCGACCATCAGCACCACTGCATCAGCCTTTTGCGCCAGGGCAACTGCCTGTTCCAGCAGGTCGAGTTCCTGCGGAACCTGACATCCGAACCAAAGGCCATGGGCAAGGCTACGAGCGATACGCATTTCGAACTCAAGCTCTACCTTTTGACCAGCCTCAAGCCCGACACTGACAGTGGTGTGTGGCGCCTGCATCAATTTGCCCATGATGTCGGCTTCCAGGCTCACGCCATCAAAGGTCGCCAAACATTGTCCATTGACGTTGAGCGCCACTCCGCCGGTTCCACCCACATAAAACCGATACTCGCCACTGCGTTCGGCGGCAAAGTGGGTTTGTGCTTTGATAGTCGCCTCGCAATCAAGCGTCAGCAAATTTCCCACCCCCGGCATGTCCTTGAACCAAATCAACGACGAGGCATGACGAACTTCATGGTGCACCGCTGGCTCATCCAACCCCGAGTAAAAAAACAGGTCAATCCCTGGCAACCCTTGGTCAGTCAGTAGTGCAAGTGCGGTCAACGGTGGAATGCGATGTTCGGCGGCTACGCCTTGGGCAAACATGACTTGCTTGCCTTGCCCTTCAAAGCGATCGCGCAGTGCTTGCAGTGGCGAGGTCACATCACTGGAGAGGGCGACCTTGGCGAAAGTACCGCCCTGGAAGCAAGGTACCGTGGCATTAGGGCCGATGATGGCTAATATCCCTGGTTTTTCATCCGCCAACGGCAGCAATGCACCCTCGTTGCGTAACAACACCATGCCAGCCGCCGCCGCGTCTTCCAGCACCGTCAATCGATGGGTCTGAGCTTGGGCGGTAGCCTCGTATTTCTTGGGCTTGGCGACCCGCCCCGCGAGACGCACCAACCGATCCACAGCATCGTCTACACGCGCCTCGATGACCGTGTCGGCACCTGCACCTTCCAGTAACGCTGTGCCCATGTGTCTTGCTGGCCCAGGCATCTCCAGATCCAGGCCGTTGCTTAAACTGGCGGCACCATTACGCGTACCAAACCAGTCAGACATCACCAGTCCATCCCAGGCTAAATCGCCTTTGAGCCAGTCGGTCAATACCCGCCCCTGCTCGGCACAGGCAGCACCGTTGACGCGGTTATAACCAGTGAGCATTGCCCAGGCACCCTGGCGGGCGGCAACCTCGAACGGCCAGAAATACACATCGCGCAAGGTGCATTCATCCACCACTGCGTTCATGCCCCGCCGGTTTGTTTCCGAGTCGTTGCATACGACATGCTTGATGACAGAAGCCACGCCTCTGCCTTGCACACCTTGCGCCCAGGCAGAACCCAGCTCAGCGATCAAGTACGGATCTTCCCCAAACAGCTCGAACGCCCGACCAGCGAGCGGGCTGCGCATCAAATTAAGGTTTGGCGCCAGAACCGCCTGCACCCCCATACGCAATGCTTCATCACCGATCACTTCGCCCACTCGACGAACCAAAGAACGATCCCATGAAGCTGCCAGCGAAAGACCACACGGAGTCAGCAAGGCAACATCTCGCTCATCGACGCGCCCCCCCGTAATGCCCATCGGCCCATCGGCCATGCGAACTGCCGGCAACCCGTACTGAGGCAACGCACAGGTCGACCACATGTCATTGCCAGCTGTCAGGCGCACCTTTTCCAGAACGAGTCAATGTCGCATGCTCCTGACCCATATCAAGCGCTCCGAGTCAGGGGGGCAGCGGGTACGGCTAGGGCTTGTTCGGCCAACATCTCCAGCGAGCGTTGTACGTTTTGCTCAATACATTCTCCGGCGCCGCCAAACAATGCGACGCCCGCGGTATTGAGGGTTACACCCAACGGAGTTGGCCAACCGCGCATGGCATGAACGATTGAGCGCAACGCACCCAATGTGGTGTTGCATCCTTGCCAGCCTGCGGCGGTGACAATGCAACCCACCGCGCGTCCGTCAAAGTACACACGTTTGTCATCACGTAGGTCTTCGAGTAAATCGAGCGCGTTTTTTACAAGACCCGACACACCACCGTGATAGCCAGGCGTGGCGATGATGATACCGTCCGCCTGACGTACGGCTTCGACAAAAGCGCGCTCTTCAGCAGTTCGCTCGGACACTTCCGGGTTGAAACCTGGCAAGGCGGACAATTCATTACCGCCGAACAATAGTGTCCGGGCGCCACACTTGCGAGCATGCTCAAGGGCACATTTCAATGCTTTTTCAGTGCTGGAATTCGCCCGGGTAGTCCCGCCAATTCCTACCAGCAAAGGCCGCGAATCCGACTCGTTTCTCACGTTCTGGTCGTGCTGAATCATGACATTTTCTCCGGCCGACACTATTGAAAGCGCGGCATGACTTCGCGTGCGAACAGCTCTATTGACTGGTTGGTGTACTTCAGCCGCTCGGCAGTCAGCGGCCCATTGGTAAAGCCCATAAGCACGTTTCCGATTCCCAACTGCCGATGTTTTTCCAATTCAGCTGCGACCGTGTCAGGGCTACCGTGCAAGCACCAGGTTTTGATCCATTCGCGACTGAAGCAATCAGGATGCGGATGCAGTTCAACGCCACTCAGCTTTTCTCCACGCTTGTTGTAGGCGTGCTCGCGGTCAATCGCCTGCTTGTAGGCAGCCAGGATGATTTGCAGTTCTTCTTCTGCCTGCTCATCGGTGGGGGCCACATGCACGCACTGATAGGTGTGCGTGGTCCAAGACAGACAATGGTTCACCACATCCTGCGTGTGACCCGCAGCTTGCAAGGCGTCGCGGTAACGCGTGAAATAGCGAGTCAGATGCTCGAACGGTTCGGCGCTGGCAGCAACAGGCGGCGTAAATGCCGGTATAAAAAGCCGGCCAGCCCATATCGGCGGCGCGTTGCATGCTGGTCTCGCGCAAGGCCACTGGCATGATGCGATTGAACGGACGTTGGTAGGCTGTTGGCACGATGCGCTGAACGACTGCGCCTTTGTAGTGACTGGTTTCAAAGCTGATAGGTTCGTCTTCGATCTGCTTGTCCCAAAGTTTAAGCACCAGATCGAGGTTTTCCTGCATCAGCGCTGAGGCTTCTTTGTAATTCACTCCAAAACCGATCATTTCTTCAGGCGTCGTACCGCTGCCAATCCCGACCAACAATCGACCCTCGGTCAATTGATCCAACAAATTTACCCGCTCGGCGAAACGAACCGGATGATGCAACGGAACGGTCGTGACCGACATTCCAAAGTGGATACGCTTGAGCTGGCCGGCTAGGTGCGCGGCGAACATAAACGGATCACTGGACATCGGCGCGTAACCGGTGAAGTGATGGTCTGGCATGAACACAGCATCGAAGCCCAACTCCTCCGCTTGACGCGCATGATTGACCAGCGCGTCCATGACCGGTTTGTCTTCCTGAGGAGCAGTCGAGCGACCGACTAGAAATACTGAAAAGCGCATGGTGTAACTCCTATTANTATGAGCATACCGATTTTTATTAGAATCAGAACTCTGGTTCTATTTATAGCTTCAAAAAAAATTGCTATCCAATCAAACGACCCAGACTGACGGCCACCCACTCACTGTCGACGGAGGATTAGCCCAAGGCGCTTTGCGAACCGAAGTCTTTAGAAAAAGGGACAAGCACAGGCACTTGATGAGGGGGACAATCATGCGGTCACGGCTCTTATTATTGGGGTGCTGGTGACTGGGNAGTATTTAGAATCTACGTTCTAATAATGCAAAATTACCAGCTCGCCTGCTTTCCGTCAACGACATTGAAGGCATTTTTAGAAGCATCCTCCTCAGGCCCACAGAAGAGGTATCAACAGGTTAAACTGCGGTCCAACCGCTCATAAGAGGTCGCTCAATGCTCACCAAATCAGCTTCTCGAACACCCAAGCAAGATCGCAGCCGCGCTTCACTTGAGCGTTTGATGGCCGCGTCTCGTGAAATTCTAAGTGAAGGCACCTTCGAACAACTGACGATCGTCGGTATCAGCAAGCGCTCCGGTGTTTCTGTAGGCTCGATCTATGCACGTTTCGAGGGCAAGGATGACCTGTTTCTTGCAGTGATGATGGATGTGCTAGGCGAGCTCGACAGCGAGTGGGAGCAGTTGATTGAGGGGGTACGTAATCGCAATCTGCCATTGGCCATGCAGGTTCCGGAACTAATTAACACCTTGGCAGAGTTCTTGCGACGTCATGCCAGTATTCTGAAGCCGTTCATGAGTCGCGCATTCGACCCACGAGTCGCAAAATTCGGCAAAGAGAAGCACCTGAAAGCTGCATACGCATTTCAGAGCCTGCTCCTGTACTCTCGGGAAGACATCCAGCACCCCGATCCTGAGCATGCCGTGAGCGCTTGTTTTTCGATCGCGTATGCAGCGCTCGCACGTTTTCTGGGACTAGGGTCTGCAGATGAAGCTGCTGGAGAAGGTGATTGGGAACAGCTGAAGCACGACTTGGGCATCATGTGCTTTGTCTTCCTTCGCCAACCTGCCAGCTAATGGCAGGCCGGCGACGGCATCACGTTCCAAATGCCAACGGCTCGCACAAATACTGTGGAGGCCCGGACGATCTTGTAGGAAAACCGTGCAATCCTGATACAAAAGGCCGGCATGCTTCCCAGATTGTTCAGCTTTTTCATCTAGCCATAGCCAGTATCTTTGCCAGCCCTGCGCCCTTCCCAAATCAATCAGGTGTCACCGCTTTGAGCGAATGCTCACGCGTATACTTGAATGACGCATCTCAGCTCCAGGCATCCGGCTGACCAAACTGAGTGGCAAGAGTCGTGTTTGATCAGCACGATATCCGGTGGCTGGAGTTCATAACATCTGTGCATCAATTGCTCACTTATCAGACTGCGTGCCATTAGCTGCTTGAGAACGCCGAACGAGATGAGGGAATCTAGTTCGTTGAAACCTTCACAGGTAAGAATGGCAAAGTGCATGGTGAGCCTGCGCCCGAGAAGTCTTGAGGCCAATCGAAAACCGAAAATTGTAATAGATAGCCATTTGTGGCGGCTTTGCTGCCATTGGGCGCGACTTTTGAGCGTCAGCTATGGGTCCAGGCTGTGTGAAAACGTACTGAATACGTCGAAAGTTGAGAGCTACGGGCGTTGCCTGCGAAACCAGCAGACTGAAGCGCGAATTGCCCTCGTCAGCTACCTAGGCGTTCGTAAATGCTGTTTGGGCCG
>Ga0065696_1000007_pt1 | contig 15661 bp, 17 predicted proteins | sample SwiRhiMetagenome_FD_59085 | JGI IMG/M metagenome (GOLD analysis project Ga0065696, IMG submission 59085) | Bulk soil microbial communities from switchgrass field near East Lansing, Michigan, USA - East Lansing bulk soil v2 (version 2) | ecosystem: Environmental > Terrestrial > Soil >...
CTGCCGACACATGGTGGCAGCCTGAGGATCTTCGGCTGCCATATGGACGACCGTCGTGAAGACAGTGCAAATGTCGAACGCGTATTAGCGGACGAACTGCGATTCGGCCTGCAGGATCTTGATGTGTATCGTGGCTTTCAGCAGCGAGCCGATGAAGTCAAGAATGGCTTGGTCAGCTTCCTGATAGAACAGAAGCGTGAAGGCAAGCAGGTTGTTGCATATGGCGCTGCTGCCAAGGGCAACACTCTATTGAATTATGCAGGCATCCAAGCCCGACCTGTTGAGTTATGTCTGTGATGCGGCACCGTCGAAACAAGGCAAATACCTGCCCGGTAGCCATATCCCTATTTTCTCACCACAGAAGCTAGCGCAGACCCAGCCAGATACTGTGCTCATCCTGCCGTGGAATATCGCAAAAGAAGTACTGGAACAAAATCGCACGCTTCAGGAAAGCGGAACGACTTTTGTTGTGGCCATCCCCCAAATACGGAGCTTAACTTGAAGGTTCTCGTAACCGGTGCCAGCGGGTTTATCGGCCGCCACGTTGTAGCTCGTTTGCTGGAGCGAGGCCATAGCGTGACGGCAGTCGCTCGCAATGCCGCGCGGGCCGAGCCCCTGAACTGGCCGGACACGGTGCGCTTTTTGGCCTGCGATATTCACAACCCGCTTCTTGATGTAACTGTGTTCGGTGAAATTGATGCAGTCATTCACTTAGCATGGCCAGGCCTGCCGAACTACAAAGCGCTCTACCATTTCGAGCAAACGCTCCCTGCGGATTATGGATTCCTGAAAGCGCTTGTGGCTGCAGATTATAAGCACCTACTGATCACCGGCACGTGTTTCGAGTATGGTATGCAGTCGGGAAGCCTGGAGGAAGCGACGGCGACCTCCCCCAACAACGCATACGCCTTAGCCAAGGACACCCTGCGCCGTAACCTGCAGTCGTTAATGGCCGAATCTACGTTTACCTTGCAGTGGGCACGGACTGTTTTATACCTACGGTCGAAGGGCAGAACCCGGGAAGCCTTCTAGCGCTCCTCGACCGTGCGTTATTGGCGGGTGATGCAGAGTTCCCCATGTCACAGGGCGAGCAGTTGAGAGATTACTTACCCGTAGAGGCCGTGGCTGAACGCCTTGTCGCCTTGATTGAGAACCCACAATGCCAAGGCGTCTTCAATATTTGCAGCGGCAATCCCATCTCCGTGAGGCGCCTGGTTGAAGAGCACGCACTAAAAAGAGGTGGTGCGATCAAATTAAAGCTTGGCCACTACCCCTACTCTCCACTCGAACCGCTAGCCTTTTGGGGCTCGCCGAAAAAACTGAACCAGGCACTAGGACTTCATGCCGACGGTGAAACTGACCATGAACCTCGTTAACTTTAGTCGCAGCGAATTAATTGACTATACGACCGCGCAGTTGAGTACTTTTTTCCCCGACGGAAAAAGCGCACCTATAAAACACACAATTGAACAACATATTGACGAGGCCTTGAGCCGCTTAATGGTGTGTGTGAACGCGGTTAAAACTTGGGAAAAGAATAGCTTCAACTATTTGCACTCATCTCAATACTGCACGTATCTTTATTTGTTAGCCAACACCATCTGGCGCAATACTCAAGAAACCGATACCGCCACAAAACTATTTCTTTTAAATAAAATGCTGAATGGCATTGATATGTTCTATGAGATAAAAATGCCAGATATTTTTTTCATCGGGCACTCCACCGGCATCGTTTTGGCGAAAGCCGACTACAGTAACTACTTCGTCATTTACCAGAACTCAACGGTTGGAAAAAATCACGGCATCGCACCTAGCCTTGGCGAAGGTGTGATCATGTATCCTAACTCGGCAATTATAGGCAGGAGCATTGTCGGCGATCATTCAATAATAGCTCAGGGGGTGAGCGTTACGAACACCAACATAAAAGGAAGCTGCATGGTATTTTCAGGGGAAACTCGTACACTCTCGATTAAGCCCTTAAAAAGAACATCCTTGAAGACTTTTTTCGAATTTAATAAGAGCACAAGACCTTTTGTCGAGGACTCAGCATCGCTCCGTCTAATTTTTAAGACGAGCGCGGTTTCTAGCTTCCTAGCATTGCAGACAGCTTTTTATTTCAGCCTTTTCAAAATGTCCATGAACAAATTCTTAAAAAGCAAAACATTCAAAAGGCATCTGCTTAGATGAGTCTTATTCGACGGAATATGTTATCCAACTTTGCCGGGCAAGGCTGGATTGCTCTCATGGGCTTCGTTTTTGTGCCCTTCTACTTGAAATTTATTGGAGCTGAAGGTTACGGCCTAGTAGGTTTTTTTGTAGTTTTATCCTCTAGCCTGGCCGCCCTGGACGCCGGTTTGAGTGCCACAGCCATTAGAGAAATCACCACCTACAACGACGCATCCCAAGTAGAAAAGAAAAGAATCATATCCCTCCTTATGACGATAGAAATTCTATTTTGGGGAATGGCCTTCCTGGTTGGCGGCGCAGTAATAATGGCTGCTCCGTTAATTGCAGAATACTGGTTGAAGATTAATGACGAGCACTTGGTCGCAGCAGTCAACGCCCTCCGCCTCATGGGTGCCGCTATAGCGGCTCAATTCCCCCTGGCCTTTTACAATGGTTGCTTAATAGGCTTGCAAAGACAGTTGACTGTCAATGTGGTTGGCGTCCTAAGCGCCTCCTTAAAAGGAGCCGGCGCTGTTTTGGTTTTATGGATGATTGCACCGACAGTAGAGGCTTTTTTTGCCTGGCAGTGCATCATCGGCATGGCAACTGCTTTAGCATTGCGCTTTTCCCTCCGACATGAATTCAACATCAAAGGAATAGCGAAGAGATTTAATTTTGCGGCGGTTGCCAAGGTGAGAAAGTTTGCCCTCGGTGTCGGCGGCGTCAACATACTGGCATTTATACTTACTCAAGTTGATAAGATAATCCTCTCGACCATCCTGCCGATCAACATGTTCGGTTATTATATGCTCGCATGGACGCTGGGCACTCTCTGCTTCCGAGTGGTGGGACCGGTCTTCAATGCTTATTATCCTAGGTTCACTCAACTAGTTGAGCTGAACGATGAATACGAACTGAAAAGTACTTACTTAAAAGCCTGCTGCGTAGTCGGCGGACTCGTTGCGCCGCTTTCTATATGGATCGCTTTTTATGCCCAAGAATTGTTAGTCTTGTGGACACACAATGAGGAACTAGCTCAATCGGCATCAGGCGCCTTAGCACTGATTTCAATAGGGGCAATGTTCAACTCCTTTGTCAGCATGCCTTACGCCCTGCAGCTTTCAAACAACTGGACAGCTTTGGCATTTTGGCAAAATCTTTTTGCCATTATTTTTATATTACCTGCGACGTATTTTTTTGCGAAATTTTACGGCCTGTCGGGCGCTGCACTGCCCTGGATGTTATTAAACTTAGGATATGTTTTAGTACTCGTACCTATCATGTATAGACGCCTTGTGCGCTCAGTCATGCCATCCTGGTACGGGCGAGCCGTGCTACTTCCGACTTCTATTTCGTTAACTGTGATGATGATACTTCACTACTCCTTCAGGTGGGAAAAAGGAATACTCTTCTCCGCAATATCGAATGGCGATCTGCTTAATGGCGATGATGGGCACATGTTTTTATTTTGTCATCCTACGATTTAAGTCTCGGGTGAGAATCATGGAAAACTCGAGTACACGCGTAACAATTGGAATGCCCGTCTATAACGGTGCATCCACTCTAGAGTCTGTCCTAGAGTCAATTCTCTCACAAACACACCAGGATTTTATCTTACTTATTTCCGATAACGCCTCAACCGACACCACGGAAGATATCTGTCGACGCTACGCCAAGGCAGATGACAGAATTACGTATATTCGCCAACCCAAGAATCTTGGTGCAGAACGTAACTTTGACTATGTACTTCAGGAGGCCCGCACTGAATATTTCATGTGGGCGGCCGCGGACGACATTCGATCGCCTGACTTTCTTGAGAAAAAACCTGAATTTTCTCGATGAACACAAAGACTACCTTGGCTCGACTTCACCCACACGATTTGAGGATGGTCAATTCGACCCTGTCGCAATGGGCGATCAGACGCGTGATGAAAGCGAGCCTGCACAGCGGATCAACAATTTTTTCAGAACCTGGCACTCCAACGGGAGGTATTACTCTCTATTCCGTCGAGAATCAATAAAAGACTGGCGAGCTGCGAATACCTGTTTTTTGGCGTGTGACTGGTTTTTTGTATTGACCCTCCTTAGCAAAGGCAAGTTAAAACGTCTGGACGAGGGGTATGTCGTCTTGGGCCGAGCTGGGGTTAGTAATAGCCTGAAAATTTTTTCACTGTATAGAAAACGCTGGATTAATTGGCTATTCCCTTTTTACGACCTTTTCATAAAAACTTTCTCTTTATTGAAAGGCAGTGAAATCAAGGTCAAATTAAGAGTTTTTTTATTTCTGATGAAGATCAATCTTATTGCAGCCAGGCTACAAATTAGATATGAACTGAAAATAAGAAGAAAAAAATGAAAATCGCCTTCGATCACCAAATATTCTGCCTGCAGAACTACGGTGGCATCTCTCGCTATTTTTCGTGCATTGCCGAGCAGATGTTCGCCACAGGCCATGAGGTCGGCATCTTCGCGCCCCTCCATCGCAACGTTTATTTGAAGTCCATGTCCGAAGGCATCGTCCATGGTCGCACTGTGCAGACGTATCCTCCGCGCACGACAAGGCTGGCCTTGATATACAACCACCTCTTGGGGCCAACAGGCGATGCGAGGTTGGAAACCTCAAGTTGCGCATGAAACCTACTTCTCGCGTCTTTAGTCGCCACGCCTAAAGGATGCCCCGTGGTCCTGACCGTCTACGATATGATCCACGAGCTCTTCCCGGAGAACTTTTCCCCCAAGGATCAAACCACCTCATTAAAACGGCGTGCGGTCGAGCGCGCGGACCACGTCATTTGTATCTCGGAGAGCACCCGACGAGACCTCATGAATCTGTTTGGCGTACCCGAAAGTAAACTATCCGTCGTACATCTCGGTTTCGAACAGTTCCAACCGACTTTAGAGCAGCCTGGCACGGCATCGCCCAAGCCTTACTTGCTGTATGTCGGAAGTCGACATGGTTACAAAAACTTTTTCGGGTTGCTTAAGGCCGTATCAAGTTCACGTCGATTGAAAGCTGAGTTTGACATTGTCGCCTTTGGAGGCGGTGCCTTTTCTGACAGCGAGCTGGAGAAGGTCAAACAACTTGGCTTTTTCTGTTAGATCAGGTTCGTCAAATCGGTGGTGATGATGCCGTTCTTGGCCAACTCTACGACGGTGCCAAGGCATTCATCTATCCCTCTCTTTATGAGGGGTTCGGCCTCCCCCCCCTGGAGGCCATGGCACACTCCTGCCCCGTCATCAGCAGCGGTACCAGCTCAATGCCAGAGGTTATCGGCGATGCGGGCATCCTTTTCGATCCAACCAATGACGAGGAAATGGCCGGAGCGATAGAAAGAGTGGTGTACTCTGATAGTGAAACCGCACAATTGGTTGAGCTTGGTCATGAGCGCCTGAAACATTTCTCATGGCAACGCTGCTCCCAGGAAACACTATCGATCTACCAGTCCCTACAAAGGTAATGTTTTTGGAATATTCAGAAAAAACAGCCCTGATTTGCGGTGTAAGTGGCCAGGATGGGGCCTATCTCGCCAAGCTCCTACTCGATAAAGGCTACACCGTATGGGGCACGTCGAGGGACGCTCAGGGCTCCTCGTTCACCAATCTGAAGCGACTGGACATTCTCTCGAAAGTTAAATTGCTATCGATGGTGCCTGAGGACTTTCGCAGTGTTTTCATGGCACTCAAACGCAGTCAACCAGATGAAGTGTATTTCCTCGCTGGACAATCTTCCGTCGGGCTGTCATTCGAGCAACCCGCCGAAACAATCCAAAGCATCACGCTTGGGACGCTGAACATGCTTGAGGCGTGTCGCATGACCGAGCGGCCCATTCGATTTTATCAAGCAGGTTCCAGCGAGTGCTTCGGTGATACCAATGGCGAACCGGCCTCCGAGAGTACGAACTTTCACCCTCGCAGCCCTTATGCAGTGGCTAAATCCTCCGCCTTCTGGCTGGTCGATAATTATCGTGAGGCTTATAATCTTTTCGCTTGTACCGGCATTCTGTTCAATCATGAATCCGCATTGCGCCCTTCCAGGTTTGTGACACAAAAAATTGTGACTACGGCCAAACGTATCGCTGCAGGTTCGGGCGAGCGGTTGACGCTCGGGCGTCTGGATATCGCTCGCGATTGGGGAGCCGCCCCAGAGTATGTCGATGCCATGTGGAGGATGCTGCAGTGCGAGGAACCGAGTGATTTCGTGATTGCAACTGGCCAGACACGTACACTGGAAGCATTCGTCGATGAAACGTTTACACAGTTAGGCATGGACTGGAAGATGCATGTCGACCAATCGCAAGAGTTCTTCCGACCCACAGACCTGTTGATCAGCCGTGCGGACCCAGCCAAGGCCGAACGTGTTTTGGGATGGAAAGCTCAATCTAAGATGACAGACGTCATCACCAGCATGCTGAATGCAATCTAACTACATATTCAAAGAATTCTAGGACGTAGACATGACCCTGAAAAAAGCGCTAATTACCGGGATCACCGGCCAGGACGGCTCCTATTTGGCTGAACTGCTGCTGGAAAAGGGCTATGAGGTCCACGGTATCAAGCGACGTGCATCGTCCTTCAACACCCAGCGTGTCGATCACATCTACCAGGATCCACATGTAGATAACCAGCGCTTCATCCTTCACTATGGCGACTTGACCGACTCGTCCAACCTGACCCGTATTATTCAGGAAGTTCAGCCTGACGAGGTCTATAATCTGGGTGCGCAATCTCACGTAGCCGTAAGCTTCGAGTCACCTGAGTACACGGCCGATGTCGATGCAATGGGCACCTTGCGCATTCTTGAAGCTATCCGCCTGCTCGGACTCGAGAAAAAGACCCGGTTCTACCAGGCTTCTACTTCCGAGCTCTACGGCCTGGTTCAGGAAACCCCTCAAAAAGAAACTACGCCGTTTTATCCGCGCTCGCCGTACGCGGTGGCTAAGCTTTACGCCTATTGGATCGTAGTCAACTACCGTGAAGCCTATGGCATGCATGCCTGCAACGGAATTCTGTTCAACCACGAATCTCCACGACGTGGCGAGACATTCGTGACGCGCAAGATTACTCGTGGCCTAGCCAACATCGCGCAAGGTCTGGAACGGTGCCTCTACATGGGCAATATGGATGCGCTGCGCGATTGGGGACATGCCAAGGATTACGTGCGCATGCAGTGGATGATGCTGCAGCAAGACGTCCCTGAAGATTTCGTAATTGCAACCGGCGTACAGTACTCCGTTCGCGATTTCATTAGCTGGTCTGCTGCTGAACTCGGCCTCACTCTGCGTTTTGAAGGCACTGGCGTGGAAGAACGCGGCATCATTGAATCCATTGTGGGCGACAAGGCCCCTGCGCTTAAGGTTGGCGATACGCTGGTTCGTGTCGACCCTCGCTACTTCCGTCCTGCCGAGGTTGAAACCCTGCTTGGCGACCCGACTAAAGCAAAAACCAAGCTGGGCTGGGTACCGGAAATCACCGCGCATGAAATGTGCGCTGAAATGGTTCGCGAAGACCTGAAAGTCGCTCAGCGTCATGCGCTGCTGAAGAACCATGGTTATGACTTGCCGGTATCGCTGGAGAACTAGGATGTCACGCCACTTGAGCGAGTGTGTGTTTGTTGCTGGCCATAAGGGAATGGTCGGATCGGCCATTGTCCGTCGCCTGCAAGCGTTGGGTTACACGAATATTGTGACTCGAGACAGGGCTCAATTGAACCTGCTGGATCAACATTCGGTTACGGCGTTTTTGCCGAGAACAAGATTGAGCAGGTGTATATGGCCGCTGCCAAGGTGGGTGGTATTCACGCCAACAACACCTATCCGGCTAGAGTTCATTTACGAAAACCTGATGATGCAGGCAAACATCGTCCACGCGGCACATCAACATGATGTGCAGAAGATGTTGTTTCTGGGGTCCTCTTGTATTTACCCGGTCAAGGTCCAACAGCCGATGGCTGAGGAGGCTTTGCTGACTGGCGTGCTCGAGCCAACCAATGAGCCTTACGCAATTGCAAAGATCGCAGGGATCAAGTTATGCGAGAGTTATAACCGTCAGTATGGTCGTGATTACCGTAGTGCCATGCCCACCAACTTGTATGGGCCTAATGACAACTTCCATCCGGAGAACTCCCACGTCATTCCAGCCCTATTGCGTAGATTCCATGATGCAGTCGAACAGAATGTCGAGGAGGTAGTGATCTGGGGCAGCGGCTCGCCGATGCGTGAATTCCTGCATGTCGATGATATGGCCAGCGCGTCAGTGCATATCATGGAACTGAGCCCCGAGCAGTATGGCGCCCATACCGAGCCGATGCTCTCTCACATCAACGTAGGTACCGGGGAAGATTGCACTATCCGAGAACTGGCTCAAACCATCGCCAAGGTCACCGGATTCAAAGGTCGCCTGGGCTTTGATGCGAGTAAACCAGACGGGGCGCCGAGAAAGCTGATGAACGTCTCCCGGCTGCAGCAGTTGGGCTGGCGAGCGACTATCAGCCTCGAGGATGGGTTGCGGGATGCCTACTCCTGGTTTTCTGAGAATGCCCTTCACGCGCGTTCGCGCTAGCGACAAGGCGCATGGAATGGCTCCACCCGGAGACCATTCTGTNNCCCCTTCTCATTTCAATTCCTACGCTGCAGGAAGCAACCTCGACCCCGCCGGGGCGTTCCCGGTTGAGGCTTAGTCGGTACTTATGATCAGACACCTAATCAACATTATTCTGTCGCTCCTCCCACCCTCCCGGTTGTTTGCTGCCAGATCGGCTCTTCTGCGCGCAGCGGGTATAGAGATGCAGCCGGACGTCAAGTTTTGCGGGCGCGGATGGATCTATGGCCGAGGGCGCTTGATCATCGGTGAAGGCACCTGGCTCAGCCCCGGAGTGGTCTTTCATACCCATCAAGAGGCGGATATCCGGATCGGCTGTCGCTGTGACTTGGGACCAGGTATTGAATTCATCGTTGGCAGCCACGAGTTTGGCTCGCAGGAGCGGCGTGCGGGCAAAGGAATCGCGCGCTCTATTGTGGTCGGGGACGGCTGCTGGATTGGAGCCAAAAGTGTCATCCTGGCCGGCGTTAGCATTGGCGATGGTGCCGTAGTTGCTTCGGGTGCCGTAGTCACTCGTGATGTTCCCGCCCATACGCTGGTCGCTGGCGTACCGGCAGTCGTGAAGAGACAACTTCCATGACGCGGCCACTAGTCCTGGTAGTGTGTAATGCGCTGGACGACAAAACTCGCCTCGAAAGGGAATTGTCAGCGATAGCCCGGCAGCCTCTCGCAAGGTTCTCATGTTGTGCCAGGCGCTACGCGAAGCGGGTGCGCGCCCCTGCATCCTGAGCCTGGGGCGAGGACGCGCTAACGGGTCTTTCAGCTATTTCCCCCGCACAGTCAGGCGTGTGGGGGGCGTGCCGGTCGTGTACGCGCCCTTTTCACATGTTAGTTTTTTTTCTCTAGTTTCTCTCNCTGTTCTTTTTAATAGGGGCGCTGCTTCGTCTTTCATCCCGGCCGAAAAAAGCGGTGATTTTTTACAATCGCATGAGTGCTTACTTGCCTTTGCTGTTCACAGCATCCATTACTGGCTACAAGCGTTTCCTGGACCTTGAGGACGGAGAGGTCGCGGGGCAAAACAGCGGCTCGCTGAAAGCATTGTTGGGCCGTTCAATAACCTGGATATATGACCGGCTGTGCCCAGATGGGGCTTTGCTCGCATGCAGCGCACTGGCAAATATGACCAGCATTCGTCCTGTGCATTGTTACTACGGAGCGACCTCTACAAAGGTATTTGACGTCAAGCCAAACACAGCGCCCCTTTCGGTCTTGATGGCTGGAACACTCAATACGGATACCGGTGCAGATCTGCTGGCTGCAACAATCCGCCTGCTTCGCCAGAAATCCTGCAATTGGCTGCATAACTTGCAGTTTGAAGTGACCGGGAAAGGCGAATCGCTCAACACCCTGCAGGCGCTGGCAAATGAAGACGGAATACCAAAAGTGATAGTACATGGACGCACCACGGATGCTCAGTACGCAGAAGTACTCAACCGATGCACTGTTGGGCTAGCGCTGAAACCGGCGGGCGGACCTTTGGCTGACACGACCTTTCCCTCCAAGGTCATTGAGTTTGCAGAAGCAGGTCTGCTGGTCGTGAGTACGGATATCAGTGATGTAAGGGCGGTACTGGGCTCAGGCGCCTTGTATCTGACAAGTAGCGCCCCGCAGGAGTTGGCAAGCCTGCTCCAGAGAGTCGTCGAGGAACCTGAAGAAATACTGGCTTGCGCCCGGCAAGGTCAGCAAGCTGTCATTGCGCAATGTGCTCCAAATCTGGCCGGCCAGGCAGTATGTGGCTTTATATTTGGTGAGTGGCCATGACAAAACAGCCATTGTTTATTACCTGGCAGCCCGTACTGACGGACCATCAGGCATTTACGTATGAAGCACTGTCTCAACAGGCTCAAACACCTGTTCTGGCCTACGTAATGACGCTGGAGGATGAGACCCGCCGCGCCCAGGGTTGGAAAGATACCCAGGTAGCGTCAATAGAGCGCAGTCTTATTCCAGAGAAAGGGGGACTGCTGTATTGCTACAACAAAATGCGAGAACACCGAGGTGATACACATTTATTCGGTAGCGCTTTTCAGAATTCAACGATGCTTTATTGCCTGCTGTTGGCGATGGTATTTCGTGTCGAGTTCTATATCGTTTCTGAACCCTACTCACCGATTGCCNAAGGTTACTTCAGCGATGGCAAGTTAAAGCGCCAAAGACTCAAGGCGATGTTGCGCCCTATTCTTTACAGACTTTATATGACGCTACTCAAGCGACGCATGTCCGGTGTGTTTTCTATTTCTTCTAAAGCGATCTCGCAATTTTCAGACTCTGGCGTAGACATCGCCAAGCTTTTTCCATTCGGCTACTTTGTCCCCACCGTCGATAGCTACTCGCGACTCCCTTCAGCAAGACAGGAGCCTCGCGACTCTTTAAGGATTATTTTTGTCGGCGCACTGATTGCCCGCAAAGGCCTAGATCTACTGATAGAGGCTGTCACTCGCTCAAAAACGTCAATGACATTAGATGTTTATGGGCCTGGCGACTCTGCGCCATTTGATACTGACAGCGACAACGTCTATTTCCGCGGGCCTCTACCGTTCGGCAGCACGCAAAAAACTGTCGCTACGTATGATCTGCTTGTTCTGCCCAGTCGTTATGACGGTTGGGGGGTGGTGGTTAATGAAGCATTGTGCGCCGGAGTTCCGGTAGTTTGCAGTGACCAGGTCGGTGCAAGCGTATTGATCGAGAAATTTGGTGCCGGTGCGGTCTACGACTCGGCGGATCCGAATGCACTTGAGTCTCTCCTCAATAGACTATCTTCCGAGCCAGAGCACCTGTTAGCTATGCGTACTGCGGCGCAAACTGCTGCCGCAGCCATCCAGCCTGAGGTTGCCGCAAGATACATGCTGGCGGTGCTTCGTGCAAAACCTGAGGACAAGACCAGCGTTGTCTCTCCGTGGTATTCGGAATAACAGCCCATGACCTCAAATTCTATCCGCCTCCACCTGACCAACATTGCTGGCCTGGGTGCCGTGCAGCTACTCAAGTCATTGCTGCCGGCCCTGGAGCAAAACAAATCCGTACATGTTGTTGAAGTTTACCTACCCGACAAAGGTGAGCTTTCATCCTACCGAAGTGTTGATCAGTCTATAAAAGTAACGATCTATCGACGCCAAGTACCTAACGCCCTTTCGCGCTTGATGGAATGCCTTTACTTGGGCCAACGCTTCAGTGGAGAAGTACCTTTATTGGTCATGGGAGACCTGCCCATACGTTGCACTACACGGCAAACAGTCTTTGTTCAGAATTCTCAACCTGTTGCGCCCATCAAAGCGCGCATGGGATAGAGCCAGCCTTAAGCTGGCACTGCTTAGATATGTATTCCGCTCAAACCTGAAATATGCACAAACGTACATTGTTCAAACCACACTCATGCGTGACGCGCTGATCGAGTCATACCCTTCATTGCAATCGCGCGTACAAGTTGTGCCGCAGCCAGTTCCCGCCTGGTTATTGAACTCCGGAATTCGACGTACAGGCCGCGTCGCAACCGCAAGCGAACTTTTACGGCTGGTCTACCCCGCAGCTGGCTATCCTCACAAAAATCACAAATTGTTGGCAGCTATTAATAATAGCGATATGACACAATGGCCGATTGCGAGCTTGGACCTGACCCTCGACGAAGAAAGCAATCCTGCTCCCGATCTTCCATGGCTGCAATGCCGAGGCATTCTTTCGTCTCAAGAGATGCTCGATGCCTATCGTGAGATGGATGCGATGCTTTTTCTCTCTACAGACGAGAGTTACGGATTTCCGCTTGTTGAAGCCATGTTTGTAGGTTTGCCGATCATTTGTCCGGACCTACCTTATGCTCGAGTTCTATGCGGGGACCAAGCGATATACTTTGATGTGGGTAGTACCGACTCGCTGAGAATCGCCGTAAACGAACTGCATGAAAGGCTCGCCGGCGGCTATTGGCCCGACTGGGGCGAACAGTTGAAAGCGATCCCCAAGGATTGGGAGACCGTCGCGAAAACCATGCTGGATATCGCCGCTCAGCCAGCTGCTGGCGCGACCAACGAATTGAATGCAAGGGAAGATTAAATGTTGATTCCGGTAATTATGGCCGGCGGTTCTGGATCACGCCTCTGGCCGCTTTCGCGTCAGCTCAACCCCAAGCAGTTTCTCTGCCTGGCTGACAGCGAGTTTTCCATGTTACAAGCCACGATCAAGCGCCTGAACGGGCTTGACATCGCTGTACCACGCTTGATTTGTAATGAAGAACATCGATTTCTGGCAGCCGAACAACTTCGACAACTGGGCCTGGAAAGTGCCAACATCCTGCTGGAGCCGGTGGGCCGCAATACCGCCCCCGCCGTGGCGCTGGCCGCCCTGCAAGCGTGCGTCGATGAGCAGGACCCACTCCTGCTGGTACTGGCAGCTGATCACCTGATCCAGAATGTAACCGCCTTCCAGGAGTCTATCCACAAAGCGCTTCCCATGGCACTTGCTGGCAAGCTGGTCACCTTTGGTATTGTCGCGACCCAGCCGGAAACCGGTTATGGCTATATCGAAAAGGGTGAGGACCTCAAAGACGGCGGATTTGAAGTTGCCCGGTTTGTCGAAAAACCTGATGAAGATACGGCCCTCGCCTACTTGGCCAGCGGAAAGTACCTTTGGAACAGTGGCATGTTCATGTTCCGCGCGGGCCGCTACCTGGAAGAGTTAGGAAAATTCCGTCCAGACATTCTCGACGCCTGTCGCAATGCGATCGCGGCGGGCGCTCAAGACATGCACTTCACCCGTGTCGGTAAAGAGGCTTTCTCAGACTGTCCCGCCGAGTCGATAGACTATGCGGTGATGGAAAAAACCGCTGATGCCGTAGTCGTACCACTCGATGCTGGCTGGAGCGATATAGGCTCATGGGCCGCACTATGGGAAGTCGGCGACAAGGATGTACAAGGTAATGTATGCCACGGTGACGTCTTGGTCGAACAGACCAGCAATACGTTTGTGCACTCCCATAGTCGCCTGGTGAGCACCGTGGGTGTTGAGGATCTGGTGATAGTGGAAACCAAGGACGCAGTGCTCGTAGCCCATAAAAGCCAAGTACAGAACGTAAAGAAAATCGTTGATCGCTTGAAAATGGAAGGCCGTCGCGAGTCGCTGGACCATCGTGAAGTCTATCGGCCCTGGGGCATGTATGACTCGATTGATAATGGCAGCCGCTACCAAGTGAAGCGAATAACCGTTAACCCTGGTGCGAAACTGTCATTGCAGATGCACCATCACCGAGCCGAACACTGGATCGTCGTGAGTGGTACCGCCCGGGTTACCAATGGTGAAAAAAATTATCTGGTCACCGAAAACCAGTCGACGTACATCCCTATCGGCCAGGTCCACACCTTGGAGAATCCAGGAGTAATCCCACTGGAATTGATTGAAGTACAGTCCGGATCCTATTTGGGTGAAGACGATATCGTACGCTTCGAAGACTTGTATGGGCGTACTTAAGGGGTTGATTTGAAGTTATCTAATTATTACAGTCTGCTTTAACAGCGCAAGTACCATTCGCGACACGATTGAGTCAGTTCTATCGCAAGACCATACCGACATTGAATACATCATTGTGGATGGAGGCTCGAAAGATGGGACACAGGCCATTGTGGAATCGTACGGAGCGCGTATCAACCGGTTTGTCAGCGAACCGGACAAGGGCCTTTACGATGCGATGAATAAGGGCGTCGCCTTAGCAACAGGTGCAGTGATTGGAATTCTAAACTCCGATGACTTCTATGAGAGCACCACCAGCCTCTCTTCTGTGGTGAAAGCATTTGAGCATTGCCCGGAAAGTGATGCAGTATTTGGCGACGTCGTTTTTGTTAACCCTGCTGACTTGCGTAACGTGACACGCTTTTATCGTGGGAACCGGTTCGCCCCATGGAAGCTACGCTTCGGGTGGATGCCTCCTCATCCGGCGACATTCATTCGAAAAATGGCCTACGACACTGTGGGCCTGTACTCCTTGAAGTACAGAATTTCTGCTGATTATGAGTTTTTTGTGCGACTATTTATGGTGCACCGACTCAAGTATTCGTACCTTGATAAGGTGTTGGTACGCATGCGATCGGGAGGCGCCAGTACAGATGGGCTAAGGAGTAGCTTAAAGCTGAACCTGGAGATCGTTAAGGCGTGTCGAACGAATGGTGTCTACACCAACATACTCATGCTAGTACTCAAGCTCCCGTTCAAACTCTACGAATTACGCAAGCGGCCCAAAGATGCATCATAATTCGGCACAACAACTAAACGTGACTGCATAATGATCGGCAGCGCTTGCTCTACCAGCCAGGCCCGTTGCTTTATTTGGATGGGGAATTAAGCGATCGGAGGCGCTGCAATCTATAGAATTGGCTTACGGCGCCCAGCCAGCCTGATCATTACTCCAAGTAATGGACTAATGAGCATTCCTGCGATCAGTGCAAGCGTAATAAACACTGCCACAGGGAGCTGCGCAGTGCTCCACCCCAGAAACGACAACGTAACGCCTTGCTGATTTTCCAGCACAAACGCCAAAGTCACCAAAAACAATGCAAGAATGACCAACACCAGTGAAACGCGCTTAACCCCACGCATAACCTTCTCCTACCCAAAACCAATCAGACGTTTTCTTCTTCGTCTTCTTCGTTCACTCTATCGCGCAGCTCTTTGCCTGGCTTAAAGTGAGGCACAAACTTCCCATCCAAACTTACCGACTGCCCGGTTTTAGGATTGCGTCCAACCCGCGGAGCACGGTAGTGCAGCGAAAAACTCCCAAACCCGCGAATTTCAATCCGATCGCCGGTCGCAAGGCACTGGGACATTTGTTCAAGCATGGTCTTGATAGCCAGCTCCACATCCTTTGATGAAAGCAGCCCTTGATGGGTGACAATTCGTTCGATCAACTCCGACTTCGTCA
>Ga0065696_1000175_pt1 | contig 15565 bp, 19 predicted proteins | sample SwiRhiMetagenome_FD_59085 | JGI IMG/M metagenome (GOLD analysis project Ga0065696, IMG submission 59085) | Bulk soil microbial communities from switchgrass field near East Lansing, Michigan, USA - East Lansing bulk soil v2 (version 2) | ecosystem: Environmental > Terrestrial > Soil >...
TTTCCTGGTCGCGGGTCGCAATGAAGTTTTCCACCCGCCCGGTGGCCCCGTTGACCGAGGCCAGAATTTCCGCGGAATGGCTGGCGGAATCCACCGCACGTACCATGCCTCGCAGGCCGTAGAGGTTCACTAGCGATACCGCCAGCATCAGGAACACCAGTGCGGTGACCGCCAGGCCAATCCTGACGGCAATGGGCCTGGCCCTGGCTGGTTTGAATGCCAACATGGCGCCTCGCCTCCCCGCCCGCCGCTACTGCTTCGTAACCTCCGGCAAAGGCGTCGGCAGTGCCGTATTGTTGATGGCCGCGTCGATCATCGCCGCAACGGAAGCCTGGCTGTAGAAAGGATTGGCAGCGCCGCCCACTGGCATAGTGGCGAGCCAGGCGTCCAGGTCTTTCGCATCGATGCGTACCAGCGGTACCTCGACGAACTTCGGCACCTGCTTNCCCGCCAGAATCTGCTGAGCCACCCAGAAACCCACCTGGGAGACGCTCGGGGAGGCGGAGACAGAGACGGTCTCGTAGCCATTGGCATCGCGTTCCTGTTTCCACAGGGCAAGTTCGTCCTGACGGTTCCCCATCACAATGATCGGCAAAGGGCGTCCCGCCGCCTTGAACGCCATGGCCGCACCATATCCGTCGCCACCCTGGGTAGCCACGGCATCAATGGCGGGCAGCGACGGCAGCGCCAGCGTCACCTCCCTGCGGGCGACAGAAGCCGTCCAGTTCCCATATACGGTCTTGACGAATTTCAGGCCCGGATAGTCGCTGGCGGCCTTGCGAATGCCATCGCTGATGTTTTTATCCGTGGCATCGCCAGCGATGCCGCGGATCTCCAGCAACGTCCCGTTGCCCTTCAGGCGCTCGGCGATGTAGTCCATTTCCACACGGCCCATGGCGGACCAGTTGTAATCCACGGTATAGACACAGGGCTCGGTGACCAGGCTGGCCATGACGACCACCACGATGCCGGCGTTGCAGGCATCGCGGATCACCCCGTTGAGGGCCGTGTCGGAGGCAGCGAGGATCACGATGGCATCGACGCCCTTGACGATCATGTCCTGAATATGGGCTGCCTGTTCCGAAGCCGAGTTATTGGCGCTGACGACGGGAGCCTCGCGGATCAAGCCCTCCTTTTGCGCCTGGAGCGCAATTTCCTGCCAGTTGCGCACCATCACCTTGCGAAAATCGCTGCCTGCGTAGGAATTGCTGAAGGCAATGCTGTAGCTCGCGGTAGGGCCGCTGGCGATGCCGTCGGCGGCAGCGTGGGCCGGATTGCCGGCAACCATCGCCAGCCCCGCCACGCAGCCGGCGAAGCGCCTCAAGATCGTGTGGATCGACTGGGTGTTCATGCTGTTCTCCATCGTGCTTGGCATTTACCAACAGTCATCCACCCGCACCGGCTTACAGCCTGGATCGACGGCGTGTTCTGGTTGGAGCCGTTGGCCCCCACATTGGAGATTTTCGAACAGGTGAGGATTGAGGCAGGCATTGAACGTTTCCCTGTATGCCGCGTGCGAGTTGTTGCGTGAGCCGTTGAAAACGCCTGAAGCCCACCCACCGGCTGTCGCCAACGTCAATGATTTTGCCCGGGTCGGCGCCCTTGACGGCCGAACATTGAGCCCCGTAGATGGCTCGCATTGGCAATGAGCATAGTATCAAAGTGCCCGCTTTGCTCGCGGTCTGTGAACGGATACGGCGTTCTGAGCCATAGTTTTGTGTTTGACTGCCGCCCCACTCAACCCTGCCTGCTGTTCTACGCTTGTTGCTCGACCCACTTATCGGAGACCCGACATGAACCCACACACCACCGCCCTGGTCCTGATCGAATACCAGAACGATTTCACCACCCAAGGCGGCGTGTTCCATGACGCCGTCAAAGACGTCATGCACACGTCCAATATGCTCGCGAACACCGCCACCACGGTTGAACAGGCGCGCGCGCTCGGCGTGAAGATCATCCACCTGCCGATCCAGTTCGCCGAGGGCTACCCGGAGCTGACCACCCGCGACTACGGGATTCTCAAGGGCGTTGCCGATGGCAGCGCCTTTCGCACCGGCAGTTGGGGCGCTGACATCAGCGAGGCGATTACCCGGGAAGCCGGCGACATTCTCGTGGAGGGCAAGCGCGGGCTGGACGGTTTTGCCTACCACGGGCCTGGACCTGGTGCTGCGCAACAATGGCATCCAGACCCTGGTGGTGGCGGGTTTCCTGACCAATTGCTGTGTCGAAGGCACGGTTCGAGTCAGGGTTATGAGAAGGGCTATAACGTGGTGACCCTGATCGATTGCACCGCGACCTTCACCGACGAGCAACAACAGGCTGCCGAACGCTTCACGCTGCCGATGTTTTCCAGGACGTTGCAACACACCGAGTTTCTCGACGGGCTGAACGCCCGCTAGCCATCGCCCAGAAGGCGGCTTTACAGCCGCCTTCGGATTCCCAGCCACCTGCGACACCCTGGCCGGGTTCGTTGATCTGAAACACCTCAGTTGTCAGGGTGTTCGCTCGCCACTGAATCGGCAGCGTCCACATCAGACATATCCTCCTCAAGGGGGGCATCGTCGTCCGGCGGCAGCGGGGTCTTATCCTCATCACGCTTGGGGTCGTGCCCTGTCTCGTTGTCCGTGCCGCGCGTTACAGCCTGCTGTGAAATGTTGCCCGGGGCATTCTCATTGATTTCCATGCTGGCTCTCCGTTCTTGGGCTCGGGATATCCGTGCTTAAGGTTGAGAAACGCCATGCCCCTCAGAGTGCCGGACAACAGACGAATGGACGCGCCCAGGCTGGCACAAGGTGACACTGCCGGCCGGCAGACTGGGGAATGTCCTCCCGCAAATGCTCAAATCGCTGCCCGCAATTCACGGGGTGACAGGCCATAGTGTGAGCGAAAGCGCACGGCAAAACGGGAGGCCGAGGCGTAGCCGCAGGCGCCGGCAATTTCGCCGATCGGGCGAGACGTTGTCTGCAACCGTTGTAATGCTGTCGACAGTCGAACGCCCTCCAGAATGTTCCTGAAACTATTCCCCTCGTTCGCCAGTTGGCGACGCAAGGTCGACTCCCCCAGGTTCATGTGCTGTGCGATGCTCGCAACCGTCCAGTCTCTCTCCGGGCTGGCCATTACCAGTTGCTGCACCCGCTCGCACAAGGGATCGTTGCGCCCCATCAGCAAAGGTCCGGCCTGGCCGCCAAGGCATAGGCTCAGCAGCACCGCTTCCCCATAATGTGTGCAGAGTGCCTGCGGGGCGTTTGCATGGATGGCGACCAGCAACTGCTCCCATGCCTGGGTGGTGTGCCTGTCCAGGGGAACGCATAGATCGCTCTTCAGTGCCCCGCGACCACTCTTGATCTGCTGGCTATATCGGCTGCTGAAGTGACGCAATGTCGAGACGGGAAAGGTCACCGCATCGGCGATGTAGTGACCCTGAGGGCCGGGGAAGTTTGAGATACCAAGCTCGCGCCCGGCCGGCATCAGAATCAGATGCCGAGGCCCTGCGCGCATTTCCCGGTCATCCCATTGCAACAGTTTTTCTCCCTGCCGCACTCGACACAAGGTGGTCGCGAACACCGGCACCCTGGGCAAGGTAAGGGCATGTCGCGCCCGTATGACACAGGCATCGATAATATTTTCCCGGTGCTGTATGCCGTCACAAGGGCGCATGGTTCTTAACGTCCGTAAGTGGAAGTAATGGTCGCTTTGGCCAGGACGTTGGCATTGAGCATGTAACCGACCAAGGCTCCGCTGGCCTGGTTGTCGAGCGGTAGCTTATCGACTTTCAAGGCCCACACGGTGAATTGATAGCGATGGGGTTTATCGCCGACAGGAGGGCAAGCGCCACCGAACCCCGGTTGGCCATAATCGGTTCGCCCTTGCACGGCACCCGCAGGCAGGTTCGCCCCCACGCCGCTTGGCAAACTATGGGTGGAGGCTGGCAGGTTGACCACCGTCCAATGCCACCAACCGCTGCCGGTAGGGCGATCGGGATCGTAAACGGTGATCGCGTAGCTTTGGTTCCCTGCCGGGGCGTTTTTCCACGAAAGCTCAGGAGACGTGTTGCCACCTTCGCAACCGAAGCCCTGGAACACTTCGCGACGGGTCAGCGGGCGGTTGTCAGCAATATCCCGGCTGGTCAGTGAGAAATCCGCAGCGTAGCCACTGAGTGTGACGGCCATGGAGAGTGCAGGCAGGATTGATCTGATGTTCATCGCGGCTCCAGCTGAGTCTGAAAGTGAAACTCGAGTCTAGGTTGAACAAAACCGGGAGACTGTGCCGAAATGCTCGATAACAGTGCCGAAATGCTCGATTGTCCGGACGAACGATGGCTCTCCACGTGCCCGACGACCTTCAGATGCTCAAGAGCTCGCTGACGGGCAGTCGATGAGTGGTCTTCATCTCGCGCAGGGAGAGGTTCGAGCGAATACTTGAAACCCCAGGGAGCTTCCTCAGCACTGTTTCGACAAAGCGGCTATAGCTGTCCAGGTCCCGTGCAACCACCTCAAGTAGAAAGTCCGCCTCCCCCGTTGTGTTATGGCAACTCAATACCTGCGGGGCCGCCTGGATAATCTTTTCAAACGTTGCCGTGGCTTCTTCGCTGTGATCTGTGCAGGAGATCTGGACAAAGGCCTTCAGGCCCAGCCCGAGTTTCTTTCGATTGAGAATGGCCTGGTATCCCTCGATAACCCCGCATTCTTCCAGCCGTCTTTGCTTGCGCCAACAGGACGCTTCGCTGAGGGACAGCTGCTCGGCCAGCTTGACATTCGACAGCTTGCCATCCCGCTGCAAACGCTCCGATATTGCAATGTCCGCCTTATCGAGCTGTTCAATCATGAAATAACTCCTCAAATTCAAGGCTTAAAAATGAAGGTTAATTTCAATTCTTGCGTTCGGTCAATGGCAACTTGAAGGGTAATTTCACGACACTCATTCATAATGGCAATGCCTGAATCGCCCCTCCAAGCCTAGGTAATTTGAATGAAAGCAGTCGTCTACGAAGCCTTTTCCAAACCGCCGCGCCTGATGAACGTGGCCGATCCATCCCCGGAACGCCATGGCGTGGTGATCCAGGTGCTTGGCACCGGGGTGTGCCGCAGCGACTGGCATGGCTGGAAAGGCCATGACCCCGACATTGAACTGCCCCATGTACCGGGTCATGAGCTGGCGGGCATCGTGGCCGAGGTGGGCCACGACGTCACGCGGTGGAAGGTCGGCGACCGGGTGACCGTGCCGTTCGTGGGCGGCTGTGGTGCCTGTGCGCAGTGCAACAGCGGCAATCAGCAGGTGTGCCACACGCAATTCCAGCCGGGCTTCACTCATTGGGGCTCGTTTGCCGAGTACGTCGGCATCCACCAGGCCGATCTGAACCTGGTCGCGCTGCCCGAGAGCATGGACTTCGCAACCGCCGCAAGCCTGGGTTGTCGCTTCGCCACCTCGTTCCGTGCAGTCGTCGACCAAGGCAACGTCAGCGCCGGTCAGTGGGTCGCGGTTCACGGCTGCGGAGGTGTCGGCCTGTCTGCGGTGATGATCGCCCAGGCCATTGGTGCGAACGTGATCGCCATCGATATTTCCCAGGAAAAACTCGACCTGGCACGGGCGCTCGGTGCTGTCGCCACCATCAATGCCCAGTGCGTCGCGGACGTCACCGAAGCCGTGCTGGAAATCACCCAGGGCGGTGCCCACGTCTCGCTGGACCGCCTTGGGCCACCCAACCACCTGTTTCAACTCCATCAACAACCTGCGACGTCGCGGCAAGCACGTCCAGGTCGGGCTGATGCTCGCTGATCACGCCACGCCGGCCATCCCCATGAGCAAGGTTATCGCCCATGAACTTGAGATCTACGGTAGCCACGGCATGCAAGCGCATCGCTATGGCGCCATGATCGAGATGATCACCTCAGGCAAGCTGGCGCCTGAAAAACTCGTGGGTAAAACCATCAGCCTGGAACAGTCCATCGACGCGCTGACGAACATGGACCGCTTCGAAACGGCAGGGGTAACCGTCATAACCGAGTTTTGACGCATGACGCCACCCTGAGCCGCACTGAACAATAGTTTAGAAATCTCTGAACTATCTATTTGCAGTTCCCTATTCTTTCCGCCAACCGCCCCTCCCTACTATTGGCGGCAACAAAGGAGCCTTTCCACAGAGATGGGGCCCGAAGATTGCCTTTTCTGATTGTCACTGCCGTTTTTTGTGCGTTTCGGTCCGCGCCGAAACGCCGCTGTGTCAATCATGCGAAGGCACCTTTGGAGCAGATCGATGAAGTTGGAAGTATTCCGAACGTTGTGGGGCTACACCGCGAGCAAGGTACACGCGCTCGAAGAGTTGCTTGACGCCGGGTTCGATGGCATGGAAGCCCGCCTGCCCATGACCGCCAGCGAACGCGCCGAGTTCGCAGCCTTTCTACGCGCCAACCACGTCAGCTATATCAGTACCGTCTTCAGCGCCTACGATGTTCTGCCGCAACAATCGGCGAGCGTCGACGAACACCTTCTGGACCTCGATAAAAAACTCGCTTGGGCGGCTGAGTTGTCGCCGCGCTTCATCAACCTGCTGGCTGGCAACGACCGCTGGCCACTGGCACAGCAAGTCGACTTCTTTGGCCGCGCAATGGACGTCGCACGCAAGCACGGCCAGGTGTGCGCCTTTGAAACCCATCGTGCGCGCTCGTTGTTCAACCCCTGGGTCACCCTCGAGCTGATTCGTCAACTGCCGGACCTGCGCTTCACCAGCGACATCAGTCATTGGGTCGTCACCTGCGAGCGCCTGCTCAACGATCCGGAAGATGACCTCAGCGCTTTCGTCGAGCGCGTTCACCACATTCAAGCCCGGGTCGGTTATGACCAGGGGCCCCAGGTTCCCCACCCCGCCGCTCCCGAGTACACCCAGGCGCTGGCCTTCCATCAGCAGCATTGGGAGGCCGTCTGGCGATCCCAGGAAAGTCGCGGCTATCAGGTCAGCACGCTGACGCCGGAGTTCGGTGCCGACGGCTACCTGCATCACCTGCCCTTCACCAATGTGCCGGTGGCCGACCTGTGGTCGCTGAACGTATGGATGGCAAATACCGAGCGCGAGCATTTCCGGCGCTTCAGCGGTGCCTCAACCCGATAAGGAGCGTTACTTCATGCCTGACCAAACGCCAAAGGCCGCCAACTTCAATCGCATTCCGCTGGTGGACATCGCCGGGCTGTACAGCGACGACATCGCACAGCGCCAGGCAGTGGCCGAAGAACTCGGTAACGCCGCCCGCGCAGTGGGTTTTCTGTACATCAAGAACCACGGCATCGAGTCGTCGCTGATCGACGGCGTGCGTCACGCGGCGAAGGACCTGTTTGCGCAATCTCTTGAGTACAAGATGCAGCATTACATCGGCACCTCCCGCAGCCACAAGGGGTTTGTGCCTGAAGGCGAAGAGGTCTATGCCAAAGGCAAACCGGACCACAAGGAAGCGTTCGATATCGGTTTTGAAGTGGGCGAAGACGATCCGCTGGTCAGGGCCGGGACCCCCTTGATCGGGGCCAATGAATGGCCGGACCTGCCGGGTTTCCGTCCCGCCATCGAAGCGTACTACGCTGCGGTGTTTGCGCTGGGGCGTCGCCTGTTCAAGGGCTTCGCGCTCGCATTGGGCCTGGAAGAGGACTATTTCGAGGCACTGGTTACCCGCCCACCGTCGAAACTGCGCCTGATTCACTACCCCTTTGACCTGGCCGCCCAAGACGCACCCGGCATTGGTGCGCATACCGACTACGAGTGCTTCACCATTTTTGCTTGCCGACAAGCCAGGCCTCGAGGTGATGAACGATCAAGGCCAATGGATTGATGCGCCGCCCGTGGACGGTGCCTTTGTGGTCAACATCGGCGACATGCTGGAGGTCATGACCGCGGGTACGTTCGTCGCTACGGCTCACCGAGTGCGAACCGTCAGCGAAGAGCGCTACGCCTTCCCACTCTTCTACGCGTGCGACTTCCATACGCAGATCAAGCCACTGCCACAGTTTCTTGAAGGCGCTAAGGATTACGAGGAAATCACCATCGGTGAGCACATGTTCGGCCAAGCGCTGCAGACCTATCAGTACCTGCGCCGCAAGGTCGAACGGGGCGAACTCAAGCTGTACGAGAAAGCACGCAAGCCATCGAGCTTCGGTCACTTGAAGAGCCAGGCGCAGGACGCGTCCTGATGCAACCCTCAGCCTGGTCACACCGCCCTGTTTAACCACCCGCCCAGCCCTACTTTACCGACGTGGAGTCATCGATGATGCGCAATCCAATCAATCATGCTGTCCGCTTGACCCTGCTGGCCGTCGCACTCCTTGGTGCGACCGGCGCCCATGCAGCAACGACGGTGACACCCGGCGTACTCAAGGTCGGCATGGAAATCACCTATCCGCCCTTCGAGTCATACGACGAACATAAAAACGTCGTCGGTTCCGACCCCGAGCTGGCGCACCTGCTCGCCAAGCACCTGGACCTCAAGGCCGACTTCGTTGACACCAAGTTTTCCAACCTGATCCTCAGCCTGAACGCCGGCCACTACGACGCGATCATCTCCGGCATGTACATCACGCCCCAGCGGCAGACGCAAGCGCAAACCATCCCCTACGCCAAGACCGGCGCAGCGATCATGGTGCTGAAGGACAGCCCGCTGAAACCGAAAGTACCGGAAGACCTCTGCGGCCTGAAAGTCGGCCTGGAAAAAGGCACCACGTGGGTGACGCAGTTCAACACGCTCTCGACCGACTACTGCGCCCCGAATAACAAGGGCGCGATTATGGTCAGCGAGTTCCCGTCCGCACCGGAGGTAACCCAGGCGCTGCTCTCCGGCAATGTGCAGGCTCAGGTGGAGATCGACGGCGCCGCCGGCATGATCGCAGAGCGCACCAAGGGCCGCGTCGTGGTGAGCACCGAGCACTCGATCTACCAGCAGACGCTGGGTATTTACGTCAAGAAAGGCAACGACGCGCTCTATCAGGCACTGCTCAAGGCCTTTGAGGCGAGCAAGGCCTCCGGTGAATACACCGCCCTGTTGAAGAAATACAACCTCGAAGAACCGACTAACTGACCCGGTGCAGCCCTGTGGGAGCGCAGCCGCTCCCACAGTCGGCGGCTTTCGCTTGACTGCCCGGCCCAGGTGAAGCCTGTGTCGACGCCAGCAGTTGGAGAGACACATGCAATTTGAATGGCCTTACTTTTTTTCTCTGTTTTCGCTCTCGGACTTCTGGAAAGCCTGCATTACGGTGGTGGAGCTCAGCACGCTGGCCTGGTTCATCGGCATGCTGCTGGGCTTCCTGCTGGCTTCGGCCAAGCTTTCGGCCGCGCGTTTGGATCAGCGTGCCGGCGTCGATTTATATCTGGTTCTTTCGCAGCGTGCCGCTGCTGGTACTGGTGGTGTTCGTCTATAACCTGCCGCAGATGTTCCCGGTCACCCGTGGCGTCCTAGTCCAACCCGTTCTATTCCGGCCTGTTGGCCCTGGTGGTCACCGAAGCGGCCTATATGGCGGAAATCCACCGTGGTGGCTTGATATCCGTGGCCAAAGGTCAAAAAGAGGCCGGCCGCGCGCTGGGCATCGGCCTGATCGGTTTGCAGCGCCTGATCGTGATCCCCCAGGCGTTCCGCATTTCCCTGCCGACGCTGATCAACGAATACATCACCGTGGTGAAACTGACCTCACTGGTCTCGGTGATTTCCTTGACCGAACTGTTGACCGTGGGCCAGCGCCTTTACGCGCAAAACTTCCTGGTGATGGAAACCCTGTCGGCTGTGGCGGTGTATTACGTGCTGATCGTGACCGTACTCGGCTGGTTGTTCCATTGGCTGGAGCACCACCTGGAACTCAACAACCGCACACCCCAAACGCTGGATGACACCAGCATGGGGCGCCTACGCGCATCACAACCCGCCCCTCCTTCGGCAAGCGCTCGGAAAGCCTCCGGGCCTGGCTCGGCACCCGCCCTGCAACTGGTCGACATTCACAAGCGCTACGGCCAGCACGCTGTGCTCAAGGGCATCAACCTTGATGTAAATGTGGGTCAGGTGATTTCCATCATCGGCCCATCGGGCTCGGGAAAAACCTCGCTGATTCGCACCGTCAACGCCCTGGAAAGCATCGACCAAGGCGAGATCATTCTGTTCGGCGAAAGCTATATCCACGCCGGTGACAACACCAACACGCAACAAGTACGCCGTGGGGTACAGCACATCGGCATGGTATTCCAGGGCTTCAACCTGTTTCCCCATCGCACCATTCTCGACAACGTCACCCTCGCGCCGCGCTATCACGGCCGCGACAAACTCATCAGCGAGCAGCGCGCCTACGCCCTGCTGGACAAGGTCGGACTGCTGGCTCACGCGCACAAGTATCCGCATCAGTTGTCTGGGGGGCAGCAACAACGCGTGGCAATCGCCCGCGCATTGGCCATGGATCCACATATCATGCTGTTTGATGAGCCGACGTCAGCCCTTGACCCGGAACTGGTAGGCGACGTGCTCAAGGTCATCGGCGACCTGGCCAAAGAAGGCATGACCATGCTGATCGTGACCCACGAGATGGACTTCGCCCTGTCCATTTCCGACCGGGTAATTTTCATGGAAGACGGCCTGGTTGCACTGGATGCGGCGCCTGGAATGATTCGTGCCGATCAGTGCGGCGAGAGAATCAAGGCGTTCATGCGGGTTTGAACCCGGCATGAGTGGGGCCTGAAATTCGAAACGCAAGCGTCGCTGATCAGCGCCACTCAACGTACTCTCAGCGCCTGGCCTTGAGCCGGACACTGGCAAAGGTCGACTCCCCTCGCGCCTGCTCCAGGGCACTCATTGGCATCGTCACCGGTACGGCACGAATCGTCGGTTTCAACATGACGGCTCGCTCGCCTGCCGTCACCAGGCGCTCGTCACTGGGCGGCACGCCAAAGTACTCGCGGTAGCATTTGGAGAAGTGCGGCGTGGACACAAACCCGCAGAGCAAGGCCAGCTCCACGATCGAAATGGGGGTTTGCTTGAGCAACTGGCGCGCGCGGATCAGCCGCAACCGCAGGTAGTAGCGCGAGGGCGAACAGTGCAGGTACTTCTGGAACATGCGTTCAAGCTGCCGACGTGACAGGGCCACGTACTCGGCCAGTTTCATCCAGGTCGATCGGTTCTTCCAGGTTGGCCTCCATCAGCGCGACGATTTTCCTGCAGCTTCGGTTGCTGGGTGCCGAGCATATGCTTGAGCGGCACGCGCTGATGATCCTGCTCGTTGCGCATGCGCTCGTACACGAACATGTCCGAAATCGCCGCCGACAACTCATGCCCATGCTCACGCCCGATCAGGTGCAGCATCATGTCCATGGGCGCGGTGCCGCCCGAGCTGGTCAGGCGTTCGCGGTCGAGGGTGAACACGCTGGCACTGAGGCTCACCCGTGGAAAGGCTTCCTGCATGGCCGCCAGCCACTCCCAATGCACGCTGCATTCAAACCCGTCGAGCAGCCCCGCCCGGGCCAATACCCAACTGCCGGTACAAATACCACCCAGGCGCTTCGAATAACGCGCCTGGGTCCGCAGCCATTTCATCAGTTCATCGCTCAGGGTGTGTTGAATACCCGTGCCGCCGCACACCACGACGATATCCGCAGAGGGCGCAGCGGCTATGGAACAGTCCGGCGTGATGGGCATGCCGTCGCTGGCCCACACAGGATGACCGTCGACACTGGCGGTGTGCCAACGATACAACTCCTGGCCGGACAGTTGGTTGGCCATGCGCAGCGGCTCTACCGCCGACGCCAACGAGATCAGGGTGAACTGATCCAGCAGCACGAATACCAAACAGGTGACCGGCCGGGGGGTCATGGGCGCGAAGCCAGGGGGATCGATTTTTGGGTGCGGTCCGGCTGCCGCGCCGTGATCACGCCGACCAGGGAAATCAGCAAGGCCAGGCCGATGGTCGACGACACCTCGAAGCGGTGCTCGGGCGTCAGCAGCATCACCGCCAATGCGCAACATATGAAGACGATGACCACCCAGGTCAGCCAGGGAAACAGCCACATCTTGAACGTCAGGGTGACATTGCGGCGTTGCAGGACCTTGCGCATGCGCAGTTGCGACACGGCGATCACCAGGTACACCAGCAAAGCGATGGCACCCGAGCTGGCCAGCAGAAACTGGAACAATCCGGCGGGCATGAAGTAACTGAGCAAGGTCACGCCAGCCCCGAGGATCGTGCTGGCGATCACGGCGGCCCTCGGCACACTCGCGGTGGAGGTCTTTTTCATCAGCGCGGGCGCGTCCCCGCGCTTGCCCAGGGAATACAGCATGCGCGAAGCAATGTAGATGGACGAATTCATGCAACTGGCAACGGCGATCAACACCACCACGTCCACCAGTAACTTGGCATGGGGAATGTTCATCAGCTCCAGGGCGCGCTGATAAGAGCCTACCGACGCCAACAGCGGGTCATTCCACGGCACCACGGAAATCACCACGAAGATCGACAACACGTAGAACACGCCGATGCGCCACGATCACCGAGCGCGTGGCCCGGGCGATATTCTGCGCCGGGTTATTGGACTCGGCAGCCGCGATGGTGACGGCTTCGGTGCCGATAAAGCTGAACATGATGGTGATGAATGCCCCGACCACCGCCGACAGGCCGTTAGGCGCGAAACCACCGTGTTCTTCCATCAGGCGACTCAAGCCGCTGGCCTCCCGCTCGGGAATCCAGCCCATCAGCACCGCGCCTCCCAGGCCGATCGAACGCCGATGATCGCCACCACCTTGGCCATGGCAAACCAGAACTCGAATTCACCGTACTTGGAGACGCTGAACAAATTGGTGACCACCAACAAAAAGATCGACAACAAGGCGAACAGCCAAGCGTCGATCTGCGGGAACCACTGGTTGAGGATATGCCCGGCGGCCAGGGCTTCGATGGGAATCACCAGCACCCACGAACCACCAGTACAACCAGCCGATCGTAAACCCGGCCCAGCGGCCGATGGCCTGGTCGGCGTAGGTCGAGAATGAGCCGGTGTCGGGGTTGGCCACCGCCATCTCCCCCAGCATGCGCATGACCAGCACCACCAACAGGCCGGAAAACAGATACGCCAGCATCACGGCCGGCCCCGCCGCCGCGATGGCGTGCCCGGAGCCGACAAACAGCCCCGCGCCGATAATGCCTGCAATGGAGAGCATGGTGACATGACGCGGCTTGAAGCCCTGCGCCAGCTGGCCGTTGGAATCCTTCGAAATCAGGCTATTCATCGTTGTTTTTTATTCTCTGTGATCGACGTTAAGACGTACTGACTGGAAGGTCAGGCGATCATCATTTCTTAATGACGGGTCACAGTACGCGGCCTGCGTGCCGCAAAAATAGCCTCATAGCGGCACGCCGGTGCCTGATATCGACATTGGCGGGCGGCCGCCGCTCATTGCCTCGGCGGGTCAAGGTTCGCCAGAAAGCCTGCGATCAGCGCGTTGAACACCGCGCCCTGATCGTCGTGCACATAGTGGCTCGCGTCGGCGACCTCCACCGTCCGCACATGGGGGTTGCTGGCCCTCATCGCCTGCAGCGTCGCCGGGCGCCAGCCCTGTCCTACACCCTCGGCAGCGACAGCCTGCGGCGCAGTTTCGTCAAGCTGCAAAGCGGCGAATACCGAGGGCCTGTCGGCGTATTTCAGCCGCTCGAAATCGACGGCGACCTGTGGCGCGGCCCCGGCACCATCGACCGTGAACACCTGGAGGCCAAAGTGCGCTATCGCTTCGGTGAACGTGACGAGGTGTGGCTGCGCGCCGTGCACAACGCGTTCTACGACTACGACTCGCCCTACGTGAGCAGCGCCCAGTACGACGGCAGCGCCAATGACCCGTTCGGTCGCTCGGGCCGTTACTTCGCCTACCTCGGCAGCCTGCCCGACTTACCCGAGAGCGTGCCCGGCGTGCGCTACAGCAACACCAACTACAACCAGTTCTACAAACAGGCGGTCAACCAGCGCCGCGACACCTTGTACAGCCTGGGCGGCCGGTTCGAGATCCGCCCGGACCTGCTCAACTACACCACCCTCTACTACGAGGCCAAGAAAGGCTTTGGCGTGTCCCCCGAGGCCTACGCCACTTCCCTCGCGCTGCACCCGGCCGAAAGCAACGTGGATGGCCTGTTCGCCCCCCGCGGCATGCAATACGGTTTGTCGTCCCTCAGCGGCCACCGCTTCGGCGGGCGCACCGGGCTGCAATGGGACATCGGCCAGCACCAGGTCGACACCGGTGTGTGGGCCGAGACCGATGTGTTCAACCGCCAGCAGGCGCGCTACAACCTCACCGACGGCAGCCCGGCCGGCGAGCCGTTGTTCAATGAGCCGGTGCACCTGCAAGGGGATTTCAGCTCCACACGCAATTCGTTGCAGTACCACCTCAAGGACACCTGGACCCTGCTCGACGACCGCCTGCGCCTGCAGTTCGGTTTCAAGAGCCTGTACCTCAAGTACCGCATCGAGGGCTATCGCAACGCCGGCGACTACATCAACGACCGCCAGCCGCGCCTGGCCACCCAGTGGAACGACGCCTTCCTGCCCCAGGCCGGGCTGGTCTACAACCTCACCGATGACACCCAGGTATTTGCTTCCTATTCGGAAAACATGGCCCTGCCCCGAGGCGCCGACGACATCTTCCGCGCGGCCAGCCCCAGCGCGCCGCCACCGGAGGCGGAGCGGGCGAAGAACTTCGAGGTGGGCTATCGCATCAACCGGCCGACCTTCAACGCGGCCTGGGCGCTGTACCGCACCGACTTCGACAACCGCCTGCAAGCCTTCGCCTCAGCCGTGCCCGGCAGCAGCCAAGTGGAAACCTACTACCAGAATGTCGGTCAAGGTGCAGGCCTACGGCAGCGAGCTGAGCGGGCAATGGAAACCCCCGGTCCTGGCCGACAAGGTATCGACCGTAACCCTGACAGCTTCGCCCTGGCCCTGACCGCCGACGACGCCCGGCGTATCGCGGCCCAGGGCAAGCGCGTGGTGTTTATCAGCATGGAAAACGCCGACCCGCTCAGCTCCGATCCCGAGTTGCTCGACACCTACTACCGCCAAGGCCTGCGCATGCTCGGCCTGGTGCATTTCATGAACAACGACCTGGCCGACTCGGCCACCGCGCTGCCGGAATGGAAAGGCCTGAGCCCCAAGGGCCGCGACCTGGTGCAACGGGCCAACCGCCTGGGCATCCTGCTGGACGTGTCCCACGCCAGCGATGCGGTGTTCGACCAGATGCTGACGCTGTCCAGCGCCCCGCTCATCGCCTCCCACTCCAGCAGCCGCGCGGTCAACCCGCACCCGCGCAACCTCGACGACGCCCGCGTGCGCCAACTGGCGGCCAAGGGCGGGGTGATCCAGGTCAACGCCTACAGCGACTACCTGATCCCCCTCGCCCCCAACCCGGACCGCAACAAAGCCATGGCCGCGCTCGGCGCACGCTTCCACAACCTTGCCGCCCTCAGTCCGCAGCAGGTCAAGGCGCTTTATCAGGAGCGCGACAGCCTCAACCAACGCTTCGCCCAACCCAAGGCGAATATCTGGAGTGGGAATTTGTTGCGGGTGTTGCAGGCGGCG
>Ga0065696_1000010_pt1 | contig 15524 bp, 19 predicted proteins | sample SwiRhiMetagenome_FD_59085 | JGI IMG/M metagenome (GOLD analysis project Ga0065696, IMG submission 59085) | Bulk soil microbial communities from switchgrass field near East Lansing, Michigan, USA - East Lansing bulk soil v2 (version 2) | ecosystem: Environmental > Terrestrial > Soil >...
GTCGTAGCAAATAATTAGTCCCCCCCCCCCCCTCACCGCCTTCCTGCACGCACTGTGCGCGCCAGGAGAAATGCTCAGGTGGTCGGTGATCGTGCGCCGCACGGTGGAGCAGTTCATCACCCAAAACCTGCCCGCCTCTGCCAGTGGTCAGGCCCAGCGTGCAGCACTTCGCTTTGGCCTCGCGGGCAGCGGCCGGAGAGCTGGCTACCGCTTTCGATGTGACTGGTTGGCCGGATGGCACGGCCACAACCGCTGCACGGGTGTGCCTGCATGCGTGGCTGGCCGAACGCGGCGGCGCCGGGAACTTCGAGGGCGATGCGATCTCGGCGCGATTGCGTCAGGTCATAGAGCGCTTTGGCGAAAGCCGCTTTACTCGCTGGGGAGTCTACCGCCGCAAAGATCGATGAGCACGGGCCGCGCACGATTGATCGGTTGGGCTTTCGCAAGACCCTGGAACACGGCATGGGCGACGCCCTGCACACCACCAACACCTACTACGTTTTGCCTGAAGCCTGGCGTGCCGAAATCTTCAGAGGCATGAACATCAGTGCAGTGAATAAGGAGCTGCTGCAACGGGGCATGCTCGAACCGGGAAGCGATGGCAAGGCGTACAGCTTGATTCGTCTACCTGGGTTAGGACCTCAGCGCTGCTATGTGGTGAAGACAGTTCCAGGAAAGGACGAACGCGAGGCAAAAGCCGCCTAGCTGTAAGCCTACTGATCGAGGTAGCGCCGGCTCATTCCCGGCCTCGCCAGCCGTTCAAAGACCATGCCTATCAAACGTAGTGCCCAGAGATAATACAGATGACCACTATCCAAGAACTGAAAGACCGCCGCGACACACTGACCATCGAAATGGAGAGCATTCAGGCTGACCTGGCTCCCTTCGAAGCGGCGCTGGAAAGTCCCGAGGTTATCCAGCAAGGCCGTCAACTGGCTGTGCAGGATGAAATCAACGATCACAAAAGACGCATCGACTCGCAAGGCCTTGAGATCCACCTCCTGAATCAAAAGATAGATCGCCTTGAGACACTGGCAAACCGTGAGAGCTTGGCTGCGGGCTACATCAGCGCTATGGCGACCTGGAAAGCCGACGAGGTAGAACTCAACGAAAAGCGCAACAGCATCGAGACCCGGTTGCAGCAGGTCCGCCAGAACGATCAGGAAGGCATGGCAAAGGCTCGACAAGCCGAAACGGACGCAGCTACTGCTTACGCGCAGGCCGTGGCCTGGGGCGATGTGGAAGGTGAGAAAGCCGCTAATGCGGAAGCCCAAAAAGGCCTGGCAAAAAAAACCTCACTGCTGCAGTTGAGCACCACCGCCGCCAACAACTGCTCATCACTGCCCTGGAGCAGGAGCTGGTGACGATTGATCAGCACATCACGGAGGCACAAAAAGAACATGCCAACATTGAAAAAGAAGCAGCACATCTGGCAAACACAGTGTTAGAAGAAAAGTGGAACGAGGCCGCGAAAGAGTTGTTGGAAACTGGCAGTAAGCTATGGGCCGCACGAAACCTGATTAGTCGGGACCCGGTGACACTGATGAAGCTAGATATCCCTAAACAGGGCGAGCACTTCGGAAGCTGGACTTGGAATGAGATATCTGACCGTTCACATCGACACAGCTTGGCTGACCTGCTGAACAGTCAATAGCCCTCCTATCTCGGGGACAACCTAGCTATTGGCTGTCCCGAGCTTCGAAGAGGTCTGCTCATGAGAAAGACGTACAGAACAACGCATCCGGTCGAAATAACTGACCGCGTGACAACCTCACTTGAATCGAAGCCCTTTCGGACTACGGTCAATGACTAACTCGAAAGAACCACGTAGGCTGTAGATTGATCATGCCCGTCGCCCCCATAACCTCTTCAACCACTACTTATCCGAGCCCTAATTTGGAAGAACGTAAATAAAATTCATGGGCATCACGTTTATGTGTGCTGCCCTAGCAAAACGTTAAACCACACATACAGCCGGAGAAGCATGACCTTACTGCTATAAGTTATTACTTGTCGCGGAGCTTAAAAGCATTACAAAGCTTTTCAAGCTCGAGCACTAATACCCCACGTTGCTCCTCATCGGCCATATCGCACTGCTGATCAAGCTCAGCGGCTCTATGCAGCATCCAGCGGCCTAAAGTATCAACACTATTTTCAAGCCTCTCACGCCTTACCAGAACTCGCCCGAGGCTTCTGAGTTCTCTCTCTACACGCGTCCCTCCCCCGTTTTTATCAAACACATAGAGAACCCACCGAGGTTTGTTACGATCAATTTCATCATTTCGTACCTGGCGGGAAATCTGCACTAAAACGATGAGGCTCCGTTCAGTTCGATCAAGTAAGTCACATATGAAGTCCCGGCTAGACGTCGCTCGCCATCCATACCCGTTTTGGTGTTCCTCGTCTCCCCAATATTTTACCTTGACGTTGAGCTTCACCTGTTGGTGAGCACCACGCACTACGCTCAACATCGAATTTCACCTGTTGATCCATGGCTGCACCTACTAACCCAACTGGAATCCCTGAAACAGCTCCACAGCGTTCGTCAATTTTATCTCCGTTCGAATCACTATCAAACGGCTGCAGCCAAGCCTCAAGTTGGAACCCTGGCATTTCAATATTTTCGTGAAACCGGTCATCAGGCAGTGCGAAATCCATGTGATCGCGAGTATTAGCAAGCGCCTGTGCAAGCGCGTTTGCCGTGTGAGGTGAAACTAGTGCCGAATGGATATAGACCCTGTGAGTGGCCTTATTCCACTGCAGCTCAAAATCAGCTGCAACCACAATATCGTTTGATGCTGTGATTTCAGCATCAAACGTTTCGGTAGAGATTGAACATCCCCAAGCATGCGCGTCGGTTTCATCCTCGTGCTGATCCAGATAGCTTTTTAGTTCGATTGGTGCAACACCCCAGAAACGTGGTTCAAGCGGAGGCACGGCTCGATAGTCACTTAACCAGTGAGGCGACAAGGTCGGTAGATATCGACAAATCCATGCTTTGAGTTCGTCCTCATCCTGGCGACACTTGATCAGGGGTATTTCGCCTATCAACTCTCCAACCACACACATCATCGAATGCCACTCGATGTGATGGCTCAATCGCTCGACCGTTGGCTGGGAACCATGTCTGCGAGATGTCAATTCATGTAAGCCATTTTAGACGACTCATTCGCGGCTCGCGATTCCAGTGCGTGGTATTTTCTCCATATCCCCATTTGTCATGAAGCCAATACTCAAGCCGATCAAGAAAGTCATCTAGTGGCAAGTCGAATAAGCGCGCAGCAGGTTTATACCAATATGGGATCGCATCCATACTATCGAAGGAATACTTACGCTTACGCCCTCTCTCTTCACTCAAACGTTGAGAAGATCTGGCTAGACGAGTGATCGGGGCTAACTGGCTTCTGTTAAGCTTTTCCACGAACATACGGTCTGCTTCTGAGAACTCCCAAGCAGTGGCCTTATTGATTTCTAACAGTACGGAACGTCCCAGTTCGCGCACAATTACATGCGGCTCGCGCCGAATTGTATCGAGGATGAGTTGGGTATGAAGAGCGACTTCCTGCACATTATCTACTGTGGCACGTAGCATCACGATCATCAGTTGCTCAAGTGCAGCATAGTGGTAGAAAGGAGCCCCAGCGAAAACGGGCTCCGAACTCCTATCCAAACATGAGATCAAACTCGCCCACGCTGGATCTTGTCCGCGCAACAGCCACTAGTGCAGCGTGGCACGCACGCCAGCGTACCCGGCGGTCGATATCTCCCATCGCGGCGAATAGGCTGCGCCCGACGCTTTCCGCGATATTGTCTGGCGGAGTGATATTGGCGAGTTGAACACGGGCCGGATGCGACGTACCGCCCTCGACCCTCAGCAGCAGCGCATCAAATAGTCTTGAGCGATTTTTCTATCGGAACACGAGCGGCTACTAGTCCAGTCAGCGTATAGAGAAGCTCAGATGAGATACGTTCTCGAAGTTGTTCAATACCGTCAAGGAGGACATCAGCCTGCGCAGCAGAGTCCAGCCCGGTTGCTGAGAGCGCGGCATCTATGATCTCCGTCTGGTAACTCCAATGGAAAAGACTACGAAGTGCACCCGAAATATAGGACGGGAAGCGCTCTCGCATCCAAGTCTTAACAGGGGGATAGTTGGACCAGCATTGCAAGATTTCGGGCACAGCTTTGCCAAACTCTCCGCTATCGCGACCCAGCTCGAACCCAATATCGAGAAAGGGCACACGTAATGCGAGACTGCCGAGCCGCTCCGCGACCTCATGGAACTGATAACTATCAGGGCCTCTTTTTTCCGTACCGGCGCTCAACGCTGCTCGTATTTCATCCGCACTCTTGAGAGGCCCACGCTCTTTTTCGGTAGATTCAGTATCTAACTCTTCCGTCGGATGCCACTGAGAGTCCACCTCTGGCCATCTTAGGAAGGTATCCCTACTTACTTTTGCCGCAACGATCGCAGCCGAGGCGTCGTGACCAGCGCAACCTTCGAGTTTTTTGTAAAGCAGTGATGAACTCATCGATCTTGCCTTCACGTAGTTGCTCTGCCAACGCCGGCTCTACCAGCCAATTTGGTAGCGCAGAGCTACTACCGATCACAGTGTTTAGCTCGACCGGTCCATCTGATGCAAGCGTCGCAAGGGCGAGCCGTTGGGCAAGTGTCAAAGAGGCACCAGCAGCTATCACCTTGGGCAAACTATGGTCAAATAATGTGATACCCCTATCGTGCCACCGCGCAGCAGTCACTAAGCCCATTGAAAGACTTGCGGAGGTGACCCAACCGATTACGTCATCCCATGCAAAATCATCACCAGCTCCAAGTGACTCCGCAACCGAGCCTGCGGCGTCGCCAAGACGCGCAGCGAAAACTGCGTGCTCAGCAGAACTCCCGTTAAGGCCTGTCTGCGCGATAGCACCAGCAGCCGCAAGTGCACTGCGAGCTTCAAAGTCTATCGCACCGGTTGCCTCTACCGCCTTGCCGAACAACCATTCCGCAAGTCCTACATCGAGCGACAACGCAATGCGCGCACTTTGGCTAAACAATTCGACTCGTTCAGACGCGGGAAGTGGAGCCGCTCCAATCTCGTCCGCAACCTCAGTCAACAACTGCAGTACTACATCATACGTATGCGGAATCAATCCAAGCGTTCTCGCTAGATCCAGTGCGCATGTAATACTGTCAGCAGACCAGTCCTGCATCACATTACGCGCACTTAGAATTAGGCTTTTCACGTTTCCGCCGCAAAGTCCCGCATGCACCAAATGATTACGCATAAGCAATATCGCGACGTCCGGATCTCGGCGTGAAGCCTGATCATAGCTGCGCGACACGTCGAGTGTTTTGGCAAGCGCTGGCCATGCACTAACCGGATCGACGGCAATTGACGTTACAGTTATTCTTGCTGCGTCAACGAACCGGGAGAATGCTGTTACCGTTTCTGCGAGGGTCTCATTCCAGTACTCCTCAGGTGATTTCTCCGGGCGCCGTCCTGGTCTTTGTTCAGTCCGTGGGGGAGCGGTGCGTCGCGGTGGCAGCCAATCAGCAATTGGAACGATAACTCCAGAGATTAGCTCGCGCAGTGCGTAAGCTCGTGCCTGTCGCGCTCCGGCCGACCGTAGCCGGTGAAGATGATATGTTTCCTCAAGTACAGGCTTTGGCATTGCGCGCTCTAGGATCACAGCAACCAAGGGCCTGAGATCTTCATGGGCGATGGCACGTTCACATACCAAGAGCACAGCTTCTTGCCAGGCTAGTAATGGAGAGTTTGATAACCCGGTCTCTATTGGCATTTGCCATCGTGCACGGGTTGCCTGCGCAAGCCCTGTGAGGCCTTTGCGCATAATGGAGTTCCCCATGTCCGCTCCGGCAAGTAGAGCCGCTGCCATCAAGGGTGCCAGTCCGAGTGGAGGCCATGCGCGCTTATTGATCACGGCGAGTAGTGTTTGGAGATTTATTCCCGCACCACTTGCCGCTAATATTTTGAGTACCGAGTGCAAAACCGACTTAGGACGCCAGCAAAGTAGGCGATCGAAGGCTTCACCCTCATTTGATAGCGCTGCATAGACTTGATACTCGACGGCTATGTCGCTAGCTGTAATTTCGATCCTATGCGGGCTATCCTTACTGCTTAGTTCACGAAGGTGAGCATGCCACCATCGCAGGTGAGCTTTTGCTGTTTCGGGACGAGTCTGCGCCGCATGTAGGGCTAGCTCAATCCGTAAGTGCGGGCGTTTGTTCCGATGACGTTGACCAACCATCACGAGGCGATTTGCCTCTTCAGCAGCGAATCGCACCGAGAGGTCAAGGTTCTTAACCGTAAGGTTCTCTAGCAAGTTAGTGCGATGAATCGCCTCGGCCGATGCGATGAGCAGGCTACATGCATTAGTGATATCCGCCGCTGTACGGCAGCAGCGTATTGCGAGGCTTAACTGTCGAGACCAGATAAACTGAGCTTCTAGCAGATTTAGAACGGACGAGGGTTTTTGCTCCTGAGTAACCAATGCGTAAAGTGCATCAAGACGGTTGGCGGCTGCGAGTACTTCAGCGACGCTGATTGCTGCGTAACGATCTGTGAGCCGGATATCGAAGAGAAGATCGGCCGCACGTTCAAGTAGCTTTTCTCCACCATTGTCAGGGCGCTCAATTTACAAAGGCTTCGAAGTCTTCATCGTGGAAGGACCATCCCTCATCGTGCTCTACAATGCCGCCTACATCTGCTGCTATGTCGTTGATATCAGCGCAAGATAGCTCTGCCAACGCCGCGAGAATCCGCCTTGGCACTGGGCGGGGCAAACGGGAAAGAGCATCAAGCACTTGCCAGACTTTATCAGCGCTACCGAGATGCTTACCTGCTTCACTAACACGCTGTTCAAACAAACGGGTTTATACCCTCGGCCTTCGGCATCAGCCGCTCTATCGCACGCATTTCCCCGTCGCTCGGCAACCCCTTAATGGCATAAACAAGACGACGCGGGTTACCGCCTGTGAGACTTTCAAACGTAGTGGCGAGCTCGGGGTTCCACTTGGGTTGCCAAGAGGCAACAAGCTGGCGGACCTCATCGACGTTAAAATTTGGAATCTCAAAATCGTCGTAGAGTCCCCTTATCACCAACCTCTTCCCGCCGAGCAGTCCGGCAGCTCACAATAATCCGAACATTGGCGGGCCAAGCCGACGCCTGACTCAATGCATCGAGAAAACAAAGGTCGTGCCAATGGATAGAGCCTGTTCTCGCATTGTCCACCGCGTCGAAACAGAGTATGAGCTGCGCATTCGTATTTCGTGCTGTTAGAACGCCCGCTGCCACCTCGACTCGCTTGCGGAACGACTCGAACACATCAATGCTACCTCGACGCCGAATAACCAGAGGCGTTCTAAGCCGTGCAGCAAGCTCATTGCCTAACTGCGTGAAAGCCTGCTCAGGTAGGTGGCGCTTCTGATCTGAAGCCAGAAATAAGCCTCCGCCATAGCAGTCATATATAAACACCTCGGAGCCTGGCGGGAGAACTGACTGTAAATCGAAAATCAGGCTTGTCTTGCCACATCCGCCCCCAGCGTGAACGCGCAGTGGTTTATGCTGAAAATCCGCAAGTTTCGCACCGAGAAGATCGATGACTGTGCGACGTACGTATGGCCGAGCAGGTTCTATCTGTGACGGGGCCGGGAACAGCATCCCGCTGCTGCCTACTCCCAGCCAGACCGATAGCACTTCCCTCGTCACTGCAGGATCGTTAGTGCTCTCAGGGAGCATCAATGTAGCAACGCGCTTCTGTAATAGATTGGCGTCGTCGCGCGTATCGGCATCGGCCATACTGGCGAGACGCAGGATGATTTCGCTCTCCATCATCAGTCGAGACGTCGACGCAAAACCCGTCAAATCCCATGCTTTGAGAAAAGTNACAACTTGCAGGGCAGTCAATCCAAGACCTTTTTTTGAGCTTGTTAAATAGATCCGTATCGTCTGGGTGCGGGCTTGGTGCCACTCTTGATCAACCGTGCAATATCCGCTACCACTGAGGCCGACAGCGGTTGATTGGTTACAATCGAGAAATCACCTTTGAATTTGACGGCTTTCAACAGCCCTGCGAGTTTGCCGAGCACGCTACTACGCGGTTTGGTCTTCGCTCGGCGGGTGAGAAGTCGCGACCACGTCCAGTTATCTTGAGGGTGTGACGCGGAATGTTTGAGCTGCAAGTAGCGATAGCTGAGCTCTTCCGACGTGTTACGTATTAGGACGATATCGGCAGCTTGACCATGTTCCCCCAACTGAGCGTGAACGTCATCACGAGGAGGGCCTTCAACCTTGACAGCTATTACGTCGTCTTTAGCGTCGAGCAGCCGGAGCATCTCACGCGTGGCCCAAAGCACATGGAAGTCGTCGCCAGCGTTCGACGCGACAGCACCTAGGAAACTTTCCTTATCTTCCAAATTGACCTCTGACTGTCCCATGCATTACTCGCTCATTCTAAATGGATAGCGTGCCAGCTACGCTAGCCTCCTCGCTAGGATAGAGCTATAAAATACTGACTTAATTGTACTTTCTTGAAAAAAACAGCTTCTAATATTTAGAAAAAAGCGTAACACCTACGCTTCATGTAACACGCAAGCTAAGCATGATAAATATTTTTTATGTAACGAAAAAAAACAAATATAAATCAATCAGTTAATCAATACTGTAACACCCGTAACATCCGTAACATCTTTTTTTAGGGAATCCCCATGCCCCGTCACGAAACCCTCCTTCAGCGACGGGAGATAGATCACGCTCATGGCATTTTGCAGATAGCGGGAGTCTCTGCGTAGGTCCTATACGGCGCAGGAAACCCGAGTGATCGTGTCGGCTGAAAGGTGCTGAGCTTAATAAACAGGTGAAACTGGTGAACTGCTATTTGCTAGTCATTTGCCCCATGAAGCGGAAAACCGCCGGGGACCCTGGGCATTCCGGAAAGACACGGGGCATAGAACCCGTGCGTTCGTGTTAGCGGATGGATTTTTAAAGTTGGTTGACAGGTTGACGCCTATCAACACGGTTGACGCCATCCCGGTATTCACTATCAGCAACAGATACAGCCACTTTTACCGAAGCTGTAACGATGGCCCTTTTTCTTCAAGATCCTTTCAATTTCAACGATTGAAATTTCAGTAACTTACCGGCACCTCCCACTAACTCGATCCCGCGGGTTTCATGCCCCGTGTCGCTAGGATGTCGTCAGGGTCCCCTGCGACTTTTCGGTGCCCCATTCGAAACGTCGCACTCCGGACCACGTCTTACATGGACTCAGCGCATCAAGCGTGCCCAGTTCCTGAGGGCAGGACATCGCACATACCCAAACGCTTAGCGACAAAGCACCGTACAGGCCGATAGCAACATCGGTGCCTAATCGGTTCCGGCTAACACAGTCAGGTATTCAATGCTGCAACCAAGAGGGAGGTCACTCTCGCTGTAGGAACCTCTGTAAGAGGGGCAATGGGACGAGACTTACAAGTCGTGTTACTGGTGTTACAAACGTTACAAAATTCATAAATAGTTGAATATAAAGGGATTTTTATGCGTTACACGATTTCTGCCGTGATGTAGAAGTGGGTGTTACACAACCTCAGGTGTTACACCCGAGTATGCCTATCCAGATACAGGCTTATTTTGCCTTTTTCGGGCTTTCCGCTTGATAAGTAACACCCAAAGTGCAACAGTGTTAGTAGAACGCCCTAACTGATACAGGCACCCGTCATGTTCATCCGCGCATACCTCCGAGCTTCCACCGAAGAACAAGACGCCGGCCGTGCCCGTGCCTCGCTCGAGCAATTCGCCAGCGATCACATCAAGGTCATTGCGAGCGTGTACCTGGAGAACGCCAGCGGCGCCACAGCCGACCGCCCTGAGTTGCTGCGCCTGCTCAAGGATGCCCGCAAGGGTGACGTGTTGCTGGTGGAGTCGATAGACCGTCTCTCCCGCCTCCCGGTTCGAGGACTGGCAGAAGCTCAAGGCAGCGATCGACTCAAAAGGCCTGCGCATCGTCGCGCTCGACCTGCCGACCAGCCACCAGGGAATGCAGGACACCAAGGGCGACGAGTTTACCGGGCGGATGCTGGGGGCCATCAACTCTATGCTAGTGGAAATGATGGCTGCCATCGCCCGCAAGGATTACGAGCAGCGCCGCCATCGGCAGGCCCAAGGCATCGAAAAGGCAAAGGCCGCCGGCAAGTATCAAGGGCGACCAGTGGATGCAGATCTGCACAAGCGGGTGAAGGAGTTACTGAAAGCTGGTCTCGGCATACGTGCGACAGCTCGCCACGCTGATTGCTCGACGACCACCGTTCTGAGAATCAGGGATTTATAGTTTTTCCCGCTTTATTTGCCACGCTGATCTGTTGCTCCATACGCTCAGCCTGCTTATACGCTGCATCGCTGAAGGTTTGGCCAGTCAGAATTGTGTCAATTGCAGCCAGCAAAATCGTCGAGAAATTATTATTAATCCAATTGAATCGACTGTGTCCAAGGTTTGCGAACTCCTCCATCTTGGCCAGGCCGAAAGCTGAGGCTACCAGGTTCTGAATATTCTGATCCTTGTACCACTCGAGACCAGACGGGTCGGAACGTCCATTCTTTATCAGATGCATGGACCTGCCCATGATCGTCCTATAGGTGACGTAAATCGCCCAGGCGTATTCACCAAGATGAGGGCGCACAGCCTCAACCTCGGCAAAGCCGACGCCTATCAAGTCCATTTCCGTAAATGCGCCTACGTCCTTCGAAAATTTGTTCATCGTGGGAGAGGTGTAAAACCCCCTCATTTCCCTATCCGAAAAAATGTCTGTGATGGAATAGACACCTGGGAACGCATCCCTCATTTGCACAAATCCATTCCAGAGCGCATCGACCGCATCAACTTTTCTTGCGATGGTGGCTTTTTGTACCTCAGAAAATGATGATGCGGCGATCCGCAGCTTCTCGCCCTGCCGATCAATTTCCGACTTTAGAAGGGCAAGGTTTGAATCCCCCTGCGCTTTCAACTCGGCCTTGAGTTGCTCCAATCGATCGTCATATTCGTGTTTCACGCTGGCCTTTAATCGCTCTCCGATCCAGGTCCTGCAGATCCATCCGATTATGAGTACTAACGCAGCAGGGGGAACAGCGGCTTTTGCAGCACCCCATAAGAATTCCAACAGGCCTTCCATCAGCATCTTCCTTAAGCCGTGAATACGAAAAAGCCCCCTTCAGATTATTCTGAAAGAGGCTTAATTTATCCTTCCCGCTGCCACGCTGCTGTCACAGAGAAACATAGTGTCCAGGAGAATGGCCTGAAAGGCCCGAATTATATGGTGTCCCAGGGCCGGTTCGAACGGCCAACCTTCCCCTTAGGAGGGCCGGACACTCCGCACCATACTATGTCACTTTAACATCATCAGAACGTTTTCTACATAGGTAAAAAACCGAATCTTACCTACACGATTAAAGGAAACGTCTGACTGGATCATCACTTCGTTTAAGTCGACTATTTGGGCTGGATCGCTGTCGTCGGCAGCACCTACCCAGGTGACCTTGATCTAGAAGGTCACGACGCCATAAGCGCGTTGATCAGTTGCAGTTCGCAAAGCATTCGGGAGCGCGAACAGTCGTCGACTTTTCGCCGACCGGATGCACCAACCCTCACTGTGGCGGGAACCTACCGTCAGGTGGGGGCTCTGCGTCACTTGCCAATCGCAGGAGACAAGATGAAACTATCGCTTGCTTTATATGACGCGCTAATATCTATCAGCGTGCCGAATAGCAAAGCTAAAACTGTTGTAGATGCTTGGGAGGACGACGTGAAAAATTTCGCTTCAAAATCTGATTTAGAGCGTACCGAGTCCCATCTCGAGAGTTCAATCACTGCACTACGTACCGATCTTACTGCTCTGATTAAGGAGCAAGGTGCGGATTTGCGGACCTTGGTTGAGCGTCAAGCCAGTCAATTCCAAAGTTCGGTATCAAAACTCGAATCGAATATTACTGTGCTTCGTTGGCAGTTCTGGCTTTCTGGTTTTTGTGTTTTTGGCTTTTCCAATCTTGAAGAACCTTTACGAGGTTTACGGAAAAGTCATCACATCTTGATGAACCGCGTCACCCTCAGCCGGCAGTAACCAACCTGCGGCCTATTCGCTCTAAGACGTCGGTTTTGTCCGCGTCCTGATTCACACCTATTCAGCCCATACGGGGAACACTCCCCGTATGGGCGAGGTGTCTCTCCGTTTTGGGCTTTTTTCGGAGAGACACATGAAACTCGAAAATCTTACCTCGCTCCAATCTCAACTGCTCAAACTGCCAGTCGTCTTCTCAGAAGACGCCTGGCACGAAGCGGTTTACCTAGAGCAGCCATCGGACCTTGGCGATCTGGGAAACCGTTTGGGAGAGACCCTAGAAGCCGCGTATGCATGCCTAATCTGCAGATCTAACGAAGTAGACGCGGTTGAACCTTTCTACGATTTCGGGTTGTACCGTTTTCTTCCCTGCGGTGATCGAGTCGATCGGCATTGGTTGGAGCTGCGATTGATCATTGAGCATGAGCAGGACAAACCAACAGTGCTACGCATCATGCTTAGGCGTGAAAGCATTTCAAGCGGTATGAGGCGCACTGACGTCTTTTTCGAGCCAGGCGCACTGATGATGACCGCGGGTGTACACACACTGATTGAAAAGGGACTGCTGAACTTTCACCCTTACCTCAATCGCCACCTCAAGGGTGATTGGGGTGACATATGCGATGAAGACAAGCTGAGCAATGAGCAAGCGCTTCAATACGGCGAACGCTTGTGCTCAGCCTATGAGATTGATGCAGGGGATCAAAAAAAACTCTGGATCATCACTGAAAGGGACAGGAGCGTCACCACGCTGCTTTTGCCCTCCGAGTACTGACTCTCCACCTAACCATGCACCAAGCGTGGCTCATGAGCCGTCTAAACGCCCCTCCAGGCGCTTAGACGGCTCGTCTTCGTTTTCCTGCCTTGTGCACCCGGTGAAACTCAAGCGCTGCTGAGAAACCCCCACTGTTGCAGACAAAGCCCGCCTTTAAATTAGCTCAGGCATGACACAACATTTCGAATGAACAAACTGATTCGCCAGGAAGCTTTCAGTGCCCACCCTACTCGCCAAATCTCGCATATTTGCTTACTACCGCCAGGAAGGACGCTGCATCTATTGTGACTATCCGATGTGGGTCAGTTCAGCATTGCGGTATGCAAAGCTGTATGGGTGTTCAATCGCACAAGCTCGGCGCCTGAAATGCACAGCGGAGCATCTGGTGGCCAAACAAGATGGGGGCAAAGATTACCGCTCGAACATTGCAGCAGCTTGCGACCTGTGCAATCAACGCAGACATCGACGGAATGATGACTTATCTCCTCAAGCATATCGGGAGCTAGTGCAACGAAAGCTGAAAAAAGGAAACTGGCATTCGTTCAAAATAGGTAGAGTTTAGGTCGACAAATCAGATCAAACTCGGGGGGATTGCGCGGCTTCGCCCATCCATGTGCGTTTGGCCTGAAGCTGTCATCTGCATAGCGCTTTAGCAGCACGCTCAATTGCCGTGACCAACGGATAACGGTCATGAGCTGCCGTTGGGCGTCTACGAAGCCAACGGTGACTAACTCTTCTGCAGTCTGGTGATGGAGGAGCGAAAAATGTTTGCGTTTTTCATACCGTGGTCAACGCGCCAGAATGCGTTCAACGCCTACCATCAGCTCAGCGAGTGCTGACATTTGTGGGTCTGAGCCGAAACCCAGCAAGGAACGCACATGAATTTCTTCAAGAAACTTCTCACCTCATTGAAAAGCCCTTCACCCCAAGATACCCAACCCACACCGCAAACCCTTGAACTCCAAGAGCCGGTTACGCCCAACCACTCGACTGAGGCTGAAGAGGCAAATCAGGCCGCCCGAGAAGCCAGCGCAGCGTGCCTGGATCTTCATTGGGGCTCTGTCGGCACTGTCGAGCGAGATGTCCTTTCCTTACATCATTAGTCCGAGCTTTTCGGGTGGCCCTTACTGGCCCTCGACCCGTCAGGCCTACCGGGTGGTTCGCCGTGGCGACACAGTAATCATTGCCACCGAAGGCATGTCAGACCCCTTCGATGATGCTGAAGGGATGGGGTAATGGTTTCGAGATGGAGTTGTTCATAGAAACAGCAGATATACCCGAGCACGCCCGTGGTTCCGTGGGTGAGGTCGATCCTCTCAAGCGCAGTTGGGCATTCGAGCTGGTGGAGCACGTTACCAAAACGGTGGCAGACGCTGGAGGGATCACTCACCAACTCGATCAGCACGGTGCGCTATCTCTCGAAATTCCCGGGTTCAGCCGGTCGCATCACATGAGTGATCAGCTACCCAAACTCTTCGTGACCGACGACGACTCTACCGGCGTCTTGCTGGGCGCCCCTGACCCGGATTTCCCTGCCCGACTGGATGACATGCCTTTATCTCCGGTCAGATTGGTTCCAGTGGTATTGATCACAGCGTCAGAGCTTGAATACGTTCGTTCTGGTGGGCGAGAAGCACGCGAGGATCTGGTAAGCCGTTTGAAGGCTGCGGGCATCGGGCATATGTGCAGCCTCCATCGTTCTAGCGTTGTTTGACACCGCATCGCTAAAGGAAAAATGGCTGAAGCGAACAGCAGTTTTGTAAATCTAATGCCAGCTTAAGGTCAATTTCTGTCTGTAGCCACCCTCACCTTTTGGGGCTGGGGGATGGCGACCAGTTAAACACTGAGAGTGAATGGAGCGATGGTGTTAAGGCCAATCTGGGATACGACTACCGCCTCCTAATGGTTGAGGCTTTAATCGGCACGAACCTGTTGGGTTCCACGCAGTAACCGAATGCGGTTCAATACCAGGCTAACGCGCTAAGTGAGAGCACCCACTTACATCGACTTGACCGAGACCACTTCCACAAACCTGAATTTTTTTCTGGCCGTCTTAGTAGCTTCTTGTTCTGCAACAAGGGAGCTAAGCGTATCGGCCTCATGTACCATCTCGTGCATCTCGCCTTCAAATTCGTTTCCCACACGGAGCGTGACTCTCAACCTAGGGGTGAAGCCTTTTTGAGACTGTCTGTTTCTTCGCTGCCTTCACCGGTTGCACGATCACAACATCCGGGACTGTGTCCTGCACGTCTGAGTTAATTGCCGGCGCAGAGGGCTCAGAATCACCGAATAGCGCCCGGCGCATCTCATCTTCCATCAATTCCGTATTCATACCATTTCTCAGAAGGGNGTTATCTATAACCTGATCGATTCTATCAGGATGGCCGGACTCTGTAGTAAAGCGTCGTTGGGTCTGACCTGAAGTGACAAAGGCCAGCAGCTGATACTGGCGAGCGTCAGCATCTGTCCATCTGCCGCCTATCATGGCGGGCACCTGTCGGCCAGTCTCAGCCAAAGACGAGATAAGCTAGGCTTCCGGCATCATTCCTCAAGGACGACCGCCATGCCAGATAACTCAGACTGCAAGATCGCCACGGCGGACGCTCTGACATTGCTCCTCCAC
>Ga0065696_1000206_pt1 | contig 15198 bp, 23 predicted proteins | sample SwiRhiMetagenome_FD_59085 | JGI IMG/M metagenome (GOLD analysis project Ga0065696, IMG submission 59085) | Bulk soil microbial communities from switchgrass field near East Lansing, Michigan, USA - East Lansing bulk soil v2 (version 2) | ecosystem: Environmental > Terrestrial > Soil >...
CCCCCCCCCTCCCCCCCCCCCAAAAAATCCACGCAAAAAAAGCCCCGGCGGCGTCGGACTTGGGCTGTCTACCGCCCGTGCGATTGTGCTGGAACACGGCGGCACACTCACCCTGTCGGAGCGCCAGGGTGGTGGGTTGGAGGCGGTGGTGGTGTTGCCGGTGTAACCGGCGCTCGCCACAGGGGCGGTCAGGTATGGGAGTCCTCAATCACCTTCGGCACCGTAAACCGGAACTCGCTGCCACGCCCCACTTCACTTTCAGCCATGATCTTGCCGCCATGGGCCTGGACAATCCCCTGGGTGATGTACAGCCCCAGGCCGGTGCCGGTGGGATTGTTTTCCGACTGGGTCCAGTAGCGATCAAACACGTGGGGCAGTTGATCAGGCGCAATACCTTCGCCTGAGTCACGCACCGAAAACACGATCTCTTCACCATTGGTCATCGCACTGATGCCGATATTGCCCTGGCGCGGAGTGAACTTGATGGCATTGCCGATCAGGTTCGACAGCACCTGGAACAGCCGTTCCGGGTCGCCGTTGATCTGCAGGCCAGGTTCGGCGTTGAACGACAGGTCGATGCCTTTTTCCAACGCCAACGGCGCGAGCAGGGAATAGGCCTCTTCGAACATTTGGCTGACGTCCAGGGCCACGGGTTTGACCACGTAGCGCCCGGCCTCGATTTTCGAGGTGTCGAGCAAGTCTTCCAGCAAGACGTTCATGCGTCCCGCGGCCTGTTGCATGGTGTCGATGGCCGAGGAAATGCGTCGCGAGGTGTGCGGGCCGTCGGAGCTGAAGGCCTTTTGCATCATGCCGCAGAGCATGGAGATCACTGTCATCGGGTTGCGCAGGTCGTGGGACACCACCGCCACCAGGTCATCGCGGGCGCGCACGGCCTGTTGCTCGCGCAGCACCTGGCGGGCCAGGTCGTTTTCCAGGGCCGAGCGGCGCAGGTCGTTGGCGGCGAACAGGTCGCCATGGCTCCACTTGGTGGAAATACCGGCCATCTCCACCTTCCAGATTTCAAACGAGGTACGTGGGCGAAGGCGCAGGCCGGCGTCGGAGTTTTCCAGGTCGAGCGGCTTTTTCGGGGTCACCACTCCAGTTGATGTTTTCTTTCACTTCCGGGCGGAACCACAGCACGCCGTTATCCACAGGCTTTGGCAGGCTCATGGCCAGGACACCGCTGGCCACCTGTTGGAACTCGGCGCCTGGCGGGTAGATCGACACCAGGTTATGGCTGGAGAACACCGGCTCGCCGCTGTCCTGCAGCCACTTGTGCAAGGCCCGGATCTGCGCCGGTTCCGGGCAGTTGCCGTAGCGGTGCAGTTGCTTGTCTTCGATGATCGCCACGCCGCCGGACAAGGTCAGGTCCATCAGCACCTGGCCGCGCTGGGCCAGGCCGTCGAACACGTTTTCTTCGGAGGCCTTCATGGCTTTATCCAGCAACGCCAGGGCCTCGACTTTTTCTTCCCGCTGACGGCTCAGGTCCAGGGCTTCCATGGCGCTGATCTGCAATGACAGNACCTGGCCGATGGTCTGGCAGGTGATGCGCAAATCATTGGGTACCAGCAGCGGNTCNCGGTTGCCGCAACTGATCAGGCCCCAGAGCTTGTCGCCCTTCATCAGCGAAATGCTCATGGACGACAGCACGCCCATGTTTTGCATGTACTGGCAGTGAATCGGCGACACGCTGCGCAGGGTGGCAAAGCTCAAATCCAGCGGCTCACCGGTATCCGGGCGCAGCTTGGGCAGCAATGGCACCGGCTCGTAGGCCGCATTCGGGATGATGCGCAGCCAGTTGGTGCGATACAGCTCGCGGGCCTGCTCCGGGATATCGGACGCGGGGAAGAACAGCCCGTTGAACAGCTCCATGGACGGTGCCGACGCTTCCGCGATCACCTGGCCATGGCCTTCTTCTTCGAAACGGTAGATCAACACCCGGTCGTAACCGGTCATGGCCTGGATTTCAGTCACGCTGATTTCGTACAGCGCTTGCAGGGTTTTCGCTGATTGCAAACGTTGCAGCATCTTGCCCAAGTCACTGCTGCGGCCTTTCAGGGCCCGCGGTCGGAAGTCCTTTGAGCCGTGGTTCGAATTCCAGCACCAGCACGTCCTGATGGCGGTGCAACAGGCCTTCGAACTCGGCGCCGTTTGAGGGTGACGTGCAAAGGCGGCGCATCAAGGAAGCTGTTATGTTCGGCCATGGCCTGCACGGCCTGGGCGTGCTCGGCACCGATCAGCGTGTGCAGTGGCTGGCCCAGCAACGACTCGGGGGCGCGGTTGAACAGGCTGGCGACGTTAGTGCTGACTTGAATGATGTTCAGGTCGGGCTCCGACAACGTCAGCAGCACACCGTGGGGTTGGATCGCCCCCGGAAAGCGGATGGGCTCGTCGGCACAGTTGGCAAGCAGCTCTTCAAAATCTTCGGGTTTCATAGCAGTACCTCCTGGCTGTCGAGCCATTGCTCAAAGCAGCTGAATGTCGAGCGGGCCGCGTGCACCGCGCGCTGTTTGGCTGGTGCGTCCAGCGGCAGGCGGCTCAGATAGTCGAGAAAGTCCTTCCAGCGCCGACCGGTCTCGGCACCGTACACATTGAGGAATGCACCGCCGTTATCGGCATCCAGGCCCAGGCGCTGGGCCATTTCCCGGCGCAGTACCTGGCCGCCCAAAGTGGCGCTTCCAGCACATACAGGGCGCCGAGGCAGGCTGCGGGGGTGTCGAAAGAGGGCAGTTGCGCACAGTGTGGCAAGGCATTGATCGCGGGGGCATCCAGGCCAAGGGCGTAAAGGTCGTCCAACAGGGTCGGCGTTTTCACACGCAGCGCCTGGTCGAAGCCTTCAGGGATGAAGTCACAGCCGTACAGCGCCGCTTCAATCGGCCGGTAAAACCCGTAATACGCCTGGATCAGGCGCCGATACCAGTCGGCATCCAGCTCCTCGGAAAAAACGGCAGGCGTTCTTCCAAGGCTACGTGCAATAGGCCGGTGCCTGCGCGCAACGCGTCCAGCAATGAGGGCGCACCACCATCATGGGCCTGTGAATGCATGCAATGAGCTCGAACTGTGGGCCTTTCGGCCATGAATGACGCGTTGTAAAAGGCGACAATTCTACACAACAGGTGAGCATCAGCTGAACGCACAGACGAAAAGGCTGACCAGCGGATCAGAAAAGTCGCTCCCTACTGATACAGGTGACCACAAGGCAGGCGGTGAAGTTCGGCAAAAGTGATGTCGCGAAGCTATCAATGCATGGATGAGCCCTGCTGGGTCAGCGCCGTTTGCACACACTCAAGTAAATGTTCGGTGCTCCGACGGCTTGGGCAGAAACCGCACGGAGCCGCCCAATTGCTGTGCGAGTTTGGCATTGCCGGAGGTGAGCAGTACCGGCACCGACGGCCAGCGATGAGCCACTACCCGGCTCAAGTCATAGCCGTTGAGCAACCCCGGCATCTGCACGTCGCTGACAATCAAGTCCACCGGATCATCGCCGCGCTCCAGGTAAATCATTCCTTCATCGGCTGAAGGAAAAGACGTCACAACCGCGCCGAAATCCTCCAGTACATCCACCATCAACGACCGAATGATCTCGTCGTCTTCCAATACCAAAATCGATGGCTGAGCCATGATCCTTACTCCACCATCAGGGTTCAGTAAGGTGGAGTGGAACGGGGTCGGATAGGTTCGATTGGATGCGTATGGGGCGATGGGTGGTCAGTTTCGAGGGTCTAGGTTGCGCATTTGCGCGGAGGTACGGCAGGATACCGGCGCTCTGCAATCAGGATCGGCCCGAATCCCGTGGGCCCTCGCACAAGGTCGTCAACCGTGAACGCTTCCGCTGCCCCCTTGATCGACCCGGACCTGGGCGAATCGCATGATCAAAGTCGACCACGCCGGCGAGCATGGCGCGATCTGTATCTACAGCGGCCAGCTGTTTATGGCGCGGTTGTTTGTACCCGGCATGGTGGGTGAGCTCGAGGCATTCCTGTCCCACGAGCGCCGCCATCGCGCGGTGTTCCAGGCCGAGTTGCAACGACGGGGTTACCGACGCTGCCGCAGCTACTGGCTGTGCGGCCTTGGCGGGCTGGTGCTGGGCCTGCTCACCGGGGTGTGCGGGCGCAAGGCTATTGTTGCCACCACCGTCGCGGTGGAAAGCGTGGTGCTCAAGCACCTGGCTCATCAGCTTCATGTGTTACGCGAAATCGACCCACTGGCCGTGACGGCCATTGCTTCCATCGTTGAAGAAGAGCAACACCACCATGACCACTCGGCTGCGCAGATCGATGTGCAGGATCCCTGGTTTCGTGCGCTGACGCCGGTGGTTACGGCGTGGACCGAAGCGGTGATCTGGATGGGTATGCGCTCCTGACAAACAGGCATAATCGCCGCCAACACCGATGTGGAGTCACCCATGAAGTACGTCCTGCTGACCCTTGCGCTGATCCTTAACACCGGCGCCGCCAATGCCGCCGGCGATGCCGAGGCCGGCGGCAAGCTCTTCACCAAGACCTGCGGCGGCTGCCACAGCGTCGGCGAAGGCGCACGCGGTGGCTTTGGCCCGGAGCTCAACGGCATCATCGGCCGACCTGCCGGTACCACCACCGACTATCAATATTCGGACGCGATGAAAAACTCCGGTGTGGTCTGGACCCGCGACAAGCTCGCGGCCTACATCGAAGCGCCCAAAAACGGTGGTGAGTGGTACGCGCATGATTTTCTGGGGCATCAGCGACCCGGAAAAAATCGACAATATCCTGGCGTACCTCGAGACATTCCAACCCAAGTAATCACTCACGCACATTCCTGAACAGCATCAACCGCGCACTCTCGTGCAGCCCACGGGTCAGTGCCTGCAGGCGCTGGAATTCCTCGGGGTGCTGCGCGGCCACATCGTCACGCGGGGTGAGTGATGCCAGGTCATGCAAGGTGGGTGAGCTGCCGTCGTGCTGCATCTGCAGCAAAAAGTGCCGGGTCACGCCGCCGATGATCGGGAAGGTGCCTTCGCGCAATACCAGCGGCACCACGCGCTCGCCCTCGGGCGCCGGTTGCTGGATGTCCCGGCCCATCGCACCGTTGCGGAACGGCACGCCTGCCATGCCGGCCACGGTGGGCAGCAGGTCGGCCAGCCCCACCGCTTCTTCGATCACCCGCGGCGCAAGGCCGGGAGCGTGGATCAGCAGCGGCACGTTGTTACTTTCCAGGCCCAGCTGTTCGAAGGCCGGCGCCATGTGCGGGATCTGGCTGATGCGGGTGTTGTGGTCGCCGAAGAACACAAAGATGCTGTTGTCGTAGTAGCCGCCGGCCTTGGCGATGTCCATCAGCCGGCCGATGTTGTAGTCCAGCAGACGCACGGCGTTGTACTGCTCGACGCTGCGGGACCCCGCGGCCTGGGGCCTGTTCCAGCGTCACGTGGCTGAGCTGGAAGCCATCGTTGTGCTTGGGGATGGTGAAGGGGCGATGGTTGCCGGAGGTTTGCAGGTAGGCAAAGAACGGTTGGTCCTTGGGAAGCGTGCTCAGCAGATCGTCAGCTTCCTTGAACAGGTCCAGGTCGGAAATCCCCCATACGTCTACCCGTGGCGACTGCCAGTCGCTCTCTTCGAACAGTTGCACATCGTCGATGCTCTGGCGGATCAGTGCATTGATATTCGCCCAGCCGGCGTTGCCGCCGATCATGTAGAACTTCTGGTAGCCCACGAATGCATTGATCAATGTGTGTTGCCGCGTGATCAGCGGGTTGCGCGTGGCGGTCTCCTGGCGGGTGACGTCGGGCACACCGGTGATGCTGGCCCATACGGTTTTGGCTGTGCCGGTGACGGGGACGTAGAAGTGTTTGAAGAACCAGCTTTGCGTCGCCAGTTTATCCAGGTTCGGCGTGGGGTTGAGCGGGTTGCCATAGGCACCCACGGCGCTGGTGCCGAGGGATTCGAGCATCACGAAAATCACGTTGGGCGGGCGCTCGCCGGCCAGTCGATAGGGCTGTACGCCTTGTTCGCGGATGAAGTTCAGGGACTGGGCATCGGGCTGGGCCACGCCCAGGTACTGGGCGACGTGCGGGTAATACTCGCGAACCTGGGCTTCATCGAACTGCGATTGGCCGACCTTGAGCGTGTCGTACAAAAACAGCACCGGGTTCAGGCCCACGGCGGCCAGTTGGCTGTTGCCGGAAAAGAACGCATCGCTCCAGCGCAGGGGTACCGGGTTTTCCAGGTTGAGGTGGGCGACTCGGCCGAGCAGGGCCAGCAGCACCGCGACGACGCCCATCACACTCACCACTGCCAGTGCCGGTTTGCCGATAACGGCGGGCGCTTGATCCAGGGTCAACCGCTCCAGGCAGACCAACGCCCCGACCCAAAGCGCCACCGCCGCGAGCCAGCTGGCGGTTATCCACAGTACCGGGTAGGTTTCCCACACCATCTGTTGGGAAATCTGCGCGTCTTGCAGGTAGCGCAGCACCGTCGCATTGATACGCACGCCGAGGTAGGCGTAGTGGCCGAAGTCGATGATGTACACCAGCCCCACCACTGCCAGTGCGATGACCAGATAACCGCGCGCCAGCCAGCGCAGGGCCGGCAGGGTGGTGAGGTTCCAGCGCGGCAACCATGCCACCACGGCCAGCGGCAGCAGGATCAACACCGCCAGGCGCAGGTCGAAACGCAGGCCGATTCCCAGGGTTTCCAGCAGCGCCGGGGTGTTCAAGTCCAGGCCGGAAAAACCCAGCACAAACACCAGCCGCAACGCAGCCAGCAACACAAATACCAACCCGATCGCGCCCAGGCCGTAGCGCAGGCGGCGTGATTGCAACGCACTCATCATTGACCCCGGTGCCATTTCAAAAGAGGGCGCCAGGCGGTGCTGATCAGCAGCCCCGCGCCGGCGATCAGGCAGTAACCGGTCAGCAACGGGTCGACCAGATAGTCCCAATAGTTTTCCGACGCTTTGAGCCGTAACGCAAAAGCCAACGTGCCTATCGTCAGCATCCACACCGCCAGCGTATTACGCAGCCACAGCATCAACAGTGCGGCCGCCGCCGCCAGCACGATCATCGGCCGCGGGTTGAAGCCCCAGCGGTACGGGTCGAAGTAGGTCAGGCCCAACGTGGCCGGGTACAGCACCAGGCTCAGCAGGCCAAACAGCAGCAACATCTGCACCTGATGCCGACGAGCGAGCGGTTGCACTAAGCCCAGGCGGCTGAGCACGACCCACGCCAACAGCACCAATGTGCTGATCGCCAGGTCATCGGTAAAACTGCGCACATACGCCGCCAGCGGCAGCTCGTTGACTGGGATAAAACTGACCGCCACCAGCACCGGCAGCAGCCATGGCCGCCAGGGAGCGGTAAACCTGAGCGCGCTCAACAGCACAAACCCCAGCAGCACAAAACTCAAATGGGCCTGCCACACAGAAACCATCACAGACGCTCCGCCAGCCAGGCTTCGTTGAAGCTGACATGTTTGATAAAGGTGTTATTCCACGAGTACACCACGTGGTACATGCCGTCCGGGCTGCGGCTGAAGTACGGGTACTCGTATTCGAAATCGCAGCCTTGGGGTTTGCACACGCGGTAATCGAGGTTGCTGAGAAAGCGCTGTTCCAGCGGCAGGCGTTTGGCGCCGCTGGAGGCGCGGAAGCCTTCGCCGATGATTGCTTTATAGGCCGTCGGGGGAGAACGGTTGGCCGAGCGGGTCGGGTGACTCATCCAGTTGCACCACGGTGCGCCATTGGCTGAGCTGGGCGTCGGTGCCGTAGAGGCTGAGCTTGAAGCGGCCGTCCTGCAGGTCGTTGAGGGCCACGAGCAGCCCGTCATCCTCGGTACCCACCGCCGCCAACGATGAATTGGGATTTGCCGGTTCCAGTGGGTACGGCTCGCTCCAGGTTTGCCCCGCATCTTCGGTGCGGCTGGCCAGCACGCGGTGGTGGGTGTCGCCGGCGTAGCGCAACATCGCCACCGCGCGCTTGCCATCCAGCGGCACGATGGTCGGTTGCAGGGAGTTCTTGCCGCGGCTGATGCGGAATTTGTCGATTACCGCGCCGTCGGCACTCAAGTACAGGTACTCGGCAAACTTGCCCATGAACTCGTGGTACACCGGCAGGCCGATGGAGCCGTCGGCGTGGAACACCGGCGCGGCGCGTACCAGGGTACTGATGTTGAAAAACGGTGAGGTCACCAACTGTCGGGGCGCGGACCAGTTGGCGCCGAGGTCGTCGGACACCATCAGGTTGATCGCACTGGTGGCCCAGCCACCGACCGACACCGACACATAAAAACATCCACAGGCGTTTATCCGGCCCCAGGGCGATCACCGGATTGCCGAGCTTGCGGATATAACGCTGGGTGCCGTCGCGTGTGCTTTCCCGCGTGGCCAGCACCTGCTCGGCACCCCATTCGCCGCTGCGCGCATCGAAGCGTGCGGTGCGCACCTGTACATCGGCGGCGCCTTCACGGGAACCGGCAAACCACACGGCGATCAAGTCGCCACCGGGCAGGGCGGTGACCGAGGACGCGTGGACAAAGTCAGTGAGCTGCGAGGACACAAAACGGCTGGTGTATTGCGGGGCCGCCGCCACCTTTGAGGTGTTCGGCGCCACTTGGGCAAAGGGTGCCAGCACATGGGGCGGATGGCTTAGCCATGCGGCCACGAACACGCCGAGCAGGCTGCAGATCAGTAAGGCGGAGCGCATAGAGAACCTGTCGAGAAAAGGATTACTGCGCAGGCTCATCCGGCAGGCGCTTCCTGCGACCGGTGAGCATGGATAACGGCAGGTTGTCCCGCACCTGGATACTTTCAAACACCGCGGCCAGCACATGGATGCACACCAGGCCCAACAGCACATTGGCGGCGGTCTCATGGATTTGCAGGGGCCAATCGGCGCCCCACAGGGCATCCACTTCCTGCATCAAAAAGCCGCTGATGCCGATGACCAGCAATGCCAGCAACATCGACAGCATCACCAGCGCACCGAGTGGCGAGTGGCCCAGGCGATGCTGCGGGCGGCGGTTGAGCAGCGAGCGCAGATGGGTGTTCAAGCGTTTCGGGGTCGGCCAGAAGTCCGCCCAGCGTGCACTGCGCGGTCCGATGAACCCCCACACCGTTCGTACCAGCAGCCAGGCCATGGCGTAATAGCCCAGCCAGACATGCCAGTCGTCGCCCGCTTCGTTAAAGAAGTAATTGGCGACGAAGACCCCGGCGATCGACAGATGAAACAGCCTCACCAGTGGGTCCCACAGGCGCAGGGATTCGCCTGGCATCAGCCTTTGATCTCAGTCTTCACGGCCTTGCCGGTGACCGGGTCGTGGTAGATCTCGACCTTGCGCTTGTCCTTGTCGAAGCCGTAGATCTCGTAGCAGTTGCCGTCGGTGACCTTGAACTTGCTGATCTCGTAGCCTTCGGCCTTGAGCTTGTCCTGGAAGGNNTTTTCGTCTTGCCATTGCGAGCGTTCGGCGGAGGTGCATTGCGGACCGGCAACGGCCNNGGGGCTGGCGATAATCGAGGGACAGCAGGAGAATTTTGCGCATGGAAAAGCTCTCAGCAGATGGTGGGAGATTTAACAGTGCAAAACCAACCTTAGGGCAACCTTAGTTGGCAACGCGCCGTAACATCTTTGCCGGAATAGCCCTGGTCAGAACCCGGCATGATGCCGCCGATTCCTACAGAGACTTTGCTATGCGCCTACTCCTTGTCGAAGATGATCGTGCCCTTGGCCAAGGGATTCGCGTGGCATTGGGCGTTGAAGGCTACACCCTGGATTGGCTGCAGGATGGCGTTGCGGCCCTGCATGCCCTGCGCACGGAAAGCTTCGATCTGTTGCTGCTCGACCTCGGCCTGCCGCGCCTCGATGGCCTGGACCTGTTGCAGCAACTGCGCGCCGAGCAGCACGACCTGCCGGTGCTGATCCTCACCGCCCGCGACGGCACCGCCGAGCGCATCGCCGGCCTGGATGCCGGTGCCGATGATTACCTGGTCAAGCCCTTCGATGTGGAAGAACTCAAGGCCCGCGTGCGTGCCCTGCTGCGCCGCAGCCAGGGGCGCGCGCAACCGATGCTGGAACATGCCGGCGTCAGCCTCGACCCGGCCACCCAGCCAGGTGCGGTACCTGGACGCGGACATCATCGTGACGCCGATGGAGTACCAACTGCTGCACCAACTGATGGTACGCCCCGGCAAAGTGGTGACTCGCGAGCGCCTGTCCCGCGCGTTGTATGGCTGGCAGGACCGGGTCGAGAGCAACACCTTGGAAGTGTTGATCCACAACCTGCGTAAAAAGTTATCCACCGAGCTGATCCGCACCGTGCGCGGCGTTGGCTATGTACTGGCGCTCAAACCATGACCTCCGTGCGTGCTCGCATCCTCATCCCCGTCCTGGTGCTGATCCTGTTGGGCGACGCGCTGATCAGTTGGCTGGTGCTGCGCGATAGCCACCACGAAATCGAAGAAGTCTACGACGCCCAGCTCGCCCAAAGCGCGCGCCTGTTGCAAGGCGTGCTGCGCCAACGCGACCCCGGCGAGGCTGATTGGGACAGGCCTGTACCAGGCCTTCGACCAGGCCATGAGCCGTGTCGGCGAAGACGGCGTCGCCCACCCTTATGAAACCCGGTTGACCTTCCAGGTGTGGCGCAGCGACGGCCAATTGCTCGTACGCTCCGCCGAAGCGCCAGTGTTGCCCGCACCGCCGGCTACCCTCGGCTCCCACGACATCATGGACAACGGCAACGACTGGTGCGCCTTTCTCCTCGCCGATCCGCAACAGGGCCTGCTGATCTGGGTGGGCGAGCGCGACGACATTCGTCAGGACGTGATCCAGCGCATTATGCGCCACACCCTCTGGCCCACCTTGATCGGCGTGCCGCTGCTCACGGTGTTGATCTGGCTGGTGATCGGCTGGGGCCTCAAGCCCTTGCGCGCCATGGCCTTGTCGATTCGCGGGCGTAACTCCGACACCTTGCAACCGCTGCACCTCAAGCCGCTGCCCAGCGACCTGGAACCGATGCAAACCGCGCTCAACCGGCTACTGGTCCAGGTGGATGATCTATTGGAACGCGAACGCCGTTTTATCGCCGACGCCGCCCACGAACTGCGCACCCCCCTGGCCGATCCTGCGCATCCACGCGCAGAACGCCCAAAGCGCCGGTACCGAGGCCCAGCGGCGCGAAGCCTTGGACTTCCTGGTCAACGGCGTCGACCGCGCCACCCGCATTGGCAGCCAACTGCTGACCATGGCGCGCATCGAACCGCAGTTGAACAACCCCAAGCGCAGCCGCGTACAACTCACCGAGCTGGTGCGCGAGGAACTCGCCGAACTGACACCGCTGGCGATGGAGAAAGGCGTGGAGTTGGTGCTGGAAGGGGATGAAGACTGCTGGATCGAAACCGAACCGGTGGCACTGGCCATCGCCCTGCAAAACCTGGTGACCAATGCCCTCAACTTCTCCCCGCCGGGCAGCGAAGTGAAAGTGGTGATTGGCGCCCATTGCCTGAGCGTGGAGGACCAGGGTCCGGGCATTGATGAGGCGGAAATGGGGCGTTTGTTCGAGCGGTTCTACAGCCGTGGCAATGCCAATGGCGCAGGGCTGGGGCTGGCGATTGTGCAAATGATCGTGGGCAAGATCGGCAGCCGGTTGGCGTTGCATAACCGTGAACAGGGCGGGTTGTGCGCGCGGTTGGTGTTTAACGAGACCTGAGGCGATCATGGCGGAACATTCTGTTTAATTACAGGTCCAGTCATCATCGTTCACCCTGATAAGGACATCCTCCCGTGAAGCGAATCGCACTGCTCTCCCTGGCCCTGGCGCTATGTGCCTGCCAATCCAACCAACGCGACTCATCGCCCAGCCTGTTCAAGGACGGCATCCAGCTGCGCCAGAAAGCCGTGGCCGTCGATGCTGAGCACGCCAAAGTCATCATGAAAGCCTACGGCGGCACCGCTCCCGTCGAGTTCTCGATACGCCGCGAAGGCGACCCCGATGAACGCATGGAAACCCTGGGCACGGTGATGGATACAGGTGAAGGCCGCGTCTTCAACTGGATTGCAAAGCTCAACCAGACGGTGGCCAGCGCTGGGTTCAAGCGCTTCCCGCAGTTGGAGATCCAGGCAGATCCTGGCAAGAAGCTGACCGTTGCCAGTTCGTCCACCGACTCACGCCCTGGCATCTACGCCATTTGCGGGCCTCTGTTAAGTAGCTTCCAGCCTGAAAAGGGCAAGGTGTATCTGGTGGAGTTCCAGTTCAAACCCTCGGCGTGTGCGCAGCAGGTGTTTGATATTACGGATCCGGGGAAACGGGTTCTGATTGGGGGGGAGGGGAGTGAGGCGAAAGAGGGTTAGGTGGACGGTCGAACAAATGCGGATGCTGCGCCTGGAGGGACCTGAAGGTTTGATACTTCCAGCGCTCTCCGCCAGGGTCTTCATCGGTCGTGCTGACTTCGCCGAAGTACCAATGCTCTGATTCGAAAACGTTTCCTTTTTCGTCCTCGTGGATGAAGTGAAAGCCAACTTCGTGGAGGCCTGCCTGAACGACAGTCTGCGCATGAAGATGAATTCTCTAAGTCTGTGTTATTCGTTTGCACCTTCGTAATCAAACGCGATGAAGTAGTCGCTTTCTGAAAGAGCAATTTCATGAGAGAAGTGTGTCTGTATCAGTGATAGCCATTCACGCCGCAGTTCAAACATACCGTTATTGACGTCCTCGTCTATCGACAGTCCAAGTTTGGAAATCACGGAGTAGTCGTTTCCTAGGTCCGCTGAGTCCTCCGTTCCGCGTAGCCACTCTGTGGTTCTGTCGAACCATTCCAATCTCATTTTTAGTCCCATGTGTCCCTCATAGATATTTTTTGATGTTTCGTTTTTTCTTCGGTCTCTTTTAGCTGCTCGCCGGTTATGTGACTGAACGCACCTAAATGGCTCCCATCACTTGCAAGATAAACTTCCAACTCTCCATGTTGGGAATCCCATTCATAAACTCTCCTGCCTTTTCCCTCAATCCAACGCTCTCTCAGCCCGGCACCGCCCTGTCTGGGAGTCATGGGTTTTGCTTTTATCAGGTTTCCAAAGCCAGTTATTTGTTCAGTATTTGGAGCCTTGTGGTACTTGTGATCCCCAGCCTTAACACTAACCACCCCATACAGTGGTCGAACTCCCGACTCCACCGGGAACACCAGGATAAAATCCCGATACGACGGCGGATAAATCGGGTTCACCAGAATCTGCGCCGCTTTCTCCGTCGGCGGGTAAATCCAGATCACCGGTGCTTGCGGCGCAGCCTCCAGGCTTGGAATACCCAGCGTGTCACTTGGATCAACGGCGGGCGTCCAGATCAGCTCGACACCCTCACCCAAATCCGCCACAAATTGATCGCCACGGCTTTGGAACTGCACCACATCAATCATTTGCCAATCAGGATTATTGCCGGTGTAAAACCCATACCCCTTGAGCGTGCCGTCCTCGCGTTGCTCGATATGCAAACGCATCTGCGAACGCGGGGATGGCTCGTAAAAATCAACAGATGGCGAATACGGCGCACGCGACGGCTGTGGGGTCAGGATTCGCTGTTTGAGTAACTCTTCTTCGGTGGGGGGGGTAAAAGCGTTCTGACATGGATGGCTCACTTCCTTGTGCTAGGGAGTGAGGCTACGAGGGGGGATCAGAAGCTGATATCGGCTTAATTCGTTGGCTAGTGTCGGAAAAGTAGGCTGATGTTTGAGTCAGTCGCGCTGCTTCGATTATTTCGATTTTCGTTTGTTTCGTTCAGTTGACTCAAATGTGGGAATTGTCGGTGAAGGCCGTGTTTTCAACTGGCATGACACTCACCGTATCCATGTCGACGAGAAGCCAGGCAGCAGGTAGTGGTGGCCGAGGTGTGGCCAGGTAAGGCACGCGGCGATTTGCTCGCCGCATGGTTCAACGTTGCATCGGCGCGAAATCGAACGACCATAGGCCGCTGGCACGGTTTACTGTCACGTTCACTTCAGTGTCGGTGAAGCGTCAGCTGTTGACTGGGGGCTCCATTTATTTGATGAGGTTGCGTGTAGTCAGCGTCGGTTTACTTTTAGGTGATCGGGCTCGGTTCAACAGCTCGGATGACGATCAATAGGCGTCATCGGTGATGCTCTGAAGCATGCCTGCTGATCAGCTCAGCAAGTGCTTGGAGATCAAGCGGGAGATTTCAACAATCGAGGTCTTGCCGGTGAATTCAAATTTCACTTTCCCCAACGACGAGAAGTAAATCTCCAGTTCCGAATCCAGATCAAACGTGCCGGACGTTTCCACCGAGTATGCGACGATGTTCTTGTACGGCAGCGAGGTGAAGTCCTTCTTGCTGCCTGTTATGCCTTGTACGTTCACTGCGATGATGCGTTTGGTGGTGAACACCACGCCGTCGCGCATGGCTTTGTAGGCGTCAATGACTTCTTCGCCGTCCAGGAGCAGGGCCGCGACGCGTTCGGCGTATTCGTTGTTTTGCTTGAGTTTGAAGAAGCCTTTGTTGTTGAAGTCGATCATGTGAAGGTCCTTGTGGTGAGTCAGTTATTGAATGGCTTTAAGGTAGTCCTTCAGTGTCGCGAGCAGTGGCTTGAGTTCCTCCAGCGTGGAGGCTTGCTGTACGTCGGTAGACAACCGCTGCAGCTCACGTCCCAATACCGTATCGGCCCCACCCAAAGCGACCAGTGCCTGCGCCATACACTCGTCTATCTTCAGCAGAACTCCAGGCAGATCCCCCTGTCGCACCAGCAACCCGAACACCTCCCGCTCATACCGATCCATCACCAGGTCGTCCCTCAACACCGGGCTGCCGCCGTCCTCCTCATGCACGAGCTTGAGTGCAAAGAGCGCAACAGCTTCCAGCGTCAATTCCATGGTCTCGGTTCCTCTGGGGTTGGGGGAGGGCGATGATCCCCGTTCTGGGCGTGAAAACAAAGACCCGCTGCGTACCGGGCTCTCCTGCGGTATTAAAGAGTCGCCTGACTTCACGGGGACACTGCCGGGATCCTTGGCAGCCGAATCCTCTGTTGGCCAAGTACACCCTCTATCTATATAGACGCAACGACGCCCTTCTTTTAAAGGAGGGCGTCATTGCGTTGCGGTGTGGGTTCTTTGTTAAGGAAAAGATTTTCCAGAAGAGGGGTTGACCAGGTAATTCAATACTGTATTATTCGCCTCCCGCTGACGAGAGATCGCAAGCGCAAGTGGTTGAAGTTGTTGAAGAAATCTTCGAAA
>Ga0065696_1000014_pt1 | contig 15103 bp, 10 predicted proteins | sample SwiRhiMetagenome_FD_59085 | JGI IMG/M metagenome (GOLD analysis project Ga0065696, IMG submission 59085) | Bulk soil microbial communities from switchgrass field near East Lansing, Michigan, USA - East Lansing bulk soil v2 (version 2) | ecosystem: Environmental > Terrestrial > Soil >...
CGACTTTACCGGTCAGACCCAGGGTCATCATGGTGCGGCCGTGGTAGGCGCCGGTGAAAGCGATCACGCCGGCACGGCCAGTCGCGGCACGGGCGATTTTCACGGCGTTTTCAACAGCTTCGGAACCGGTGGTGACCAACAGGGTTTTCTTGGCGAAATCGCCGGGGACCTTGGCGTTCACTTTTTCGCACACTTCGACGTACGGCTCGTAGGCCAGGACCTGGAAGCATGTATGGGTCAGCTTGTTCAGCTGTTCGGTCACGGCAGCGATGATTTTCGGGTGCACGTGGCCGGTGTTCAGCACGGCGATACCGCCGGCGAAGTCGATGAACTCGCGACCTTCAACGTCAGTCACGGTGGCGTTCTTCGCGGATTCGGCGAAGATCGGGTGAATCTGGCCAACACCGCGCGGTACAGCGGCTTCGCGGCGTTTCATCAGGGAAGCGTTGGTCTTGCTCATAAAGTCCTCATTCGCCACTCATCGGGTGGCGTTGCTCAAGGAATACGTGGCGGGGAGGCAACTACGGCAGCATGCGATGATCGACTGCCACAGCTTTCCCGGCCACTACGAATAACGGTGTGAAACACGCAAAGGGTCAGCGCTCTCGTGCCCTTTGCGTTTACTGCAATCCCTTCCCGGCTTAGATGCCCAGGCAGAGGTATTTGATTTCCAGGTAATCCTCGATCCCATACTTGGAGCCTTCACGGCCCAGGCCCGAGGCCTTGATGCCGCCGAACGGCGCCACTTCGTTGGAAATCAACCCGGTGTTGACCCCGACCATGCCGTATTCCAGGGCTTCGGCCACACGGAACACACGGCCCAGGTCGCGGGCGTAGAAGTAGGAAGCCAGGCCGAACTCGGTGTCGTTGGACATCGCGATCACTTCGGCTTCGTCCTTGAAGCGGAACAGCGGCGCCAGCGGGCCGAAGGTTTCTTCCTTGGCAACAGCGGCGTTTTTCGGCACGTCGACCAGGATGGTCGGCTCGAAGAAGTTGCCTTCCATGACCTTGCCACCGGCCAACAGCTTGGCGCCTTTGCTCAGGGCGTCGGCGATGTGCTCCTGGACCTTGGCCACGGCTTTTTCGTCGATCAGCGGGCCGGTGGTGGTGCCTTCTTCCAGACCGTTGCCGATCTTCAATTTGGCCACCGCGACTTTGAGTTTTTCCGCAAACGCGTCGTACACCGAATCCTGGATGTACAGGCGGTTGGCGCAGACGCAGGTCTGGCCGTTGTTGCGGTACTTGGAGATGATCGCGCCTTCGACGGCCTTATCCAGGTCCGCGTCGTCGAACACGATAAACGGCGCGTTGCCGCCCAGCTCCAGGGAAACTTTCTTGATGTCCTTGGCGCATTCGGCCATCAACTGGCGACCGATTTCGGTCGAGCCGGTGAAGGACAATTTACGCACGATCGGGTTGCTGGTCAGCTCGCCGCCGATATCGCCGGCGCTGCCGGTAACCACGCTCAGCACGCCTTTCGGGATACCGGCACGGTGCGCCAGCTCAACCAGGGCCAGGGCCGAGAACGGCGTTTGCGAAGCAGGCTTGATCACCATGGTGCAACCGGCGGCCAGGGCCGGGCCAGCTTTACGGGTGATCATCGCGGCCGGGAAGTTCCACGGGGTGATGGCGGCGGTCACGCCGATAGGCTGCTTGATCACGATCAGGCGCTTGTCGGGCTGGTGGCCGGGGATCACGTCGCCATAGATGCGCTTGGCTTCTTCGGCGAACCACTCGATAAAGGACGCGGCGTAGACGATTTCGCCCTTGGCTTCGGCCAATGGCTTGCCTTGTTCCAGGGTCATCAGGCGACCGAGGTCGTCCTGGTTTTCGATCAGCAGCTCGAACCAACGGCGCAGCTTGTTGGCGCGCTCCTTGGCGGTCAGCGCACGCCAGGCCGGCAGCGCCTTGTCGGCGGCTTCGATGGCGCGGCGGGTTTCCGCGGCGCCCATCTTTGGCACGGTGCCGATAATCTCGCCCGTGGCCGGGTTGTTGACCTTGATGGTCTGACCGTTGTCCGCATCCACCCAAGCGCCATCGATAAAGGCCTGCTGGCGGAACAACTGGGAATCTTTGAGCTGCATGTCGGCTTTCCTTAACAGCACCGCGCGCACGCGGAGCGAATTAGAGTTGTTGAAAGGCGCCTTGTGGGCTGCCGTCAGGGAAATCAGCCCCCGCGCGCGCGATCATCAGTGAACTGCGCACGGAGAGACGGAGCGTTTTGAAATCTCAAACGAATCCTAGGATCAATGGGGGTACAGGGCAATAGTCTGTTCGAAAAAAAGAACGAAAACAGCGCATTTGCCGGATTTTCTGATCAGCGTGATTTGAGCGCGTTCCGCCGTGTTGACCAACGGCGCCCGGCGCAGGGCCTCTGCGCGGCAAATGCCTACGTTTGAACGGCCAAAGACCGGCATGGACGCCCAAGGTCGACATGGGTATGATGTCGCCCGCACAAGCATCCGTAGCTCAGCTGGATAGAGTACTGCCCTCCGAAGGCAGGGGTCGTGGGTTCGAATCCCGCCGGGTGCACCACATACTAGTTTCTGGTTGTCTCAGACAGTCTACGAAACACCCCAAGAAGCCCGCCTTGTGCGGGCTTTCTTGTTTCTGGCTGTTCACCTCTGTCCCCCTATACCTTCCCACTGTGTGGATAAAAAATAGAACTCGGGGATACAGGCCCATTGAGTGCTCTGAAATCAAACGTCTTCCATTGTCAGTCACGGTTCTAGCGTGGCTGGAACCGCGTTGCGTGCGCTCCTGGCGCTCGACTGACAACGCCCTCGAGTCCATCGCCGCCGCGCACTCAGATGGCTTATTAGTGCTCGAAGAAATCGGCATGTGCGATCCGCGCATCATTGGCGAAACGGTTTACATGCTGGGCAATGGCAGTGGCAAAGCACGCGCCAATGATCGAGGCCAGGCCGGTCGTCACGTTCAGGAATGGCGTTTGTTGTTTCTCTCGACCGGGGAGAAGACGTTAGTGTAGCGCCCCCAAAGGTAGAAACTGCCTACGAGGCTCAATAGAGTCTTGAGCCCATGTAGAGCTACAGACAGCGTTAAAACGTCCCTCATTCATACGTCGAACTAAACACAATTTCCTCAGCTATCATCGCCTAACGAGTTTTAACCAGGGCATCGCCACTAGATATGTTCGAGATAACAGGGTCTGACATCGCAAACCTAAGCGACGGCAATTTACGCACTCTCGTTGCTCGCTTAGCGTTATCTGAGTTACGCGCACAAGGATGCCCTCTTTCCTCCGTTACCGCAGGTGGAAACCAAGACGCCGCGGATGGCGGACTCGACGTCCGTGTTGAGTGTATTGGCTCACTTACGAAACCCGATTTCGTACCACGAAGACTCACCGGTTTTCAGGTAAAAAAACCCGACATGCCGGCAAGCGCGATTCGCGAGGAAATGCGCCCCAAAGGTGTACTGCGACCTGTGATTAGCGAGCTCGCAGCAGCATCCGGCTCTTACATAATCGTAAGCGCCCAAGGATCAGTCGCGGACAAGCCACTATCAGATCGACGTAAGGCGATCCGTGATCAGCTTCGGGGAAATATAGATGCTCGAAAGCTTCACACGGACTTCTACGATAGGGACCGGTTGACCACGTGGGTCAACGAGTACCCAGGCATCGTAGCGTGGGTTCGTATGCAAATCGGTCTGCGTATCGCTGGATGGAGCAGCATCGGCAACTGGGCGGGGACGGCAGTAGCAGAGCCAAGCCCATATCTCGTTGACGATAACGCATGCTTAACGGATGAGAGGTCTCGAGATTCATTACAACTGACTATCAACGAAGGAATAGAGAAGCTACGCGAGAATTTACGAGTCCCAGGACGATGCGTCCGATTAGTCGGTTTGTCAGGGCTAGGCAAGACACGACTTGTACAAGCCTTATTCGAAAGTGGAGTAGGGGTCGAGTCACTGGATCCTAGCCTTGCTGTTTACACGGATTATTCTGTGGAGACCGATCCAACAGCCAGAGATATGGCGCGTCAACTTATAATGAAAAGGCATCGCGCCATTTTGGTGGTAGATAATTGCAATCCGGCCACACATAGCGAACTCGCGCGTATTTGTGCTGATAGTGCAAGTACCGTGAGTCTGCTGACTGTCGAATATGATGTAGGCGATGATGAGCCAGAACAAACTGAAGTTTTTAGGCTGCGCTCAGCATCAAACGAGTTAGTTTCACAATGGCTAAAGCAGACCTTTCCTAATGTGTCACAGGTCGACCGGAGTAGGATTGCAGAATTCAGCGACGGCAATTTCCGTGTAGCTCGCGCAATATCCGACACACTTGGAAAAGGCGAAACACTAGGTAAGCTTAAGAGTCGCGACTTGTTTGAGCGTATCTTTCAGCAACGTAACGAGCCCGACCTAAGCCTGCTCCATGCGGCTGAAGATCTCTCACTCCTCTATTCAGTAGATGGTGAAGACAGCTCGAACGAGGGCGAGTTGGCAAAAATTGGACGCATTCGTACAGTGAGTACGCATGTCATGTATGCCACGCTTATTAGGTTGGGGCAGCGCGATATTGCGCAGTCTCGCGGCCGATGGAGGGCGATATTACCCCACGCAATCTCTAACTCTTTAGCGGCATCAGCACTGGCAAGAATTCCGCCAGCAGAGTTCAATTTGTTTTGCGCGAGCCTGACACCGAGAATGCTGAAATCACTCTCACGGCGGTTAGGTTTCCTTCATGACAGCCCTGAAGCTCGGTCGATGGTGACCAACTGGCTATCTCTAGACAGTTCCCTAGGAGATTTGTTCTCGATGGGCGCAGATGGACTACAGATCATCAGCAATATCGCCCCCTGTTGCTCCTGATGCAGTTCTAGCAAAAATTGAGCGCGAGCTGAGTGGTGCCAACGCAGAACTAATACTAGCGCCTACTTTTTCCGGTCGCTGGCAGTGGATCCGGCTGATCAAGACGCTTGCATACGACCCAAAAATGTTCCACCGCTCAGCGATTTTGCTTGCTCGATTTGTGTCATTCGAACTTGAAGGCAATAAGGGTAATTCCGCGCGCGACACGTTTGGAGAGCTTTTTCACTTGTACCTCTCAGGCACTCAGGCAACGCCGACTCAAAGATGCGAAGTCATCCGGCAATTGGCAATATCAATTGACCCAGAGCAACGTCGCTGTGCACCAATTGCTCTCGACGCACTGCTTATGACAGGTCGTTTCACTTCATCAAGCAACTTCGAATTCGGCGCTCGGCCGCGTGATTGGGGCTGGTCCCCAAAAATCAATAGGGATGTTTGGGATTGGTATAACGGCGCTATTTCGCTCGTCGCAGATCTTTCATCAGTCATTGAGGAAACACCCAAAATTTTCGCGCGCAGAGTTCGTGAACTCTGGGCCATAGAGGCATGCCAAGACGCACTAGAAAGCATCGCAGCCTCTTTATCAAGAAGGCAACCTTGGATAGAGGGTTGGCTTGCATTTCGAGCAGCACTTCGTTACGGCGGTAACTCTATGCGCTCAGAGGTGAAGGAAAAACTGCTGGAAATCATTGAGCAATTGAAGCCATCGGACCTTCTCCATCAGGCGCGCGCTGTAATTCTGAGTGGAACCAGCAGTGGTTGGGACATCGTGGATGGGGATCCTGACGATGATGACGTGATGAAGCCGTGGGAGCGAGCTTCTAAGATGGCTCAGAATGTAGGGCGCTTTCTCGCACAAGACCATGAGACACGTAAGCAATTTTTATCTGAGCTGATACCAGCGCAGAATCAGCAGCGTGCTTTTGAATGTGGGCGGGGCCTCGCTGAAGGGGCGACAGATCTACACTCAATGTGGTGCGAACTAGTCGGTGAGTTTGCATTGGCTAACCCAAATAAGCGCGATGCATCAGTTCTCGGCGGTTTTATCAATCTTGCCCACCAACGGAATACCACGCTAACATTATCCATGCTGGATTCCACTATAGGTGATGCCGATCTCGGCTCGCACCTGCCTTTCCTGCAAGCCCGCATCGGAATTGACAGCGCAGGTATAGAACGGTTACGACGTGCGGTCGCTAAAGGCGCATTGCGCGCAGAGGACTTCTACAGTATCGCAAACGGCATCGTCACAGACTCCCCGTCACAGGAACTAAGTGAGCTTCTGCTCGACATTGCCGAGTTGGAAAATGGAGTAGAGATTGCACTCGACATTTTAAATATGCACTTCTTTCGAGATAGGCTTACCGACCACGTATGGGACACTTCACTAGTTGAAGTCGGTAGAAATCTTTTATCCCGTATGGACATTCACAAAAAAGGGCAAGCCCACGACTACGGAATGCAGACAGTAGTGAGTATATGCTGCTCCGGCATTGACGGTGAAAAAACTGCAAGGGAGCTATGTGCTAACTTACGCACCGCCATCGAGTCGTATCAGCTATCACCGCACGATGTGAATTACTTGCTTAAAGGGTTATTCGAGACCCAAACTTTCACCGCACTAGACATATTTTTGCTCGACGAAGCAACGTCAAGAGCAAGTCGACTATTTGAAATGCATTTTAGCTTTGACACCCCCATAGAGAAAATTGAAACCGCATTACTTCGCGAATGGGCAGATATCGATCCCAATTTACGATACGAGCTACTGGGTCAAAACCTCCCTATGTTTAAGCGCAATGCCGGGGAAGAAGGTAATGACTTGGACCCACTTATCTTGGAGCTACTAGAATTCGCCCCGGATAAATACGCATTCCTCGGAGACTACTTCACACGCTTGCATCCCAAGAGCTGGATGGGGTCCTTAGCTGAAACTCTAGTCCGACGCCGCGTGAATGTACTAAAGCTAAGAGAACATCCGGACTCAGAAGTGCAACGCTGGATTAATGAGTTACTACCCAACCTTGATCTCTGGATCGAGCAAGAACAAAACAAGGACCGGAAAAAGGAAGAAAGTTTTGAGTAATAATCCGACTCCAGAGCTTGCCTATTACTAAATAGCGCAACGGGCCAACTAAACCACAGCAAGATTATATATTTAAAAAACTCAAGATCATCGAGATTTTTTGTAAGACTCACTTACTTCTAACTGCGCAAGCTTCTGAAAATAAGATAATTTCTCCCTAGCTGACGCAAGCATTCCATCAACCAACTTAAGTTCCTGTTGGTTCTTGTTAAGAGATGCGAAAGATTGAACATCCGCCATCAAACTGTAGGCTGCTACACGTATGGAATCGCCTGATATTATCTGAGCCTCATTGAATACGCGAAAAATATTTTTTATAGATGTCTGCACCTGGCGAACAACTAGAATACAAATGATCTTGAATCAATTCCTGAGATAAAACCAGCAACTCAACATATTTAGCTTTCTTTTCTTCCTGCAACTTATAAAAGACCGTCCGCAATTCTTTTTCACGTTCGTAAGAATGATTTTTAATCACAGTAATATAAGCCGCAAGCGTAGCTATAAACGCACCAAGCCCAATTTTTACAGCTGTATCAACAACATTCACCCATGTTAGATCCACTTTAAATCACCAAATACTTGAAATAACAAATTAACTACTAATAGGCGGATCCAATCTCTCATACGCGTCAATAACTGAAAGCCAGCTTAAGTAAAATCAGAATGTTTTTTTAGCATATAGTGTATACGCCTCCAATTACATACACCATCCAACCATAACCGTGAAAACCGACAGAGCATTTCAATTTAGAAACGATTCGATTCGCTCCTTTAAAGGAATTATCTCTTCTTGGAACGCTAGCTTTATGATGTGACAAAGATGCTGAAGTGTGTGATTTTTTTCCAACCCTATATGTGCCGATATTTCAAAAAATTCATTATGCTTCCCTGCTTGAAGGCCATACTCTAATACTTCTGCAACTCTATCCTCCTCCAGCCCAAGAGCAACTTCTACAAGCTTAGGGACTTCTACACATTTTTGTACTATCCAAGCCTCCGGCCAAGTATCCCCAGGTAAATAGGCAGTCCTATCTGAAAACCATTGATCAAAATCTTTAGAGGGATTTTCAGCCATTTTTCGGGCGTGATTCAAGTTGTCTTTTTTGAGTGCTCGTTGATCCCCGTCAAAAATGGCAAGCGTCGGACGATCCTCACCTCTAATGTGGAGTGCAGCCAGTTGCTTAGCTATCGCAGTAGCAGAACCAATCACTATGATTTTTACCCGTGATCTAAGCGCAGAAGGTAAAAATGCTTGAATCAACACACGAGCAACTTCATCTTCAACGAATAGATCAAGTTCAGTCGTATCTTTGGCACCAAGTTTAGAAAAAGCGAAATCTGGAGAAATCCCAGGTGTCACCTTTGTTTTACCACCAACTGACTCTATGAAGTACCTCGCCTCATCCGGCAGACATTGAAAAATCTCTTTAGAATGAGTTGTGCAAATTACTTGTGTACTAGTTTCTTTGCATAACTCCTTTAGTTTTGTCATAAATAATCTTTGTGCTTTTGCGTGTAACCCTAGCTCAATCTCATCCAACACGAGGATCGTATTACCATTACAAGAGTAAATTGTTGAAAAGATCTCAAATAATGCGTTTTCGCCAGCGCCCATATTAAACCCCGAGTAAGTTAGCTCTCCGACTGTAACAACGGGCAAGCTGTATCGAGCGTGTTCGAGGTGTAAGTAAGAGTCGTACTTCTTGCCAAGCACGTAACCGACAGCATCTTTTACTTTATCTTCCCATCCTTTAAGGGCAACATTTTTGAATGATTTTGAATAAGATCGAGATTGGCTTCTTTCAGAATGGGGAACAATTCGTTCGATCCCAAGAAAAACAACATTCTTATGCATTCGAGAGTCGTAATTATTCCACTTCCCACCTTGGCTTTTTTTGCGAGTTTGAAAACCTATACCTTTTCCGTCGGGAAACACCGTTTTCGAAAAGTTGTCCATTGCAAACCAGTATTCTATTTCAATACCTTGGGGAGGGATTTCATCAGTATGTTGTAAAAAAAAGTCCGAATAAGTGTAATAGCTATTTTTCCGCTTGGGTAGTTTGAAGCCTTTTTTAGTATTGTGATAAGCACAGCATGCTAATGCTAAAATAGTGGACTTCCCTNACCCGTTAACACCGGCAAAAGCAGTTATCGGATAATCGAACGAGACATCGAGGTGATTGAGCCCTCGTATAGCTCCCTCAGTAATTTTAATCCGCCGAAGTAGCTTTTTAGAGTAATCGTTAAAAAACCACTGCCGGAGTTCTTTATCTAACTTGCTATCCCGATACTTCATAGACTTCCTTGCTCTAAATAAGGCATGGCGCTTTGCCATCCATAGGCACACGCTAAATGCTAGCTACCATTTTGTCTATACGCCTTTCTCTCCCCCTGCAGCTGCCCGCCACCGATCCAGGCTGTGTAAAATCTTAAGTGCTATATTTAGTCTTGACTTTATGCGTGAAATATGCATTCGACTCATCTAAATCAGAAGACCTACAAAGTTAAATACTGTGTACCGGTCGAGAGCATTTTCACGCAGCCTAGGTCAGGGGCTGATGCATGAGACATTCGTTCGGCATGAACGATTATCCCTCCTCGCACTTAAACTCACTATGGAGGCCACGATGGGAGGGCATGGATACCATTCAACGCCAAACGCCGTGTATCCCCATTTGTATCCAAAATTCATACACATCGTTAAATAACTAACAAAATCATAAGCCTATTGACTAGGTTCAAATGACGCCGGGCACCAGATACCAGTTTCTGGCTGTCTCAGACAGCCTACAAAACACCCCAAGAAGCCCGCCCCGTGCGGGCTTTCTTGTTTCTGACGGTTTACCGCTGTCTTCCCCCCACGAATCCCCCAGATACACTCTGGCATCCAACCAGAACCCTGACATACGATACCCCCCTCACCCCCGGAGACTCACGGATGAGCACCACCACCCCCCAATCGCTCTCCCTCTCATTACGCTCTTACTCAGGTCAGGTCGAGCTTCACCAGCATGACTTCCATCAAATCGTGCTCCCTCAATCCGGGTCGATGGAGATTGAGGTCGACGGGCGAGGTGGAAAGGTCGATGCGAGTCAAGGGGTGGTGATTTCTGCGGGGGCCCGGCATACGTTCCTGGCCAATACCCATAACCGTTTCCTGGTGCTGGACGTCTCGACCGAGCGTGGCGAGGCGCAGAAGGGTACGGTGGCGTCATTTGACCCACTCAACGATAAGCGCTTTTTTGCGGTCAGGCCCGATATACGGCATTTGCTCGATTACGCCAGTTGCAACGGGCCACAGTTGGTCGGGTCGCTCGCGATGGCCGAGTCCTGGAGTCGGTTGTTGTTGTGTTCGTTATTGCAGCCCGAGGTTGCGCGGGGCGATCCCGGCCAGTTCATTCTTGCTCGCGCGCTGGCCTACATTGAGCAGCACTTGGGCAGCGCCCTGACGGTGCATGATATTGCGCGTTATGCGGGCACGAGTGAGCGGCGTTTGTATGTGCTGTTTGGGCAGCACCTGAACACGACGCCGTTCTCGCATATCGCGAACTTGCGCCTGAATCTGGCCATTGACCTGCTGCGCCAAACGTCTTTGTCGATTATTGATATTGCGCATCGCGCCGGGTACGCCGACCAGAGTGCGTTAACCCATGCCCTGAAGAAAGCCCGCCATCTGACGCCGGCCGTGGTGCGTAAACAAGGGCGAGATCACTGAAAAAACAGCAGTCCCGAACAATTCTTTGGCGGGCCTGATCAATACTCGCTCTCTCGACCTTTCTATTGTTCCCGCTTGAGGATTATCCGCAGACGGGGCTTGCATGAGCACTTCCAACCCATCCATCACCCTTGCCAAGGGCGCCGCCAGTGCGACGCTGATCGGGGTGATTGCCGTGTTTTTGTGGGCGTGCCTGGCGCTTCTGACTACCTTGACCGCCGGGATCCCGGCCTTTCAGTTGCTGGCTTCGAGCTTCGCGGTCGCGTTCTTGGCCAGCCTGTGCGTGCTGGGGCTGCGTGGCGCTGCTGGGTTCAGCAGCTGGCGCCAGCCCTGGCCTGTGTGGGCCACGGGTTTTTGCCGGGATCTTTGTCTATCACGCGTTGTATTTCTTTGCCCTGAAGGCCGCGCCTGCGGCTGAAGCCAGCCTGATTGCCTACCTGTGGCCGCTGCTGATCGTGCTGCTGTCGAGCCTTGCCACCGGCGAGTCGCTGCGCAAGCGCCAGCTGCTGGGCGCCTTGCTCGGCCTGGCGGGGACGGCCTTCATCATGCAGCTGCGGGCCCGGAGTGACAGTGCGTCGATGCCGGTGATCGGTTACGCCGCGGCCTTTGCGTGCGCCTGGGTCTGGGCGATGTACTCGGTGTTCAACCGGCGGTTCAGCCATGTTCCGAGCAGCATCATCGGGGGGATCTGCGGGCTGGTGGCAGTGGCCGGCGGGCTCTGCCACCTGGCTTTCGAAACCACGGTGCGGCCTGGGCCGGGCCAGTGGGCCGCAATCATTGCCCTGGGGCTGGGCCCTGTGGGCCTGGCTTTTTTTGCGTGGGACCACGCAACCAAGCACGGAAACCTATCGATGCTGGGCGCCCTGTCTTATCTGGCGCCGCTGTTCTCCACGCTGCTGTTGATTGCCGTGGGGCAAAGCGATGCCAAGCCGATCTTGATGATTCCCGCGGTGTTGATCATTACGGGGGCGGTCATCGCCACTTCACGCTCACGCACGACCTCACGGTGATCTCGACGGGTAAGGAGGCAGGGAAATGAACTTGATAGCTTCGCAGGGAACCCTGAGGATCGAGAGCGACGGGCCGAGTTTTTCGGTCGCGCCCACGCGGCCCTTACTCAGTCATCTGGGAAAGCCATCGTTGCTGAACAGCCAAACCGGCATCCGTCGTCGCGCCCATGGCGAGGCGCCTCGTGTGCTGTTGTTTGTGCCGCCCTACACACGTCTGATCGAGCCTACGTCCCACGACAGCGCATTTGCCCGCATCGGCATTGATACATTCGAAGTGATGAAGCGTGCCGGTACGCCTATCGGCCTGTTGCGCATCGCCACGGTGGCCCGGCGGGCCGGTTATGACGTGCAGATTGTCGATTCGCCCTTTGCCGGCTGGTCCCAAGAACACAGCCTGGTCAAGGTCGACCAAGGGCATCTGATCCGCTATGGCCTGACCGACACGCAGATACGCGAGATCATCGAAACCGCGCAGCCCGATATTGTCGGCATCCAGTGCAACTACACCGTGCAATGGGGCAATGCACGGGCGTTGGCCGAGCTGGTGAAAACCCTCGATCCCAACCTGGTGCTGGTCACCGGCGGCGCTCACTCCAGTGGTGACTGGAAGAACGCACTGCTGGATTCCGGCCTTCGACTTCGCGCTGATCAATGAAGCTGACCGCGCCTTTACCCTGCTGCTGGATGCCTTGACCCACGAAGGCACAGACATCAATGCCGTACCTGGGGTGGCGTACCGCGACAGCCGGGGACAACTGATCCGGCCCACCCAGAAGTCCAGCTACCTGAGCATCATCCCCAAGCGGCAGGACCTCGAAGAGCGGCTCGGCGTCATGCCCTTGCCGGACTTCAGCTTTCTGGACATGAAGCATTACCTGCAGCCTTATCACTCCTCAGGAGCACGCGTACGCAAGCATGGCGCCTGGGCGCAGATATTCTCCACGATTGGCTGCAACGTGAACTGTAACTTCTGCTACATCCCGAAAATCAACGGCCCTTGGCGCGCACTTGGCCTGGACTGGTTTGACCTGCACCTGGCCGATCTGGTGAAACAGGGGGTCACTGAAGTGCTGATCGAGGACGATCACCTGATGCATGACCCGTTGTATGCGATGGAGGTTGGCAAGCTCCTGAAAAAACATGACTTGCCCTGGGTCGAAGAAGGCGGGTTGAGCCTTTTCAACCTGATCCTGCTGCATTTGGGCGAACGCTTCATCGACCAGATGGATGAGAAGGAGCGCAAGAGCCCGCAATATCGCAATGTGATCGAGGCAGTAAAAGGCGGGCTCACGGCAAGGAAGTTCATTCGCTCGATTGCCGAAAATGGCTGCTACAACATCTACCTCGCGGTGGAGAGCGCGAACGAAGACAGCCTGGTCAATTCCAACAAATCCCGACTTAACGCGATCCAGCACTCGACGTTCGAGCTCATCGAGATTTTTACCGAGCACGGCATTCAGGTTACCGGCGGGTTCATGCTGGGGTTCGTCAATCCCCCCAGCGGACCTGGGCAAAAGCCTTTTGTAGAGAGCCTGGAGCTGATCGACCGCACCATCGACTACGCGGTCAACCTCATGGGCGCCGGCATGGCGTACGCCAACCCGTTTATCGTCACACCGATTCCCGGGACGTCGATGTGGGAATACCAGCAACAGTATGTGGTACGTCACTACGACAACGGTTGGTCCCATGAAAAAGCCACGATGGCGACCGACCAATGGAGTGCCGAGGACATCGAGAAAGCACGCATGGAGTTGCTGGTTCGGGCCAACGGGGCTGATCGTGTCCGGGAGATGGTGCGTCGCGGTACCTGGCCTGTGGATGCGTGAGTGAAGGACGCTGGCTGCGAGGATTTTTTAGCGCCGTGTTGCCTCCGCTCCTCTCCCCTGTTTTTGCTTGGGGAATCAGGAGCGGGGCAAAGACTGCGGCGGTCAGCGTGCGCGTCAGACCCTGGCAGGCGACACAATGATCTTCACATTGTGTTCCTTGTTTTTTAACCAGTTCCTCGAAGCCCTGGCCCACGATCTGTTCCAGCTGAATGCGCCCCGTCACCAGTGGCGAGATGTCCAGCCGCCCATCGGCGATAAACGCGATCACGTCGGCGAACTCCCCGTTGTAGGCCAGCGCGCCGAGTACCTGTTTCTCAGTGGCCACCAACTCGAAAAAGTTGAATTCACTGGGTTCTTCGAAGATGCCCACCAGTACGCACTTGCCGGCCTTGCGGATCAGGTCGATGGCGAGTTTGGCCGTGTGTTTGTTGCCGATGCATTCGAAACTGACGTCCGCGCCGAGCCCGCCGGTCAGGCGGCGGACCTCGGCCAGGGCGTCGCATTCATTCGGATCGAGCACATGGGTCGCCCCCACTTCCCGGGCCTTGGTCTTGCGCGCGCCGGACATTTCCAGCGCGATCACCTGGGCCGCGCCCGCCGCCTTGGCGCACATGATGGTGCACAGGCCGATGGTGCCGGCGCCAACCACCACGACGTTTTTGCCCGAGCAGGCTTCCGGCTTTTTTCACCGCGTGCATGCCGACGGCCAGAGGCTCGATCAGCGCCCCGGCTTCAGCGGGGAAGTTCGCCGGTAGCTTGTACAGCAGGTTGGCGGGCACGTTGACCAGTTCGGCGAAGGCGCCGTTGTTCATCAGGCCGGTGAAGGCCAGGTTTTCGCAAATGTTGTAGAGCCCGTGGGTGCAGTAGTAGCAGGTGCCGCAATGTTGGCAGGCGTCGGCCGCCACCGGCTCGCCGACGCTGAAACCCTGTACGCCGGCACCGAGTTCGACGATCTCGCCACAAAACTCATGACCGAGAATGCACTGGCCCTTGATCCCGGTCAGCGGGTGCGGGGCGTCGACCGGGATGAACACCGGGCCGGCCACGTACTCATGCAGATCGGACCCGCAAATGCCGCACCATTGCACGCGGATCTGCACCCAACCGGCAGGCGGCGAAACGGGCAGCGGCACGTCTTCGACGCGGATGTCGTTACGACCGTGCCAGACAGCGGCACGCATGCTGCGTTGCGAGTTGCTCGAAAGGCTCATAGCGAAGTCTCCTTGAAACGGTTGGCACTGGCGCGCCGGGTGGGTTGCAAGGGGCTAGAGCAAGGCCGGTGCCAGCTGTGCAAAAACGCCTGGACACACCTTTCTTAGAGCCGCCGAATGCAAACCCCAGGGTGACCGGCATCGAGGTCAAACGAGACGCGCCATGCCAGACCGCACACGGTAGCGACGAGACCGTGAGACGTTGCGTCTCACTTCAAGCGTTGATGCCAGGGGCGTGCCTGATCCACCTCAGTCGTCTTCAATAGGGGCGCTTCGCACCCCAGCGCGGGGCAAGCCCGCTCACCACAGCAAGCCTGCTCACCACAATAAGCTTGCGCAGGCTCACCCGATAACGCATTCGAGATTGCATCTCCACGCCCCACGTGTTCGAGGACTACTCGTAACTT